>Ga0207095_10142_pt1 | contig 21572 bp, 15 predicted proteins | sample Alteio_BWMinHeat_88_FD_153529 | JGI IMG/M metagenome (GOLD analysis project Ga0207095, IMG submission 153529) | Enriched cells from forest soil in Barre Woods Harvard Forest LTER site, Petersham, Massachusetts, United States -... | ecosystem: Environmental > Terrestrial > Soil > Temperate forest >... | reverse complement strand
TGTTGTTTTGCAGCAGCATAATCGGCAAAGTGGGGAATTGCTTGGAGTTTCGATTTGCTGACACCTTTGTAACGCTTCATTAGCACGTATTAGCGCTTGGCGTCATGACACTCCCGGCTTACTCGCGGCCCGAGTCTTTGGAAGAGGAAGTGCCGCCGTCCTCGATGAGTTTCCTTTCCGTGAGGATTCGCTTCTCTTTCGAGGAGATTTGCTGCGACTCGCGCCGCTCCACTTCTCCGAGGTCTCGCATGTAAACATGGCGAATCTCAAATGGGTGATCCGGGTCGAGGCGTGGGGTGATGGTTTCCTGGATGACCACCGACGTCTGTCCTTGGTCTTTATCAAATTTGACGACCTTATACTGATGCTGGGCATTAGCATGAGTCCATTTCCACGAATCGCCCGTTTTGGCCAGGAGCTTGAGAACGGGCTCCCAGACGAGTTCCAACTCGCCGCCCTTCGCCGGGATATGCTGACCCACCTCGACGAAACCCGCGGAGACGCGCCACTGGTACGTTGGTCCCGGAAGGCGCACTTTCTGCGTCTTCTTCTGGGTGATCCAATTCGACGGCTCGCCCGCGTCGAACAAGCTCTTGCCGGGAAGTTTGCCGGTGTGGGTCGTCACGGTTTCCGTCAAGCCGCGCTCCCGTTCAAGGAACACTTGCCTGGAAACGACAGGGGTTGTGCCGGGGGCGAGGGGAAAAACGGCCAGGTCGTAGGTCAGAACCCGATCCGGGACATGGGGGAGAAACTCGGCGGTGAGGCGGCGGGAGTCTTTGTTTTTCGCTGGATCGAACGATTCGCAGTCGTCGAGACGAATCGTCTTGGCGTCCAACCAACCGGTACACAGGCCGCGAATGCGATATTCGGTCGCGTTTTCCAGGTCGCCGAAATTGCGCCGGCCAAAGACGCATTGAACTTTCAGGACCTGGTCGGTGTCCCCGCTTTCGAGGATCAACGACGTGGGCGGGAACTTCTGGTGCAGTTTGCCCGACACGATGATGATCTTGTTGCGGTACCTGTCGATGGCTTTGGTGTCCAGCGCCAGTTCCTTGCTCAATTGAAGCACGGAAACGGGAGACGCGATGAAATCCTCCATGCCGGGTGGAGGCAGGAGCGTGGGGCGAAGGTCCTCCTCGTATTCCCGAAGGAACGCCGCAACCTCAAGCCGGGGCGCTGAGGCAACCGGCGCGGAGGTGTAAACGACTTGACAGTTGTCGATGCGAATGCGGTAGTTCTCGCCGGCGCGGGTGCGGCCGTTGCAGGTCCCTCGAATCGCAATCGGCGTTCCTGGTTGCAGCTTTCTGACCGCCTCTTCATCCGTCTTGCGGAATAGGCAATCGACCTCGACGCGGCAATGCGTTTCCGCTTCGAGGACGACGGTCGGGAATTGGTCGCGGCCGTCGAGCAACCGCATCGCATCGACCAAGCCGACGAGTTCAATTTCCTTTCCCTTGTATTTGCGTTCGGCGGGAGGAGTGAGAGGCAGAAGTTCACAGACGTGCAAGAAACCGTTCTTGCCATACTTGCCGCGCACCGTGATCGGTTGTTCGTGGGGCAGCGTTCGCCAGCGATTCATGTCAGTTGGGCTTGCGGAAAGGTCGCACGAGATCGGCGGGCCCTCACCGGCGAAAACGGCATGGGGGAGCGGGGAAGACTGGTCGGACGGTTTCGTTTGGACCTTCTCAAACAATCCGCTCACCTCCAAAGCGGCATTGGCATATTTCTCATTCGTCTCGTCGGCGTTGGATGCCAACTCGGCGGATAAGCGCGCCGCGGAGATCGGAATGACTTCCGGGACCTTCGGCGCAACCGACGGCTTTTCGAGCGGCTCGCCGGGTTTGTCGTTGTCTGTGCCGACCGCGGGAGTTGTGGCAGGGAAAGTCTCTTTTTTCTTTTTTTCCGCGACGACCTTTTCGGGAGGTTTCTTCACAGCGCCCCGAATGAACACGAAATAGGCGCCCGCGCCGACGACAATGATGCCCACCGCCGCGAACGCGGCAATGATCCACCGCGGAAGCGTAAAGGTCTTCTTTTCGTTGGGATCGCCTTGTCGTGTTGCATGGCGTTCCGGCTTCTCGTCGTTGTCCGACCGATCATCGTCCTCCGCTTCTTCACCGACGTTTTCGGGGCGCCTCATTCCGCCCGCCAACCCGTTTGCCTTCCTCACGTATCGTAATCGTTGCCCCGTCCGTGCAGGGCCTGACGGTTTGGTCTCGTCGGCGTCTTCGGCGTCGAGCACGTCCTCGAGCGGAGAATTGGAGACGATAACGCCTTCGTCCTCTTCCCCCGCCGGCGACACGTGGCGAGTTGGACGCTGGACGGTAATGGCATCGTCTAGTGTTCCGGCATCGTCAAGGGTGGGGTTGGTTACGTGGTCTCCATGGACGATCTCTTCGGTCACCTGGAAGGTCTCACCACAGCGAAGACAGCGAGTCTCGAAATCCTGCTCGAATTCATTTTCGGTGACATGCTGCTTGCCACAACCAGGACATCGGAAAGTGGACACCGTTTTCACCTCCTGTTCAACCCGGTGAAGGTATCGACTAAAGTACTTTCCTCGAGGGATTCCTCAACGGAAGGACAACGGAGAGCGCCAGGTTTTGAGCTTGTCGCTCCAGTGCTCGAAATGCCCCACGGATCGCAGGCATATTGCAATTCACCAATGTACCCATTGATTTCGCGCTGGCAATCAAGCGTTTACCCGATTCACCGAAGATACTTTGGACCTTCATGTGACAGCCATAAAGGCGCCGACCTCACGTAGTGTCTCAGTTTAATCGTGGGAGCGCGGGCGTCTCGCCCGTAAGTGCGGTCGGGACGGCCGCGCTCCCAGCAAACTACGACACGACCCGACTTCGAGGATTGCTGATTGCAGTGGAACATACACTCCGATTCACTATTCTCGAACCTACCGCCCGCTCGTGCTCAACCCGGTGCAAGCTCGCATTCATCGACCGATTACTCAGGGGGTACTCATTCGATCCACGCACGTTCTTCATTTGATTTCGATACTCCATCCTTGCAGCAAAAGATGAAAACACGGCCGAACGGCAGCTGGCCCCTTTACGGAATCTGCGAAGCGCGACGGGACGAGGAAATCGAAAAGCGATGCGGTCCGGGAACGCCGGCGTGCAGACGGCAATCTCTTTGCGCGCGTATTTGCTTCACAGGACCCCAAAGCGTGAACACGCGTTCGCACCGCTTAAGACAGTCCGAGAATGGAGTTTGCGCCGATGAGATGCGACGAGCATTCCGACCTGTTGGAAACGCTTGATTCGACGGAGGCGGCGTCGGGAGGGGAGGCAGCGGCCGCTCGGTTTCAGCTCGGATTGACCTTTTTTCAGCATGGCGACTATGAGCGGGCCATCGCCGCGTTCACCAGCGCGGTGCGTTTTGACCGAGGCTGTGCCGATGGTTTCGCGTGGCGCGGGGAGGCGCACCGCCTCAACGGCGATTACAAGGCTGCTTTGGCGGACTACGATGCCGCGCACCAGCTTGACTCCGCCAATGGCCGGGTCCTTTTTCACCGGGGCCTGGTTCACTGGGTCCTGGGCGATCATGACGCCGCGATTGCCGATTACACCGCAGCTCTCCAACTCGGTCCCGAAAACGCCCTCGCCCACGTGAACCGGGGCATTGCCTACTTGGAGCGGGGCGACGACGAGGCGGCTCTGGATGATTTAAGCCAGGCGATCCTGCTCGATCCCTCGTATCCCTCGGCCTACCAAAAGCGAGGCGATATCTATTTGCGGAGAGGAGATCTGGACAGAGCCAGTTCCGACTATAACCAGGTATTCCGCCTCAACCCGTTCTGCGCGCTCACGTACGTCAAACGTGGAGACGCGCACCGCTTGAAGGGAGATCATGAGCGCGCCGTCGCCGACTATGGCAATGCCGTTTATTTCGATCCGCTCAATGTCGCAGCTCACGTCCACCGTGGTCTTACGTACCGCCTGTTAGGAAGACACGACCTCGCCCTGGCCGACTTCGGCAATGCCCTACGGCTCGCCGGAGAGAACAGCGACATTTATTACGAGCGGGCTCTTACCCACCGCGCGCTGTGCAATTACCCAGCGGCCCTAGCCGATTTCGACAAGGCCCTCCAACTCCGGCCCAGCGACGCGGAACTGGTCTACGAACGTGGCTGCATTCACCAGCTGCGGGGCGACCTGGATAAGGCGCTGGAGGATTTCAACACGGCCGTTCACCTGAAGCCCGATCATGCGCTCGCCTATAAAAATAAGGGTGCCATTCGACTTAGCCGGAATGAGGTGGACCAGGCGATCATCGAATTCGGGGCCGCGATTCGGGCCAATCCAAGCCATGTGCGGACCTACATTAAGCGGGCGACGGCCTGGACCAAGAAGGGGCGCCTCGACGAAGCGATACGCGATTGCGAACAAGCGTTGCAGCGCGATTCGGATCTGGTCGCCGCTTACTTGGTGCGAGGGAGCGCGTTGGCACAGCAGGGCGCTTTTGAGGCAGCAGACGTGGATTTCGCGCGGGCACTCGAGCTGGAACCCAACAACGAGCACGTGCATAGCGTGCGCGGCGTGACCGCGATGAAGCAGGGCCATTTCGAGAAAGCCCTTGCCGATTTCACGAACTCCTTAGGTCTTAATCCGAGCAACGCCAGGACTCTCTTTCTCCGGGGAACGGTCTTTCAGTCTCTCGAACAGCATGAGCGGGCGTTAGCGGACCTCAACCAAGCGGTGCTGCTTGATCCACAGTACACCGCGGCGTACTGCAACCAGCGGGCACTCCTGCACGCGGCGAATTGCGAATACGAGCGGGCTCTGGCGGAATACGCGATCGTGCTCCAGCTCGACCGGACCAACCTGAACGCCCTGATTGGCCGCGAGCAAGCCTTGGAAGCCATGAAATCCCTGCCAACCCAGGGAAGCGAATCCGCGTCCGGGAATGGAACGTCGGAGTCCCCCGAAACCTTGCTCCCAACTCCGGCAACTCCGCGGGAGCAACCACAGCGACCGAAGACGGCAAAACACCCTCCCGCGCCCCACACGCAGAACCACGCGGTCGCCAATGCTACCGATCCGCATATGCCCGCCATGGACCAACCGACCGAACTGGAGTTCGTGGCGTCGGGGCCTGCTTCCTCACGTTCGGACAGGCGGGTGACGGACTCCTCCCGTGCCGAGCAGATCGCCATGGCAGCGTTGACGGAGGAAGCGAGCGCGGCTACGGCGACGGGCGGTGAAACGCAACCCGATCAAGCGGTGGAGCCGCCTCTTGAAGCGAGCAATTCCGCCAACACGCTGCTGGACCCATCGCCTGGCGACGGAGGCACGCTCCTCAAGAGCGCGGGAAATCCCGTCCTGGCGCGAGTCGTCATGAACCAGCGCCACAGAGAGGAATCCGAGCGCGCGCGCCTTTGGGCCGAGATGCGGTATCGCGAGCACCAGGATCAAGTGAGTCGTCAGCAGGAGGAACGACAGCTTGACGTGTTAACCGAGGGTCGCAGAAAAACCGCCCGCCGTTGGGGAATCATCGCCGTTGCCGCGATCCTGCTCATTGGCGTCGGCGCGTTTTGCACGATCCAGATCATGAAAAGCGACCAACGCGTGACGGCCATCAGCGCCTGGGAAGAGTTCGAGAACGATACGCCCGGCGCGAGCCAGAAGTACAAAGGGAAGTTCGTTCAGCTCACGGGAAAAGTGAAAATGCCCGCGGAAGGGCCAGCCAACCACCTTTCCTTTGAAGTGCCGCAAAACGCTAAATGGGAAATCGAGTTCACCTTGCCCGCGGCTCAGGCAAAGGAATTGAAAGATGGGCAGGAGATCACCATCCGATGCCGCTTTGGCACTCGCAAGGAATCGGATGGAAACCTTTTGCTTAGCAACTGCACGTTGCAAAAGGAGAGCTGAGCTTGCTCCCATATCCTCATTGCAATGCAATTGTCAATTGCCCAGGAGACAGCTTGCTTCTGCCTGCATTTCGGTCGATTCCAGGACATCGCCGGTTGAACGATCCGCTTCCGGCCCCCGGGGTGCTCGAAGTAGCGCCTCCGAGTGAGACGAAACAGAGAATCTTACAAAAAAAGCGGGGCCCGATTCGGCCTCGTTGTTGGAGCGAGCCCTAAGCCCTACTCCAGTGGCGCGTTAGTCCGTGAGTGAAGGTGGGCACGCATCTGGAATGGCGGCTCTACCCGTGGCGGCGAGCTCTCCGCCTTGCCGAGCCAAGTTGGCAAGCGGGAACCGTTGCTGCCCAGCTGCGGGCGTGACGCTGGCAGGGCCAACCGCCAGCTGTTTCTCAAAACGTGTACCTCCCTGGTCTTGTCGTTCATCGACACGCATCGTCAATCATTGCGCGTCGCCGACTGTGTGGGGTTCAACGCAATCAATGAAACAGCTGCTATTACTGTAGGGCCGCGTGTGAGGGTCCTCAGGCATTTGCCGTGGCGGCGCAGGATCAGTTGCTCAGTAACGAGTCATCGATCAATTCTTGCCCCTTAATCGTGCCCAGGGCGCTAAACACGTTTTGATCGATTGTGTAGGAAATAGAAAGAACCGAGCCATCGGCCATAAGCGCATTCCATGAGCTGAAATGCGCCGCGCCAAAGGCCCCGCCCGTAGGACCGACGATATTAAGATCCCGCAGCGGAAGCAACGTAGGGTTCGTGAAGCGGATCGTATTGAGATTAGCGCCGCTATACGCCGAGGCATAACCGAGGTCGTCTTCGTTAAGGACGGCGCCGAGGCGAGGATTGGCGGCTTTCTCGCCCAAGAGCAGCGTGTGTCCCAAACCATCGGTGATATCCATTATCTGAACGACATTCCGAGAGACGCCGACGCCATTGAATTGACTAAGAACGATGCCGTTTCCCGCAACCCCCGGCAGATTGCTGCCATTACAGGCCGCGTAGTCGGACTGGAAAACGGTGAACGCCGAGCCCTTAACAGTGCTATACGCCGTTTCGACAGGGAAACTCGCGTTCACATAAGATGCCGTCGCGGGCCCGCGGCGCGTGGGGCAAAAAAAGTACCTAACGGGCGTTTTCAGCGCGTTCGTCATGTTGATTGTCGGAGTCGCCACTGCGCCGCCGGTCCAGACGGTTTCTTCATCCAAGTACGGCAGGATCTGGTACCCCCACCCGGCGTCCTGCTGCCATCCGCTAATTGGGGAACTGTTGGTGGCGCTGGGAGCGGAGAAAGTTGGCGCTGCGTGGTCATCTACCCCCGCCGTTGGGAAATAGCCGATCTGTTGCTGGTGCCTAAGGCAGGCGATGCCGAGCTGGCGAAGGTTGTTGGTGCAAACCGTCCGATTGGCCGCTTCCCTCGCTCTCATAACTGCCGGAACGCTGATCGCGATGAGGGCGGCAATGATCGCCATGACGACCAATAGTTCAATAAGCGTGAATCCCGCCTGCGTGGGCGTGGATCGCGAGGAAATAGAACGCATGGGGTGCTCCTGCGTTGGACGAAGGGTAAGAATGCACAAAGGGGCGCGGCCGATCCGCCACCGCCCATTTCGGCAAAAGAGGTTTATCAATGCCGGGAACCGAAGTCAAAAGAAGATACGAGGAACAATCGGCGAATAGGAGCGCGCGCCACGAGTGACTGACATCCCGGCTACGATGGGACGCCGACCTAACATTAGACGACAGGCTAAGATCCGCACAGCGCTCGAGAAACGGAATTAAATTGTGGTGCGCACGTGGTGCGAGGCCAGTAACGTAAAAAGAACCGGACCCGTCAGGCAAATGTCCTCCTACGTCATGCCCGGCATTCCATTTCCGCCGACAAATTCACCGCCCAGATCGTGCTCGATGTTCCAACCAGCGCTTCTCGCGATTCCGAATTCTGTACGAACCCGGTCTCAAGCTGCGGCTCCACCGAATGCGTATTACACCCTCCTGAGCAATCCTGCGCGGCTCGCCTATCTTCGCCGGTTGTTAGGTATACCTTCTCACGATCTACATTTGAAGTAAGTAAATCAGGACCTTCAGAAACTAACTGGCAGAGGAGTGTGGTGGGTTTGATTCCTACGATTTCGCGGCGTCGGAAGGCGGCAGGTCGTGATTTCCAAGTGACAGCTGGTTCATCTCAATGAACGGAAAGGATGCGAGGAATGTCCAGTCCACAACAAGAGGAATACCTTCGTAGGCAGGCGGAGGAAAGTCAACGGAGGCAGCAGAGAACGGTGCAGCGGAGGAGAGAGAATCCCGCGGAAGCCGCTCAGCACTGGCGGAGATGGGCAAAGTATGGGGTCTTCACGGCGCTCGCGCTCGTGGCTGTTTACTCCAGCTGGGTCTACCTATGGCCCCTGATCTTCCCGCAAGTGTTTCCGCCTGAGCCGATGGAACAGCTGACAATTGACGAAGTTGTGGCCGAGTTTAGAGACACTCCGCAAGCGGCGGAGAAGAAGTACACGAACAAGCGAATCACTGTCGAGGGTAATCTCCGCGTCGAGGCCGCGAAAAAAGGAACGGCAAACACCGGCCGCATCTATTTTGAGCTCCCCGGCGAGAAAGGTGAAAACGTCAAAGTGTATTGCGAGTTTTTCGACATCGATGACGCGGGATCCATTGACCCAGGTGACGGGGTCCGGATATCCGGTTTGATTCAACGCGCGGGGCCGCGGGACATCAAAATCGTGGGCGCGGCCCGAGAATGATTTCACGATGCTTCCATCCCGGCTTCCTCAAACGAACACGAGCGCGGGTTAACTTCCCTCAGTCTCATTCAGACGCTTCCGGGTGTTCGGAAGCGGCATCCACAAGGTCTGGCTTCGGGGAACGGTTGGGCCCGTACCCTAGCCTTTTGGTTCTACACGCGCCGGGTTAGGAGCGCGTGGAGCGTGGTCTCCAGCCGGCTTCGAAGAGCGTCCACTCTCGCTAGCGTGGCGAAGTGTGTTTCTTGTTTCGCACCAATGTAAAGGAGTGTCCGAGATGTCTCGTGTCCTTCCCAAGGCCCGCAGGCGCGGCTTTACGCTGATCGAACTGCTGGTGGTCATGGCCATCATCGCGGTTCTGATCGGCCTGTTGTTCCCCGCCATCCAGGCGGCCCGCAAGGCCGCCGACCGCAACACGTGCTCGAACAACCTTCGGCAAATTGCCCTGGCCTTCCACAACTTTGAGGTGTCCCAAAAGGGCTTCCCGCGCGCCGGCGAGCACATCGTCACCGGCGGGTTCGATGCCGCCGGCAATTTCGACCCAACGGCAACGAGCAACAATGTGATTCCCGTTGGGGGGTCGGCCACAAACGTTTGGAAGACGCAGGATTTACAGTCTCCCATGCTGTTGATCTTGCCCTACATTGAACACGACACCGACTATGCCATGTACGACCCGCGTTTTCCCTACAACGATACCAGGGCCCCGAACAACCAAGTGGTGTCCCAGACGGTGGTGAAAATCTATCACTGCCCCACCAATCCGATTTCCAATTTGCGATTCAACAACAACACCACCGACTCCCTGGGCTTCGGTGTTTGTGATTACGCCCCACTTCCGTACGTGGAAGCAGCGACCGCGCCGGGCGGGAATGTTTACGCTCTACAGCCGGCCGCGTTGACCGGCGCCATGTACCCCGGCACGTATTACCACAAGTTTCTTACGACTGATTCCGGCCCGATTTCACATAAGAAATCGGTCCAGCTGGACACGACGGTGGCCGGCGCTTTCAACACGGCCGGACCCGGCGGCACGAGCATTCCCCTAACTGGAGCCAATTCGCTTGGCGGTCCCAGTGGCAACAAGATCGATCCCATGTTCGGGCTCCCCAAGATCGCCGCCATTGCCGATGGCACCTCGAATTCCATCCTGCTGTACGAGGACGTCGGCCGCAACGAGCAAATGGACGGCGTCGAACCCCCGGGTTCTCCGCAGGCCGGGACTTTTGACGTTAACGAGTATTACGACCCCTATATGTCTGAAAAACTAGCGACTCCCACCAAGCGCAGCCACTGGAGGTTTGCCGACCCGGACACCGCCTCCGGCATGTTGCAGAAAATCAATAACGCTTCGGGCGGCTCGATGGACTTCGTCGACCCCAACGTCGATCCGCTGAACAAGTGCTTCAACAAGACCTGGCACTGCCATGACTGCGGCGCCAACAACGAGGCGTTCAGCTTCCACGGCAACGGCGCGCACATTGCATTCGCAGACGGCCACGTGGTGTTCATGCGTAACGGCGTGACGCAGGAAGTCCTGCGCGCGCTTGGCACGCGCAGCAACAAACTCAATGAGGGCAGTCTCGCCGATCTCGACCCTAATTACTAACCGCCCCAGAGTGTTGACGAATGTGGTTGCGGCCCGGATTCGAGCACTCGCCGCTCGAATCCGGGCGCGATTGTCGGCCCGATTGGCCGAGACCGCCGGGGAGTGGAGGGCCCCGGACCTACATGAAAGGTGAGACGCAAAGCGGTATTTCGACGGGCTTCCTCTCCCTCCAGCCCGGCAGCCGCCTCGAACGGTTTGCTACTTCACATGGACCGGAAACTGGTTGCCATCTTGGTTGCCGGCGCGCTCGTCATGGGCTTCACCGCTTGGCGCGCGTATCCTTCGCGGCCCCCAGAGATTCCGAAGGGGGACCGGCGTTACATGCATTGTCCGAAATGCGCCAAGGAATCCCGTTACGACGAGCATCAGTATGAGAAAGACTGCGCGTACTGCGGCCAGAAGGGACCGCTCGTGGCGACGAAAGAATCGATTCGCACAACAGGCGTTCCTTCCGGCCCTATCGCCCGCTTGCTCCCCCCTCTGCTGCTCGAGGCGATTCTCCTGGGTGCCGTTGTCCTCTGGTATGTGCCCCGACGTAAGACCCTCTCGGTGGAAGAAGACCAACTTTACACGGAGTGCAGCCGTTGTCGCCAGAGGCTGCGCTACCACGCGGCCAAGATTGGGCATTTGGCGCAATGCCCGAGGTGCAAACGTCGATTCATCTTCCCGGCCCTTGCTCCCGATGACGATGAGATGCGTTTGCGGTGGTGGCAACCGCAGTGGTGGCGCTCGCGTCTCAAGGTGTAACCTGATCGCCTACCGGAGTCGGGGTCGTCGCGAACGCCGAATGAACTATCATGGAGGTTGAGTGCCTGTGGACAGTGCTGCGACATTGGAGATCCCCAAGAAATCGTCGTCTCGGTCCATGGATGCGGTCCCTATCGACCACATCTACGTCACGCATTGCCTATACGGTGAGGGTATCTACCGTCAGGCGGGCTTTGCCGTGCGCGCCTGTTCGACGCGCGATCCGTTGCTGCTGCGCTTCGCTCAAGAGTACCCTTTCTACCGGGCCCCTCTCGGAATGCGGGGTTCTCGGCCGGAATCTGCGCCGCGTCATTTGGCACTGGTGCGGATTCCCGGTGGCCGAAGCGCGCTGATTCATTCGGTCGATTTCCCCGATGACGACCGAGGGCGTCCCAACAACTTTTTTTCCCATGTCCTCGTTCATCCCGGCTTGACGGCGTGCGAAGCGCTGACCACCTGGGCCTCGCCCGATTGGACGGTGAGCTACGACGCGGGCGCGGCCAAGAACCTGGAACCGGTCCCTTGCTTGCCGAGCCCCGGCCCCGTGAACGATTCCGCCGTCAGTGCGTATCTTCAGCCCATCGTACTAGAGCCGGATTCGGACCTTGCGACTTTGATCTTTCCGCAACGGCTGTCGGGAGACCTCCAGAAGCGAAGAGAACTTCTCAGTCTGACGTTGCGAGGCTGTCTCTTGGCCCTTCGCGCCGGCCCCAGCTCGCCGCGCGGCAGATTCTATCTCCATGCCGAGCCGGGCTTCGCGGCTCTGCTGTTCTACGCCGTCGCACGTTTGCTTCCAGAAGCCCTGGCGGCGAACCTCACGTTTTCGACGTACGAAAACGCACAGCGCGATCTGCGCACCTACAAGCATGCGCAAATGGTGGGCACTTATCTCGCTGATCCGGGGAAAGGGCTCGACGACGAGTTCTACACCACTCGTGGTTACTCTTTGGACACGTTCAATTCCAGGTTCTCGCCAGAGCTGGAAGAGGAAGGAGAACTTCCGCTTGACGAGTGGTTCGACATGGCCGCAAAGGGTGACTGGACGACCGTTGACAAGGTGCATCGGCTGCAAGGAAAGATGGATACCTCACTGGTATCATTCCGGGAAGCGTTTCAGGCGGCCAAGCTGGGCAAACTCATGGCGTCGGGCCAGGCCCGGGCGGAGGACTTGATCGCATTGAAACATTCCTCATGCGGACCGGCCATTCTGGAGCGCCATCGCGCGAAGGTTTGGCCGCTCGTGCGCGACGGCAGCTTGGCCGACCCGCGCCTACGCGAGGAATTCGCCGAATTGCTTCAGGAGCATCTACCCGAACTGGAACTGCAAACGGCAGAGGCGATGGGGGAGAAGCCGGCCGCGAACTGGCAACCTCATTGGAAGCTGGTCTGCGCGATATTGCACCAGGATCCCGCCCGACTCCGCGACACTTTTCAGAGGATCCTTCCGGAACCGCCTTATCCTCCCGATCTCCGCTTCTCGTTGCTGCAAGAGTTGCGGCGCCTCCAGCTCAGCTCGCTCGACCAACGCTTGCCGCTGAACGCACTCCTGCGGGACTGTTCTCCCGAGGAGCTGGATCAATTGGCTCTCTCGGACCTGCCGCGGGAATGGCTTGTGTTGGCACTATGCCATGCCATGAGCCGATCGGCAACCCGAGCGGATGCGGTGCAGCGCGTTCACGGCGGTGACGACGCGCTGATTCGCGCGTATTGGGAGCAATTCAAACTCCTCAAGGATGAGGCGCAGCGACGGGCCATCCTGTCCCGTTTGTTTCCCGCCGACGACCCGCGGAGCGACCCGTTTCTCAGCCGGCTGCTCAAGAGCGGGTGCTTTTTGCGTGCGGAGACGCTTGAATGGCTGCTGGATTCGCTCGACGCGTTCACGCCGAAAAAGGCGGAGTTCTGGGACCGTGACAATCACCTCGGTCACTTGTTGGAAATGCTCCGCAATCTCGGCGAAAGCGCAGAGCCGATCTGGAACCGACTATGCGAGCAGATTACGAGCGAGGTGCTGCTGCAAACCGACGCGCACCAGAATGCGCTTCTACTGGCGCTTGCCGCAGCGAACGATCGACCCGGCCCTTCCGTTCCGTTGAAGGCGGCGCAAGTCATTGCCGACTGGGTTCTGCTGCGTGAGCATTTCGAAAAGGCGGCCGGAGTTGCCCCGGACGGCCGCGCCTCGATACTCGACGCCTGCAAACGACGAGGCCTTGACTCGATCGAGGTGCTCACGCGGTATTTCGAACGGTTCATTCAACCACGGGGGCTGAACCACGAGGTGCTGGTCGATTTCGTGGGCTTTTTTCACAGCTTCTACCTGGAGGGTGCGGAGTATCAGGACCACGGCTCCCGGCTGCTGGCCTGGCTGCAAATCGTGGACGGATGCATGGATGAGTCCCAGAGGGCGGACTACCAGCGGTTCTACCTGGCAGGTTTTGTGCCAGTTGAATTCCGGCGGAGGTTGGCGGAGGAAACCGCGCAAGTGGGCGCGCTCCTTCCCGCGGTGCTCGAATCCATTCCGAAGACGACGCAGGGAGGGGCGGCAGAGGAAGTGTCGCGCGACTTCGCGGCGTCCGGAATCAGCGAGAATCTGTTTCAGTGGACGGGGATCCGCCCGGCCGAGGCCCCGCCGAGCTTCTCGGTCTCATCACTTTGGAGGCGGTTGCCCTGGCTGCTGTGCACGATGGGCGGAGGGTTGCTGGCGGCGTGGGCGACGGGATTCTTCAGGTTCAATGCGGCGGCGTTTGCCGCGGTGGCGCCGTTCATTCCGGTGGTAGTGGGATTGGCCGAGAGCATGGCACTGCAATCGGCGGGACTCGCGGCGAGTGGTGCGCGGGGACGATGGACTCTTTCGCGGAAAGCGCCCCGCTCGATGGAACAGGAACTACTGGCGGGGGTCCTTCTCGGCGTCATGGGCGGGATAATTGCGGGCGGAGCTGCCATCGCCTTGACGCGAACACTGGCGCTAGCGCTGTCCTTGGGGTTAGCTGTCGTCGGAGGCATGGTGGGCGCCGCCGTCATCGGAACGGCGGTTCCCCTTCTCATTGTCCGGCTTGGTTGGAGTACACGGGTCGCGGCGGGACCCCTCGTCCGAGCCCTTGCGAGCACATTGGCCCTGCTGGCATACTTCGGTCTAGCGCGTTGGCTGGTGCCGTGAGACACGGGGTGGCGCGAGTGTACGATTATTGATCACCCTCTCACCCCCTTGCCGAGGGTGCAAAGGGTCGTCATGTGGGTGAGAGGGTCGTCTATGTGGGTGAGAGGGTGGTCTTGCGGGGTCGGGAGACGACCCCCCCGACCCAGTGGCTCAAGTGACGGGGGCTCCCCCTTGTTGCTTGGTCCAATGACCCCCCTCCTTTGGTTCAATTGACTCCAATAACGACCCTCGCGTTGTCCGCCGAACGCCAAAGCTCAGCAGCGGCGGCCTGCTGGGCTTGATACTTGGGAAACCGATAAAGAGGCCGCCGTCTGCTGCAGCAGATTATTCGGCCTGGGTGCACCGTGGTCGGCGTACTCACCACGGCCACGGCGACGTGGCCCGTCACATGTCGTTCACTTCTCTTGCGGAATCTGCTCCATCACCCAGAAGAAGAAATCCGTCGTCGGCGGTTCCACCCCGAACCGCTTGAGCTTGGCCGCCACCTGCCCGCGGTGATAGGTCGAATGATGGACTATGTGACGCAGCATCGCCCACGGCGGCAGCGTCGCGGTTCGGCCGCGCCGGCGCAGCGTGACGACGGTGTTGAGCCGCTCCGGCGTCAACGTCGGGTGAAGCTCCTCGAAGCGACGATAGGCACGCTCCAGCAACCGGCCCGCGTCGTCCACCGTGGCCAGGTCGGCTTCGGTCGGGATGCTGTCATCGGGATCGCCAGCCAGCGTGCGCAAATGGATCTCCGTCACCAGGGCGATGTGATAAATGGTCGAGCGCACCGACGACCACCCGGGCACCGCCTCCGCGACGTACTGCTCGGCGGTCAACTTGCGGCACGCGTCCAGGACCTTGCGGTTCGCCCAGCGATCGTACGCGAACAGGACAACGACATCGTCTTGCATGGGGATGTCTCCCGGGCCGCTTTTCTTCGCCGAACGAAAAAGCTCAGCAGCCGGCTCACGCGGGCACGACCCTGAACCAAGAGAAACCGCTATTCGCGTGGCCCGTCTGCTGAAGCAGGTGGTTCGGCCCGAATAACTTGAATGTCTCCTTTTTCTGCTCACCGCCGCCTGCTACTCGGCCGACGAGGCGTTTCGGTGTGTTTTGGACTACCTGGGCGTGGAGGCGAGCTACTTCGGGCATTCACTATCCGGGATGAGTCCCTCCGGCAACGGACAGGTCGCCCTGGGGTTGCGAAGCACTTTGTGGGTCATGCCCGCCCTGCCAAACTCCGATACCACAACGGCGCTCAGATTGGGGTATCGGGAGAACAGGCCGTTCGCCTCCCGGTAGCAGTGCTGCCGGTATTCTTCTTCCCCCCCGGACCTGACCAGCACGGTCTGGATGGTGCCCAGCGCGGCCTCACGCACCTCGTCCAACCCTCTGCCGGTCCTGAAGTCGGGGACCACGCCCACCACCAGCGGGACCTGCATGGACTGGGTCAGAGTCCGGTACTTGCTCGCCTTCTCCTTGATGGCTTCCTTCAACGGCTCGCCATCGACCCAGAAGGCGACGGCCCCGGGGGAGCACTTCACGCCCATGCCGGCTTCTCCCGACCCGAGGTAATTGATGATCATCCCATCTACGGGCTTGGCTCCCTCCACCGGCCCGGACTGGAGCCATCTCCCCACCTCACGCACGATCTGCTTCTGCCGGGCGACCGTCGGAGCCCCACTCACCATTTCAGCGTCATCGTCGGGGTCCGGCTGTTGGATGTACAGGAGGGCGTCCCCGGGCAGCGCCTCCAGCCGGAGGCGGAAGCGGTCCCAGTCGTTGTCGCGGGAAACACGGTCTTCGGATGGCTTGGATGACAGGATTTCCAGGATAAACCGGCAGTTGCTCTCCGCGTGACAGACGAGCCAGTCCGGCGTCAGCCCGTTTAGTTCGGGCTCATAGGCGAGCTGGAGCCTCCGCGAGCGCAGGGAGTCTGCGACGGCAAGTTCATTGTAGGCTTGGGGGAATTGATCGCCGTCGCGGAGGCGGGGGATGACCTCGGCCTGCTCTTCGGGGGTCAGGGGCGCGACCCACGCTTCGATACGGTCCCGGAACGACTGGGCACGCTCCTCCACCCAGAGGCTGTAGAGCTGCGGCCGGCTGTAGGCGGGGCGGTTGGCGTAGCGCTGCTTCTGCCTTTCCACCCAATCGGGCGTGAAAACGCGGGGCGGTTGGCTGTTCATGAAGGGGCCCTCGGATGTACGCTTGCATTTGTTGGGGCGCCCGGAAAACGGACATGAATGTCCCCCTTTTCCTGGCGAAAGGTTGACACAGCCCTACGCCATGCGGTTCGGCGTATCCTCGATACAGGCTTGCGGAATACACTTTACCGACCAGGTGCAGGGCCGAACGACCGAGCTAACTGGCACGGCCCGCCTGAGAAACCTGTATGTCGCGACAAAGCGTAATGGCGGGCCGTGTCCAGTTCAGCGCTTTGTTATGCCGCTACGCCTCAATTGCAGATTTTACACGAGAAATCCGGAACAAGAGAACGACCGCGGTTGATTCGTCAGTTTTGTTTAGGTTGTGCATAAAGACATTTCGAACAAGCTTGAAGACCGTCCGAAGTTCTTGACTGTACGTTCTGAGCGCACTCTCCAATACCTTCTCTTCGTCTCTGAGGGATTCGAGAAACTCCTCCGTCAGGCGGTCACCCCATGTGTTGGATTCAAGTTTCGCTTTGATCGAATGTTCGAGTGTAACGCAGGCTTCGCGAACGGCAGTATCGTAGAGCCGATCATCCAGCAGTTTTGCAACGGTCGGAGACAGTGTTGCTGCGAAATCGATATTGGCTTCTTTAATCTCGTTTACGATGAATTCTATTCCCGCCGTTGTTAGCGAGACACGCTTACTTGGGAGCAACACCCAGTTGCGAGGTACATCCTCTTCGTCAGGTTCACGCACTGGGCCGGGCACTTCTCGCAAATCTCCGTCAATTTTGACATAGAGTTTCTCAGTATCGTTTTCGCGCAGGATGTTGTCCCATCGTCCACAGGCATGAGCATTCTCCGTGACCGGCTCGACGCCCGTGATGAAACCTCGATTGTGCATTTCGATCAAGTCTTCATGCCACGAACACACGTGAAGATTCCGATGGTGATACGGTTCGTTTAATCGACCGCACGAAACGTCCGCGACGAACAAGATGCTATGATCGCCGTCATCAACTTCGACAAACTCAGTTCCGTGCGGGAACGCGGAGAAATGGAACAGTGTCTCGCGGAAGTCTTCGCCTTCGGGATACGCCGGCCAGTCGTAATGATGCACAGTGAGGATCGATCCTCGAACGCTGCCGAGATTTCCGGGGTGGTTTAAGAAGTCCATGTCTCTTCTCCGGCATTACAGTTAATCAATTGACCGACCTATTCTGGTCGGCTTTGCATGGTTTGCAATCTATCACGCTGGCCGAGGCCACGCAATTGTTGACGGAACACTCGGTTGCTAATGGGATTGGGGCGCAGGTTGCGGCGCAAGGCGTTCCAGGAAGAGTTGCGGGACTCTGCGACCTATCCCGCTGGATGCGGCGGCGCACGGGTGCCATGCTTTCGCGGCCACTAAGTGACAATCGACTGTCACCAATTACCTACCGAGGCCGCGAAAGCATGCCGACCCAGGCGGATTCACGAATTCGTGGCTCGGGCTAAAAGTCGAAGGTTTCATGCGCTACGTTACTCTCATGCTTTCGCGGCCCACCTTACAGATCATGACAAGCGACCGTCACTCAAGGGCCGCGAAAACATGGCACCCGGCGCAACCATGCAACGACTTCGCTAATTCACAATAACCGCAAAACCAAGGCAGGACCTGCCCGGTCCGCTGCAGCGCCCTTGTTCGGCGTGGCTCCGCTGTCCGCTGAACGGCATCCTTCCTGATCTCTGTCCGATGTTCTAGTCCGATGCCCGTATCGTCGGCCAATCAAGGACCCCTAGAATGATCTTGGTCAGTCCAAGTCCAGGGTATTGCGTTGAACATGTCGAAGTATTCGCCTTCGCTGATCTCGCGCATGATGTCCCCCTCCTGAAAGCCGAAGTCAGGTGTTGGCGCTAGCTGGGGATCCTTCATCAGAGCCAAAATCCGAATGCACCGCCAGAGCTTGGCATAGTGTGAATTGAAGGCTTCCATCATCGCGTCAGCACCCTGGGCCGCAGCCGCTTGCCAACCCTCTGTCAAAACGTCATTAATGGTAGGATCCCATTTGATGTACTCAATCGCGGTCCAAAAACGCCTAATCGGATGCATGACGTAGACAAGGGACCTATGGCCGATGGGAATATCGGCAGCAATTCGTCGGCCCGGGGGGCTGTCGGGGAAATTCATCAGGGCCGGTCTTCCAGCTCTTCCGAAAAACCGGAATGCGGTGTGTGCTTCCCCCACCAACTTGATTCCGAACATGCCAATAGGAGGAGGTCTGCGAGCCATGACGGCCAACCTCGTAGTCCAGAGCCAAGTGTGAGCCGGACTCCCGCGCCGAACGACCTGCTGAGCAGCAGCGGGGGCGGGATATACCTACTACCCTGGTGCGCCAGTATGCCCCCGCTGTCTGCTCCAGCACCCTTGTTCGGCTAGGAATCCTGGATGGCACCCTTTGCCTTCTCACCCCATATACGAAGGACTTCATCTGACAGCGCGTCCGTTCGCTTCGCGATTTTCGTTTCATCCCAGATCGTGTCACCGCAATCGAACGGCACGACAATGTCGTCGTGCGTGATGGAGAGGCTCGCGTACGCCTTGACCCCCTTCTTTCGGCCGTCTCCGGCCATTTTTTTTTGAAACGCGTAGTTTCTCAACGAAGAATTCAGCGAACTGGTAAGAAGCGTCATGTTGCCGAGCCAATACACTTTCTCATATCGATCTTTCTTGGCGTCGTCGGGCCCCATGATTCCTCCCGAGGTATCGCGCTTCTCTGGCAGGTCTTTCCAATACTGTTCCCACTTTTGCGGCATGATGTGTTCAAGCGAGTAGTCGTATTTGAGTTCGGTACTATCGTATTTTCTATCTAGGCTTCTACGCCGGAGTTCGATCCAGAACAACACCAGCGCCGCGTTCTTGTTCGAAATTGCCTTCAATCCTTTCAGAACTTCTTCATCCGTCGTCTGCTTGGCCTCCGTCGCCAGTGCACTAGGATTCGTGATGAAGTCGCGAGCGATCTTGTTGAAGTTTTTTGTTTCCTGCTGCGCTAGCAGTCTGCGGACCACGAAGCGTTCAAGCTGCAGCAGGATTGCGGCGCATCGCGCCTCGTCGGCCCGATGCTCGTGCAGCACGTAGAGAATGAACGGATGGAACGTCGAGACTTGCAGCACGTCAAGGATGTGAAACAATCGCAGTGAGGCATCTGAGAACGACAGTGCCACGTCGGTCTCGAACTCCGGAATCTTATCTCGGTATAGGTCCGCGTAGCGCGTGATTTCCTCAATAAACGCCACGAGTTCCGGTGCCGACTCGAATCGCGCAATCTGCGCTTTGTACAGCTTAGAGAGGTCCGATAATAGATGCTTGTCAGGGTCGTAGAACCCCTTGATTACCGCAATGGAATGGAGCAGCACTTCGCTGTTGTCCCGCATCAAGCGCCCGGTCAGTTTTTTCCTCTCCCAGAACTGGATCGTTTCATCATCGAGAAGGAACACGCGGGCCCACGTCCGATTGTACAATTCGACCGCTCCCTGTCCCTGGTCCTTCAGCAGTTGAATGACCCGCTGGAAAAGCGCATTTTTGATGACGTCGGAACCACTCAGCCGGACGCCCGCCGTATTCGTCGTGTCAAAAATCGTTTGCTCGTCGTCGTCTTCAAGCAAGTCAATGACGACCAGCATTTTCTCTTGCGGGTGCAAAATGCGATTGAACAGCCCTGTTAGCTCCTCCACAGGCCGTTTCGCGAATTCCGCACAGAAGTAGCTGTAGCATCGGAGGATGCGGTTCGGCGAATTGCCATTCGCATCGAGCGCCGGGCCGTCGAGGCCCGCCTTGATTGCGGCGGTATACGCGGAGGCGTCGACGTGTGAGTGCTGGATACGAACAAGATAGTTGCGGTCAGTCTGATACCGCTTGAAAAAGAGATGCGTGCGCACTGCGGGCTTGCAGTTCTCTTTGATGTCAGCCGGCAGGCAATCGAACACGGCCTTCAGCAAGATGCTGAGAGTGGTCAGCCGTTGCTGGCCATCAATCACCGTCACGTTCTTTGGTTCGCCGCTCGCAGATCGCTGTTGCTTCAGAATCAATGATCCGAGAAAGTGTCGCCTGCTGGCATTGAATAGGTCTGCCAGCAAATCAGTCCAGTTCGCTTCGTCCCAGACGTATCCGCGTTGAAAGAACGGGATCGTAACTTGACCTTCGTTACCCAAGAACGTGAAGGATTTCGCTTCTGCATCCATCTTACACGCGTCCTCTGTTGCGCGGGGACAATGGCCCCAACATCGAACCGGATCAAAATCTGCCGAAGAAGCTCAGCCATTGCCCCCCATTCTAGCGGCGGAATGTCGCGCGCATAGCATTCGTTTCACGCAATGCACTCGCGGCGGCGGCTAGACGGGAAGGGTCTGATTCTTGCCGTACAGAGCCGACCGCGTCAAACAACCGCGTCCGTCGCACAGGAGGAGAATGAGCAGGACCGCCGCTGTAATTCTAATTGAACCGACCGCTATTCTGAATGAAAGCCGCCGAACAGTTAATCAATTGACCGACCTTTTCTGGTCGGCTTTGCATGGTTTGCAATCTAGCACGCTGGCCGAGGCCACGCAATTGTTGACGGAACACTCGGTTGCTAATGGGATTGGGGCGCAGGTAGCGGCGCAAGACGTTCCAGGATGGGTTGCGGGACTCCGCGACCTAGCCCGTCTGATGCGGCGGCGCTCGGAGCGTCCAAGGGGCTGCGCCGGGTGTCATGCTTTCGCGGCTACTTAGTGACAATCGACTGTCACCACATACCTGCCCGGGCCGCGAAAACATGCCGACCCAGGCCGATTCCAGTATTTGAGGCTTGGGCCAGGAGTCAACTGTCCCATGCTCTTAGTTACCCTCATGATGTCGCGGCCCAGCTTACCTATCGTGACAAGCGACCGTCACTCAACGGCCGCGAACGCATGGCGCCCGGCGCCTATTGACTTCCCAGGCCATAGATGGGTTCGCCTTACTGGGCTTGGAGTCCGAGCTGCCTACGTATCACCCCGGCTGTTCGGCCAACCGATCGCCCCCGTTTGATCGTCATTGAGCGACTCTCGTTCCCCGTTCCCAACCCGCCGCCTGCTCTCTGCCTCTCCGCACCCCGAGTCGTTGCACGCCTCCCTGCAACGACCGATTTGCGTCGCCATAACTCCTTGGCGCTCTACCCGGTCTGAACGCGACCGTGCGTGGGGGTGCCTGTGCAACGACATGGCGGCTCCCGCCCATCCGTTCTGCCGCGGCCGGCCCAAACCAAGGGGGGGTCATTGGGCCAAGTGACGGCGT
>Ga0207095_10091_pt2 | contig 21704 bp, 19 predicted proteins | sample Alteio_BWMinHeat_88_FD_153529 | JGI IMG/M metagenome (GOLD analysis project Ga0207095, IMG submission 153529) | Enriched cells from forest soil in Barre Woods Harvard Forest LTER site, Petersham, Massachusetts, United States -... | ecosystem: Environmental > Terrestrial > Soil > Temperate forest >... | reverse complement strand
TATTTCCGGATCGTCTTCAACCGATGCGAAGGTTGATTTCCCGGACGTTTAAATGGGGAAATCGCTTCTGGACGGCGGCGAGCATGTTTTTTTTGTGCGCCAGGGTCATTTGATGCAGCCAGGCGGGATGATCGACGAGAACCATTAAAACCCCGCGGCGCACACCCTGCGGACGGCAATGCGAGGCGAGGCTGGGACCGATGAGTTCGCGCCAGGCATCATGGAGATTGGTTTCCTGAAGACGATTTTTCAGGCCCAGGCGTGAAAACGCCTTTTCGAAAACCTTGTGCAGGTCGGGTGGCGAGGCGGGATCGCTTCGGGGCAGCGAGCCTCCCATCCATTCGGAAATGACCTGATGCCGCAGCCTTGGATTCATTCCCATAACAACCTGAAAAGCTCTGCCCGGACGGCCGGGGCGGGCGATGGGGCGGCGGGAAAATTACTGTCCGTCGCTACCGATTGCTTCGACGGGGCAGCCTTCCATGGCTTCCTTGGACTGCGCTTCTTCTTCAGGCGTCGAGGGCTGCTTGAAAACGTACGAATACCCGCCGTCATCGCTGCGCGTGAAATTATTGGGAGCCGTTTCGCGGCACAGGTCGCAATCAATGCACTGATCGTCGACGTAATACTTCCCACCGACGTTCTCTTTATGTTTGTTTGCTAAAACGGCCATGAAATTTCCTTGTTTAAATTGATGGGCAACTGGAATAACACGATCAAAATGTCCACGCAATGGTAAAAATCTTCAAGCAAGCAACTGTCGCAGCACAAAAGGCAGGATTCCGCCATGCTGATAGTAGTCAATTTCAATCGGCGTATCGATGCGCAGGAGCACGGGAACCTCTTCCGTCTTGCCGTTTGAGCGGTGAATGACGAGCGTCACCTCCTGCATCGGCTTGATCGCGTTGGAAAGTCCGAGGACATCGAAGGTTTCGCTGCCGTCGAGGGCGAGCGATTGCGCGCTGGTCCCCTCCTTGAATTGGAGCGGCAGCACGCCCATGCCCACGAGATTGGAGCGATGAATGCGCTCGAAGCTGCGGGCCACCACGGCGCGCACGCCGAGGAGGCGCGTGCCTTTGGCCGCCCAATCGCGCGAACTGCCCATGCCATATTCCTGGCCCGCGACGACGATCAGAGGCGTTTTGTTTTCCTGATAGGACATCGCCGCGTCGAAAATCGACAGCGTCTCGCCGGCCGGCATCAGTTTGGTGACGCCGCCTTCGATGCCCGGTACCATCAGGTTTTTGATGCGCACGTTCGCGAACGTGCCGCGCGTCATCACCCGATCATTGCCGCGGCGCGAACCGTAGCTGTTGAAGTCTTCGGCGCTGACGCCATGCTGGATCAAATATTTGCCTCCGGGCGACGTCATCTTGATGTTGCCCGCGGGCGAGATGTGGTCGGTCGTCACGGAATCGCCAAAAATTCCGAGCGGCCGCGCGCCGCGGATTTCCTCGATCGATCCCGGCTTCATGGAGAAATTCGCGAAAAATGGAGGCTCCTGGAGCAACATGGCTGGCCGCTGAGCACCACGGTGAACTGGCTGGGCGATTCGCAGGCGCGGCTCCTCATGGAGCTTCCCGTGTATAACTTTCTGGTCATCGGGATGAATGCCCTGGTGGGAAATCTCGACGTCAGCGGCAAGCTCATCTCGATCATGCTCTGGGCGCTCGCGGTCTGGCTCAATCACCGGATCATGATGCGCTTCCTGACGCCGAAACAGGAACGCTGGGCCACGCTGCTTTTCGTCATCTCGCCGCTCTCGCTTTTTTTTGGACAGGCATTCCTTCCCGAGATGCTCGTCCTCTGTCTCGGCCTGGGCATGCTTCTGGCCGCCCTCCGATATCAGGAAACCCGCAATATTCTCTGGTTCTGGGCCACGGTGGGATTGACCGCGCTGGCGATGCTGATCAAATCCACCGAGGTTTCCCATCTCGTGATCGTGATCGCGCTGATGATTTTGACGCGGGACCGCGCCCGCGCTTTTCGCAATCCCCATTACTGGATGGCCGCCCTCTTCGGCGGGATTGTGGTCGCCGCATGGGGCCGTCATCTGAATAAAGTGAACGCCGAGGCATTCGGCAGCTGGTCCAACGCCTGGGTTTACATCGGGAGCTGGAAAATTCGTTTTCACTTGGGATTTTACGAGAGGATTTTTGCCTATGTGATCCTGCTGGTGACCACTCCCGCGGCATTTCTTTTCGTCCTGTTTGGCATCCGTCGCATCTGGCGGTGGAAACGCGGACCGTTTTACTTGTTCTGGCTGGGAGGCCTCGCCTTCTACTATCTCTTTTGGGGCCCAGGCACCGCCTATTGGCACAGTTATTACAATCTGCCCTCCCTCGTGCCGCTCTGCACGTTGTTCGGCATCGGATGGTGCGGATTTGAAGCCGCGCTCCGTCGACGCGGAGGACGACGCTGGCTTCCCCCACTTCGGATCGCCCTGGTGACAGTGCTCCTCGGCTCCTCCGCCATCGGGAATTACATTCTTTTCCAGCCCGATCAAACCGTCTACGACGCCGCATTGAAGTTGAAATCCCTGAACAAGGAACCCCACCCGCTCGCGCTGTTGATTTCCAATCACGCGGTCTACGCCGTTGACCATGGAAACCTGCCGACGTTTCCTTATTACTCCGGCATTCCCGTCTGGTGCCATCATCGCCGCCGGCCCGTTTCTGAGCTTGAATCCATCCTTCGAAAAGTGAATTGGATTGTGGTGCTGAACTACACGCCGTCCATGGATCCCCTCTTTCGCGACAAAACGTTCTTTTCCAAACGGCCGCCCAATCCACACGATGTGAGCTGGATTGAAACGCGTCCCGATTTCAAACGTGTGGCTTCCACACCGGAATACACCATCTACGAGGCGCATCATTTACCATGAAACTTTCCATTGTCATTCCGGTTTACAACGAAGGCGATTCCATTGAGAAGGTGATCCGCGTTTTGGAGGCGTTCGTGCGCATGGATCATGAACTGGTCATCGTGTACGATTTCGATGACGACGATGATTGTCCCGTGGTGCGCTCGCTCCAGGGGGAGTTTCCCGCGGCGCGGCTTCACAAAAACGAATTTGGCCGCGGCGTGGTGAACGCGATCCGCAGCGGATTCAAGGCGGCGCGCGGCGATTATGTCTGTCTCTTCACAGGGGACTGCACGGACCAGCCCGAGGCCATTCCAAAAATGGTGGACCTCATGGATCGCGGTTACGATCTCGTGAGCGGCAGCCGCTACATTCGCGGCGGCGTGAAATATGGCGGCCCCTGGCTGCAAACCCAGTTTTCCTATTGGGGCAACATCCTTTTCCAAAGGTTCACGGGCCTCCCGCTCCACGACATCACCTACTCGTTTAAATTATACCGACGCGAAGTGCTGCAGACATGCGCGCCCAAGTACGACGCCGGGTGGGTTGTTTCGCTGGACCTCGGGATCCAGGCCGCTCTCCGCGGATACCGGATGGCGGAAATTCCCACGATGTGGATCGACCGCCAGATCGGCGAAAGCAAATTTCAGATGCAGCGCTGGCTGCCGATCTATCTGAAGCTTTTTTTCAGCGGCGTTCGCCAGTTGCGCCGGTGGCGCAAGGAAAACGGCGACATCTGGGGCACGCCCCATTACAAGAGCTAACCGTCCGCTCAACCAGCGGTACGTCTAAAAATCGATGTCGTCGAAATGGCTGATCACCTTGAACGCGGTGTATCGTTCCTCGATGTCGGACTGCTTGAGCGTTTGAAGGCGCTGAAGGCTGAATGCCTCGACGTTGTAGGAGGCCATGATGCTTCCATAAACCACCGCCTTGCGCATCACTTCGAATGAGATATTGTTCACGCTCGCGAGATAACCCATGAGCGAACCCGCGAACACGTCGCCCGCGCCGGTGGGATCGTGAATGTCCTCCAGCGGATAAGCCGGCGCCGCGAAGAAACGGTCCTTCGTGAAAAGAAGGCAGCCGTGCTCCCCCTTTTTGATGATCGCGTACGTGGGACCGTAGGAAAGAAGCGTCTGCCCGGCCTTGATGAGGCTCGTGGTCTTCGTCAATTCACGCGCTTCGCTGTCGTTCATGCAGACCGCGTCCACCTTGGTGAGGAGATCCATCAGGTCCTTGCGCGCGATCTCAATCCAGAGGTCCATTGTGTCGGCCAGCACAAATTTCGGCTTCCCGATCTGCTTCAAAACGTGCGACTGCAGCTCGGGCGCGATGTTTCCCAGCATCACATAAGGGGTGCTTTGATATTTCGAGGGAAGCGTGGGACGGAATTTCTCGAAGACATTCAATTCAATGGAGAGCGTCTTGCGCTGATTGAGATCCCAGAGATATTCACCGGACCAGCGAAACGTTTTTCCCTTTTCGACCTTCAACCCTTCGATATCGATGCCGCGCTGCCGGAAAAGATCGCGATATCGGACGGGAAAATCCTCTCCGACCACCCCCACGAGGCGCACCGGCGAAAAAAAACTCGCGGCCACGGCGGCGTAGGACGCGGAGCCGCCGAGGAGTTCCTTGTGGGACTCCATGGGCGTTTTGACGTCATCAATTCCGATCGATCCAACAACAAGAAGCGACATAGATGCCCATGCTTAGCAATCCGCTCCCGCGTTGGCCATCATTTTTTCGGTTCCAGCTGCGGACCGAAGCGCGACTTCAACGCCCTGATCCATTGCGGCATGACGACCTCATGGGAGAAATGGCGGATCGCCTTCTCCCGCGCCTTCCTGCCCATTTCCGCCGCGCGGGCGGGATCGGTGAGCAGTGTTCGAAGCGCGGACTCCCACTCTTCCTTGTCCTTCACGAGAAAACCGTTGGTGCCGGAATCGATCAGACTATTGTGAAATCCCACGGCCGAGGCCACCGGGGGAACGCCCGCCGCCATGTAGGTTTTCGTTTTGTAACATCCCTTGCAACAGGTATAGGGCGATCCGTCGAGCGGTGCCAGGCCTGCGGAGGCACCGCCCAATCCTTCAATTTCACTTTCGGGCCGGTAATGAAACAATTCCATCGAAAGAGGGAGCCGCACCTTTGGCTTCCGATCGAAAATCAGGCGGAGCCGAAATGGAACCTCATGCTGCAAACGCTCCAAAATACCACCGATCAATTCGAGATATTTCATCGAGTAGGAGGTGCCCGTCCACGCGATGATGGAAACGGCCGGCCGCCTCGACGGTGGCGCCAGCCGGTTCACATCCACCGGCTCGTCCCATACTTCAATCGGAAGATCCCGCGAAAATTCCAGAAGCCTTTGTTTCAACGGCTCCGTGGGAACAACCACCAGCGACGCGAGCGGCAAACGGGCTTCGAGCTGTGGCTTGAGATAGGGAATGGAAAGCCAGTCGTCCTGCAAATGGAGAATGTAGGACGCGCCACGCCGAATAATCTCGCGCTCGAATTCGCACGCGGCATCGAGCGGCTTCGCGCTTCCGGAAATCATCACAAGATCTCCTTTTTGGATCTTCTCAAGATGTCGTTTCAAGGACCACGCCGCGGGACCATTCTCGAAGAGCCGCCTGCCGAAGGGCACTCCCGAAATAAACAAGGCTCGCGCCCATTGGTCAGGCCAGATGTCCCTGATCACCGTGGGAATTCCAGCCCGGTTCAAATACGTTTCCGTGCACGTCCCCAAAATGTCGGAGCCGGAGCGAAGTGCCGCAGGACGCCTCAGGATGTGGAGCATGAATCAGTCCTTGGAAGACGCTTCAGCCAGAACAGAAGAACGCCAGTGTAGGCCGCGAGAAGAAACATTTTGTAACCCAGCGGAAAGGGTGTCGCCAGACCGAGACGTGGAGCAAGGAAAAAGAAAGCCATCACCGCAAGAGTCAGCAAGCCGATCTTGTTGTAAAGCCAGGGCGGCCAGGGCACCGTAAACTTGCGGTAGCAAATGAACATCGTCACTGCCATCCGGACTCCCACGCCCGCGCATGAAGCCGCTCCCGCGCCGAGATAGGAGTATCGAGGGACCCATAAATACATCAGGACGATGGAAACCACCGCGCCCACGAGTGAAGCGATGGGCAGATAACGCGTGCCGCCCTTGTAGTAACAGAGAAGATGGGTGAAAAAGATATAGAAACTGTGAAGGAACCCTGCAAGCACGAGCCATGGCACAACCTTGCTTGCGTTCCAATAACTTGAAGGCGTCATCATCATCAGGACTTCGCGCGAAAAAAACGTGAGGACGATGGTGCAGAGGCCAAAGATGCAAAACGCAAAGAACCCAAGGTTCCACGCATGGTTCGATTTCGCTGGGTCTTTGGTCGAAAGCGCCTCGTAGAGGGGCGGCAGATAGGCGTCATTGAAACCCGTAATCATGAACGTCTGAAGCAGCACCAGGTTCGCCGCGAGCGTGTAAAGTCCCGCGTCGCCCATTCCCACATAATGATTCACGACGAGCGCCGACATGTAAGTCATCGCCCAGCCGGCGAGGGAGTTGGGAACGATGGGCAGGGAATAGGCCAGCGACTGACGCAAAACACGGCGGTCGAACTTCCACACAAGGTCCTTCGAAAACAGAATCAAGGCGATGACGCAAAACGACGCCTCCGCGATGAAGAATGCCAACAGCGCGCCGAAAGCCTTCCAATGAAAGACGGCAATGAAAAGCAGCAGGAGCGCGAGCCGGACGAGCATGAAGCTTCCTTCCACAGCGAGATAGCCGTATCCGCGCTGACGCACCCGCAGACTCAGGCTGTAAAAGGTGCGGAGTCCAGTGCAAAGCGCCATGCCCAAGCCAAGGGCGATGTAAGGCCAGAAGGGCACCGCGCCCATGATTCGGTCCAAAATCCACCGGTGCGTCAACGAAAGCAGAATCGTCATCGCCAGCGCGAATGATCCCAGAAAGGTCGTCAGCGTTCCCCACAACACGGGTGTCTCGACCTGCATGATGTCGCTCGGATAGAAATTGCGCACGAGCGAATTGTCCCCTCCCAGCGGGTAGAGAACGATCAAAAGGCCGGCAAGAGATGTGACGGTGCCGATGACTCCGTAATCCGAAGGCGCCAGGTAAGCGGTGTAAATCGGCAGGAGCAAAAAGCCCACCGCTTTTTGCGCGACCGAGAGGCCCGTGTAGATGAAACTGTTTCGAAAAATGCTCACTGGGGTTTCATTTCAATCGCATTTCATTCCCAATCACGAGCTTCTTCCAAAGCCGCCTGTTCCTTTTTCATTTGCGCCATGGTGTTTTGCAACGGGAAGAGCAACGCTAAAAGCCACCAATAATTGAAAGCATCGAGCACCGCGTGTCCGCTGGTCCACGAGTTCGTCCAGAGGGCAATGATGGTGATGAAGAGATAGCCCGCCATGGTTTTGAGGTACGATCCTTCCGGAAAACCCCGGAAGAGACGATAACTGATCACCGTCACCTGCATGAGCATAAAGCCCCAGAAAAACGCGGCGGGAATTCCAAAATCCGCGGCAATCCCCAGCCACGTGGTATGCCAGCTTCCGCCCGCAAGATTGCCCGTGATCTGCTGTCCGCCGATGAGGCGGTCGGCCCAGTAGGAATTCACATCCACGGAGATGCCTTTTCCAATGATCGGATTCTGCTCGATGCGGTCCATCGCGTCCTCGCGCAACATTCTGCGAAAGGGATCCTCCACGCCGAGATCGGCGGTGGCGTGCCATTTGCCCGGGAGATAGGAGATGGCGCGCTGCACCGTGAGCGGCAATTCGTAATATCGTCCCTGCCCATACGCGAGCAGGATTGCCGCAAAAAAGGCGAACGTGATCGTGAGGATCACCATGATCCACTGTCGTCGTATGAAAGTCGTCAACAACGGATACAACACCGAATTCGCCACGGCCGCGCGCTTGCCGCTCAATAAAACCACGACGTAACTCAGGCCGAGCACGGGCACCCAATACCATCCGGAGAGCGAGAGGAAGTAGCTGAGCGAATAACGGGCGAACAAAAATTTCAACAAAACCGTGCTCGGGATCGCAAGCACTTGGTGCCACGAATAATAATCCTCCTCGCCGACCATACCTTCGAAGGGAATATCCACGGCCTGATAGCTGTGAATGGCGTACGCCAGGTTCAACAGCGCAGAGCTCATCACGAGCCACACGAACCATTTCGCGTCACCCTTCCGAATTTCGCCCTGGGACAAAATCAGGAAAACGGCCGTGATGAGAAAAAGTTGAAAATAAAAACGGCCGCCCACGACGTCGCTGCCAAAAACGGCAAATCCAATGGGATTCAACGCGAGCACCAGCGCGGCCCAACCCGTATAAAGAAGAAAGAAAATATATCGCAACTGCACCACGCGGAAAACCTGTCGATGCGTGCCCATTTGGAAAAGCGCCTGCGCAAGCAGCATCAAACACAACACCTCGCGGATGCTGAATGATTTTCCAAAGGCGAAGGGGGCCGGCATGGAAAGGTTCATTCCAAACGCGTAAATCAGCCACACTCTTTTCCCCAGACGGATCATGAATGCAAACAAGGCGAAGATGCAGAGGAGCCCGACCATGATCTTCGCGTTCGAGTGACCGATCTGCAGGGCCACGAAAAGCGCGAAGAGCAGACCGCCCAACATTCCGAACCAGGTTCGGACGTAGACGGGGGTCACCCAGGATATGCCCTTGTTGTCGGAATTCATGAAGGTTTGGAGGTATGCTGAACGAATCCTGGAAAGCCCGCGGATTTGCGCGCCTCCTGCAACTGCGCCCGCAACTTCATCACTTCCTGCTCCCTTTTCACTTCCACCAGTTTTCGCTGCAGCGGAAAAAGAAGCGCGAAAAGCCACCAATAGTTGAGAGGATCCTGCACCGAGTGTCCGCTCGTCCATGAATTCATCCATAACGAGCAGAGGGTGATCAGAATAAAGCCGGACATCGTCTTGAGGAGCGTGCCTTCTGGAAATCCACGCGCCACCCGACAACTCAGAATCGTCATTTGAATCAGGATAAAACCCCAGAAGAACGCGGCGGGAATTCCAAAATCGGCGGAGTAACCCAACCATGTCGTGTGCCAGCTTCCGCCTGCCAGATTCCCCGTGATCTGCTCGCTGCCGATGATGCGGTCGACCCAATAGTCATTCACACTGACGGAAATTCCACGCCCGATGAAGGGATGCTGCCGAATGCGATCCATCGCTTCATCGCGCAATGTTTTGCGGTAGGGATCCTCGGCGCCAAGATCGGCGGCAGGCTTCCATTTTCCCGGAAGATAGGAAATCGCGCGCTGAACCGTCATCGGCAGCTCGTAAAATCTTCCCTGCCCCTGAGCCAGGATGAGGGCGCTCACCGCCACACTGACCGCTGCCATCACTCCCAATGCCCACTGCTTGCGCATCAGCGTGGTGAAAAACGGAGTCGCCACGGCGGTCGCCACCGCCATGCGTTTGCCGCTGAGCAGGATCACCACGTAGGCGCCCACAATCACCGGAATCCAACGCATTCCGGTCAATGAAAGAAAATAGTTCAACGAATAGTGCGCGAACAAAAATTTCACCGCGACCGAGCCGGGAATCGCGAGCACCTGGTGCCAGCTGTAGTAGTCTTCCTCCCCGGCGGCTCCATCAAACGACATGTCCATGGGTCGCCACGCATGGGCCCAATAGATCGTGTTGATGATGGTGGAAAAAAGATTGAGCAGGATGAACCATCGCGCGCTTTTTTCGTCGACCTCGCCCGAAGCCAGGATCAGGAAGACGATCGTGACGAGAAAAAGCTGGAAGTAGAAACGACCGCCCACCACGTCGCTGCCGAAAATCGCGAATCCGATCGGATTCATCACCAGCACGAGCATCACCCAGCCGCAATAGAGAAGAAAAAATGTGTTTCGAAAACGAAAGACTTCGTAATATTGCCGGCGCATGCCCATTTGAAAAAGCGCCTGCACCACCACCAGCAGGCACAAGGCTTCGGGAAAAGTGAACGACTTGCCAAACGCGACCGGCGCCGGCACATCGATGTTCATGCCGAACGCGAAGACCAGCCACACCTTCTTTCCCAGCCGAAGCATCAGCGCGAACAAGGCGCCAAGGCCAAGAAGTCCCAGTGGAATTTTAACGTCCGAATGGCCGATCTGCTTCGCGACAAAAAATGCGAAAACCAGACACGCCGCCATGCCCAGGAAAAGCCGGATCTGGATGGGCGAATACCATGACAGAGATCGGTTGGAACTCATGATGAATCGACCTTGTCTCTTCTTTATTTCGCTCCAGGGTGAATTCGACCGGCCCCCCAAAATGAGGCTGTCCCGGCGGATTCACCCCCTCTAATAGAGTTCCATCGGCAAAAACGAAGGGGTTCTGAAGGAAGATTCCCTCAAAAACAAAGGGAGGTTTTGGTTCAATTTTCTTGACCCTCCTCCAACCGGCAGTGTCCTCTTGCGCAGGTGAGCGATCCTTTCCTTCCTTCGCCTTCTTCCACGCGCAGGCTCTGGGTTTCCCTTGTTTTGGTCTGGGCACTTGTTCGCCTGGCCCCCTGTTTTTTCACATTGCCATGGCTTTATTGGGAAACTTGGGAAGCCCGCAAGCTCCTGGAATATGGGTTTTGGGCGCGACGTGGCGCCATGATCGAGGTCTATCACATGTGCGGCAATATGCTGAATCCGGGCGCGTACAACTACACGCATCATCCTTTTCCCATTCTGTGGATTTACACGGCATTGGAAGCCAGTCTGGGCGATTGGGGCATCGAATTTCTCTCCAATCTTGCCCGGCTCGTCGGTTTGCTTTTGACCTTCTCGACGCTTCGCAAACTCACCGATGATCGGGCCGCGTGGGTGGCCTCCCTGCTTTGCGCCGTGGCGCCAGCCTCGATTTTTTTCAGCATGGATCCCAGTGTCATTGCGCTTGGGAGCGTGACCTGGCCCGTTTGCGCCTGGATTTTTTTCCAGATGAAAGACGACCGCGCGAAAGCCCGCGCTCTTGGATTCGTCGTTTTCGCCGGAGGCCAGGTTTCGTGGCTGACGCTCACGCTGCTTCCTTCGCTGATGATCCTGACGAAATCACCCAACACCAACTGGAAGGACGACTTCCTTCATCCTCTTCGAAATCGCTATTGGCGCGCGATGATCATTGGCGGCGGGCTCACCCTCCTGCTTTTTATCATTCAGATCCTTGTTTATTCGCCTCATCTTGCCGCGGATTGGGATTATCTTCTTCGTCAGAGCTCCACTTCCTCCACTCATACCCGTTCGCGATGGGAAATTTTTCCGTCCATCCTCCTGCGGATCGTCGCACTCACCGGTCCCGCGCTTCTTTACGGCGCGTTCCGCACTTTTTTCAAAACCCAAAAATCCGGCGCCCACCGGCTTTCGATCGAGCGCGCCGGACAGGTCTTTTTCGCGATCTTCATCCTGACGGGCCTGGTTCTCAGTCGTTTCTTTTTGAATGAACGCTCCATGTACGAATATCTTGTCTTTCCCGCCGCGTGTCTGACGGCCATCGCCTTGCATCGCGCGCCCCATCGACGGACCGTGGCGATTTTGGTCCTTCTTGCTGCGGCAAGCCTCGCGTATGCGCAAATTCAAAGCACGGTTCCCCGTCTTTCCAGCGCCTCCATCGCGATCGGAAATTTCGTCAAAAATTCCTCCACCCCCCGCGACTGGATCTTCACGGATCTTCAGGAGCAGCGTCCTCCTTTCGAGACGTGGGACGTGGGATCCTTTTTTTACACCTCCCAAATCGCGGACCGCTTGATGGTGTTTTACATGGAAACACCCGTGCAGCTCGAAAAAAATCTCGCCTCATTGACGCCTCATCCCCCTTCCGTTTTTTTTCTACTCAATCGACGCGCGCCAAATGCCGATGAATGGAACGAATACCTCGTTCACCATGGAGAACTCGTAAGCCATCTTTTTGAAAAACAACCCGCAACCCGCGAGGCTTTAAGTTTGCGTCTTCGCAATTGCTATTGGAAACTTCTGGGGCTTCATCAGGTTGATTCCAGGAATTCCGCAGCGGACGGAACCGTGGATCTGGACCTTTATCGCATCCATCCAACATGGAAAGAGAACTCGACCTCACCATTTTGATGCCCTGCCTCGACGAGGCGGAAACGCTGGCCGCGTGCATTCACAAAGCTAAAAAGGGCCTCGAAGAATCCGGCCTGCGCGGCGAAATTCTCATTGCTGACAACGGGAGCCGCGATGATTCACCCAAAATTGCGGAAAAAGAAGGCGCCCGCGTCGTGCATGTGGCAGCCCGCGGTTATGGCAGCGCCCTGCGCGCCGGCGTCGAAGCCGCCCGGGGCCGGTGGATCATCATGGCCGATGCGGATGACAGCTATGATTTCGCCCATATTGCTTCATTCATCGAAAAATTGAAGCAGGGTTGCGACCTCGTCGTCGGCTGCCGTCTTCCCGCAGGCGGAGGAACCATCATGCCGGGTGCGATGCCGTGGCTGCATCGCTGGCTTGGCAATCCCGTCCTCTCCGGCATCGGCCGACTTTTTTTTGCGTCTCCCGTGCGGGACTTTCATTGCGGCATGCGCGCATTCTCCCGCGACGCCTTTAAGCAGATGGAACTGCAAACCACCGGCATGGAATTCGCCTCGGAGATGGTGATTCAATCCACGCTCAAAAAACTCCGCATCTCGGAAGTGCCCATTACGCTTCATCCCGACGGTCGCTCCCATCCTCCTCATCTTAAAACCTGGCGCGACGGCTGGAGACATTTGAGATTCATGCTGCTCTTCACTCCGCGATGGCTTTTTCTTTATCCCGGCATCGCGCTCGCGCTGTTCGGACTCGTCACCCTCCTTCTGCTCGCGCGCGGCCCCGTGCATTGGCATGGCGCCACCCTGGATACAGGCTCGCTCGCCACGGCGGGCACATTGATCCTCATCGGCAATCAGCTCATGACTTTTGCCTTCTTCACCAAAGTGTTCGCGATGGGCGAAGGCCTGTTGCCGCAAGATCAGAAATTTTCGAAATGGTTCAGCATTCTCAATCTTGAACGGGGACTTTTTGTCGGGTTTGCGGTTCTTGCCTGCGGTTGCGCCTTGCTCGCGCGGGCCTGGCTCATCTGGCGACATGCGGATTTTGGCCCCATTTCTTATCCGGAAAATCTGCGACGTGTGATTCCAGCCGGAATCCTGATCACATTGGGCATTCAGGTCGTCTTTTCCAGCTTCTTTATGAGCGTTTTGGGTCTGCGTACGATGAAACGCACGCCTCCCCAACGTTTTCAAAAAAAATGAACGCGCCCGAATCTCATCTGGATTTCTACAAACGCTGGAATCAGCTTTCAAAGCCGTACATTCAATGGCAATTCGAACAATTCAAACCCTATCTCGGGCGGCGCGTGGCCGACGTCGGATGCGCGCTGGGCAACTTCACCCCCCTGTTGTTTGATCGGGAACTTTACCTCGGCGTCGAACCCGATCCCGTGCTCCTCGAGGAATTTCAGAAACGCTTCCGTCCGCATGCCAATGTCCGTGTGATTGGGCTGGACGCCTCGAAATCCGATCTTCGAAAGGCCCTCGAAAACGAGCGCATCGACAGCATCCTTTGCGTGAATGTTCTGGAACACATCGAACAGGATCGCGCGGCGCTGGAAGGCATGATCGCGGCGCTGCCCAGTGGCGGCGTCGTCTGTCTTCTTGTCCCTGCCATGCCCCTGCTCTTCGGCACGCTGGACAGCCTGGATGGCCACTACCGCCGCTACACCAAAAAAAGCATGTGCCGCCTCTGCGAGTCCCTGCCGGCCGAAATGCTTGAGCTGAAATATTTTAATTTTGCAGCCGCGCCCGGATGGTTTCTCAAAGGACGCATCCTCAGACAAAGCCGGCATACGAATGATAATTATCACCTCATGAACATGGTCCTGCCCGTGGTTCGTCAGATTGAAAAGCGCGTCCCGCCTCCTTTCGGACTTTCGCTGATCACGGTCCTTCGAAAGAAGTAAGTCGACAGGCGTGTTTCGAGCGCGCCTTGCCAGGCCCGGACATCCCGACGCTGGGTTGAGGTTTGACGCCCCCCTCTCAAACTCGTAAACTGCCTGTTCCCCATGAACCCCGCCGTCAGCCTTTACGACACGACCCTGCGCGATGGAACGCAGGCCGAAGGTGTGAATTTTTCACTCCAGGACAAGCTCCGCATCGCGGAGAAACTGGATTCGTTCGGCATCCATTACGTCGAGGGCGGCTGGCCCGGCTCGAACGAAAAGGACATCGCCTTCTTCAAGGCCGCGCGCAAACTGAAACTGAAACACGCGAAGCTCGCGGCGTTCGGCTCTACGCGCCGCGCGCACACGTCCGCCGCAAAGGATCCACAGGTGCGCCTCCTCGTCGCCGCGCAAACTCCGGTCGTGACCATCTACGGCAAATCCTGGCTCTTTCACGTGAAGGAGGTGCTCCGCACCACACCGGACGAAAATCTCGCGATGATCGCCGACACCGTCCGCTTCCTCAAAAAGCACGGGCGCGAAGTGATCTACGACGCCGAACATTTTTTTGACGCCTACAAGGACAACAGCGAATACGCGCTCAAGAGCCTCGCCGCGGCCGCGGAGGCAGGCGCCGACATGCTCGTCCTTTGCGATACAAACGGAGGCTCGCTTCCGGGCGAAGTCGCGGAGATCACGAAAGCGGTCTGCACTGTTTTTCAAAATCCCATCGGCATTCACAGCCATAATGATGGCGGACTGGGCGTCGCCAACGCGCTCGCCGCCATCGAGAACGGCGCCACGCAGGTGCAGGGCACCATCAACGGCTATGGCGAACGCGCCGGAAACTGCAACCTCACGAGCGTGATCCCCAACCTCCAGCTCAAGCTGAAGATGCCCGTCGTCAGCGAGGCGTGCCTCAAGCATCTCGTGCAGCTCTCCATGTTTGTGGACGATCTGGCCAACCTTCGTCCGGATTCGCGCGCGCCCTACGTGGGTGAAAGTGCTTTTGCGCACAAGGGCGGCACGCACGTGAATGCCGTCTCGAAATCCAATCACAGCTACGAGCACATCCCGCCCGAACTCGTCGGCAACCGTCGCCGCGTGCTCGTGGGCGAACTCTCGGGCCGCAGCAACATCCTTCTCAAGGCGCGCGAACTCGGAGTGGAACTCAATCCCGAGGACACCGAGGTGCGCGACATCCTCGGACAGATCAAGAAACTGGAGCACGAAGGATTCGAATTCGAATCCGCCGACGCTTCCTTCCTCCTCCTCGTGCGCCGCGCCCTGCAGCATCAAAAACCCTCCTTCGAACTCGAGGAATATCACGTTTCCATGCGCCGCAACGGCGACGACGCAGGCATCTGCGAAGCCACCGTCAAAATCAAAATCGGCCGGCACAGCGCCCACACCGTCGCCGAAGGCGACGGCCCGGTGAACGCCCTCGACGGCGCGCTGCGCAGCGCGCTCGTGAAACATTATCCCAGCATCCGAAAAGTGCGGCTCACCGACTACAAGGTGCGCATCCTGGATTCCAAAACCGGCACGGCGTCACGCACGCGCGTGCTCATCGAATCAACCGACGGCAAAACCGAATGGGGCACCGTCGGCGTGTCCGACAACATCATCGAGGCAAGCTGGCAGGCGCTCGTCGACTCGCTCGAATATCATCTGCTCGTTCACAAGAGGACGAAGTGAACTCCCCCGCGATCGGCTGCGTGCCTTATCTCAACGCCAGGCCGTTGATTTGCGGCATGGAAGACCGGACGCGCCTCGCCGTTCCCTCCGAATTGTCGCGCCAGTTGCGCGAGGGCCAGATCGATGTCGCGCTCGTGCCCATTGTCGAATATCTGGAATGGCCCCATTACCGGATCATGCCGGGAATCGCCATCGCCTCGCGCGGTCCCGTGCAAAGCGTCTACATCGCGCACCGAAAACCGCTGAAGGAAATTCGCACGCTCCAACTCGATCTTTCCTCCAAGACCTCCAATCTCCTCGCCCGCGTGATTCTGGCCTGCTTTCTTCAGCAAAAAGTCGAATGTGGATTCTCCCGGGATGCCGACGCGCAATTGCTCATCGGAGATCCCGCCCTGCAACAACGTGCGCGGCTTCTTTCCGAAGGCTGGGAATTGTTCGACCTGGGCGAGGCATGGACGCGCCACACCGGCCTGCCGTTTGTCTATGCGTTTTGGGCCGCGCGCGAAGGCGTGAAGGCCGAGGCGTATCTTCCCCTGCTGCATGAAGCGAAGGAAACCGGCCTCGCGCAACTGGAAGCCATCAGCTCCGCGCAGCAAATCATCGAGCCCGCCGCCGCGCTGAATTATCTTCGCAACCACGTGAGCTATGACCTGGGCGAGGACGAATGGAAGGGCTTCCGCGAATTTCAACGTCTCGGCGTGGAACAAAAATGGATCCAGCCCTCCGGGATGAACCTCGTCGAAATTTCTGCTACCATGGAAGAATGAAAACGCGCCTGCTCGGAATCGTCGGCAGTCTGGGAAACGAATCCCTCACTCGAACCGCCATCGCGTCGGCCTTGCGTCACGCGGAATCGCTGGGCGCCGAAGTCCGCACGTGGGACCTGCGCGACCGACCGCTGCCCATCTTCAGTCCCGAGAGGCCCGAGAACGAAGCCTATCGCGCGGGCTCCAAGGATGTGGACTGGGCCAACGCGATCCTTCTCGGATCGCCCGATTACCACGGCAGCATGTCCGGCGTGATGAAGAACTGCCTCGATTATTTCTGGAAGGAATTTGCGGGCAAACTGTTCGGTTACATCTGCGCGTCGCATGAAAAAGGGCTCCTGCCCATGGAACAAATGCGCACGTCGGTGCGGCAATGTTACGGCTGGAGCCTCCCTTACGGCGTCGCTGTCACGGATGGCGATTTCGACATGGCTTCCGGCATCCCGAAAAATCCGAAGCTGGAGCAGCGCCTTCAAATGCTCGCGCATGACCTGACAAAATACGCGCCGCTCCTTTATAAACAATTTGAATCGGACCGCAGCGAGAGTCAGCCTCACGGCTTCGCCAGTTATTACAAACCGAGGACGTAAGCCGTAGTCGCTAACTCACTTCGCCTGAAAGCCGCCCTGATCCGGCGCCGCATTCGTCGATGCCGTAGCCGTCGGCGCTGCGTTCGTGGCAGGAGGCGCCACCGGAGTTGAAGAAGTGGGAGGAGTTGAAGGAACTTCAGGCTTGGAAGGCGTCGGAGACACTGGGGCAGATGGAGATGACACGGGTGCCACAGGAGTTTTCGAGGGAGCGGAGACAACGGGAGCAGTCTCGGTCCTGTCACCTCTCAAATGAGTAAGTTCTTCGAGGGCGCTTTCTTTGAAATTGTTCGGCCCGTGTTGGAACAAAATCCAAAAGGTCCAGAAAAAGACCTTAAAAACCACAAGCCACCAGATGAAACGCAACGCCCTCATTCCCGGTCATCGAACGTCAAAGCCGGCTCGCCGTCAAATCGATTCGGCTAGGATTCCTTGCGGATCCAAACCGTCGCCTGCGACACGCCCCATTGAAACTTTCGCGAATGCTCGCGAATGAGAAAAGGAAGGTCTTTTTTTCCCGCAAAATCAAAGTGCGGACCCAGGATTTCAAAAAGCGCCTCCTCGCTGCGCACCTTTTTTCCATTCCGCTCCACTCCGCCCAGCCAGCAATCCTTCGGCGTGAACCTGGAAAGCCACGTATAGGGCGAACTCACGATCAATTGCCCCTGCGGATGGATGCGTTCGTGGATGCGCGAAAGGCAGGACGCCGGATCGGGCAGCCGGTCGATCAGATTCGACATGAGCACCACGTCGAACGTCCCCAACTCTTTTTTGACGTTGCACGCGTCGCCCACTTCGAAAGAAACGCGCGACGGATCGATGCCCGCGGGAACCTGCGCGAGCGTTTTGGTTTTCAATTCTCCTTCCTCCGTAAAATCGAAAACAACACACCCCTCCTTTTTCAATGCATTCGCCGCGTGAATGAAACGCTCCGAGGCATCGATCCCAACCACCGACGCGCAAAAACGCGCCAGTTCGAACGACGATCTTCCGACGGCGCAACCCAGATCAAGCGCGCGCGCCTTGGAGGAGAGACGACTCACCTGGATGCACTCGCGCACCACGCGCGCGGGATAATCCAGCGCTTCCGCCGGACCGAAATCGTAAGGCAAAATTTCCTCCGCTTTGCCGTAATGAAAAAGAAGGTATTCGGAGAGGACCTGCTCCGATTCGTAGGACGCGGGATTCATGCCGGATTTCTCAATCCTGCAGCAATTGTTTCATGTAAGCCGCCGGTTGATATCGCTCGATCAGGATTTCCGTCTTCCCATCGCGCATCATGCGGACCTGCGGCACGCCGATCTCCGGCGTCTTGTGCGGCGCGAAAAGAATGTCGTCGTGCGTCGCCTTGTCCGCGTCGGCAAACTTGTCCGGCGTCAATTCTCCACCCAGGTGATCGCTGCGGCCCGTGGCCACGTGAAGCGTGCCCAAAATCTTTTCATCCTGAATATCCCGCCCCGCAAACGGCAGCTTTTGCGTCCCGAATCCCAATTCGCCCAGTTCACCCGTAACCGGGTCCTCCTTCAATTTTTTGCGGTGGTCTTCAATGGTGGCGGCGTTGCCCTTCAGGAGAGAGACTTCGTGAATGCGCCCCTTGCGCACGCGCATCAAACCCACGGTGCCATCCTCGTATTTCATCGGAAATTCCCCTTCCGCGTTCTTCGGGACATAATAAATCTCTCCGGCCGGAAGATTCGCCACATCGGGTTCATCGAGACAAATGCCATGGCTTTTCTGCGCTTCCTGGCGCCCAAGATCGAGCTTGAGCGTGTGAATTTTTCCGCCGAATTCAAAATCGATCTCCACCCCCTCCGCGCGCGTCATGCCCTGGCGCAGTTTTTCCGCCTGACGGCTCACTTCGTTGTAATCCACCGCGAGCCCGCTGCTTAAAATGATTTCGTTCAGGCCGTGCAAGGTTGCGCCGCGAAATCCGAATTGATGTGCGGACGCGGTGAGCGGCGCTGTCGCCGAAAAATCGGAGATGCAAAGAATGAGCGTGTAGTTCGGATAGATATCGCGCTTGAGGCTCAATGCGCGCCCATCGGGCGCAAACGCTTCATCGGGCAGATTTCGATTGCTGCCGCCGGTCGTCTTGTAGGCGAAAAAATCCACTTTCTTCAGCTCCAGTTCCGCCGCCACGTTTTTTTTGAGCCCCTGATAAAAAACCTCATGCGCATATTTCTGCACGGACCATTTCGGATTTTTCAGGAACGCGAAATCCTTCACGTCACGCGGCTCATCGAGATCGATCAGGATCGCCAGCGTCTCGCCCGGTTTCGGACGAAAAACGGTCTTCAATAAACGCGAAAGGCTGAATGGCGGGAATTTTTCCATGGATGACATCAGACAGGATGAAGAATAAAATCGTCCTGTCAAATTTCAGGAACTGAGCTTGTTGTATTTGGAGTAGGGATACCAGTAGGGCTTGATCTCCTGTTTGTAATCGAGATGCACGTGCTTGGTTTCACGAAACTCATCAAGCCCCTCCTCGCCCAGCTCGCGCGCATGCCCCGTCTGACGCATTCCGCCGAAGGGTCCCGCATCGTTGTCCGAAAGCGGATCGTTGATCCAGAATGTGCCGGCGGTGACGCGCTCCATCGCCTTCATCGCCCACTCCATGTTGTTCGTATAAATATTCGCGCCCAGTCCATATTGGCTGTCGTTCGCCAGTTCAATCGCCTCGTCGATGCCGCGCACGCGGATGATCGGCAGGACCGGGCCGAACGTCTCCGTCTTCACGAGACGCATTTCCTGTTTCACTTTCGTCACGACTGTAGGTTCGTAGAAAAATCCCTTCTTCAACTTCGGCGGCTTTTGCCCACCGCAAAGAATTTTCGCCCCCGCATCCTTCGCTTCCATCACGCGCTGATGCACGTCATCCCTCTGTCCCTTGTGAATCATCGGCCCAATATCGGTTTCCGGATCGAGGCCATTGCCAATCTTGAGCGATTTCGTGAATTTCACGACGCGCTTCGTGAATTCATCAAGGATGTCGTCGAACACATAAAAGCGTTTCGCGCCGGTGCAAACCTGTCCCGCATTGAGATAGGCCGCCCAGCATGCGGCGCGGCTCGCGATTTCCAGGTCGGCGTCGCTGCACACAATGAAAGGATCGTTGCCGCCGAGTTCGAGATGCGTTTTCTTCACCTGGTCCGCGCACATCCGGATCACGCGCTTTCCCGTTTCGGTGGAGCCCGTCAGCGCAATCAAGTCCGTCTGTGGATGCTGGATCAACGCCGCACCCATTTCCTCGCCGCTGCCCGTGACGATGTTGACGACGCCCGGCGGAAGCCCGGAAAAAATCTCGGCCAGCTCGAGCGTGGCAAGCGGTGTTTCGCTGCTCGGCTTGATGATCACCGTGTTGCCGGCCGCAAGCGCAGGCGCCACTTTCCAAGCGAGAAGAAGGATCGGATAATTCCAAGGTGTGATCGCGACCACAACACCGTACGGTTCCTTGATCGTGAAATTCACCTGATGTTCAAAAGACGGTGGAATCGACGTGCCGCGGGAATGGCGCCCGATTTCCGCGTAATACGCGAAGCACGATGCCGACCAGTCGACTTCGTCGCGGTTTTCGCAATAAGGTTTGCCGCCCTCGAGCGTCATGATGCGCGCGAGTTTTCCCTTTGCCGCGCGCAGCTTGTCCACGATCGCGTGAAGCATTGTCGCTTTTTCCGCACCGGGCACCCACCGCCATTTAAGAAAGGCCTGGCGCGCCGCGCGAACAGCGAGGGCCGCGTCCTGCGCGTTTCCATGGGGAATGGAATCAATGACTTCCTCCGTCGCGGGGTTGATGACGGGAACGGCCTGACGTTGAACCTTATGCCATCGGCCGCCAATCCATGAGTGTTTCATAAATTTTCCTGGATGCGGCCCAATCTCGTGTGTCCGTGGAAATGCCGCAAGTCTGAAATGGGCGCGAGTTTTAAACTTTGAACTTTGGGCGTTGGACTTTAAACTAGGCTGGTGCTTTACGACCCTTCATTGACCGCCCTCGAAGACAAGGTGCTCGACGGTGGCCGCATCAGCGGCGACGAGACGTTGCGCCTTTATCGCGCCTGTTCTCTGGAGGAATTGGGCGCGCTCGCGCACGAACGACGCAAAATGAAAAAGGCGCCGGCTTATGATGGCCGCGGCAACGAGATCGTCACCTACATCGTCGACCGCAACATCAACTACACGAACATTTGCAACGTTTACTGCAAGTTCTGCGCTTTTTATCGCGTCGAGGGCGATGCCGACGCCTACGTCCTTTCGCATGAGGAGATCGGCAAAAAAATCGAGGAAACAATCGCGCTGGGCGGCACACAGATTTTGATGCAGGGCGGGCATCATCCCAAACTCGGCATCGATTTCTATCTCGATCTTCTGCATTTCATCAAAACGAATTATCCGCAGGTCAACATCCACGCGTTTTCACCCCCTGAGTTCAACCATTTCGCGGAGGTGTTCGGCATGCCTCTGCGTGAGGTCATTCAGAAATTCATCGAAGCAGGCCTCGGCTCCATCCCGGGCGGCGGCGGCGAAATTCTGGTCGACCGCGTGCGCGATCGCATCGCGCCGCTCAAATGCAAGTCGGACGACTGGCTCAACGTGATGCGCATCGGCCACGATCTGGGTCTGCGCACCAGCGCGACGATGATGTTCGGTCATGTCGAAACCGTGGAGGACCGCATCGAGCATCTTCAGCGCCTTCGCGACGTTCAGGACGAAACGGGCGGCTTCACGGCATTCATCTGCTGGACGTTCCAGAAGGAAAACACCAAGTTGAAGGCCGAGGGCGTCGGCTCCTTCGAATATCTTCGCATGCAGGCGCTCGCGC
>Ga0207095_10140_pt1 | contig 21981 bp, 22 predicted proteins | sample Alteio_BWMinHeat_88_FD_153529 | JGI IMG/M metagenome (GOLD analysis project Ga0207095, IMG submission 153529) | Enriched cells from forest soil in Barre Woods Harvard Forest LTER site, Petersham, Massachusetts, United States -... | ecosystem: Environmental > Terrestrial > Soil > Temperate forest >... | reverse complement strand
TGAGTGCGGGATTGAGGGTGAGCAGGTGGGCATTGGTGGGGTCGGGGTTGCGCAGGTATTCCTGCCAGCCGCGAATGGTGGCGCGCACGAATTTCGCGACCAGGTCGGGATGCTGTAGCGCGAAGTCGCGGGTGGTGAACTGCACACGATAGGGATCGTAGCCCGAGGAACTGATGAGCAGGGTGCGGACTTCGGCTCCGCCCTGGCGGGCAAAGAAGGGCTCGCTGGTGACGAAGATCTGCTGGACGTAATCGGGGTCGGCGAGGAAGTTGGCCACGGAAAGCGTGGAGGGGATTTGCCGGACCTGATGGAGGTTGTAACGGCTGATAACATACTTTAGCCAAGTCGCGCCGGTTTGCGCGGCGACTGTGTGTCCTTCAAGGTCCTTGAAATCGTGGATCGGCGAATTCTTGTGGACCATGACGGCCTGCGGATCGTGCTGCATGGTGGCGGAAACGGCGACGAGCGGAAGCCCGTTGGAGTTCCATTCAAGGACCTGATCGCTGGAACCGAGTCCGAAGTCGGCCTTGCCGCTGGCCACCTGCTGGGCCACGCTACCGTATTGCGGCAGGGGAAGAAGGGTTACGTCGAGTCCTTCTGCCTTGTAATAGCCGAGTAACTGCGCGGTAAAGAAGCCGCCATGCTCGGGCTGAGGATACCAGTCGAGTTGAAGGCTCACAGGCGTGAGGCCGCCGGGCTGAGCTTGCTTGCTGGAGTGACAACCAGTCATCAACAAAGCAAAGGCAACTAACCATGAGAATGCCGAGGATGGACAAATGGCGCGCGAGCGGAAGGATGGCTTCATGATGGATCCTTGCTAATCGGGATAATCAAGCGTTCAAAACGGGAGCAGTTGCTTTTCTGTGCACTCCGATCACTGCCGCGATGGCGAGCAGAGCATCGTCGGCGTCGCGGGCCGCGGCCAGTTGCATTCCGCCCGGTTGAGAGGGGATGGTGACAGCGGGAACGCCGGCAAGGCTGAACGGCGTGGTGTAGCGAAGGAGCCGTTTGCGCGTGTTGCTATGATCGTCGCCGGCGGCGAGGCGCGCGACGGGTGCGGCGGGAAGCAGGATGAGTTCGTGGGCGGCGAACAGATCGTCCAAGCGCGCGCGGAATTCGACATGACGCTTGCGAAGATCGGTGATCTCGGCGGGCGTGATGCGGGCACCCCACTGAAGCCGTTCGCGAATCGCGGGTTCGAAGTGGTCGAAATTGCCGGAGTGAAGGCCGGCAGCTTCCCAGGCCTGGATGGGCGCGAAGATCTCTGAGGACTGGGCCCACCAGGACACATCCAGTCGCGTAGAGCGCAGACCAATAGCTTCGATATCAAAGATGGTTTTTCGGTAGCTGGCAATGACGTCCGGTTCGCAGTCGTGGAGAAACGCGTCGTCAACGATACCGAAGCGGGTGTAGGCCGGCGTGTATGCGGGTTCGGACGGCGCGAAGAAACTGGCCAGGAGTGGCACTTCTTCAAGATCACGAAAGAGCCAGCCCATGGTGTCGAAAGATGGAGCGAGGTGGGCACCGCCGCGCCAATCGCCGCGGCCAAGCGAGGCGCGATAGCCGGCGAGGCCGCAGAGAGCAGCCGGCACGCGGACCGAACCGCCGGTGTCAGTGCCGATGGCGGCGACCGCTGATCCCTCGAGCACGCTGGCACAGGCGCCCGAGGAAGAGCCTCCGGTGAGAGCGCCCGGTTCGCCGGGTTGAAGACAGTCTCCGAATTCGGGATTCTCGCCCGTGATGCCATAGGCGAGGGGATGAAGGTGCGTCTTGCCGGTGATCACCGCACCGACAGCGCGCAGTTTTTCAACCAGCCAGGAGTCGCGCGCCGCGACGCCGTTGCGATCGCGATAGAATCTGACACCGCAGGTGGTGGGCGTCCCGGCAAGGTCGAAACAATCCTTGACCGAGATGGGCAAGCCCCAGAGCGTGTCGCGGCCGTCGCCGAATGGGCCGCCTTCGCCTTTCGGCATGGCCTCAATGCGGGCGGCTTCGGCACGCGTCCATTCCTGGTCTTGCCAAAGGTAGGTGTTGCGGCCGGGGTTCTGATTGGAATTGGCAAGGGCCTGGTTGGCGATTCGCGTAGGTTGTGTGATTCCGTTGGCGAGCGCGCTGCGCAGGGCTCGAATCGTGACGGGGACCGAGGTTGAGATCGTCGCGGGGGAAGCGGCCATAGGGTGATTGTAGATAAGAATTGATGCATAAGAAAACGCGGGACTGGGCCGCTCAATTTTGTTAAGCGCCGGCTTTGTCTGCCGTGCTAAGTTCGGATATGGGAGTTCAATCGAAAGCCGTGCGCCTGCCTGCGGGGAAGCGGCGAGCGGATACGAACGCGGATCAAGGTACAAACTCAAAGGTAGGACGCGATCCACGCGGGGACCTGGCCCATATGGCGGCGCTGGCGGCGTTCACTGCGCGGTCGATGCAAACCGAAAGCCCGCGACCGTTCGGCGCGGCTATCGTTCATGCCAGGTCAGGCCGGAGGCTGCTGCGGGCGCTAAATGCGGTGAAGCAGCAATGGGATCCCAGCGCGCACGCCGAGGTGCGTGCTATTCGACTGGCTACGAAACGGCTCAAAAAGCTCTCGCTGGCCGGTTACACGCTTTACACCACGTGCGAACCGTGCCCGATGTGCATGAGCACAGCATTGTGGGCCGGACTCGATCGCGTGGTGTACGGCGCGACGATTGCCGACGCAAACCGTCATTGCAACCAAATCCAGATTCCGGCGACCGAGGTGGCAGCGCGGAGCGATATGCAGTGTAGAGTGGAGGGTCCCATCCTGCGCGACGAATGCTATGCTCTTTTTACCCACCCTCGCATGCAGCGGGCATTTCGGCTGTGGTCTACGCGCAAGCGCAACTAATCTGCACTCGGCCCCGATTCATATTCCTTGATGAGGTTCTCCCCCATGCAGGACGGAATCGCAGCAGCATTGTCACAAGTCATCGCCGATCCCGCGCGCGTGCTGACGGCGCCTGCAGTTCTCGACCGTCTGTCGCACGATTTCTACTGGTACTCGCCCATTCTCCGCCCGCAGCTGGCGGCAAAAAAAGGCGATGTGGCGGTGCAGCCGGTGAGCGCGGACGAGGTACTGGCGGTGATGCGCTTCGCGGGAGCGCATGAGATTCCGGTGACGGTGCGCGGCGCGGGCACGGGGAATTACGGACAGTGCGTTCCGCTCCATGGGGGCATCGTGCTGGACCTCTCATCGATGGACAAACTGGAGGAGATCACGGCGGACGGAGTGGCGGTGTGCCAGCCGGGATTGCGGCTGGGCGCGCTGGAGACAGAGGCGCGCAAGAAGGGCTGGGAACTGCGCATGTATCCGTCGACGCTAGTGAAGGCGTCGGTGGGAGGGTTTCTTGCCGGCGGGTCGGGCGGTATCGGATCAGTGGCGCACGGGCAGTTGCGCGATTTCGATACCGTGCGAGGTTTTGAAGTTGTCACGATGGAGGAGGAACCGCGCGTAGTGTTGCATGAGGGCGCGGCGGTGCACGAGATCCTGCACGCGTGGGGTACGAATGGAGTTCTCACGCGCATCTGGTTCGCGCTGGCGCCGGCGGTGGAGTGGGTGCAGTTCACCGCGGCATTTGATACGTACGAAGAAGCGTTCAGCTTTGGCGAATCGATCGCCGTGGATTCAGGCTGGACCAAGCGCCTGGTTACGGTGTTTGAGTGGCCCATTCCTTCGTTCTTTACGCCGGTGAAGCAGGTGGTACGTGAAGGCAAAGCGCTGGTGCTGATTATGATCGCGAAAGGGCAGGCGCCACACCTGCGCAAAGCTGCGGAGAGGTCGGCTGGAGAAGTGACGTTCTCGGGGCCGTACGATGGGCCGCGCACGCAGCCTCTTCTCAGCGACTACACCTGGAACCACACCACGCTGTGGGCGATGAAGGCGGACGCGGCGTACACGTATCTGCAATGCGGATTCTCGCCGACCGAGTGCCGGGAACAATTCCGCCATCTGCGCGAGCGCTATGGCGACGAAATTCTATTCCATATTGAGTTCATGAAGAACGGAGACGGCGTGGTGATTCCCGGCGCGATTCCTGTGGTTCGCTTCACGACCGAGGAACGGCTGAATGGCATGATCGACTTTTGCCGGACGATTGGCGTGTTCGTCGCCAACCCGCACGTGAATTACCTGGAGGATGGAGGGCGCTTTCGCGCCGACAATATTCAACTGCGCGCCAAGGAGAAATATGACCCGCGCGGGCTCATGAATCCAGGCAAGATGATCAGCTTCCACAAGCAGGCGGTGACGGGGTGAAGACCTGGATTCCCGATGCACGTAATTTTGCGTACCTGACCTGGACGCAGGTGGATGCGCTGCCGCGGGAGCGGACGTTGCTGGTGTTGCCGACGGCGGCGATCGAGCAGCATGGACAGCATCTGCCGCTGGCAACCGATACGTTGATCAACAATCTGCTGCTGGGCAAGGCGCTCGAGCGGTTACCGGCGGAGATGGCGGTCTATGCGCTTCCGCCGGTCTGCTACGGAAAGAGCAATGAGCACATCGGGTTTCCCGGGACGCTTTCGCTGAGCGCGCAGACCTTCCTGGCCGTGGTGCGCGACCTGGGCGCGAGCCTTGCGGCGGCGGGTTTCAAGAAGCTGGTTCTCTACAACACGCATGGAGGAAACACGTCGCTGGTGGATGTGCTGGCGCGTGATCTGCGCGCGGAGTTCGGGCTGCGGACGTTTTCGTTGTTTGGCTCTGGTGGAGCGGCGTTTGAGGGCGTGAGCGCGCAGGAGCGGATGTATGGGTTTCACGCCGGCGAAATCGAAACGGCGTTCCTGCTACATGCGACGCCGGAGCTGGTGCACAGGGGCGAGTACACGTCGAATTACATTGCAAGCGTGGATCATCCGGAGTTGCTTAAGCCGGAGGGGTCTGCAGCGAACTTTGCGTGGTTAACCAAGGACATTGCTCCCAGCGGGGTGATGGGCGACCCTGCGCCTGCGACAGCGGAGAACGGAGAACGCTGGGCCAACGAAGCGGCGGCGCGAGTCGCGGAAATCCTGGTGGCGATGTACGAGTTCGAGCCGAGGCATGGTGCCTGAGGATGCCGTTGGTCGATTGCGGTAACGGAGTGCGGCTGGAGCGCGGCGTGGAATGCCGGTTGAGTGATGGCACGATTCTGGTTTCCGATCACTACTATCCGGCCGGCGAAGGGCCATGGCCGACGCTGCTGATGCGGCAGCCGTATGGGCGGGATATCGCGTCGACGGTTGTTTATGCGCATCCGGTGTGGTTCGCGCGGAACGGCTATCATGTGGCGATCCAGGATGTGCGCGGACGCGGGGGTTCGGGCGGCGAATTTTATCCGTTCCGGCATGAGGCCCACGACGGCGCCGAATCGATCGCGTGGCTGCGTGGGCACGCGGCATGTGATGGCCGGATCGGCATGTATGGCTTTTCGTACCAGGGCGCGACACAACTGCTTGCGGCGGTCGAGCAGCCGGAGGGACTGGTTTGCATTGCGCCGCACATGACGGCTGCGGATCTTTATTACGGGTGGTTCTATCACCACGGGGCATTACGGTTGAGCACAACGCTGGGCTGGGGAATCCAGATGCTGCGTGAAGATGCGCGGCGGAAGGGGCTGCGCGAAGCCAGCGCTAGGCTGGAGGCGACATGGGTCAATATTCGCAACCAGGCTTTGCAGGCTCCCTATGCGGACCACCCCGCGATCACCGATCCCCAATTGCCGAGCTATGTGCGCGACTGGATGTCACACCGCGAGGCGGGCGACTACTGGTCGGGCCAGGACATCAGCAAAAGTTACGAGCGCATCCTTATTCCGGCGCTTCATATTGCCGGGTGGTTTGATACGTATCTCGAGGGTTCAATTGCGGGCTACGTCGACTTACGCAAACATGCGGGGAGTGAGTTTGCGCGTAAGAATCAGTACCTCATTGCCGGGCCATGGGTGCATATTCCATGGGGCGACCGGGCAGGCGATGTGGATTTCGGAGAGGCTGCAAACCTGAACACGGACGAGATTCTGCTGCGCTGGTTCAATCATTGGTTGAAGGACTCGCGCGAGTTCGGATCGGAAGCGCGGCTTCGCTACTTTGCGTTGGGACCGAACGAATGGCGCACCGCGGCGGAGTGGCCCGGGGAGGCGGAATTCGCGCTCTATTTGCACAGCGGGGGTAGTGCCAATTCACGCAAGGGCAACGGGCGGCTGGCGATGACCGCTCCGGAGAATGAAGAACCGCGCGATGTGTTTGTGTACGACCCGGAAGTGCCGGTGATGGCGCCCGGCGGTCCCCAGGCACTGAGCGGGTGTTTCGACCAGGCCACGCTGGAGATGGGAAGCAACGTGGCGGTGTATACGTCGGAGCCAGCAGCGAGGGCCATGGAGGTTTTCGGACAGCCTCGGATCAGGCTGTTTGCTGCGACTTCGGCGGCGCACGCAGATTTTACGGCCAAACTGGTGCGCGTGAAGACGAACAGGCGTGCCGAGTTTTTGTGCATTGGGATTGCGCGCAGTTCGTGGCTTTTTCGCGAAACGGGCTATGCGAAGGATGAGATCCATCGATGGGAATTCACGCTGGAGCCGATTGCATTCGAGCTCGCGCCGGGCGAACGATTGCGGCTCGAGGTTGCGAGCTCAGCCTTTCCGCTGTACGATCGCAACCCTTCGACGGGCGTAGCTCCGCAGCAGGCGGATAACTGGAACTGGGCGCGGTCGACGCAGCAGGTGATCCACAGCGCGACTCATCCTTCGTGTGTGTACCTGCCGGTGAAGGGAGCGCCGGGATGGTGACGACGCCCGCTTCCGTCACGGTTCCGGAGATTGCTTTGCAGGGAGTGAGCAAGCGCTACCGCAATGCGGCGACAGCGCTCGAGGGCGTTTCGCTGACCGTGAATCGAGGCGAGTTCGTGACTTTCCTCGGGCCCTCGGGATGTGGCAAATCGACTCTGTTGAAGCTCGTATCGGGGTTAAGCCCGGTGAGCGAGGGTTTAGTGCACGTGAACGGCATGACGCCGGAGAATGCGCGCGAAATGATGAGCTTCATCTTTCAGGATGCGACGCTGATGCCGTGGCGGACGGTGGAGCAGAACGTCGGACTGGGACCGGAGCTTGAGCATGCGGCGCGCTCGTTGCGCAAGGAGCGGGTGGCACGCATGCTCGAACTGGTGGGGCTGAGCCAGGTTGCACATCGCTATCCCCGGCAACTCTCCGGCGGCATGAAGATGCGCGTTTCGATTGCGCGTGCGCTGGTGAACAGGCCACGCATCCTGCTGATGGACGAGCCGTTCGCGGCGCTCGATGAAATGACGCGGGACCGCTTGAATGAGGAACTGCTGCGTTTGTATTCCGAGCAGAAGTGGACCGTGCTTTTTGTGACGCACTCGGTGGCGGAGGCGGTGTTTTTGTCTTCGCGGGTGGTCATCCTGGCGGCGCATCCGGGGCGCGTGGCCCACGAGATTCCCATCGATCTGGCGTGGCCGCGAACTGCGGAGACGCGGGAGTCGATGGAATTTGAGGAGGCTGTGACGCATGCGGCTCGCCTGCTGCGAGGAGTGCAACACGCATGAAGAGGCAAGCATTGCTGGCCCTCAAAAGCGCGATAGTGCTGATCTGCCTGGTGGGACTGTGGCAGGGCTTGGTGAGTGTTTACAAGGTACCGGCGTACATCCTGCCCGGGCCGATGGCGGTGGTATCGGCGTTGCGAGGACGTTACCCGTCGCTGCTGAACTCGCTTTGGATTACCACCGAAGAAGCCGCTGGCGGACTGCTGGCTAGTATCGTTGTGGGAGTGGCAGTGGCAATGGTTTTTGCCCAATGGCGTTGGCTGCGGCAATTGTTCTATCCATATACGATCCTTTTGCAGACGGTGCCGATCGTCGCGATTGCGCCATTGATCATTCTCTGGATCGGCGCCGGAATTCCGGCCGTGATGGTGGTTACGTTTGTGATTTGCCTGGCTCCGATTATCGCCAATACCACGCAGGGCCTGATCAGCGTGGACGAAAATCTCATCCACCTGTTCATGATGCACCAGGCGACTCCAGCGCAGGTGCTCTTCAAATTGCGATTGCCGAATGCCATGCCCAATTTTTTTACCGGGATACGAATCTCCGCCGGCATCAGCGTGATCGGAGGCCTGACTGGCGAGCTCTTCGCAGGTTCGGCACGTGTGGGCGAGGGTGGGCTCGGTTATGCCATTATCTATGCGAACAACCAGATGGAAACGAGTTACATGTTTGCGCTGGTGCTGGCGGCTACGGTGCTCGGTTTCAGTTTCTTTTTTATCGTCATGTTTCTGGAGTGGCTGGCGCTGCATAACTGGCACGAGTCGAGCCGGGCGCAGATTGCGGAATGAGTGATCCCAGGTCTCAAATGCGAGACCTGGGGCACCCAGATTGGTAGCAAAAGTCAGGGGTAGGTCGATGTTGAGGATGGAATCGGAGACGGGGTGGTGGTTGATCCGGCATCCGGACCACGCGCGGCTGGCGGGAGATTTTGCTGCAGCCTGGGGGAATGAGCTTTTTCGCGCGCCGGAGCCGCGGGCGCGCGTTCTGTATGGGATTGCTACTCACGACGATGGCTGGGCGGCACGCGATGCCCATCCTTCGATTACGCGCCAGGGCAAGCCTTCGGCTTTTTCGAGCGAGCTGGTGGGCAAGTATTCGGCCTTTGAGGAGATCGATATTGCGGAGTAACTTGCCGTACGCGATCGGGCGGTTCGCATCATTGCAGAAAAGGATCCATACGCGGGGCTGCTGATTTCGATGCACACATATAACCTGCTCACCGCACATGCCGACCGCACCACGATTACGGCGGAAGGCCTGGTCCTCCTCGACGCATTTCTAGAGCGCCAGCGAGCGTACCAGGCTGAGTTGCGGTCGGCGATCGTATCTGACCCGATGCTGACGCCGCTCGAGAAGTCAGAGCACACAATCCTCCAACACTTCCGGCTCTTGCAGGCGTGCGACAATCTTTCGCTGTTGTCGTGCGTGGCGTATTCTCGGCCATCGCATCTGCTGCATCCGCTGCCTCTGAATGATGAATCGACTGCCGAAGTGAAGGTGTTTGCCATTGCTCCACGTCACTTCCGGTTGTCGCCCTGGCCATTCGCAGAAAGCGAGCTTACGTTCCGGTTCCCGGCGAGGCACGTCGAGGGCAGAGTGTTTGGGGCGTCAGGTGAATTGGAAGAGCGCTATTCAGCTGCAGAGGAGATGCAACTTTCTGTCACTCTTCGCGAATGACCGTTCAGAGATGGACGATTGTCAGGCAGAACAAGAAGGGCGGCCCCGATCGGAGCCGCCCTTCTTTGTCAATGCTGCACCCGGATCAGAAATCGAAGCGAAGCGACATCTGGATCTGGCGCGGGCTGCCGATGGTGTGAGTCACGATTCCCATGCCTCCGGGGCAGTTGTAGAAGCTGCTGTTGGTCTGGGAGCCATCCGCGGCGCATCCGGTGGGCAAGGGTGTCAGGCCTGACGCCGGAAAAGCATTGTAGTACTGGTTTTGCGAAACTTCATTTCCGGGGACATCGAGGCTGGTGGTGTTGGTCAGATTGTAGACGTCGAAGGTGTATTTGAAGGAATACCGCTCCTTGAGGGAGAGGACTTTGACCAGCGAGATATCGGCCCGCTTCTGAGACGACTGCCGGAAGATATTGCGCTGTCCGGTGGTGAAGGCAGTTTCGTAGGGGTCGCTGGCGGGAATGGCGCCACCCAGATCGCCGGGGTTCAGGAGCGGGAGCGTGAAGCACTGGGGCTTCAGTGCGCTGACGCCGGTACTCGGGAACCATGCGCCCGAATGCCCGGTGAGCGCGCTCTTGGCGGTGCATCCGCTGGCCAGCGGAACGATGGGATTGGTAATGCCGTCGGCGGTGGAGTAGTAGATGCTGCCCACAGCGCCGGAGAAATCGATGACGCTATAGGGCTGTCCGCTCTGGAGAACGGTGAGGCCTTGCAAGGACCAGTCATTGATGATCTTGCCCATCAATGAGGATTGGTGGCCCAGATTGGGCATTCTGAAGACGTACGTGAAATTGAGCACCTGCGGGCGGTCGAAATCGGCGGAGCCGTAGGACTCGCGCAGATTGAGGGGATTGTTGCCGTTGTAGAAGAGTCCGAGGCCGCTTTGTTCATCAAGAGTGTGCGACCAGGTATAGGAGGCGCCGACCTGGATGCCGTGGCTCATGCGCTTGTCCACGTGAACCTGAAGAGCGTCGTAGGCATTGACGCCGGCGGCTGCGTAGGTGATGGATTCGGCCGCCCATCCGATATAGGGAACGCGAAGGTCGACATTGCCGCCCTCATAGTTGGCCAGGTAGGAGGTGCCGTCGGGGAGTATGAGAGGCGGGCCGAAGTTAGGCTCGCTGACGGTGTAGCCGTAGGTGTAGTTCTGCTGGAACGGCGTTCCCGCCAATGCGGGATTGGTCGGGGATGCAATGTTGGGCTGATTGAAGGGCACGGGGATGACCTGGTGGCGGCCCCGATTGCCTACGTAGCCCATCTCGACAGCGATATCGTTGCGCGGCTGCCACTGGAAATCGAGCGTGTAGTTCATGGTGTAAGGCAGCTTGTTGTTGCGGCTGAAGACGCCGAGGGACACGGGGCGGCCGAAGTTCATGATGCTGCCTGCGTTGGGGAGATAGTTGTTGAGATCCGAAGCTTTGGGGTTGTTCGGAGGCGGCAGAAGCGACGTCCCGTAGGGATTTTCGAGATTGCCTTCGGCGTCGGTGCCGCCACAAGTGGGGATGTAGCCCAGGTAGAGGTACTGCGTCTGGACCGGGCAGCTGGACGCGTTCACAAAGGGGAGCTGCTGGTTGACGCCGAAGGGACCGCCGGTGACGGTGCCGATGGCATAGCCGGGCGAGAAGTAGCTGAAGAGTTCGCCGCGGTCGTAGTACATGCCGCCGCCGGCGCGAACAACAACCTTGTTATGGAAGAATCCCGGTTGCCACGCTGCTCCGAGGCGGGGAGCGATGCCCCATTGGCGGCCGGTGAGGGTCGTGGAACTTACGCCGTGGGTACCATTGGCATTGTTGCCGGCGATGATGAGGCCGGAGTTCACGATGGTGTCAGTCGCAGCGTCGTACTTGTAGCTGGCCGGGTCGAAGTTGAAGAGACGACCATATTTCTCGGTGAGGCCGCCATCCCAGTCGTAGCGAACACCAGCGGTAAGCGAAAGAGACGGAGAGATCTGGAACTTGTCCTGAACGTAGGTGCCGAGCTGGTTGGAGCGGTAGTAGCGGTTGGCATCGCCCTGCAGAAACGAGCTCACGTAGAAGCCGGTAGAGGAGCTACCCGGGGTGACCTGGCCCTGCACAAACTGGCTGAAGTCGTCGGTGGCGATAGTGCCCGTGCCGGTGCGCTTGTCGATGGTGTTGAGTTGCGTATAGCTGTATGTCGCGCCGAAGCTCACCGTATGTTTGCCGAGCATCCAGATGGCATTGCCGGAGGGTGAAATGCGGTTCTGAAAGACACCTGTATTGGGAGCCTGTCCTTCCGCATTGGGGCCGATATTCAGGATGGCCGTGGACGTGCCCCGAGGCTGATTACTGCCCAGCACGTTGTAGATGGAAACGCCGGGAAAGTACTTCGAACCGAAGACATTGATGGCGGCTGTGCCCGCCGATCCTCCAGGAATCGAGTCAGGCCCGAAGGCCTGTTCGTTGGTGCCATAAATCTTCTCGCGAATGAAGCCCAGCGTCTGCGTGGTGCTGAGATTGGACCTGAGGGTGAGGGTGTTGATGACAGAGAAGACCTGGGCGCCGGAATCGAGATGCTCGGAGAATCCGGGAACACTGGAGTAGGAGTAGGGCGCGACCGCCGGATCGTGCTGGTAGAAGTACTTCAGCGCGATGGTGTCCTTGCCGGTGGCGTTGTAATCGAGATCCGCAACTGCCATATCGGCGGTGAACCTGCCGGTGCCGGGCAGGAAGGCGTTGAAGATGTTATTCACCGTGGGCGGCGTTCCGTTGCGGGCGTCATTCGGAATCAGCCACTTGCCTGGTTCGCCGGGAAGCGAAGGCGAGTTGAACAGGGCGAGTGCCACGGGATCGATCTGCGCCGAGGTGATGGTGGTGCCGAAGGAATTGTTGGCGAGGGTCGCCAGGCCCCCGGCATCGCGGTTGGTGTCGTTGAGGCCGACCGGTACGTCGGTAAGCGTATCGCCGATTTCCTGGTCGGATACGTGGATGTGCTGATAGGAGAGGAAGGCAAAGAGCTTGTCCTTGATGATGGGGCCGCCGATACTGCCGCCGAGAACATAACGGTGCAGTTGGGGGACCTTGTTGGCCTGGGGAATATCCGCATCCTGATTGAAGAAGAACGGAGCGGCGTTGATCCAGTCCGTGCCACGACGGAAGTAGCCCGTTCCGTGGTAAACATTGGTGCCGGAGGTGGTGCTCATGTCGATGTGCGCGCCGGAGGTGGAGCCTTGCTGGGCGTCGTACATCGAAGCGTTCACTCGCACTTCCTGGAGCGTCTCGGGGGCGGGGGTGGGAATGGCGTTGCCGATGGAGAGATAGACAGACGCCAGGGTTTGAATGACGCCGCCGGCGCCGGTGCTCGAGGACACGCCGGTACTGTTGATGACCCGCGCGGAGGGAACCTGGCTGGTGCTCTTGCCATTGAAGAGGTTGCTGGCGTCGACGCCATTGAGGAGAAAGCTGTTCGACGTATCGCGCTGGCCGTTGGCCCAGATGGGGGCGTTGCCGAGGCCGCTGTTTGCGCCCGTACCGCCTGAGAGTTCTGCGTTGACGCCGGTGGAAAGGATGGCCACGCCAGTGAAACTCCCGGTCGCCAGGGGTACGGTTTCGATCTGCGCTGTATCAAGCACGTAGCCGTTGGTGGTATCGACGGCATTCATCAGCGGCACGGCTTCGACCTCGACCGTAACGCTGGTCTGGCCTACTTTGAGAGCCGCATTCACGGTCGCAGTGCGGTCTGCCTGCACGGTAATGTGCTGCGTCTTCTGCACACTGTATCCGTCGGCGGTGTACGTGAGCGTGTAGCTGTCGATGGGTAGGTTCACGAATGAATAGACCCCTGCGCCATTGGTCTTCACAGTGCGAGTCAGCGAGGTCTGCTCATCCACCACGGTGACTGTCGCATTGGGAATGACACCGCCGGACGCATCGGTTACTTCACCCGTGATGCCGCCGAGCGTTTGCTGTGCCAATACAAACGAGCTGCACAGCGCGAAAGCTGCCGCGATAGCCAGCAGCGGGACGAACCGGGAAGAAACAAATCGCATGGGATACCTCAAGATGACTGGCCTCAAAATAGGGATTTCCCGCGGTCTTTTGAATGTCTCAAGAAACCTTCGGGGGAGCAAAACAAACTGCCGTTCGTGGAGCGCTCAAAAAGAGAGAGAAGGGAGCCGTTTCAGGTGTTTCGGTTCAGGTGAATTGGATTCGGCTTGGAACATCGGGGTTACACATAGAATAACGGCAACGAAGCGGTTTCAACGAAAAATATTGGATTGTATCTTGCCAATCGCAAGCTGAATATGAATTGAACTTATAAGGACGGTATAAGGGAAACATGCGCCGCGACGATGCGCCAGCCCTTCGGAAATCGCACCCATGTCTGACTCTGCCGGCCATGCTGTGAGCCGCGTTCGAACTCCAACGTGATGCTTGCAAAGTCTTTACCGAAAGCGACGATGTCGAGACGGGTTACGGTGCGGGCAAGATTTGCGGAAGGTCGCGTCTTGCGGAATTCGCTGATTTCTTTATGCCCATAAAGATTCTCTGCGGCGCCGAAGCGCATAACGCGGGGATCAGCCCAAAACATTTTTACGAGCTTTTCCACATCATTGGTCACAAGTGCGCGCTCGTACTGCGGATACAGCTCGCGAAGTTCGGCAATGACGTCAGGATCGTTGATGGTCATGGATGGAGAATAATTCTCGCCGGGGAAGGATTTGTTTGCTGATGGCGGCGCTCACGGTGTGGACCGGTTCATTCACAACCTGGCTCAATCGCAGGCGCATGGCCACGCTGCAAAGGATGTAGGCGTGTACGTCGCCGAATCCCCAGCGGCTCACGAGCAGATCGATCATTCGCCCGGCGGCGGCCCGGGCGGTTTCGGCGAGATCCGTGCCGGTCTCGACCACCACCCAGGCGTCGGCTGAACTGTCGGCTGCGGCGGCATCGCTGGCTTCGACAATTGGACCCGCAAGGCGATAGCGCTTGTGGAGGTGGAAGCGGAAGGTTACGTCCAGCGGGCACTCAATGCCGTTGATGCAGACTTCGCCGTCGCCCTGCGCGGCATGACCATCGCCGCAACTGAAGAGCGCGCCCGGATTGTAGACGGGAAGATACAGGCGCGACCCGGCGCACAATTCGCGCACATCGAGATTACCGCCGAAGGGGCCCGGCGGGCGGGTGCGGAATGCTCCATTCTCGGCGCGGGCAACCCCCATGACTCCAAGAAAGGGGCGGACGGGAACGACCGCGGGGTAGAGCGAACTGGTGGATTCACCATCGAGCTGCCAGTGAAACAGGCAGGGCGTGCGGAAGCGATCCTTTAGAAAGCCCAAACCTTCGACGATGCTCGACCAGCCCCAGCCGGAATGACGCGTTGCCAGCACATCGATCTCTAGGACATCGCCTGGTTCGGCGCCATTAATCCAGACAGGGCCGGTAAGCGCGTGAATCCGGGTGCGATCGATGGCAAGGTATTGTTCGGTGGACATGCCGGGATGCACCTGGCCTCCGCTGGCGTCCACGCACGCGATCTGCACCTCGTCGCCTGAATCGATGTGAAGCCGCGGAGGGAGCGAACGATCCCAGACGGAATGGGTTGGCTCGGCGGTGAGGTGATGGTCTTTCATGACTCCTTCACCCGGACGCTCATCTGCACTTCGACGAGGGCGTTGCGGGGAAGAGCGCTTACACCAATGGCCGCGCGCACGTGCCTGCCGGATTCACCGAACACGCGCACCAGCAGGTCGGACGCACCGTTGATGACCTCAGGTGAGTCGCCGAAGCCCGGTGCAGCGTTGACGTAACCATTGAGAGTGAGGACTTCCGCTACGCGATCGAGGGAACCAAGCTCACGCTTGAGGACCGCGAGCTGCATGAGGGCGCAGGCTCGCGCTGCGGCGTATCCATCCTCGATGGTGCGGTCAGCGCCGGCCAGTCCAGCGATGACGCCCTCCGGCCCGAGGGAGATAACTCCGGAAAGGTATAGAACCCTGCCGACTTGCTTTGCGGGAACATAGTTGCCGCCGGGAGCTGGCGGCTGGGGAAGGGACAAACCGAGTGCTGCGAGATTTTGTTCAGGTGTCGAAGCGGGATTCATTTGCATTGAATGTAGCACGGCTGGACAACTGATTTCGCTTGGGAAGGGCGGATCGGCCAAGGTACGATGAGCCATGTTTCGAATCCTCGCTTTAGTGGTGGTTGCCGCGGCGGTCGCAACCGTTCCGGCTGCCGACCCAAAGACGATTCTGCGCGTCGAACGGTCATCGAGCGGCGACCTTGAAGTGGGCGGCGACCTTGCCGGACTCGCACCCGGATCATCACGGTATGTGCGCTATGAAGACTTACTGCAACTGCCGCAGGAGACATACAGCGTAAGCGACGATTCCAACTTTCGCGGGACGACGGAGATCGGTGGAGTTGCACTTTCAGCACTGGCGCAAATCCTGGGACAATCGGCCGACATGATGGTGGCAATCTGCTACGACCGTTACCGCACCAACTATCCCGCCGACTATCTGAGCGCACATCATCCGCTGCTGGTGCTGCGTATCAACGGGAAGGACCGCGATCACTGGCCCACGTCCGCCGAGGGTGGATCGATGGCGCCGTATCTCATCTCGCATCCAGTCTTCAAGCCGTCATTCAAGGTGCTCTCGCACGAAGACGAGCCACAGATTCCCTATGGCGTGACGCGGATCGAATTTCGCCGCGAGGCGGAAGTTTTCGGACCCATTCGTCCGCGCGGGAGTTGGCCGGCGGACTCGCCGGTGGAGCAGGGATATGTCATCGCCCGGCAAGATTGCTTTCGCTGCCACAATATAGGATCGGAAGGCGGGACCATGGGAGGACACTCGTGGTCGCAACTGGCGGCGATAGCGCGATTCGATGAAACGCGGTTCCGATACACCATTCGCGATCCTCAATCCGTAAAACCGGGCGCGAAGATGCCGGCGCACAAGGATTACGACGACGCTACGCTGCATGCGTTGACCGAGTACTTCAGAACCTTTATGCTTCCCAGCCACGACGATCGCCCGGGGAAAGATTCGACGCCATGATCACTCGCACTGCGAAACTCATGCTGCTGGCCGGTATCGCGCTGTTTTACACGTTGGTCGTGCTCAACAATCTCACCGACTTCAATTCGAACTACCAGTTCGTGCGCCATGTGCTGATGATGGATTCGACGTTCCCGGGCAATCATGGAATGTGGCGGGCGCTGCCATCGCCCGCGTTTCACATGGTCTTCTACATCTCCATCATTCTGTGGGAGACCGCGACCATGATTCTGCTGTGGTGGGGCGCAGTCCGGCTGTTACGCGCGCTGCGTCTTCCCGCCGCGGCCTTCAACCTGGCCAAGCGGGCGGCGATGATGGCGCTGACGCTTTCCATGTTGATGTGGCTGGTAGCGTTTCTTTCGGTGGGCGCGGAGTGGTTCCTGATGTGGCAGTCCCATACCTGGAATGGACAGGAACCGGCCTTTCGCATGTTTGCGGTCGTCGGGCTGGTGTTGCTGATTCTGATGCAGCCGGAGAGCGAGGCGCAGCCGTGAACTGCTAATCCGCGGGCAAGACCGCCTCCTTGCGGCGGAGAAGATACACGGCGATACCCGCGGTGATGTAGGCGAGATAGATGTAGGGAATGCGAGCGTGTGCCGGATCCGAGCTGGAACGAACGTCAAAGACGCCAATCAGAATCATCACGATCACAGTAATGACGCTGACCACGGCTACCGTGTGTGAGTGTTGGCCGAGGGCGGAGCGCGCAAACGGCAGGGCCAAGGCGACCAGCGCGTAGGCAGTAAGAAAGCCAAAGACGGAGAGGGAGCCGAGCAGGTCGTACATGTCGGAGCCGGTGACGTTGCGCAGGGCCATGACGAATGTGCCGGCAAGCATCAATCCTGCCGAGGCAAGCACCGCCGCGGTGGGAGTCCTGTGTCGTCTGCTGGTGCGCTCGAACAGCGCGGGCAGCAGCCGGCCGTGCGCCATCCGCATGAGCAAGCGGGCCGCGGCCGTAGTACAGGCCAGGACACACGCGAACATGCTGATGAACGCACCCATGTCGATGGCTACACCCAGCGGTGACACGCCCGCTCTTCCGGCAAGGAGGTGCAAGGGGCTGGTGGTCTCACTGAGTTTGCCGGTTATGCCGCGAAAACCGAGTACCTCAGAGTAGGAACAGAGCATGAAGAAGACGCCCGCGAGCAGGGCGCATTGCAAGACGGCGCGCGGAATGGTGCGCAGCGGGTTGCGGGCTTCGGCGCCCAGCGTGGTGGCGCTTTCAAAACCCACAAAGCTGAAGATTGATAGAACCAGCGCCGGTCCAAGCGAAGACAAGGTCACGCCTTTGAGCCGGAACTGATCGAGATCGAATTGCAATCCGAAATGGAAGACCAGAACCAGCAGCACGATCAAGATGAGGCTGACCGAGATCACTTCGATCCACAGCATGAGCTCGGCGGAAAGCTTGACGTCGCGATAGGCGATCCATCCGGCAACGGCACACACTACGGCGAGCGTGGGGATCGCCGGCGGCGCCCAATGAAAGAACTGCTGTCCGAGGACGGTGGCGTAATAGAGCGCTCCGCCGGCGACGGAAGCGCCGGTAGCCAGGTAGGCGAGCAACAGGGCCCACGCTGTGGTAACGCCGAAGACGGGCGGCAGCGCGTTGGCCGTATAGGTGTAGAGCGATCCTGGCGAAGCGGAGAGACGCGCGAACCGGCTCACGCAGAAACCCACCAAAAGCATTGCGACAGTAGCCAGCAGGTACACAAACCATGTGGCGTTGCCAGCCAGCGCGAAGACGAGGGGAATGGTTAGCGAGGGCGTAGTGGAGGGCGCCACCGCGGAGACGGACTGCGCGAGCGTTTCGATTGGACCCAGCGCACCTACGTGAAGCCCGAAGTCCTCTGGTGCCGTTTGGGTGTACACCGCGCCTGTCGTGGTTGCCTGGTCGGTCAACTCGTCTCCCTCTTACTTGTCTTCAGGTTGTTCTAGTCTTGCGCGTCTCCGAGCGCAGGTCAAGGCAGAAGAACTACACTGACCTCGATGTCTGTAGCCGCGATCATTCTTGCTGCCGGGGAGAGCCGGCGCCTGGGCCAGCCGAAACAACTGCTTGCGTTTCACGGTGAGAGCCTGCTTGTACGCGCCATTCGGCTGGCCAACGAAGCGGGCGCCGCGCCAGTGCTTGTTGTGCTGGGCGCGAATTATGAAAGGATTCGTGCTGCCACCCAGTCGTCCAATTCGATTCCGGTTCACAACGATCGCTGGCGGCAGGGGATCGCGAGTTCGATCGAGGCGGGAGTGCGCGCGCTCAGTGTTTGTGCGCCCGAGGCTGAGGGGGTGTTGCTGATGGGCTGCGACCAACCGCGGCTGACTACCGCTCATCTGCGTGCTCTCATCGCGGCGTTTGAAGGTCAATCCGCAGCGGCGATCGCGGCTTCATCGTATGCCGGGGCTCAAGCAGTTCCCGCGGTGTTCCCGCGCGCCACGTTTGCCGCATTGCGCGCGCTTCATGGCGACCGAGGAGCGCGCTCGGTGATTGAAAGCGCGCCGTGCCCGGTGGTTGCGACGGAGTTTCGGGGCGGGGAGGTCGACATCGATTCGCCCGAGGATCTGGCCCTGCTCGAGTAGGGTTATCGCTCGATCGTGGCTTCGATGTAGCCGTGGGGCTCATCGACTGGCACGAAAATGTGATTGGGATTGTCCTGGCCGAAGGGGCTCAGATCTGCGAGCAGGTGATGCAGGTTGGGCATAGTGAGCTTGATGCTGGCGATTTCCGGAGCCGCGTCCAGGGCCGCTTTGCCCATGTCGAAAAGTGTGTGCTGCACGCTCTTGCTGTCGTGGGCGGCGAAGGTTCTGAGCAGGGAGCCGAGAATTCGTGATCGAACGTTGGCGTAATTCGGCTCGCTCGATGCGCAGGTCCACACCACCGTAGCGCTGGTCCCAAAGATGCGGTCGGTGGCGGGTTTGAGCGTGGTCAGCCGATCCTTGATGTAGCCGGTGAAGGCCGACTTTGTTGTCTTCAACATCGTTAATCCATCGATGCCCGAAGCAATGTCCCATTGGCCGTTCTTTCCGCGGCTTGCGGAAACGGTGTTGAGTTCGGGGCCGCAAAGCCTGAACGTGGTTGGGGCTGCCGCGCCGTCGCAATGCATGCGTTCCCATGCCTTCTCGTCGATCTCGACGCTGGCATTGGACACTTGGGGATTGTTGTTGAGGAGATAGTCGCCGAGTTCCATGGCGAACTCCTCGATCGTAGCGGCGCTTGAGTCGCGGGCGATGGAGTACACGGTGTTCTTCATCGTGTCGGTGGGAAGGATCCTGCTGTTGTCTGCTTCGGTGAAGCTGGATTCAAAGTCTCCCTGAAGGAGAACGCGGACGGTCCATTCCTGGAACTCGTGGCGGTCGCCGTGCCGCGTGATGCGCGAGATCCGCACGCGCGATTTTCCATACCGATTGTCACCCAGTCGTGGCATTAGCTTCCTCGATAGGTTGTGTAGCTGTTGTCACTCAGCAGGAGCGGCACGTGGTAGTGGGCTTCGCCGCGGCAGTGAAACGTGACGCATACTTCGGGATAAATGCTGGTGCGCCCCAGCTGTTTGAGGTAGGCCCCTGTGGCGAAGGTCAACCGGTACAAGCCGACAGAGGCGTTGGCGGCGAGATTGCGGCAACGGCCGTCGGCGTCGGTTGCACTTTCGGCAAGCGTGAGCCACGTATCGTCATCGAGCTTCTCGAGGCGAATGCCAACGCCGGCAGCCGGCTGGCCGAGCGTTATGTCCAACACGTGGGTCGTGATTCCACTCATTCCATCAGCCACTTTCTCAAGCGTATCTGAGTGATTTGACGCTGCTGTTCTGCTGCTTCGCGCAACTCCGCGGCGCGATCATTGCCCAGGCGCCGTTCGAGGATCCTGAGCATTTCGTCGGCGCTCTTGCCGGTAGCGCACACGATATACGTGAAGCCGAAGCGCTGCTCATAGGTTGAATTGCCTGCGGCCAGTTGGGCCAATACGTCGTTTCCGGCGCTGGATGCACCGAGTTGTTCCTGCTCGGACCACGTGGCCAATCGAGTGGGTTGGGGCGCGGTTTTGCGCTCGCCGATGCGGGGATGGCTCGCGAATGCCTCCATCCAGTCAGCCTCTTCCATGGTGCCCCACACTTCGTCTGCGGTGAGGCTCAGCGTCTCCACGGCCTCGAAGGGCCGCAGAGCGACCATGGGTTGCGCCCATCGGCGCGCGCTGCAGCAGGCGAGCATGGCATCCAGCGCGGCGACTTCGGAGGCCTCATTCCATGCGGACAGGACGGGGTTCATTGGATTCCTTCCGGCTTCTGGAGGTCGGTCAGGAACTCTTCAAGCAGGTTAGCCGCGACATGCCGGCGATATTCGGCAGTGGAGCGAATGTCGTCGATGGGCAGTACTTCGGCCAGGAGTGCGGCGCGTGCAGCTCTGATCGAATCTGTGTCGACGGACTTGCCGCACAACGCGTCTTCGGTGCGATAGAGCCGGGCGGGAAAGGCGGCAAGACTGGCGGCCGCGAGGCGCAGTTCCCGCACGACGCCGTCTGCGAGCAGGGCAGTTGCACCCAAGGCAACTTTCGAAATGGCCATGGCGCGACGGGTGCCTACTTTGCGCAGGTACTGTCGATGCGCACTGACCCGGCGCGGCACATGGAGAGCGTAGAGAAGCTCGTCGGGGGCCAATGCATTCTTTTTGTAACCCGTGTGGAAGTCGCTGTACGGGATGCGGCGACGGCCGCGCACGGAGATGAGTTCGACCTCCGCATCGTAAACGAGCAAGGCAGGGGAGGAGTCGGCGGCGGGCGAGCCGTTGACCAGGTTGCCGCCCAGCGTGGCGCGGCTCTGGTTGGCGATGGAGCCGATCCATGCGGCTGCCCTTGCGAGGAGAGGGAGATCGGATGCGATGGTTGCGTGAGTACGCATGTCTGTGAACGTGGTACCCGCGCCGATGGCGATGCTCTGTGGAGTGATTTCGATAAAGCGCAGGTCGGGAATGCCCCACAGACTGACAAACTTTGAGGCGGGGAGCCGCCCGGCGGCGTGGGCGACCATCAGTTCGGTGCCGCCGGCAATCGGTGTCCACAAGCCAGGTGCGCCAGCCATGAGTTCGAGAACCGCGGCCAGGGTGCCGGGCGCAACAAGCTCGTGTGCCTCGGCGTCACCGCGCATGCGTCGACGACTCCGGGCACGAGGCGGCGGCAATGACAGACTCGAAGATACGGACGAAGCCGGTACAGCGGCAGAGATTGCCGGCGAGGCCTTCACGGATTTCGGCCATCGTGGGATGAGGGTTGCGCTCAAGCAGATGCGAAGCAGCCATCAACATACCCGGCGTACAAATGCCGCATTGAGCGCCGCCGCAGGCGAGAAACGCCTGTTGGAGTGGATGCAGGCCGCCGTCACGGTCGAGCCCTTCTACGGTCTCGACGCGCGAGCCTCTCGCCTGCAGGACAGGAACGAGACAGCTGTTCACCAATTCGCCATCCATGCGCACCGAGCACGAGCCGCATTCGCCTTCGCCGCAGCCTTCCTTGGTTCCGGTGAGGTGAAGGTCTTCGCGCAGAACATCGAGCAGCCGCTTCATGGGAGGGACGTGCACCTCGCGCTCGATGCTGTTCACGGTCATCCGGATCGCAGGCCAGCAGGGGCTCATACCGTGGCCGGCTCCTCGATGGCGGCTGCTGTTCCAAGCTTCGCGAAGAGGTCTTCGGGAAGCAGAGGAATGGAATTGAAGCCCACACCGGTCGCAGCGCGAATGGCATTCAGGATGG
>Ga0207095_10139_pt1 | contig 22054 bp, 12 predicted proteins | sample Alteio_BWMinHeat_88_FD_153529 | JGI IMG/M metagenome (GOLD analysis project Ga0207095, IMG submission 153529) | Enriched cells from forest soil in Barre Woods Harvard Forest LTER site, Petersham, Massachusetts, United States -... | ecosystem: Environmental > Terrestrial > Soil > Temperate forest >... | reverse complement strand
TTGCATTTGTGCTGAAGCCCTGCCCGGATCAGGAATCGGAAGATCCGGGGGTGCAGGATCCGGGAGACCCTACGCAAAGGCGGTTACTTGGCGCCGCGGCGTTGACAGGAGCAGCCGCCGGCATCGCAATACCATTGGCTCTGCAAGGAGGAGGACGCCCGGCCCGTCGCGCCTCTCCTTGAGCAAAGCGGCAAAAACATATGGGTCGACCGTTTCATTCCGGCGCGCGCGGCAAAATTGCAGGGCCGGCCCGGAAAGGCCGACTGCCACACCGTTGGAACCTGGCTTCGAATTATTAGGCCTGCGCTTGTAGCACCCGAGACACCTCACTCCTAGAAACCAGAGCGCTGTACGTATCCTTGCGTTCAACGACTGGACTTTTCGCCTCGAGGTGTCCATGCGAAGATTTGTACCACCACTTGCCATCTTGCTGTGTTGCTCCCTGGGATGTGCGAGCTGGAAAAGGGGCACGGTTGGTCCCGCCGAAATCCCGACCGAAGTCCAGGCTCAGGCGCCCGCGAAGTTGAAGACTCTTCAGCTCGCTGCTTTGGGTACGCCCACGCGATCGGAATACCAGATACACCCCGGCGACTTACTCGAGGTAACCATTTCGGACCTGGTGGGGGAGAACCAGTTCTATCCACTACCGGTTCGGGTTCTTGACGACGGATCCATCCGGTTGCCTCTCACAGGACCGGTGACTGTGGCCGGTCTCACCTTCCCGGAGGCTGAGCAAACAATCTTCGCCGCGTATTCAAGTCAGGGCTTGTTGAAGAAGCCACTGGTCACCGTGTCGCTGAAGGACACCCGCAAAGTTCGCATCTTCGTTTTGGGCGCCGTCAACAAGCCTGGTCAATACGAATTGAATGCCGGCGATAGTGACCTGTTGAGCGCCCTGGTGGCGGCCGGTGGACTTACCAATGACGCGAATCCCGTAATCGAAGTGCGGCGGCGAATGCAGGCCGACCACAATGCCAGCGCCGGCCGGCAAAGGGAACGGGCCGAGACTCCGCTGGCCCGCGAGGCGACTGCTGCGCCGGTGCGCCGCGCCGTTTACGTCGACACCGCAAATGCCACGCCGCCGGTCGTCTGGCGGCCGGCAATGTCTTCTCCGTACGCCACAATCTATCACCCTCCGCAGTCGGCGTTGCCGGCTTCGGTTGAACAGGAGGCGGGTTCCTCCAAGGTGGCGCTTTCGCTTGCCGCGATGGACGAGGCGACGCCCGACAACGTTTGGCGCGCTTCTTACTCGAGCGCGAAGGCGCCGCAGGCAGCTCCTGCCGACCTGCCGGTCGAGGAGCCGTCGCGGAAGGCGGCCCAAGGATGGGCGCCTCACGTCGCGTCCATCGCCCCGCGCACCTCCATGAATACCAATCAGGTGATTCACCTCGATCTCACGAATGAGTCGGCCAAGCAGAGACTGGCCCAGGGCTTCTACCTTCAGAACGGTGACACCATCACGATTGAGGACCGGAAGACCAAGCCGATCTACGTAGTGGGCATGGTCAATAAACCTGGGGAATACCCGATGCCCGTGGACCGCGATATCCGCGTGCTTGAGGCCGTCGGCGTGGCCGGAGGAGTCGATCGCGCCAGCTTGCCGAACAAGGCCCTCATCATTCGTCAGCGCCCCGATGGGAGCGGCGTGGTTACGGTGCGGATTGACCTGGACAAGGCCAAGCGCGACAACGCGGAAAACATTCGGCTCATGCAAGGAGATACGGTTAGCGTAGAAGAGACACCGGCGTCGTTCGCGCGCGGTTTGTTGCGCAACGCGATCCGGTTTGGGTTTGGCGCCACGATGTCGCCCACGTATGGGTTTTAGGCGAATCCCACGCAATGAAATGTAGGACGGCCTTTCCACAGCGCCTTACAATCTTTGGGTTCGAAGCGTAGTCCCCCTAGAACGAGAATCACGGATGGACCAGGCATCGCACAGGGAAGAAAGCAATCAAGTTGATTCACTCGGCGCTTCGACGGCAGCGATCCTCAAGCAGGCGCTCCTAATTGTGCGCCGACGTAAGGTGCTTCTGATTGCCGGCCTGGCCTTGGCGTTCTTGCTCGGCGCGGTTTATTACTTTTCGCGTGATCCCGTTTACGAAACGCGGGCTAGCATCTTGGTCCATCCGTTGGGAGACGCGCTTTCCGGAAGGAATGATGACCGCTCGAATTTCATGCCGACTCATATTCGTTTGGTCACCGGAAAAGCCGTATTAGAGCGGGCGATCGACAAATTGAAGGTAAACCACGCCGACCGAGAACAATGGCCCTCCGCGGACGAACTCGCCGACGCCTTGAAGGTCACTTCCCAGAAGGATACTGAAATCCTGGAAGTCGCCTATCGCACCAAGGAAAAAAGCGTTGCCGTTCCGATTCTGGAGGCGATCGTCGGCGCCTACTTGGACTTCGTGAATGAGACGCATCGGAGTACATCCCGGGACATTCTTCAGATTCTGACGCAACAGAAAGAAGAACTCGACAAGCAGCTCCGCGAAAAGGAGAAGGAACTCCTGACGTTGCAAGAAAGCGGGGATGTATTGTCCTCGGAAGACGAAAAGAACAACGTAGCGCTGGCCCGGTTTTCGTCGATCAACAACGCGTACACGCAGGCTTCGATGCGCCGATTGGAGCTGGAAGCGCACTATCAAGCGTTGAAAAAAGCCATTGCGCGCGGCGAGTCGACGGACGCGTACTTGATTCGCGATCTGGATCGCATGGGCCCGGACCTCGTGGCACAAAGCCTGGGCCTCCGCCAACAGTCGGAGAATTACGAGTTTCAAAAGGATGCCCAACGCCGTGCCATTGCCAATGACCAATTGGAATTGCAGCACCTGAGCACAGCCCTCGGGCCCAATCATCCCCGGGTGTTGATGGTCCAAGAGAGGATCCGGTTGGCGACCGAAGCGCTCAAGGCGGACCGGTTGACGCCGGAAGAAAAGGCGAAGAACCAACAAGCGTTACAAAACCTGGCTTTGTTGTTGCTCGAAAGTGATATCAAAGAGGCGCGGACCGTCGAGGCCGACCTGAAGGATCAATGCCAAATTGAGAAAGCCGTCGCCGTCGAGTTCAATGCCAAACGCGCGCCTTACGTGGCGCTGGACATGGAGTTGAGACGCCTGCGCGGTTTTTACGACACGTTGAATCTGCGTATCCGCCAAGTGGACCTGGGAGGCGATGCAGGCGCGATTTCCACGCAGGTCATCGAACCCGCGCAGGAGCCGGTGGCACCGATCGAGCCGAACTTGAAAAAGATCGGCTTGGTTAGCGCCCTCCTGGGCTTGCTCTGCGGTTTGGCCCTCTGTTACCTCTTTGAGTGGTGGGATACGAGTTACCGCGGGCCCGAGGACATCGCGCAGCATTTGGGATTGCCGGTGTACGGGCACGTGCCGCGCATGACAGAACCAAAGGAAGGCAAGGTCTTTGAGCTGGTAATGGACCAAGCGCCGAAATCGGCGGCCGCAGAAGCTTTTCGGACCGTCCGTACGGCACTCATGCTAAGCGCCACTCCGCCCAAGACGTTCACCATTACCAGTCCGGAGTCCGGAGACGGCAAGACTCTAATCTTGACCAATCTGGCCATCGCCTTCGCCAAGTCGGGCTTGCGCGTCTTGCTCATCGACGGCGACATGCGCCGGCCGCGTATTCGCGACATCTTTCAGCTACCGCGAACTCCAGGCCTGTCTGATCTGTTGCAACAGAGCGACACAAGCGACGCCGACGTGGGGAAATTCGTCTTAAAGACTTCCGTGGCGAATCTCGATCTCCTCCCCAGCGGCGTAAACCCTCCGAATCCGACCGAACTTCTGACCAGTGATCGATTTGCCAAGATCATGAGCTGGTCGGAGCAACGCTACGATCGCATCCTGTGCGATGCGCCGCCGATTCTGGCCGTTTCCGATTGTGCTCTTATTGGCCGTCAGCTCGAAGGAGCATTTCTCTTGATTCGCGCGGATAAGAACGATCGCATCATGGCGACCCGCGCTCGTAACGCTCTGCGCGCCATGAACTGCAACGTGTTGGGCGTCATTGTCAACAGTCTGGTGGCGGGCGACGCCTATGGCTACGCCTACTACCGAAAATCATCGTACTACTCTTCCTACTATCAGCAGAACGCCAACGGCGACGACCCCGGCCCAGATAAGAAAGTTGCCTAGCGGTTTAGCAGCGACGCGGAGTCTTCGAAGCAAAGCGTGGACACGGTGGGTCTCACGCTCCGCTCCGACGACTCCGTGTCGCCGCTAAACATGTTTGCTTTGCAGCGCCATTCTTTTACATTTCAGACAATCCGCCGCCAGTTTTCCAGCTTTGCCGACGGTGCAAGCTATTCCTGCCTATCTTCTCCGGGGACAGACCGCTTTCCCCAAATACCCTTTCCCAGCTCGACAACGTTTGCCGACTCTAACAATCGCGTCCCCTGCGCGCGTTAAGGAACTAATGACCTTCGCACCTTGCGCCGCTGGTTTGGAAGCTGCCGCCGAACCCGTGGAACGGATGCACTATGGTACACCCGCAATTGCCAAGCCCTATCAACTCGCGCAACGCCGGCGTCTCGTCGAGGAGCCGCGGAAGGCCGGGCGCCGAGGCCGTTCCTTCAAGAATTGGCCGTGCGATCGAAATAGGCATTGCATTGGCCATTGCGATTCCCCCGTTTGTTTTCGGAGGGCGCGAAGCATTTGGGCAATTGGCCCTCGCCGCTCTGGTTCTCGTTACCTTCAGTATCTGGATCGTCCGCCAAATCGGTTGCGGTCCCCGCCTCATTCCGCTGTGGCGGCCGGAAATCCTATTGATGTTGGCGGCCATCAGCCTTTGCGTCGCGTCATGGGTCCCTCTGCCGTCTGGACTGGTTCAATCGTTGTCGCCCGGAGTAAGCCGCCTTCTTCCCGGCTGGAGCGAGGGGACGCTCGGACCGGTAGGCGCGGGCGGTTGGCATACCTTCAGCCTTACCCCCGGCTTGAGCGTCGAAGGCGCGCTCCTCTTCGCTTTGTACGCCCTCCTCTTCTGGATTACGCTTGACACCGTCCGCACCACGGAATCCGCGCGCCGATTGCTCGCAGTTCTGTTCGTGACGGGGGTTGGAGTGTCGTCGGTCGGAATACTGCACTACTTGTTTTGGAACGGCAAGTTCTACGGCATATGGGAACTCTGGTGGGTGGAACCGGAGCGCCACGTGCGGGCCCCGTTTACGAATCGCAATCACTTCGCAGGATTCCTGGCTCTGACCATCGCTCCCGGCGTGGTCACGACGCTGGCGTTGTTTCGTCGTTGGAAAACCACAAATTCCTTTGCCGTCGCGGCGCACACTGCCTTTCGACGGCCGCCCGAATTGATGGTCTTACTTTCGGGATTGGGGCTGATCGTGATTCTTGCGGGCATCCTCCTTGCCCAATCGCGCGGCGGAACCATCGTCGGCGTTTTGGCTTTGGCGGCGGTGACGCTTGGCCTATTTCGGGATGGTTTCAATCGAGGGAGCAGCCTTGTCGTCGTGGCGCTGCTGGTGCTGGGCGGCCTTGGCCTGGTAGTTACTTTCGCCCGGGAAGACCCGTTCCAGCGCAGCGCCGCCATGTTGGACGGCACCGACTCGCTCGAGGACCTTTCCAACCAGCGACTCCGGCTATGGCAAGCCGACTTGCACGCGGTTCAGGATTTCCCCCTGGTGGGAAGCGGTGTCGGCAGTCATGCCTACGTATGTCCCCTGTATCTAGAGAAGGCCCAGCGCGTGACCTTCACGCACGCGGAAAACTGTTATGTGCAGATACTGGTCGAATGCGGGCTGGCAGGTTGCGCCATCTTGATTCTGGCGATTTGTTTACTAAGTGCGTGGTGCTTCCGAAACCTTCGCTCCGAAAACCGGAACCGGGGGCGAGCCGGCGCCGCGGTCGCCCTGGCGGTCAGCGTTAGCCTCTTGGCGGCGTTGATTCACGGGATCGTCGATTTTGTTTGGTATGTCCCGGCGTATGCCGGCGCGATGGCAGTACTCGCGGGACTAGCCTGCTCTTTGTACCGGAATCGGTCGATCTCCGCGGCCAAACCGGAGCTGCAATCGATTCCGGTTTCCACTCCATGGCTCGGCGCTTGGGTCTGGCGATTCGCCTTGGTCGTGTGCGGGCTCTGCTTGTCGGTAGTCGTCGGCCGACATTTTGGCAATGGGGCGCGAGCGGAGTATGCCTGGAATGCGTACGTCCGTCTGATTCCCGATGGCGGGCAGAACGGCGCAACCCCGGACGAAATCGAGATTGTCGAGCAGCGGGCGGATTTGATCGCGGAAACTTGCCGTTATGGCAGCGCCAATCCCGATCACCATTATCGCTTAGGCCTGGCAAACCTAGAGCTTTTCTTGCGGAAGCGGAGTCAGGTGAAAAGCTCATTTAGCCTGGCCGAGGCGCGGACGATACTTCAGGCAAAGAAGTTCCAGCGCCCGGCGGAAGCGCGGGCCTGGTTGGATGACCAATACGGGTCCGATCTCGATCTACTAAAGACCTCTCAAGCCAGCTTCCGCCGATCGTTGGAATGTTGTCCTTTGAATGGGCAGGCTTACGTGCGTTTGGCGGAGCTGTGTTTCCTTGACGCCGCTCTCCCTTCGAATTCGGAGTCTTACTGCAAAGAAGCTCTGCTGGTTCGGCCGCATGACGCCGACGTTCATTTGCAAGTTGGCCTGGAAGCCTGGGTGAAGGGCGACCTTCCCACTGCCAGTAGGTGTTGGGAAAACGCGTGCCGCCGCCGACCCGACTCGAAATGGAAGGTTTTGCCGCTGGTCGCGGAACAACTATCGCCGGCGGAAGCGGCCGACTTCATCTCCCTCGATTTCGAGGGCCTAAAATGGTTGGCGCGAAAGGAATTGGAACTGGGCCGGACCGACGGGTTAGTCCATGTCATCGACCAGGCTCGTAAGGCGGTGGAGGCAGATCCCGAGCGCTCGAAAAGCCCGAGCGCCTGGCTCGCCCTCCACGAACTGTACCGCGACGCCCAAATAGACCCGGGGGCGGAAGCATGCCTTCGCCATGCGCTGCTGCTCGCGCCGGCGGAACTGGGTTATCACCTGCATCTGATTCGTTGGCTGATGGCGCACGACAGATGGGACGAGGCCTTGGACGAGGCCCAGAAGGCCCGGCGCTCCTGTTCCCAATCGATGGAATTGCAGAATCTACTCCATGACATCCCGCTCATGAAACGCCCGCCTTCCGGCAGCCGGGACGCGAAAAAGCCTAATCACGCCGCCACTATCCACACGGGATCCAATCCACCTTAACGGCCAAAGCAACCTTTCTCGCGGGAGCCAAACGTCGCTTTGCTCCTAACCCGAAGGCCACTGTTCACCCGAGATCGACCAAGCGGAGCGTGAAGTGCCCATGAGTTTCATCCTTCCGACCGTATTGTCCGCGTTTGCCGCCGCCGTTGTATTCACGTGGCTGGTGCGCAAGGCGGCATGCGCCTGGGGCGTTCTTGATCATCCGGACGGGGTTCGCAAGCTGCATCGTGCTCCGATTCCGCTGCTGGGAGGCGTCGGAGTGTTCGGCGCCTGGATCGTGGGCATGGCAGTTGGCGCCTTCTACGGTCCCGAGTCAACCCCAGCGGACGCATCTGAGACGCTGACTGTTGAAAGCCGCCTGGCCTTCGCGGGCGGATTTGGGCCCTCTCTCTTTCTCGCTGCGGGCGTGCTCCTCTTGATGGGAATCCTGGACGACGTGGTCAATCTCGGCCCGCGGTGGAAGCTTTTAGGCCAAACCGTCGTGGCGGTGATTCTGGCCGCGGGCGGGCTCATGGTGAAGCGACTGTGGTTGTTCGGCGTCACCGTGGACTTAGGGTGGATCGGATTCGTTTTCAGCGTGGTATGGCTCGTGGGTTCCATGAATTCCATCAACATGCTCGACGGCCTGGACGGCCTGGCCTCCACGCTTGGCTTGGTGATCGGCTTGACGTTGACCTGGATGGCCTGGCTCAGCGGCGACACTTCCCTCTGTGTGGTTTCCCTTGCGCTGGCGGGTGCGTTGGCTGGGTTCTTGCTGTTCAACTTCCCTCCGGCGCGCATCTATTTGGGCGATTCAGGAAGCATGCTCATCGGCTTGCTCATCGGTGCGGTGGCAATTAAAGGATCGTTCAAGGGTCCAGCCACGGCGGCGCTGGCCGCGCCCGTGGCGATCTTGGCTCTGCCGATCGTCGACGGACTCGAGGCGGTTATTCGTCGCCGGCTCACTGGACGGGCCATTTGGTCCGCGGATCGGGGTCACATTCACCACTGCCTGCAACGCTTCGGCTGGAGCAGCCGGCAGATCCTTTTCGGCATCGGCGCCTTGTGCGCGGCGACCGGATCGGCCGTGCTTCTCAGTTTGTACTTCCGCAATGAGCCGATTGCCTTGGCGGCGACGCTGGCTGTTGGAATTGGATGTGCGGCCACCAAGTTGTTGGACAATCACCAATTGAAGGAACAGGCGGACGGCCACGGTACGCAGTCCGGCCGAACGCCGGATAGTCACAAGAGAACGGCGGCGTGACGATGGACGACGATCTGTTATTTACCGATTTGCACTGCCATTTGTTGCCGGGCATTGACGACGGGCCCCGCGATTGGGATGCCAGTCTTGCCCTGGCGCGGCTGGCTGCCGCGGAGGGCATTCGCACCATCATTGCCACGCCTCACCAGCTGGGCCGGTATGAATGCAACACGCGCGAGCACATCCTCGAACTCACCATGGAAGCCCAGGACCGAACCAGCAAAGCCGGATTGGAGCTCTCCATCCTCCCGGGCGCGGATGTGCGCATTCAGGAAAACCTGGAACAGCTCGTGCGCGAAAGACGCGTGGTCACCTTGGCCGATCGCCACGTCCATCTCCTGCTCGAACTTCCCCACGGGCATGTCCTGCCCCTCGCAAATCTCATCCATCATTTGAATCGCCAGGGGGTAGACTGCATCCTTTCGCATCCGGAGCGCAATGATCACCTGCAACAGAATCCAGAGGTGCTCCGTCCTTGGGTCCAGCAAGGGTGCCTGGTGCAAGTCACCTCCGGAAGCATCACCGGCCAGTTTGGCCCGAAGGCTCGCGCGCTTTGTCGTTGGCTCTTTCGGGAAAACATGGTTCACGTGGTTGCCACAGACGCCCACGACGTAACGCATCGTCCGCCGTTGCTGCGGCAGGCGTTCCGGACCGTATGCCGGTGGGCCGGTGTTGCGCGGGCGCTGAAGGTTTTCGTGGAAAACCCCAACGCCGTGGTTCTCGGCAAAGCGGTCGATGCCCCGCTACCCGTGGTCCGGCGCGGCGTTGCATCCTGGTGGAAGACCGCGTTGGCCGCGTATGGTCATTGACCCGGAATGACAGGAGTAGACCTGAATCGATCACCAACGGGCAACATCGACGCCCATCGGCGTTGGCGGGCGGCGTTGTTGGGGCAGTGAGGTTCATGAAAGTCGTTGCATCGCGCGCGTGTACACACCCCTACTTGGAGCTCGCCATTCGGCAAGTACTTACGGCGACGGAAGTGGGTCGTTGCGTGCGCGGTGCAACGACTTTGGAGTGCGGGGAGACAGGGAGCAGGCGGCGGGTCGGGAACGGGGAGTGAGAGTCGCTCAATGACGCTCAAACGGGGCGATTGGCTGGCAAAGAGCAACTTGGACCGCGATTGACGCGAACTAGTTTGGCCGAATCAGCCGGGCTGTGGTCTGGGCACTTTCTTGCTTTCACCGCGATCGCGGCGAGTTATTCCACATGTTTCGTCGCTTTAATGACTTGTGTGAACTGTGCCCGGCTATCTGGAGGATTCACGGCCGCGTTCACGGGAATTCCTTGAACAGATCGATGTCCGGATACTTGTCGAAGCGCTCGACGAGCTGGCGCACCTCCTGAATGGTGCTGCCCACGATTTGGCCGTCCAGTCGATCGAACTCCATGCTCGCGTTGTACAGGAGCGCCCAGTTCACGCCGGTCGGGAGACGTTTCATGAAAGTCCGCATGCCCTGAAAGCTGCCGTCCTTGAAGTAGGTGTAACCTTTGTCGTTTACCAACGCTTCGTCCCAACCCAATCCGAAATAGGAGCCGTTCTCGCGCGGCTTGAGCGGCTTGGGCGGCGGCTCGACGATCAGCTTTCGCGTCTTCTCGCTGAGGAGCGGCTCGCCCCGGCTGCCGTCGAGGTTGGTGAGGAAGCGGGCCATGTCCACCACGGAGCAGGTCCAGCCGCCCGTGGCGTCGAGCATCGGCGTTTGCATGGGCGGGAGCGGGATGAGCGACCCGGCCAGGTGGCGGAGGGCCTCGCCCTTGAGGTACTTGCCCTCCTCGGGGTGCAGCGCCGCACGCTTGATGCCCATCGGCTTGAGAACCTTCTCAACGACGAAGCCCTCGTAGGACTGGCCGCTGATCTTGGCGATGATCTCGCCGAGGATGACGTAACCGACGTTGGAATACACCGCATTTGTGCCCGGCGGAAAGTTGAGAGGCACGGCAAAGGTGAAGGACAAGAAATCCTGTGCGGAGACGGGCGGCCGGAGACGCAGCGACCGGCAGATTTGCGGTTCCCAGTACATGACGTCGCCGGTGATATTGCGGTCCCAGCCGCCAGAGTGGTTGAGGCACTGGCGAACCGTGATATCGAGATAGCGGGGATCGACCTTCGCGCCGCGCGGCGGCTTGATGTGCTTGATCAGCTCAAAGACCGGCGCATCGAGTTCGAGCTTGCCCTGGTCGATGAGAAGGAGGATTGCGGTCGCGGTGAACGATTTGGACAAGCTCGCTAGCGCGAAGAGGGTGTCGGGCTCGACGGCGTCGCCGGTGGCGACGTTCGCCCAACCATAGCCCTTGGCGAGAAGGAGTTTTCCGTTCTTGGCCAGGGCCAGCGCGGCCCCTGGAACGCCGTGTCGGTCCATGATGGCCAGCATAGCCTTGTCGAACGGTTCCAAGCCGGGGCCGGCCTTGCCCTTGACGGGAACCTCCTCATCGGGCGGGCGGAATCGTTGCTGAGCGTGGGCCGCGCCGAGGGTCTCCACACCGGGCACAGCGCCTGCCTGAACGGTCGCGGCGAGGCCGCCAATGCCGGCCATCCGGGCAAGGGCTGCACGTCGCGTGACTTGCTTTCGGGGAGTTGTCATGGTGCTGTTCCTGCCAGTTGCCGCATTGTATGGGAAATACAGCACTTTCATCAGTATTTCTCGGGCACGAAGTTCCGGCCCTTGAGGGTCGCATGATCGTCGTACTCTCCTTTGTCCGATCGGCGTGGGAGTTCGACTTTGTCCCGAGGCGCTTCCTCATGAGGAATGAGGTGGAAAAGTTGCGAGATGCAGTTAAGGCGGGCGCGCCTCTTGTCGTCGGAGCGGACAATGTGCCACGGGGCCAGTTTGGTGTCGGTCGCTTCCAGCATCAGGTCCCGGGCATGGGAGTACGCGTACCATCGAGCATAGGACTCCAGGTCCATCGGGCTCAATTTCCACTGCCGGAGCGGGTCGTTGATTCGGGCTTCGAAGCGCCGGTGCTGTTCCTCCTGACCGACCTCCAGCCAGAACTTGATCAGGATGATGCCGCTACGGACAAAGAAGGACTCGAACGTGGGGCAGTTTTCGAGAAAGCGCTTGTGTTGCTCCTCGGTGCAAAACCCCATCACGTATTCCACTCCGGCGCGGTTGTACCAGCTGCGGTCAAAGATGACGATCTCGCCGGCAGCGGGAAACTCTTTCATGTAGCGCTGCCCGAACATCTGGGTCTGCTCGCGGTTAGACGGCGCCGGCAGTGCGACAAGGCGGAAGACGCGCGGGCTAACGCGCTCCGTGATCGCTTTGATGGTCCCGCCCTTACCAGCCGCATCGCGTCCTTCAAACACGACGACCACCCTCAAGCCGGCGTGCACCACCCAATCTTGCAATTTGCATAACTTTGTCTGGAGCTTGCGCAACTCCTTTTCGTATTCCTTTCGCTTCATCTTGGTTCTGGTTTCGTCAGGCCGTTGCTTGGACATGAATCTCTCCCAATCGACGAGGCTTATTACCCGCGCGGCAAGTCCGTTTGGATCGCCGTGGTCGGTTTCATCGCGGGCATTGCGTCGATCGCTTCATGGTCGTGTCGTAGTGGCATCGCTTTTGGCTTGGCGCCGAAAAGCCGCTCGATGACGTAGTAGAATATAGGCGTCAGGAAGATGCCGAACACGGTCACGCCCAACATGCCGGCGAACACCGCGATGCCGAGAGGCCGGCGCATTTCCGCCCCGGCGCCCGACGACAGCGCCAGCGGCACGACGCCGAGGATGAAGGCAAACGACGTCATGAGGATCGGCCGCAGCCGCAGTCGGCACGCCTTCACCGCGGCGTCGAACGCGGCCATGCCCTTGGCCCGCTCCTCCTTGGCAAACTCCACAATCAAGATCGCATTCTTGCTGGCCAACCCAACCAGCACCACGAAGCCGATCTGTACGAAGATGTTGATGTCCAACCGCGCCAATGCCACGCCCGCGACCGAGCAGAGCAGGCACATGGGCACGACCAGAATGACGGCCAAGGGAAGACCCAGGCTTTCGTATTGGAACGCGAGCAACAGGTAAACAAGGAGCACGGCAACGGCGAAAACCACAAGGGCCGTGCTGCCGGCCTGGATCTGCAGCAGAGTCAACTCGGTCCACAGGAAGCCCATGCCTTCGGGGAGCTGCTCGGTGGACGCCTCGACCGCGGCAATCATGTCGCCCGAACTCATGCCGGGCGCCGACGCGCCGTTCACGGTAGCGGCGGTAATGCCGTTGTAGCGCGTGATGAGCAGCGGACCGCCGCGCGGCCGGATGTCCACCACGCTGGAGAGGGGAACCATGTCGCCGTCGGCATTACGCACCTTCAGCTGCTTGACGTCGTCGGGCACGACCCGGCGCCCCGGGTCGGCCTGGATGTTGACCTGCCAGGTGCGGCCGAAGCGGTTGATGTCGTTGACGTAATAGCCGCCCAGGTAGACCTGCAAAGCCAAGAACACGTCGTTCAGGGGCACACCCATCTGCTTGCACTTGGTGCGGTTGACGTCCACGAACATCTGGGGGGTGTCGGCCCGCAGCGTGTTAAACATGCCGATCAACCCCGGGCGCGCGTTGCCGTCCTCGGCCACGCCGTCGGCGGCCGCCTGAAGCGCTTCCAGTCCGAGATCCTTCTGGTCCTGGATCATGAGCTTGAACCCGCCGGCGTTGCCGAGCCCGTCAATGGCGGGCGCGCCGAACACCGCCAGTTTCGCGCCCTGAATGTGGCGGAAGTACTCGGCGCGAAGCTTCGCCGCGATCGCCGGACTGCTCCGGTCCTTCTCGTGCCGATCCTCGAAAGGTTCCAACACGACGTACACCGCGCCAAAGTTCGACCCGTTGGCGCCTTGCACGACCGACTGACCGGGGATGGACAACGTATGCCCGATTCCCGGAATGCCGGGGTATTTCGTTAGGTCGTTCGGGTCGCCGCGTGCGATCCGGTCCACCTCGTCCATTACCTTCTTGGTCCGCTCCAGCGAGGAGCCGTCGGGCAGCTGCACGTCGACGACGAGGTAACCTTTGTCCTGCGGCGGAACAAAGCCCGTGGGCACGGACGTGAACCCAAAGTACGTCAGGACCAGCAGGCCTCCGTAGACCACCAGCCCGATCACGCACGTGCGCATCAACCAACCGACGGACCGCGCATAGCCGGCGGTGGCCCGATCAAAGCCGCGATTGAACAGCGTGAAGAACCAGCCCAAAGTCAGGCTCAGCAGCCGTGTAAGCGGGTCGCGCTGCTCGGCCTTGGGTCGCAGGAGCAGCGCGCACAGGGCGGGGCTGAGGGTCAGCGAGTTGAGCCCCGAGAAGAAGGTGGAAACGGCGACGGTGACAGCGAACTGGCGGAAGAACTGACCCGTGATGCCCGGAATGAAAGCGCACGGAATGAACACGCACATCAGGACGAGCGTGATGGCGACGATTGGCCCGGCCACTTCGTCCATGGCCTTACGGGCCGCCTCGCGGGGCGGCAGGCCGTGTTCGAGGTGGTGCTCAACCGCCTCCACCACCACGATGGCGTCGTCCACGACAATGCCGATCGCCAACACCATGCCGAGCAGCGATAGGTTGTTGATGCTGAAGCCAACGCCGAGCATGACGGCGAAGGTGCCGACGATCGCCACCGGGACCGCAAGGAGGGGGATGATGGTGGCGCGCCAGCTTTGGAGGAAGATCAGTACGACGATGGCGACGAGTATGAACGCCTCTACGAGAGTGTGTTTGACGGCAGAAATGGATTCATCAATGAACGGCGTGGTGTCGTAAACGATGGCATAGTCGACGCCGGGGGGGAACTTCTTCGCCTTAAGTTCCTTCATTTTATCCTTGATGCGCTCGGCCGTCTCAAGGGCGTTTGAGCCGGGGAGTTGATAAACCCCTAGGCCGACGGAGTCTTTGCCGTCCAGGGCACAAACCGTGTCCTCGATCTTGGCCCCGAGTTCGATTCCGCCGAACTGGCGCTTGTTGCCCTCTCCGTCCGTCACCTCGCGGCGCTTGGACGTGACGTCGCGCAACCGGGTCACCTCGCCGTCAGCTCCCGTACGCACGATGATTTCTTCGAACTCTTCAGGAAGGGATAGCCGCCCCAGCGCGGACATGCTGTACTGAAAATCCAGTCCCGTCGGGACCGGCGGTCGGCCGAGCGCACCCGCGGCCACTTGAACATTCTGTTCTCGAAGCGCGGCGGCGATGTCGCCGGCGGTCAGGTTGCGGGCCGCGACTTTGTCGGGGTCCAACCACACGCGCATGCTGTAATCGGCCTGGCCCATGACCGTCACGTCGCCGACGCCGTCCAGCTGCGCCAGCTCATCCTTGACCTGAATGGTGGCGTAATTGCTCAGGAACAGCTGGTCCTTGGATTCGTCCGGAGAAATAAGGTTGACGACGAGGAGGATGCTCGGCGATTTCTTCTTCACCGACACGCCGGTTTGCTTGACCTCGGGCGGAAGCGTGGGCAGGGCCAGGTTTACGCGGTTTTGCACCTGGACTTGGGCTATGTCCACGTCGGTGCCCAGTTTGAACGTCACGCTCAGCGTGTAAACGCCGTCGTTGGAACAGCGCGACGACATGTACAGGAAGCGCTCGACGCCGATGACCTGCTGCTCGATCGGGGCAGCGACCGTGTCGGCGACGACCTTGGCGTTGGCCCCGGGGTAAGTGCACGTTACCTCGACCGTCGGCGGGGTGATCTCCGGGTACTGGGCGACCGGGAGCTTAATATACCCGATAAAGCCGAGGAAAAAGATGACGATCGAAATGACGCAGGCCCCGATTGGTCGGTCAATGAAGAACTTGGAAATTCCGGACACGGTAATTATCCCTTTGGTGGATTCTCATTAAGGAAAGGACCGCAGGCATCTCCTTTTTGGGCGCTGGAGGCGCCGTTCGTCGGCTCGGGCAGGCCGCTGCGCGGCCAGGAGTTTACCCCCGAAGTAGCGGGCGACTCGATTTGTTACTTGGTCGCTTTCGCGTCCACCGTCATCCCTGGACGGACGCGCTGAATTCCCTTGACAATCACCTGTTCGTCGAGTCGCAAGGTGCGGAAGTCCGCGTCCGCGGGCACTTTGACGCCTTCGATTTCGCGCCATCCGTCCTCGAGGGCGCCGGGTTTCACTTCCAGCCGAACGGCTGTACTCCCGCCGTCCACGACGTACAGGTAGCGATTTCCCTGATCGGTGCCCAGCGCGGATTCGGGGACCATGAGGCCTTTCCTTGGTTCGCCGATGGGAACGCGAATCCGGGCGAAAACTCCCGCCGTTAACGGCCGGCTGCCGACCGACGGTTTGGGGTTGGGGAACCGTGCCTTTACTTTGATCGTCCCGGTCTTCGGGTCGACGCGATTGTTGACGAAGTTGACCGTCCCTTTGAAGGGGAAGGCGCTGCCGTCCACGTTCAGCCCCATTTCCACGGGGATTTCACCCTCGACCTTCAACTTGATCCGGCCCTCGCGGACGTCCTTTTGCAAGCGCTGCAACGTGTTCTCATCGAGGTCGAATACCGCGTCCATGGGATCCACCATAACGATGGTGGTCAGCAGTGTGGTGTTGCCCTGGCCGCCGGACACCAAGTTTCCCTCAGTCACGAGCCAGTCGCCGATCTGGCCGTCGAAGGGGGCGGCGATCTTGGTGAACTGGAGGCTCAGTTTGTATCCTTCCACGTTCGAGTTGGCGGCCTTGAGCGCCCCTAGCGACTCGTCGCGATCACCAACGATCTTGTCCCATTCCGCCGGGGCGATAGTGCCGTTTCGGAACAACGGTTCATTGCGCTGATAGTCGCGGTTTAAACGATCAACCTTGGCTTTTGCCAACGCCACCTGTCCTTCGGCCCTGTCGAGGTCGGCCTTGTAGGGACGGGGGTCGATTTCAAACAAGGGCTGGTCTTTCTTGACATCGGCGCCAGGCTTGAAATCGATTTTGGTCAGATAGCCGCTGACGCGGGCGCGGATTTCCACCTGCTCAATCGGGTCGGTGCGGCCGGTGAAGCGCTCGTAATCGATCAACTCCTTTTGCACCGGCGTCGCCACGGTGACTTCAGGCGGCGGCAACGATTCCTTGGCAGGGCCGTTCTTGCAGCCGCCCGCCGTTGGCGCGAGGGCGAGAAGACAGAAAAGCAGCATCGAAACATGGGGCCGGTTTCTCATGGCTTTGTTTCCGCCGGGACGAAAGGATGGATGGTGTCTCCCGCTTGAATCCCCAAGCGGATCGGCCACGAGCCGATTTCGGCAACGGCTTTTGTGGGGAAATTGTACGTGATCACCCGACCTTCGTGATAGAAAAAAGCAACCAAGGGAGAGATCGGTGTCAGATCAATTCAGAAAGGAAAAAGGGGGTGCGGCTATTGTTGAGGGCCGTTTCGTGTGAAAAGAGCTGCGTCCCCTCCGCGACAAGAGCCGGTCCGGTATACTTTGGTTAGCCGTGAACCATTCGGCTGTCGATTTGGCACAGCCTTTGCTTAAACCTTCCCCATTCGTTCGCGTTAACCTTTCCAAACCCGCGCCAAAAGCTCGCCCTGGCCGCCACACGGGCCGGTTTGTCCTGCGACAGTCCGGCCCGCGGCATTTTCTTACTCGGTCTTGAAAGACACAGAAGGAGGCATTCTCAATCGAAAGGGAGGCGATATGCGAACGCTAACTTTCAAGCGGTATTGCTTCAATCAAGGCGACACGCTTCCCGCAATTCGCTGGACTTTTCTGCCCGTGGATCTCGACGAAAAGTCCACGTTAATTGCCGCGGGATTTGACCCGAACCTGCCGTTTTGGTTCGGAGTCCTGCCAGCGCCTTGGGGAGGTCATCCGTCCCTCGCGCTTGTGGTCACGGGAAAACAGTCGCACCCGGAGAGTTCATTGCGGTGAGTAATGAGCCGGGAGTGCCGTGAAAGGCGGCGCAAGATCTGGGTCAAGAGCGCAAGCCTTGGGACACGAGAAAGCCCACCCGATGCGGCGGGTGGGCTTGTGCGGTAATTGGTCGGGTAGACGTTATGGGAGCGGCACGTCCTTGAGGACGAAGGGCACGTCGATCGTCGTCTGGCGCTGCCCCAAGTACACCAGCTTCGCGGGCTTGGGCGCCCCGGCGGGCGGCTGGAAGGTCAATCGGTACTCGACCGCCCCGCCGGTCTCGCTCTCCAGCACCTTGTTCTCGACGGCGATGAGTTTGAACGCCTGGCCCTTCTCGTCCACCAGAGACAGGATCTTTCCGACCGTGTTCACATCGTTCGGTTGCGCCTGCACGGGTATTGCGCCGCCAAACATCATGCGCATTTGGGCGGCCCTCGCATCCGCCTCGGGCGCGGCGGGCTTTTCGACCACGACCTGGAGGGTAACCTGTCCCTTGTCGCCGCGCTTGACTTCCGACACCTTCAGGGAGCCGCCGGTTTTGCCCGGCGCGGTCTTGTCAGTGGCGTTGAGGATGTCTTCCACCGTGATGAGCGGCTGCATTGGGGTGAGAACCTCGGCCGCGACGAAGCCGTGGACCTCTTTGAGCCTCTTTACATCTTTGGAGGCGTGCAACCGAATGGGCACCTGGGTGTACCGGTTGTTATTCTGGCCCGCGCCGTCGAAGTTCACATCCCGGATTCCCCCCATTGCCCACACTTGATCGAGGTCGCCGTAATTAGAGGGTTCGCATAGGTAGGGCAGGGGCGCCTTCACCTCATTACCCTGCTCGTCGAGGACCTTCTCGATGCGTACGCTGAGGACGTTCTGCCAGCCCATCTTCGGCTCCGGCGAGACCTCGATGGTGATCGGCCTCCCCCCTTCGTTGTCGTTTACCGGGCTTCCGTTCTGCGGGGCGTTGGCGGTCGGAGTAGCTCGGGGAAGCACGCGAACGCGCACCGCGCCGCCGTAGTAGGTCGGCAGGGTCTGAGGCTTTCCCTCAAGGAGGACGAGCGGAGTCTCGGGGCGTGGGCCGCCGTAGCGATTGCCCATGTCGATCCGCATCGCCATGCCCATAGGTGTCCCGTAAACATTCGGGTTAGCATTATCGGGGATTGCCAACGAGCCGCGTTCCACAAGCCCCGCTTTCTGGCAAAACTGGTCAACGGCCTGCCAGAATGGGATGTCGCCGGTGTCGAGCGTGATCTTGCGGTTGGCGAGCTTGGTCTGGTCGCCCTCAATTTGAATCTGGAACCCGGTCTTGCGGGCCATGTCTTGAATGGCCTGGGTCACGGGCATATCGTTGTAGACCAGGTGCACCATTTTCGGCTGGGTCAGTTGGGCGCTCTCCTGGCGCCTTTCGATGAGCAATACGAGTTCGATGGCCCGACGGCGCGTCTCCTCGTCGCGTCCCGTCAGGGCGGTGCGAAGTGCCTCCAGGGCGGTCGGCCCGAGGGCGTCCAGCGCCTTGAATGCGGCCTCCCGGTCCTCGTAGCGGTCGCTACCGAGCTGGGCCACCAGCTTGGCCACGGCGGCAGGGTCGGCCTTGGCGGGGGCAGGCTTCGTTTGTTCCGCGTACGCCAGGCACAGACCCAGGCCGACAACGGCGAGCGGGGCCAGGAAACGCTTGACCATCGCTAGGCTCCTCCGATGCAACCTACTAGGGGTGGGAGACGCAACCGCCTGTTTAGGGGGCAGGTTGGTATCTCTCGCAACATATCCCGTCTCAGTCTATCACGTTTAGCGCTTTGTGACCCGTGAATTCCGGTAGGAACGGGACGCGTGGTACCACTCGGGGTTGTCCCGTTGCCTTTCCTCCGTTGCATGACGCGCGCAGACCGGAATTCTAAGTCAGTCCCAATCGCGCCGGCGCGGGTGTTCAATTATTGAGCACCCTCTCCGCCACTTGCCGTGAGCGCTCAGGGTCGGCATGTGGCGGAGAGGGTCGCGTATGTGGCGGAGAGGGTCGCGCATGTGGCGGAGAGGGTCGCGCATGTGGCGGAGAGGGTCGCGCATATGGTTGAGAGGGTTGAATTCAGGGCCAGAGAATTGCAAATGCACATCAAAGAAACCTCTTGACTTGCCGGACACGCCGTCTACTATAACAATGTACACATGCGGAATCGGTCCTCAACGCCCGGCCCACTCCGTAACCGCGAGTCGCCCACCATGTCGAACTTCAAGCACATCGTTCGTCTTGCCGCTTTGGCTCCGACCCGATTGGAGTGGCTTTGGCCGGGCCGCCTGGCCGTGGGCAAGCTCACGCTGCTCGACGGCGATCCCGATCAGGGCAAGTCGATGCTGACGCTCGACTGGGCGGCGCGGCTGACGACCGCCCGCGCCTGGCCGGACGGCGCGCCGATCAGTCAACCGGAATCAGTCCTCTTGCTGGGCGGTGAGGACAATCTGTACGACACGGTCATTCCGCGGCTGCTGGCCGCCGGGGCGGATTTGGATCGCGTGCATGTTCTGCAGGGGCGGCCCGGCCCGGACGGCACGCTATTGCCGCCGGTGTTCCCGGCCGACTGTGATCTGCTGCGTCACGCGCTCGAGGAGACAGGCGCGCGCTTCGTGGTCGCCGATCCCATCGTGGCGTATCTCGGGCCGGCGGCGGGGCTCAATGGCCCGCAGGTGCGCAAAGCGCTGACGCCGCTGGCCACCATCGTACAAGAAGCGGGCGCTAACCTGACCATGGTGCGTCACCTCAACAAGAACGGCCGCCGGCAGTCGGCCATGTATCGGGGCACGGGCTCGATTGCGGTCGTGGCCGCGGCCCGCATCGACCCGCTGGCCGGCCGCGATCCCAATGACCCGACGCAACGGGTGCTGGCCTGTTCCAAGAACAACCTGGCGGGGCCGCAGCCGACGCTGGGTTACCGCATTCGGCTGGACGAGCAAGAGCGCCCGTTGGTCGAATGGACCGGCCCGGTGGAGGTGTCGGCCGACGACATCGTGCTGAACGACGGCACTTTATTGGGCGCTCCGGTGGTGCGGGCCATCGAGTTTCTTCAAGAGACGCTGGGCGGCGGCTCGCGGCCGTGCAAAGAGGTTCGGGAACTGGCCACGGCGATGGACATCGCTTCGCGCACATTGGACCGGGCATGCGCGAAGCTGAAGGTCGTGCCGTTTCAGAGTTGGGAAAATGGCCGCAACCTGTGGTATTGGCGGATCGCCCACGGGGCGACGCCGGAGGAGGAGATGGCTCAGTTGTTGCAGGAACTCAAAGGGCAAGGGGAGGAGAGGAAGAGTGCCTAATACGAAGCACCAAATAGCGAGCACCAAAAACCAAACAAATTCCAATGACCAAATTGAACAAAGCACCAAATCACAAGCACCAAAACCCAAACAAATCCCAATGACCAAATTGAACAAAGCACCAAATGACAAGCACCAAAAACCAAACAAATTCCAATGACCAAATTGAACAAAGCACCAAATCACAAGCACCAAAAACCAAACAAATTCCAATGACCAATTTCAAAAACGGAGAATGGGGCGCGGCGCGTTTTGGTCATTGGAGTTTTGGGTTTGGAAACTGTTTGGGATTTGGTGCTTGGGATTTGTGGTTTCTTTGTTTGGGATTTGGTGCTTGGGATTTGTGATTTCTTGCGCGGGCAGCCCTTCGCTTGCACTTCAGGCTTGTATGCGGTTGAAACAGCAACTTGGGAACAAGGAGACGCCCGATGACCACTCCATTTGTTCGTGTCGATCGTCCAGCCGGCGTGGAGTTTATGCGCGCGTTGAAGTTGGATCCGGACCCGTGGCAGTTGGAGGTGCTGGACGGGAACCATCGGCGGCTGCTGCTGAACTGTTGCCGGCAATCGGGGAAATCGACGGTGGTGGCGATGCTGGCCGTGCTGGAAGCGCTGCACGTGACGGGGTCGCTGATTCTGCCGATGTCGGCCAGCCTGCGGCAATCGACGGAACTGTTTCGGAAAGTGGTCGAGTTCCACAAGGCGCTGGGCGAGCGGGGGCTGCTGAAACGAACCGCCCATGAGCTGCACCTGACGTTCGACCGGCGGATCATCTGCCTGCCGTGCAGTGAGCCGACGATCCGCGGCTATTCCAACGTGCACATGATCGTGATCGACGAAGCGGCGCGCGTGCCGACCGACCTTTACCAGGCAGTGCGGCCGATGACCGCGGTGAGCAAGGAGGGGCGGATCATTTGCCTGTCGACGCCGAACGGCAAGCAAGGGTTTTTCTGGACCTGCTGGGAGAAGGAAGAGGGGTGGACGAAGATCGAAATCCCGGCCACGCAAGTCGCGCGCATCTCGCAGAAGTACCTTGATGAAGAGCGGCGGGCGCTGGGCACGTCGTTTTTCCGGCAGGAGTATTGCTGCTCGTTCGAGGCAAAGGAAGGGGTGGTCTATCCCGATTTCGCGCGGTGCGTGGTGCACATCGGCGCGGCGAAGACGACGGGAAACACGTACCCGGTTGTGCCGCCGGGGACGAAAGTCGGCGGCATGGACTGGGGATTCCGTAACCCGTTTGCCGCGGTGTGGGGCGTGCTGGATCGGGACGATGTCTTGTGGCTGACCGGCGAGCACTACGAGTACGAACGGCCGTTGAGCTACCACATCCGGAAAATCCCGCGCGATGTCACCTGGTACGCCGATCCGTCGGGCAAGGCCGAGATCAACGAATTGATCGGCGCGGACTTTATCGTGCGCAAGGGGCGCAACGCGATGCGGCTGGGTATTCAGGCCGTGACGGCCCGGT
>Ga0207095_10138_pt1 | contig 22114 bp, 16 predicted proteins | sample Alteio_BWMinHeat_88_FD_153529 | JGI IMG/M metagenome (GOLD analysis project Ga0207095, IMG submission 153529) | Enriched cells from forest soil in Barre Woods Harvard Forest LTER site, Petersham, Massachusetts, United States -... | ecosystem: Environmental > Terrestrial > Soil > Temperate forest >... | reverse complement strand
TGGACGAAATTCTGGTTTTTGTCGTATTCGTACGTGGTCTTGTGACCCAGCGGATCAGTCATAGAAGTCATCAGATTCGTATAAGGATCGTAGGTGTATTGATGCGTGCCGCCCTCGGGATCAATGACAAGGGTGGTGAGACCGATTAACACATATTCATAGTTCCAAAGGCGATTGGCTTCGTCCGTCATCGAGGAAGTACCGAGAAAGCCGTTGAAGCTGAATGAAATCTTGTTTCCGTCCGGCTTGGTTTTTTGAATGACGCGATCGTCAATGCTGTATTGATAGCTGGTCACGTTGCCCCGCGGATCAACGATGCTCGTGATGTTGCTGTGATCGTTCGGATCGTTGTATTGATAGGTCGTGGTATTTCTCAACGCGTTGGTGAACGAGGTGACCACCAGGTTCAGAGGATCGTACGTATAACTGAAATTGCGGCCAAGAGGATCGCTAACGCCAATCAATTTGCCGCTTTTATAGGTGAAATTTAATGCGCGTCCGGAGGAATCGGTCAGACTTGTCACCTGGGCGCCTGTGTAGTTATAGGTCAGGCGATTCCCATTTGTGTCCTGGATGTATTGGATTTTTCCGAAGGGATTAAAAACATAGATCGTTCCGTACGTCTTGGTAAAAACGAAACTTCCATCGCCCAGCTTCTGAAGTTTGAGCTGACCGTCGGTGAAAATTCCACTGACTTGCTGCGTCATCGAATAAATGGAGCCGTCCTCATCGCGCACACTCAGGGTGGTGCCATGATTGTCATAAACGGCAATATCGAGCGTCGTGATCCAACCCACGCCCATGACACCACCGAAGAACGCATCTTGATTTGAATAACTACGAGAAAAATGCAAATTCAGTCCACTCCCGCGGCCAAGGCCGGGGATCGATAGATCCGTGTAAGGAATGTAGAGCTTGCCGCCGGTCAACAACACGGGATCTGTCAGCGGATGATGATCCTGCTCCTTCGGAGGGCAGCTCGGTAAAGATGGCGTTTTCTGTGCCGTGGTGGCCTGCGACCCGTTGGGAGGACCTTCCTTACGCGCGTCGTTGCCGCCCTTGATCTTCGCCATTTCCGAAGGCGACAACATCTGGTCAGAGGAGGAATCCATCGCCATGGCGCAGGCGGGAAGGATCGACTGGCCGAGCATGAGCATGGCGCAAAAAATGGAGGCGACGCGTTTCCAGAGAGGAAGAGGAGATTTCATAACATTTCGAAATTTAAAAATGAGAAGCGCCGAGCCTTAGAAAGTCGGAGCGGCTTCGACATGAAGCCCGTTGTAGAGGGCGATGGTTCCGAGCGATTGCTGCGCTTCCAGATAGCGAAGATCGCCGCATAGATCATCCGGTTTGACCTGCTGAAACTCGGCTTTCGCCAGGTCGAACTGACGCTCATAGAAATAAATGCGGCCCTTAAGAAGGTGTGTTTGAGACTCGTAGCCCGGATAAATCGCGGCTTGATTCAAGTCGGCAATCGCGATGTCGAAATGTTTCAGATTGTATTCGATGTCGGCCATTTCCATGAGGCATTCGGGCGCATGATCGCCATTTGCCACGGCCTGTTTGCCGTACGCAAGCGCTTGCACAAAGCGATCCGCGAGCGTGTAGTCGTTGCGATAGGACTGGATGACTTTGACCGGATTGTGGTCCTGCTCGAACATTTCGCGCGCCTTGGCGAATTGATGCAGAAGCGAATAAAGATCGCCCAGCGCGTTGAAATCATTGGCTGCCGTGAAACAGGAAAATGCCTGGCGATAATTTCCCATCTCCATGTGACAGGCGCCCACGCCGGACAAGTCATTCTCCTGCTGGAAATAATCCGTCGCGGTGCGGTTGTTATGAGATGCCAGCAAGACCAGGCCCACTCCGGCGCTGTCCTGCGCCTGTTGATAATAGGAAAGAGCCTCGTTGAATTTCTTTTGCTTCAGGCAGATGAGCCCCAGGCCCGAAACATCCCCCGCTTTCTGAAAACATTGCTGCGCCTCGACATAGTTTTGCTTCGCCAGCGCGAGGAGCCCAAGGCCGCTCCAGTCATTTGCCTGAACGAAATGTTCCCGGGCTTTGGCTTCGTCACGCAAACCGAGGAAGGTCAATCCCATGCCTGAATGGTCGCCCTTTTGCTGAAAGCATCGAAACGCTTCCGCATATTTGCGCTTCTTACAATACGCCAGACCTTGACCGCTCAAATCATTCGCCGCCTGGAAATGACCCATGGCTTCATCCGGCATTCCCATCGCCAGATACGTCATGCCACAGCCCGACCGGTCGCCAGCAAAGGAATAATGCTCCAAGGCCTTGCCGTAATCGCGATGGATATAGGCGACATACCCCGCCGCCCGCTCACCACTTTGAAAGCCCATCAGCAGGCATCCAAACAAAATGAGTCCCACCGCCACTGGTCGAAAAGAAAGACTTTGCATCCGCATACTAGACGCGTACCACCATACTTAAGTCAAGATTGCGACAGGCATCCGTCCAACTCTTTTTTGCACGGTTTTGCACGACAAACCGCAAAACCAACCAAAACCTCCCAAGCCCCCCTATATAGATAGCACAGACTTAAAGCTCATTCGGATCGACCCCTACGCCCACAATGGAACAAGCCACCACCGCTTCCAGACCCAGTTCTTCCGCGCGATCAAGTGCGTTTTCGCTTTCCGTTCCCGGATTGAGCCACACTTTTTTAATGCCCTTGGCCGCGATTTCCTGCAAAACGGCGGGCACGAGATGCGGCGCCAGATAAACGCTCGCTTCGTCGACAGCGCCTGGAATTTCGCGGACCGACTTGTAGGCCTGAAGACCTTCGATCACAGGTTCCTTCGGATTGATGGGGTAGACAGTCCATCCCTGCTGCACAAAAGCGCGCACCGCTTTGTTGCCAAACTTCTCCGGATTGGCGGACGCACCGATAATGGCAATACTCTTCATGCCTCACCCAAATAGAACTGACGAACCCGTTCCGTGGCAAGCAGTTCTTTGCCCGTTCCCTGAAGCACCATTTCGCCGGTTTGGATGACATATCCGCGATGCGCCACCTGCAACGCCATGTGCGCATTTTGTTCGATCAGAAGAATCGTCGTCCCGCCCGTGTTCAGCGTGCGGATCGTTTGAAAAATGGACTGCACGATGATCGGCGCCAGACCAAGCGACGGTTCATCGAGCAAAAGAATCTGGGGCCGGGCCATCAATGCGCGGCTGATTGCAAGCATTTGCTGTTCGCCCCCGCTCAACGTCGCCGCGCTTTGTTTGGCGCGTTCCTTCAATCGCGGAAAAAGTTCGTACACCCAGTCGCAGTCCTTGCGCACCCCGGCGCCATCGCTCCGGCGATGCGCGCCAATCAAAAGATTTTCAACCACGGTCAGATTCGAAAAAATCGCGCGTCCCTCGGGGACATAGGAAAGACCGAGTTGAACCATGCGATGCGGCGCCATGCCGCGCACATCCTTTCCCTCCAGGCGGACTTCTCCGCGCGTCGCCCGGATCAATCCCGAGATGGTCTTCAAAAGCGTGGATTTGCCCGCACCATTCGCGCCGATGAGCGCGACGATCTCGCCTTTTTTGACATCGAGCGAAACGCCTTTCAGCGCGCAGATGGCGCCGTATTGCACCTGCAGGTCCTTGATTTGAAGCATGGGAAAAAGAATGTTCGACACCGGAAGTTCCGCTTCTCCCGGCCACGAGTTCAACGAACTCCCCTTCATGAAGCAATCTTTTTTTGACCCGTAAAATCCGAAACGCGCTTTTGACTCACTGTCGAATCGTTGTATGCTATTGCGAACGAACAGGGGGATTTCTCGTTGAAATCGCCGTTCCCATAGATTAACAGGCTTTATGCTTCGCCCTGCATCGCCCTCACAATCCGCCGCAAACATTCTGGCAGTGATCATGGGCGGCGGGCAGGGAACGCGTCTCTATCCCCTCACAAAGCTCCGTTCGAAACCGGCCGTGCCGCTCGGCGCCAAATACCGCCTGATCGACATCCCGATCAGCAATTGCATCAACTCCGACATCCGCAAGATTTACATTCTCACGCAGTTCAACAGCGCGTCGCTCCACCGCCACATTCTCCAGACCTACCGCTTCGACCATTTTTCCAACGGCCTTATCGAAATTTGCGCCGCGCAACAGACGCTCGAAAATTCCGGCTGGTATCAGGGCACCGCGGACGCCGTCCGTCAAAACCTGCGCTACTTTTTCGACCATCGCCCCGACTACATCATCATCCTTTCGGGCGACCAGCTCTACCGCATGGATTACCGCCACATGCTGCAACAGCACATTGACAGCTACGCCGACATCACGATCGCGGTGCTGCCGGTGAAACGCGGCAGCGCAAGCAGCCTCGGCATCGTGGAGACGAACGAGGAAAAACGCATCACGCGCTTCGTCGAAAAACCGAAGGACCCGAAAATTCTCGACGAGCTCAAGGTGGTCGACCCGCTCCTCTCCAACCTCGGCATCACTTCATCCGAGGATCATTATCTCGCCTCCATGGGCATTTATATCTTCAGCCGCAAGGTGCTCGTTGACGCGCTCAACAACACCCGGGTCGATTTCGGCAAGGAGATCATTCCCGCCGCGATCCCCACCCATCGCGTCTTCGGCTACGTTCATCGCGGCTATTGGGAGGACATCGGGACCATCCGCGCCTTCTTCGACGCCAACCTCGACATCACGAAATCGCACCCGCAATTCGACTTCTTCGACCGCACGGCCCCCATCTACACTCGCACGCGCTATCTTCCCCCCTCGCAAATTTCCGACGCGACGATCCACGAAGCCTCTGTTGCCGACGGATGCCGCATCGGCCCCGGCACCAAACTCGAGCGGACCCTGCTCGGCATCCGATCCCTCATCCAGGCGGACTGCCACATCCAGGACAGTGTCATCATGGGAAATGACTTCTACGAGGATGATACGCTTCTGAACGAAAACAAGGCGCGCGGCAATCCGCACCTTGGCATTGGACATGGATGCAAAATTCGACACGCCATCATCGACAAAAATGCGCAGATCGGCGAAGGCTGCGTCATCTCGCCGGACGGCAAACCGCAAAACATGGACCACGAACTTTATTGCGTGCGCGATGGCATCGTCGTCGTTCCAAAAAACACCATCATTCCGTCCGGAACAATCATTTGAGTTCCCCTTTCCGGTCCATGAAGCCCGGCGCATGTCTTCTGGTCCTGTTTTTCTGCACGGCTCTTTCCGCCGCTGAAAACGATCTCGCCGTGTTGGAACAAGGCTCGGATACCGCGCGCAAAATGCTCGCCATCCTCCAGCCCGTCCTCGCAAGCAACAACGTCTCCCGCATCCCGACCGCCGAGCTGAAGCCATGGCTCGATAGCTCGACCGAGCAGCCCATCCTGCTCATTCCGGACGCGAACCATATCGACATGCGCGCCATCGCCCCTCTTTCCACTTATCTTGATCGCGGCGGACGCGTCTGTTTCCTGGGCAGCCAGCCTTTCGCCGAAACGGGAATAGAGGACGGCGGAAAATGGGTCAGCCTGGGGGAAATGTTCGAAACCCAGGCGAAGCAATCGCTCAAAACGCCAGCCTTCGATCTGGTACGCGCTTTTGCCTCGAAGGTCGTGCGGGACACCAACAACCCCCAATCCTCATCCCAAATTGGAAAAACCATCGGCGTCGAAACAGGCGATCGCGTGCGCGTCGAAATCCATGACTACGACGGGGGATGGGATAATTTCGCGACACCCACGGGCTGGGACGGCGGCGAAGGCGTCGTGGCCCTCGGTTTCTGGACCCTCGCCGGGCGCGACGGCACCACCTTCACCCTCGAGCTTTCCGAAACCGATGGTTCCCGCTGGATCGCGACGATCCATGCCGGCTACAAAAAACGGTTCGCCTACCTCACACCGCAGGACTTCCAATATTGGGGCGACAACGCCAGTAAAAACCGTGGCTTGAGGGACGATCATGTCCGCTTTTCAGAAGTCACCCGCGCCAGCGTCGGAGTTTCAAAAACCCACGGAGCCGGAACGCAAAAGGCCTTCCTTTTTGAAATTTCCAATCTCTTTCCGCTCCGTACCGATTTTCAAATCCGCAATCCGCCATGGATCGACGGCCTGTCGCCCGCGCTGAAACGCGTGGAAATGCCCTCTGCGCGCGAAGGTTTCCTCGCAACCGGCGAGACCGTGAAGTTCGCGCTCCCTGTTCCCGCAAGCGGCCCGCTTCGCCGGCTTCAAGGACACGCAGGCCAGGTGTTCGCACCCTATCGGCAGGTGCCGCTCGCCACCGTCAAAAATGAACGCGGCGAGCTGTTCGCCGGAACGCTCTGGCTCGAATCCTGGAGCGATGCGCGAAAACGCGCGCGACAATTCGCCTGGGTGAGCGTGACGCCTCCGCTTTGTTACGACAACGCGACTTCAAGTTTCTGGACGCGCGCGGTCGCGCTTGCGTTGGGGGAATTGCGACAGCCTGCATCCATCATTTCAGCGGGGCCCGCGCGCGTGGCGCTGAACGAAGGCGAAGCCGCCACATTCAAAATCAAATTGGGACTTCCACACTCCCCGCCTCCATCCAGCGCCGTGCATCTGCAAATCAAGTCGCTCGCCGAAAAGAAAATTCTGGAAAAGGATTTTGAGGTCACTCCCTCCTCCGGCTCCGGCGAATGCACGTTCGCGGAAACGTTGCCATCCGGGGAATACGAGGCGGCTTTCTCGTTGAAAAACAACGGGCCATCGCAACGACTCGTCACGCGTTTCTTCGTCGAGCCCGCGCAATTGCCAAGCATCCCCCGCATCACGGTGAAAAATGGAACGCTCTGGCGCGACGACAAGCCATGGTTCGCGCTCGGCGTGAATTATTGGCCGCTGACAGCCGTGGGTTCCCGCGAGGAGGATTGGAGCGGCCATTGGCTCATGCCCGAATTTTATGATCCGCTCGAAGCGGAGGCGGACCTTCAGCTCCTGGAACAGCAACACGTGAATTCCGTCAGCATCCAATATCATCACGCCGACGAAGGACCCGCGCTGCGCGACTTCCTCGCGCGTTGCCGGCGCCACAACATTTATGTGAATCTTTTCATCAGCGGGCTCTACGCCTGGGAACGGCAATTCGATCAGATCCCTGAAAAACTGACAGCGGCTCGGCTGCCCGAGCAGAAGATCGTTTTCGCCTGTGACATCGCCTGGGAACCAAACTGGGGCATGCACAACCGCCGCAACCGCTTCAACGACGATTGGCGGGACTGGGTGGAGTGCAACTACGGGTCGATCGAGCACGCGGAAATCGACTGGCAGTTCCCCGCATGGCGCGATGGCTCCGGAAATTTCACGAATCCCACCGACCGCGATCTCTCCATCGACGGTCCACACCGCACCGCGGTCGCGGCCTACAGGCGCTTTATCGACAGTTGGGTGAGCTTGCATTACGGCGAGATCAGACGCTTTCTGCGCGGTCAGGGCATTGACGCCCTGCTGGGCGCCCGCACGGGCTATGGCGGCACAGGCAATTCCTGGGCCGACCGTTTTTGTCCGTTCGATCTTCAGGCCGGCGCGCGACATCTGGACCTCACCTCCGTGGAAGGCTGGCACCTCAATCAGGACGCGACCCAGATTCGCCGCGGAGGTTTCATCGCCGCGTATGGAAAATTCGCGAGCCGTAATCGCGCACCCGTAATCTGGCTTGAATTCGGAAGCAACGTGCTGCCCTACAGCGACGCCACGCTCGAATCCAAACAGGCCCAGATCTATCGCGACATGTTCCAAATGGTATGTGAATCGGGTTCATCAGGATACATGGGCTGGTGGTTTCCGGGCGGCGTGCGCATCGACGAAAACAGCGACATGGGAATCGTCACCCAAACACGCGAGCCGCGCGCTTCATTCCAGCTTTATCCTCAATTTTCGAAAAATCTTCCGCCCAAAGTGCCGGCGGGCGAACCCCTCGTCCAAAAAATCGATCGGGACGCCGATGCGCGCGGAATCAGCGCCCTCGTGGAAAAACACCAGGAAGCTTACTTGAACGCCGTGGACACAGGTCATCCTTATCAAATCGTCGAATCCACCACTCCGCTCACAAGCGATAATTTTCCTGAAGTGGCAGTGGGCGGCGTGCCGCTGACCGCTGAAAATCCATCCCGATTTCTCTGGGGCGAATTGGAACGCCTTGAAATCGAAGACGCTCATGGAAAACAAATCCAGGGCGCATGGAACGCCGGGATGAAAATCAAGGTTTCGCCCGGTCCCGTGAAGATCTCGATGGTGTTCGGAAATCTCGGCGGCTGCCGATGGCTCGGCGCGGAGCACTCCAAACAACCCATCACCCTGCGCGTAAAAACATCCAGCTCATCCCTTGCCCCTCTTGCCCAGGACGTGGCGGAGCTGGACGAAGGCACATTCACCTGGACGACATCCGGTCAGGCGCTCATCCAACAGGGAAACGCGCGTTATTGGCTCGACTGCGCCGGACACAAATTCGCCTTCACTCCGCCCATTCAGTGGACCCCTTGAGTTCACTCGGAAGACGCACCCACACGCAATTCCTCAGCCGCTTCCTTGGTCCTTCCCTCCCGCTGCAAAACGATGCCCAGATTGTGATGGGCGGATCGATTGCCGGGCTGCAAGCGCAACGCCTGACGAAAGGCGTTTTCCGCTTGGCGATCCTTCCCGAGATAAAACCATGCGTTGCCCTCGACGAAATAAAGGCTCGGATCCTCGCGAATGGATAATCCCGCGTGCGACTGTTTGAGCGCGGGGATCGGCTCGTTGCGCGCAAGAAGGTAGGCGGCGGTGTTGTAATGGTCCAGCGCCCGAAAATCAGTCGATCGCAACGGAAGCATCACCGTCAGCGCGGCCAATAGCACGATCCACCCATCGCGAACGCGCGTTTTCGAGATCATGAGCGATTCCGCGCCGCTCGCGCCGAGGACGCAGAGCAACGGCGCGACCGTCAGGCGATAACGGGCCGTGATAAAAAACGCGATCATCCCCGCCATCGCCGCGAGCGCGATCCAGCGCAACACTCCCACGCGCCGCGCCATGATGAGCCCGACCAGGCCCCAGCAAGCGATCCATACGAAATCGAGCGTCCGCACGAAAGGGCCGTTAAACGCCGTGCGCGTGAGTCTCAGCATGGGGATCAAACGCAAATCATCGTAGTCATAATAATTCCAGAACTTCAGCGTCTTGGCTCCCAGCAGCTTCGCCTCCTGCCATGGATGCTGCCGGATGAATTCCCACGCGCGGCCGGACCAATAGGAGGCAAATTCCTTCGAGGTGACGGGGTGCCCGAGTTTTTTCTGCGCTTCCTGGCGCGCATCGAAAAGCAGGCTGCCCGCATCTCCGCGAAAACCCTCGATCTGCACCGGATAACCCGTCGCGTTTTCATGGTTGCCCATGTAAAAATTAAATCCGCCGTGCGCCGTGATCAGCACAAAATGATGTTCCGCGCGCCAGTTGTGAATCGACACCGGCAGGATGGGCAGGATCACGCCCGCAAGAAACACGATCCAGAGAACGGGCTTCGATGACGGCTCGCGAATCCCACGCGCGATCCAGAAAATCAAACAGGCCGCTGTCACCAGAAGCATGCCCGCGAATCCCAGCGTGAGAACGCCGCCGAACAACCCCACCGCGAACCATTTTCCGGGAGAATCGGAAGACTTCAGCCCATGCACGAACCAGGCAAAGCAAAGAAGCAAAAAGGTGTTGAGCGTGTTGGGCATCGTGAGCGCCGAATAGACAATCGCGATCGGATAAATCGCATAGAGCGCCCCTCCCAGGACCGCCAGCGGCGTGCGCACCTGCAGTCGGCGCGCAAAAAAGACAATGCCCGCCGCCGTGCACGCATCCATGATCGTCCCCACAAATCCCGCAAACCAGAGGTTTGCCGGGGCAACGGCGTAAAGCATTCCCAGAAACCAGGGATAAAGCGGCATGTATTCAAAAACGCCCGGCGGCATGATCCGGCCCCGCGCGATTTCCTGCGCGAGACGGTCGTAAAGAGCGCGATCGTTTCCGTTTGCGATCGGTTCGAAAAAAATCGATCCCTGAAAACATTGGAGAAACCAGAGCCGCAACAGAAAAGCGGCTGCCCCAACCCAAATTTCAGGACGATTTTTAAACTTCATGGATTCTTTTTCAAATAAAGCACCGTCGTTCCGCCCACCCTAAACGCCGACTCGCATACTGCGGGGATAATGGAGGGCCCGAGCAATGTCCATGCCGCCACACGCCACAGCGACCTTTTTTTTGAACCGCTCTTCAGGGTTTCATACATGGCATCCCTCCGAAATCCGCATGCATTCAACAAACTTTGCGCCCAACCATATGGATTGTATTCGAGTGAAAAATGGCGCACATCACGAACGTTCCAGCCGCCCCTGGCGGCCAGAGTCCGGACGTGTTCCACATTCATGCTGAAGAGATGCCGCGGCGGATCAAGATGAAACCACGAAGGACCAAAGCAACGCGCCTGCCAGGAGGCGGCATTGGGAACAGCGACCACAAGCCATGCGCCGGGAGCGGCACGCTCCCCCAGCTGCCGCAAAAGCGCCGCCGGTTCCTCCACGTGTTCCAAAACGTGCCAGAGCATGATCACATTCCACCCTCCCGAAGATTTCATGCTTTGAAAATCCCCGCGATGGATCGGTCCGCCCGTCAGTTTCTCGGCGCGCGACGCCGCCCGCTCCCCCACTTCGCATCCCTCCACCTCCCATCGCAAATCCCGCATCGCTTTTAAAAAAAGCCCCTCGCCACAACCGACGTCCAGCACGCGTCCCGGACAGCCCGTCATGCGATGGATTTCCCGGGCGCGCCTTCTCGCGGAAAACGCGCGCAATTCCTGCACGGCGCCGGTGAACTTCGAAAACTCGCCCCCATAATAATCATCCGCGTAGGCCAGCCGCTTCCATTCCTCCTTCGAGGGAATCGAAAGCTGGATCAAATCACATTTCCCGCACCGCAGATAATCCCAGGCATGTCCTCCTGAATCGACGGCGCTCCAACAGGCGAACAAAGAACCGCCGCAAAAAGCGCACTGACTGGCTTCGCTGGATTTCATTCAGGCCTTTTTGGCGTAAATCAAAATTCGGTACGGCGATTGCGACAAGTGAGTTCTCGCAGCGGCATTCCATCGCACCACCGTTTCGCGCTCGGAAACGAGGTCGAGCACGCCTTCGAGCGTGTAATTCACCCTCACATAATGGGCGGCCCATTTCACAAATCCCGGATCGCTCTCGGGCCCCGCTCCCCAGGACGTCGGCGCTTCCACCCAGATGATGCAGGCGGGTCGCGCCGTTTCAATCGCGCGCGCCGCTTCCTGCTGCATCTTGCGCGCAAACGCATGCCGCTTCATCATTTCATAAACGCATAAATAGGGCAGCGCCGGACGCCGGTCCGCAAGGAAATAGATCGATGGCTCCGAACCGAGAATGGCAAGGCGGTCGTCGGGCCGCGTGTGCTCGCGCACGTATTGCGCCACCACTCCATATTCGGGAAATGGATTCATTCCATAGACGAGCCGCATCACGCCGATCGGATCGCGGCGCGCAGCCCACGCCATCGGCTCCATCAGAGGCAGAAATGCCGCCAGCGCCGAGACGATGGCGAGCATGACGCGCAGCCTGCGATCATACCAGCGCGCCCATAAAAAGATCCATCCGGCGCCGGCCAGCATCGCGGCAAAGGGCGCGACCAAAATGAAATATTGGCCGCGAAACATCCACCCCAGGCTTGCAGCCGCCACGGAAAAGAGAAATGCCACGACCAAAAATCCACGGGAACTTCCATCCGGCGAGATGCGAGGCCGGAAAGCCACGCGAAAAAATCCAATCCCCGCCAGCAGCCAGAGAAGCGGCCCGCTCCAAAAAACCTGCGTCAATCCGATCTTTGCGTATTCCCAACCCAGCCGCCACGGGACGTTCGAAACGTAACGCGAAGCGTAGGTAAACGTCCAAAATTTGAATGGCGTCCAGACGCCCAGCAACCGCATCACCAGACACGTCATGAAAAACGGAATCAGAAAAAAGGCGATTCCCATCGCCACGCCCAAAACCGGTTTTTGACGTTGCGCCCGCCATCCCAAAAAAAGAAGCGATGCCATCGCGGGCAGAAGCGCATGTTGCTTCATGATCCACGCGCAACCCAGAAGCAGGCTGCCTGCCGCAAATCGGCCGAAATACCAGCGCTCCCGGGGAAGCGGCATGGCGCAGCAACCCGCGACGAGGAAAAATGCCGCAAAATGTTCGGCGCTCAACCAGAGCCCGAACATTCCAAAGCCGAGCGTCCACGTCCCGTACGCCGCGGCGGCAAAACAGGAGGCCGCCTTTCCAAATAAACGCCATGTCATCCAGCCGACTCCGACAATGGTGGCGGCATTGAAAAACGTGAGGCCCACATGGATCGCCCGCGCCGAATGTCCGAGCACCGCGAATATCAGCGCGTACATGGCCGCCCCTCCCGGCAGCTTCATGGTGTAGGCCTCCTGAAAGGGCGGAATGCCATGCAACATGCCCAGACCGAGCGTGGCATATTCCCCCTCGTCGCGTTCCATGGGGATGTTCCAGAAAAAAACGCGCACGACGAAAAAAAAGGCCGCGATCAACAAGAGGAACCATGCGAAATGGCCGTATCGGCGCTCCTGGAAGTCAGAAAATGGGGACAACATGTTTTCAGCAACTGTGCTCCCTTGTGATCCTTCATTCGCCGCACGTCAAGGTCATGCTTTGCTTCCGGCCCAAAAGATGATTTGCTCGGACGACGTATGAATCGCTCACTCCGTTGCGCGGGAATTTCCATCCTGTTTGTGGTCTGGTGCGCATTGGCTCTGATTCCGTTTTTATCCACCAATCTCGATGCCTTTCTCCCGCTGCTTGACGCGTTGCGCTCATGCCTCATCGCGGCGTGGTTCTGGATCTTCGCGGCCGCGCTGGGTTGGAAAATTTCCCACGTCTTCCAGCTTTTTAAAGTGCAGCGCGATTCGCTCGTCCGAAGCCTGCAGTCCCTTCTTCTCTCGCTGGGATTGGGGCTCGGCTTCCTGGCATTTATCACGCTTTTGACTGGCCTGATTCATGTTTCGCCCTGGATTTTCTTTGTTTTGTTTTGCGTCCTGACGGTCGGGATCGGAAGCACGTGGCGCGATTTCTTTCACGCTCTTCTTGAGCTTGGACAGCTGATCCAGCAGACGGACCTGCGCAAACGCCTTCTTTATTTCGGGTGCTGCGGCGCCCTCGCGCTCTTCATGCTTCCCTGGGCGCTGACGCCAACCCTTTTTCCCGATACTCTGCGCTATCATTTTGGCCTCACCCGTGTTTTTGAACAAGCCGGCCGCATTCGTTTCATTTCCGATTACGCCGAAGCCGGCCTGGCCTCGAACTGGCAGATGCTTTTTCTGCCGCAGCTCCTCCTTTCGGGCGAATCGGTCGCCATGATTTTCAACTGGATCGCGCTTCCACTCATCGCCCTCACGGTGGCCGTCGCCACTCCACGGGAGGGAAGATGGATCGCCGCGCTGACGTTGATTTCCACCCCGTTCCTGCTCGAGGTTTCCACCCTCGGCAACAACGACCTGGGCGTGGCATTTTTTTCGGCGCTGGCCTGTCTCGCTCTGCGCAATTCCTCGGGACGCGCGCCCTTTTTTCTTGGCGGCGTTTTTGCGGGTCTTGCGGTCGGCACGAAATACACGGCGCTCGCCCCCATGCTGGTTCTTTTGAGTGTTTTTGCGTTCTTTCACGAACGCGATCGAACCTCCAATTTTCTCTGGGCGTTCATCGGACTTTCGCTCGGATATTTCCCGTGGTTCGTCCGCAACGTGATCTGGACGGGAGATCCTTTTTATCCCGCGCTCAGCGACTGGCTTCCATGGGCGAAGACCGAGGGACAATGGGTGGCGCAACATTACAGGATGGAGATGGCGAACTACGGCAGTCCAAAGGCATGGCCATTGAGAACACTCCTCGCGCCCTGGGAGGCCACGGTGGCCGACCCGCGCTTTGGCCATGAGAGTGATCCGGGCGTTCTCTTCTGGTGCGTCGCTCCCTGCCTTGGCGTTCTGGCGTGGCTGCGGAAACAAAACCGGCCTTTGATCATCTTCGTCATCGTCTCCATCGCCGCCGGATGGGTCTGGAGCATGGGAGCGCATGTGACGCGTTTTCTCGCGCCTTTGATCCCTATTTTTGCCATTGCCGTGGGCGAAGGCTGGAATGAATGGATGACTACACAACCCAGCGCGCGAACACGCTCGCTCGTGACAGGAATCATCCTGTTGCTCGCGGGAATCAATTTCTGGCAGGCGCTCACCTCCCTTTCCGGGTTTGCCCAGCCTTACTCCTATTTGCTGGGAGGCATGACACGCGAAAATTATTTGAGGCAACAAAGCCCTTCCTATCGCGCCGCGGATTGGCTCGGACAAGCCGGACGGGTCCAGGATCGCGTCCTTCTCCTCGGCGAGGAGAATTTTTTCTTTTTCAAGAACCCGATTCGCATGAGCGGATCGTTTGATCGCAAATGGATCGTATCCGAATCGGAAAGGAGCAGGGACGCCGACGATCTTGCACAGCGGCTGCGCAGCGAGGGCATCGTCTATATTTGCATCAATCCCCTGCACGCCGGCGGGATGGATCGCCGCTTCGGTTATCTCTCATGGCCTTCTCCGGGGGCGAGGGAACGCTTCGAATCCCTTTTGAAGAATGAAACCGACCCTCTACGCAGCGACCAGGGTGTTGAGATCTACCGGGTTCGTTCCGCGGCGCCAAGAATCGCGCCCAAGCTCAGATAAGATTTTTTGAGGCCTCAAGCAGGTTCTCGAAAATATAATCGAACTTCACGCCCGGGATTTTTTCTGTTTTCGCGCCGGCGCCTGAGCGCACAAGGACGGCGCGGCATCCCGCGCTTTGCGCCATTTTCAAATCGGACGCCTGATCACCGATCACATACGACGACGCGAGATCAATCTGATGCTTCTCGGCCGCCATGAACAAAAACTTCGGAGACGGTTTGCGAAATTCATCCGGCTGGTCAGGATGACAGTACGAAACATAAATGTCGGCAAAATCCACGCCGTGCTTTTTCATTTCTCCGCAAAGATGCGCGTGCAGAAGCCGGGTGTCCTCCATCGTGAAATAGCCGCGTGCCACGCCGGACTGGTTGGTGACCAGAATGAGCGTAAAACCCTTGTCCACCAACGCGCGCAAGGCCTGGCCCGCGTAGGGAAAAATATCGAAACGATTCATCTGGCCGACGTAGCCATGGTCCTCATTCAGGACGCCGTCGCGATCCAAAAAAATCGCCCGCTTTTTCATCAAAGCCGCTCGAGCAATTCCGCCGGTGTGACGGTCGCTGTTCCCGCCTTGCCCACCACGATGCCGGAAGCCTGGTTCGAGAGATACGCCGCGGAAGCGGAATCGAGGCCTGAACAAAGTCCAAGCGTGAACACGCTGATGGCGGTGTCGCCCGCGCCGCTGACGTCGAACACTTCCTGCGCGGCCGTGGGAATATGATGCGGCTTCTCGCCCTTGCGGAAAAGACACATGCCATGTTCGCCCAGCGTGATGAGCACGTTGCCGATCCGCGTTTCGTGCAGCAATTTGTTCCCCACCTCCAGCAGCGGCTTGTCTTTCAGCGGATCGGCCTCGGGTTCCGTGACGATTTCATTCGCCATCCAGAACGCTTCGTTGCGGTTGGGCGTGATGCCGGTGATGTCGCGATAGTTGAGGCGATGGTGCACGTTGGGATCCGCGAGCGTGCAAACGTCGTGCCGGTGCGCGATGCGCACGCACTCGTCGAGAAAGGACTGGTTGATGAATCCCTTGCCGTAATCCTCGAAAATCACGGCGTCGGCGCGCGCGATGGCGGATTCCGCGGCCTGAAGCGCCTTCCGAAGAAGCACGGAGGAGAGAGGCTCGCGGCTTTCGCGATCGAAACGCACCATCTGCTGATGCTGCGCCATGATGCGCGTCTTCAACGTGGTCGGACGCGAGGAATCGCGCAGCAATCCGCCGGTGTCGATTTTGTATTCCTCCAGTGTTTCCACAAGCGTGCGGCCCACGGCATCGGAGCCGACGACGCCCAGCACGCAGACTTTCGCGCCGAGGGAGCGGAGGTTGCGCGCGACGTTAGACGCGCCACCCGGGAAAAATTTTTCGTTCTGGACGTCAACCACGGGCACCGGCGCTTCGGGCGAAATGCGCGATACCTTGCCGATAAGATATTGGTCGAGCATCACGTCGCCCACGACAACCACGCGCAGGCGCGGGAACCGCTTCAGGACGGATTTCCAGCGGGAATGGGGAATCATCCGTCGTTTATATAGGGGAACTCTTCCAAGATCAAAGCGCGAAACAGAGTCGTGCTTATTCCGGAAGGGCGGCGGATTGCCAGCGTTCCTGCGGCGTTTTGGGCAAATCGTTCTCCCGAAGGTTGAATTCCGTCTTCAACTCCTCGACCAGGCAGCGCATGGCTTCCGCCACACGTTCCGTCACTTCCCTCCGCGCGGATTCGCCTTCGCACGGCACGGGCCTTCCAAATCGAATGTCGATCGTCGTCTTCCAGCGCCACGCGCGCCGGACATAGAGCTTGTCAGCGCCCAGGATCACGCAGGGGATCACGGGCACCCGTCCAAGCTGGGCGATGGCGCCCACCGATTCGTCCAGAGTCGCGCCTCCAAGGATGGAATCCTTTCCCGCGCGGATTCCTCCTTCGGGAAACAGACCCACCATCTCTCCTTTTTGAAATCGTTTCAGAATCGCGCGAACCGCCTTGCGGTCCGTTTGTTTCCGATCCACGGGAATGGATTCAATCGCCGTGAAATAAGCCCACCCCAGGGGATGTTCGTACATATCGAGCGCGACGACCCATGCGACCTTTCTCCAGATCGAAGAAGCCAGCAACGGCGGATCAAAATGACTGATGTGATTGCAGATCAGTAAACACGCGCCGCGCCGGGGAAGATGTTCGCGGCCGGTCACGCGAACCCGCATGAAGCAACGCAGAAAGCAGCACGAGATCATGCTCGCGGTTTGATACGCGACGATGTGCCAGGCTTTTTTAAGCGCGGAGGTCATGGTTGCTTTGGATGATGATCGAAAAATTCCCAAATAAGCTGGGTCGCTGAAATTTCCGCATTGGCCCGTCCCTGAAACCACGCTGTGGTCTTGTCCCCCGGCCAGCGATGATTTCCGTCCTGAATCGTATAAAGCACGACTTCCGTCCCTTTCTTCCCGCCCGAATATGTCTCTTTCACGATGTTGCCGCTGGAACTCACTTCTTTTTTCGGAATGGATGCGCAACCATTCCGTCGGATCCAATATTCCATCGCGTCCGCAACAGGAAGAAAATATCCATATTTCACGATCGCGCGTTTAGCCGTGTCGTAAGGCAAGTATTCGTCCTTCCTCCCGTGGAAGGCGATGACGGAAACCGGTTGGACCGCCTCAGGAATGGCAATGATGTGTCCATCCGGCTCAGTTCTGCCAATCGAGCCCGCCACCGCGCCGATCGCGGCGAATGTTTCGGAAAATCCGGCACCCATGCGGTAGGCCATCAACGCGCCGCTGGAATGTCCGGCGACGAAGATCCTCGCTCCATCGAGGGAAAGTTTTTTTTGAAGTTCCAGGAGGAGCGCGTGGAGAAAGGCGACGTCGTCCGCCTGATGCGGATCGGTATCAAAACCCGTGTTCCAGGAAGTGGGAAACCCCAGCGCATCGGGATAGGCGACGATGCATTCATGGGCATCCGCGATCTCGCTCATGCCGGAATATTTTTCGATGCTTCGACCGCTGCCCGTGCGTCCATGAAGCATGAGGATGAGAGGAAACGGTTTGCGTCCATCGTAGGTGGATGGAATATGGAGCAAAAACGATCTTTCCCGGTCGTCCGCTCGAAGCACATAAGAATAGGAGCCGGCCTGAAAACGCACTGAATCGTCGACGGCCTGCGCCTGAAATGCGCAACAGCCCAGGCAGAGCATGATCAGGCCCCATCGGAGTTGCGTCTTCATAAGATATTCTGGGCAGGTGAAAATAAAACAGTCAATGAAGCGGCGAATGAAAGAAAAGGCAAACGACTTGACTTCCAAGGACCAAATGCAGATATGGAAGGCCGCCAGATGGTTCGCGGAATCGCGTCCGTCCCAAAAATGCTGTGACTCCTCCTCAAATGATTGTGACATCCCCCCTCTATCAACGCGCCGATCTGGCCGCCGTTTATTTGCCGGTTTCTCAAATGCTGCAGATCGATCGCGTGCTCGAAGTGACAGCCGATCGCATCGTTTGCGAAATGGATCTGCCCGGCCATTGGGTTTTTCCCATGCACTTTCCCAACGATCCCATTTTCCCCGGAAGCCTGCTCATTGAGGGCGCAGGCCAGGCCGTCGCCATTTGGGGCTGGCATCATGGTCTTCGCGGAAAACCGCGCATGGCCAAAACCAGTGCCGAATTTGAAAGCCCGGTGCTCATGGGCGATCTCACCGTGGTTTTTGACGCCAGAGTGCGCCAGCGAAAAGGCATTTGTCTGGGCAAGGTTGAAGTGTTCGCCGCGGGCAGAAAAGCAGCTTCGATCGACTCCGTCATCGCCGTGGTGGCGGACTGACCCCGTCCGCAAACTCACGCCACTTTGGCCTGCCACTCGACCTTCGCGGCGTCGCCCCAAAGCCGTTCGAGAGCGTAAAATTCGCGAGGCTCGCGGGCAAAGACATGCACGAGCACGTCGAAGTAATCCATCACCACCCATTGGCTCTGCGGAAATCCATCGATGCCCTTGGAAATCATCCCGCTTTCCTTCAGCTTCGCCTCGATCTCGTTGCGGATCGCCTTCAAATGCGGCTCGGACTGGCCCGTGACGATCACGAAATAATCCGTCACCGAGGAGATGTCATGGACGTCCAGCACGAGGATGTCCTCCCCTTTTTTGTTGTCGGCCGCCTGCGCGCAAAGGCGCGCGACGTCCAGCGATGTGAGTTTCTTGGCCATGGGAACTCGACATTTACTCACAACCCGCCCCCCGAAGCAACTTTTCCCGGGAGCGTCAGGTCTGTTTGAGATGGGCGGTGATGACGGCTTCGACCTCGCGGAAGTTGAATGGCTTCATGATCCAGCGGTTGCCGGTCTTTTGCAAAAACTCCACGGTGCGCGGCGAATTGGTGTCGCCCGTGATAAAGACGAAATTTTTCACGAGGTGCGGCTTCACTTCCTTCACCTTGTCATAAAGCCGCCGGCCATCCATGCCCGGCATCTTCAAATCGCAGATCATCAGATCAAAATTCTGCTCCTCGATCCGCATCATCGCCTCAAGCCCATTATTGGCGCCCGTCACTTTGCAGGAATAATCGGCAAGCAGCTCCGCAAAGACATCCTGAATCGCCGTCTCATCGTCCACCACCAGCACCTGATACGTTCTGGTGGGGCGCCCGTCAGGCATCGTGTTCCCCTCCTCCATGGGCAGCTCGAGGGATTGCGGGGTCTTCATGTGCGAGATGGGAAGCTCGATCGTGAAGATCGCGCCCCCTTCCGGATGATTTTCAGCGGTGATGTTTCCGGAATGCTCCTTGATGATGCTGTAGGAAATACTGAGACCCAGGCCTGTGCCCGATCCCACTTCCTTCGTCGTAAAAAAGGGGTCGAAAATTTTGGGCAGAATGGAAGGCGTGATCCCTTTTCCATAATCCACAATCGTCAGCTTCACGTGCGTCGCCGTGCTTGCCGTATGCACCTTGATCATTTTCTCGCGCGGACTTCCCTCCATGGCCTGCACGGCGTTGTTGATGATGTTGAGAAAAACCTGTTCGAGCTGATTGGTGTCCGCAAACACCTCGGGCAAATGAGGATCGTATTTCTTCTCAAGCCGCACGCCTGAGGCGCGAAGATCGTAATCCATCAATTCGAGGGCCACGTCCACCACGCGGTTGAGCACCACATTGGCCTTCTCCATGGGATGCTTGCGCGCGAAGGTCAAAAAGTTCTGCACGATCTTGCTGGCCCTCTCGCTCTCGCGCTGGATCTTCAACAGATCGTTCCGCGTCTTTTCGTCCACAACCGGACGCATCGCGAGCAACTGCGCATAGCCGCTGATCACCGCGAGCGGATTGTTCAGCTCGTGCGCGACGCCGGAAATAAGCTGTCCCAGCGCGGAAAGCTTTTCCGCCTGACGAAGCTGTTGTTCGAGACGGCGGCGCTCGGTGACTTCGCGCAGAAAAAGATGAAGCGTGGGGCCGTGCATGTTTTGCATCACCGATGACGCGCCCTCGATCAACACCATGTTGTTGTCCTTCCGCTGGAGCGGCACATTGCCGTACGTCAGGAAAATTTTCTGCATCTGCGAAGGGTCCTCCGCCACCTCCTTCTCCTTGTCGCGAAGGAAGGAACAAAGATTCACAAAACGCAATTGAAGAAGCTCTTCACGCGAATATCCCGTGATGGCCTCCGCCGCGTGGTTGACCTCGAGGATCTGGAGGCTGCTCGGATCGACGATGAAAATTCCGTCGCTGGCATGCTCGAAAATATGCCGGTATTTGTTTTCCGACAGATCGATTTCCTTTTGCAGCTTGTGCGTGAGCCAGGCGTCCGTGCGCACCTGCACGCGGAGCGAGGTCGCCTCGCCGCGCATTTCTTCGAGCATCAACACGATCATGCCGGTGCAGATCGTAAGCTGGATGATCGCCATCATGCCGTACGCGGGCGTGCGCGTCATGAGCAGTTCTTCCAGCCGTGGAAAGACCGCCATGAGGCCGCCCCACAGGATGAATCCCGCGGCGAGCAGCGTGGCCCCGATGTAATTCTGCTGCAACCGGCGCTGAAAGTAACCGACGCCCATGATCCAGCCGGCGAAGCAAAGAATAAAATAAAGCGGCCAGCGCGCCCAGATCGGACTCTGAATAAAAAAATGCGAGAAGTAACTCCAGATGAACGTGAGTCCCACCGCAAAAATGAGTTCGCGCAGGCCGCGCGTCCGGCCCGTGAAACGCAGCGATCCCCAGAAAAGACAGACGGCGCTCAGTCCGATGAACGAAAGCTTCAGCCATCCCCACGCGAAAGGCAGGAGCGCGGGATCAGGAAACGTAAACGCGATCGCCACCCAGAGCGTGAAAAACAGCCAGCCGCAGGTCCACGCCGCGAAATAACGACGCCGGGTATACCAATTCAAATAACCGAAAAGAATGACGAGCGTCGTCGAGCTGATCAACGACAGCATCACCGCCTGCTTGATCCAATGGACTGGGAAAAGAAATTTCAATGGAAAGCTTCAACCCGTCGAAGACGCGGGTTTCGCATGGGGCAACATCCTGTCGGATACGTGCTTTTGTTTTTCGTGCAGTTGACCTTCAACGCTGTTTAATCTTTGATAACTGCGCTCGATCAACTTTTTTCTCATATGATCCTTAGCATCTCCTCCTCGGACCCGTCTAAAACTAAACTCGATGCGTTGGTCATTGTCACGCACGCGTTTGAGAAAAACCGCGCTCCCTGGCAGCGTCTTGGCACGCGCCTTGCCCATCTCTGCGAACAGGTCGATCCGCGACACGAATTCACCGGCAAGGAGAATTCGGTCTTTATCGCGCCGACCTTTAAACAAATTGCCGCGCCCATCGTGACGCTCGCGGGCGTCGGAAACTCGAAGGAAGCGGGCGTCCAGCGCCAGTGCCTCGCGCGCGCCTTTCGCCAGCTCTTCAAACGCAAAGTCGCCCAGGTCGGAGTGGTCTTTGCCGGCCCCGCCCTTCCCTCGGAACTCGTCGCGCAGGCCGCCGAGGAAGGCGGTTACGCGTTCGACAACTTCCTCGCCAACCCGCGCAAACAAATCGGATTTTCCAGGGTCGTTCTTTTTTCGAAAGCCGCTCCGGCTTCTATCGCCCGGGCCGGCGTGATTCCCGCCGCATTGAGTTACGCGCGCGATCTCGCGAACCAGCCGCCCAACATTTTCACTCCATCCTCCTTCGCCTCCGAAGCGCAAAAGCTCGCGCGCGCGCGCCGCATGCGTTGTGAAGTGTGGGATCACGCGCGCCTGAAACGCGAAGGCTTCGGCGGCATCCTCGCCGTGGGCCAGGGCAGCTCGAACCCGCCCCGCTTCATCCGCATCGATTACCGCGGCGGCTCCACGAAAGATGCCCCTTACGTCATCGTCGGCAAGGCGATCACCTTCGACACCGGCGGAATTTCAAT
>Ga0207095_10137_pt1 | contig 22463 bp, 23 predicted proteins | sample Alteio_BWMinHeat_88_FD_153529 | JGI IMG/M metagenome (GOLD analysis project Ga0207095, IMG submission 153529) | Enriched cells from forest soil in Barre Woods Harvard Forest LTER site, Petersham, Massachusetts, United States -... | ecosystem: Environmental > Terrestrial > Soil > Temperate forest >... | reverse complement strand
AACAAGCTGCCGAGAGAAACCAGGCCTTCCCGCTCCGCGTCAGCTTCGTCAGTCGAACCACTTTGCACAAAAGCGATATCGGTTCCCGATGCAGGATTTTTCAAACGCTCCAAATTTTCCTGGGACCCAAGCGAGCGCTGCAAGGTGACGTTTATATTGTATTTTTTCAGCGCGGTCGCATACCGTTTTCCGAATGCCTCATAAGCGCCATTTTCCTGCCCGGTAGAAAGCGTCACATGCGAAGGCGGCGTCGGATCAATCAATCGATATGCGATAAAACATACCACCGCAACCAGAATAATTGGAGGGCCTGCCGTTGCAAGAAAATCGCGGAGCGAAAACTGCGTAAACATAAAAATTTTTGGCATGTAAGATCCGAATTGAAACTAGTAGATCGTTCAAATGATTTGTTGGCTGGGTTGACGAACGCAATCCAATATCGTCGGCCGCAATTGCACCATTGATCGACTCTACGGTAAATTGTCGGGATTTGCTTTGCTCATCGCCAATCTCGGTTCATTCGGCAATTTTAACTGACTGTTTTTACTGTCGAAATATCATTGCTGATGCTGATACGTTCCAGAACCGTGTGGTGCAGCACTGAATTCTGGCAGCAACTCCGCTTGAGACGAGAACCCGCACAAGGTCGGGTAGTTCGCCACAGTAACGATTTCCGGCAACATCAACTGCGTGAACTGCCACGCAACGGCCACGCTTATTCCCGCCTGGTTGATTGTATTACGGGTAACCGCGAGCGGCCTGCGTTGAAGTTCTGATTCGAGTTCACCGTATGCAGCCAATAATTGCCCGGTCACGCGCGATACCCAAGGCTCGTAAAGTTTATCTGGGGGCCGAAGCTCATGTTCGTAAATAATTTGCACACTCTTCTCACATGCGGCGAGCGCAAGACCAATCACCCGCAGCGCCTGTCGGCGCTCAGAAATGACTGCGGGCATGAGGGTCTTGCGCGGTGCGGCGAGCGCTTCGGCGTATTCCAGAATTAACGTCGAATCCAGCAGGACTTCGCCATCATCGCAGATCAATGACGGTGCCTTGACGACCGGATTGATCTGCTGAAATTGCGCGAAAGTACTGAAGACGGAGATGGATCGATGCTCGAAGCGCAGGTCAAGAAATTGCAAAGAGATTGCAACACGGCGGACATAGGGCGAGTCAAGCATTCCGATGAGTTGCACGATTTCTCCTGTTTGCGTCCATCGCCAACATCAACTAACGGTTGCGCACAACCTCAATCCGACGCACCTCTGTACTGCCGCTTGTTGCGCCGCGCAAACGCAGCATATGAACCACCATCAAATCGGGACACCATTAAAATAATGCATTCCTACACCAACCAGGATTGCAATCAACAGCGCATTGATAGGCATGATGCTCAAGCCAAAGCCGAACGCACGCTTCGATGGATCCTTGACATAGGCACGTAGATACACGACACGACCGACCAGATAAATTGCACCAGCCAACGAAATCCATGCGGGGCTCAAATAGCTCAATGCAATCCACATTGCCGGCAAAAGCAAGATCAGCAGTTCCAGTGTATTCATCTGTACCCGATAATAGCGTTCGAAGATCTCATGTCCGGTTGTTGCCGGCGCCTTCACACCATATTGACCGCGGGCGCGGCCTACTAATATGCCAAACACGATGAACTGAATTAGGGCCAGAACTACAATTAGATGTACCAAAATCATTTTTTACTCCTTTTTAGTTTCTCGGATTTTACGCTTAGAACAGGTATTGAAGTACCAATGATGCGAGTAACCTACTTATCTGCGCAACAGCGCCTTGACTGCAGCTGCGCCAATTGCCAGCAAGTCATGAAATTCATCATCATTGGAGTGACGCACCTTATCGGCGAACGCGTCATTCTGCGCCCTGATAAAAGCCGCATGCGTCTCGGCTTCAGTGGCCGGCACCGTCCTGGCTTCCTGCAGCGTCAAGTCATGCACTGCCTTGGCTACACCGTTCGGATCGATGAAAGCAATCGCGGACTCGCAATGTGGGCACACAGTATCCGTCGCCAAGTCGATAGGCCCACCACAGTTCGCGCATGCAATCTGCCGCACTGTCGCCCGCAATTTGGCCAACTCTTCAGGTGACGGATGTCGAACGAATTTCTTTTCAATCAGGAACTGGCTAAAGCTGAAAAGCTCACCATGATCCGCATGACATCGCCAATAGGTGAACGGGATTCCATGCTGCTGGTCGCGGTTATCTGTGAGCGGATCTGTGCAACGCGGGCAACGAAAGATGGACGGGAGAGGCGTCTGTGTTTTGGGTTCGCCCTTGCCTAAAACCTGAAACAGTTCGAGTACGGATCGTGGCGTGAGGCTGATGCACTTCGTCTGATCAAACCACATCAGGTTACACGTGCCACAAGTCCCGACCTCAACCGGATTCGGCAGGTAAAACACCTCGGCCGCATGCGTCGTCATTTTAGTTCGGCAGTTGGGGCAGTCGATGCCATCACCGCTTCCATCGCCGATGTTCGATGCAACCGAAGGTGACGACGGCGCATGGTCAGGAGACAGGTAGTCTTGCAGATTACCTATCAAGTGCTTGTTTTCTTCTTCCTGAAAACGCAGCTTGCATTCTTTGAATACAAGAAGAAAACAGCCGGTAGCGCTATCGAATCCCTGCGTAACATAAGTCAAGCGCGTTCCGGGAGAAACGGAATGGTTCGCATAATCCGTAATGCCTTGGGTAACAATATATGTCGCGCCTGCCGTCAGATCGAAAAGACTGTTCATGGATTTGATCGGTCGCCTTCTATTTTCAGAAAATCTAACGAATGAATCAACAAGTGGATTCTAGTCCTCGTTCATACGAAATCTATCAGACTCATAAAAATAATTTACATGACCTGCCTGATACCTTCCGGCGACGAGTCATAGATCGATGAGTGATCAACTTTCAAACGTTACGTTTCTGGCTTTTAGCGCGTCGCCGATGCGTTCAATTACGTCGCGCCAATCACCACGTCTGGACTGGCGAAAAATACGCGTAGCTGGATACCAGGGGGAATCCTGCCGGTTAAGCTGCCAGCGCCAATCCGCGTCAAACCGGGATAGCAGCCAAACAGGTTTGCCGAGCGCACCTGCCAGATGCGCTTGTGCTGTGCAGACCGTGATCACCAAATCAAGCCCCGCAATGAAATTAGCGCTGTCGGCAAAATCCTGCCAAACATCGCTTTCATCGGAAACAAGTTCGCTCCAAGGAGCGAGCGCCGCGCCCGCGCCCTTCTGCAGGCTATACCATTTGGTTCCTTCTGCATCAAAGAGGGATGCAAGGGCAGCAAGCGGAATACTACGGTGAGCATTATCGATCTGAACCGGATTGCCCATCCAGGTAAAGCCGATCTTGAATACTGAACCATCCTGAGGGAATCTACATGGCGCGCTTGCCCGAAGGTAGGGTGCTGCAATCGCGTTGAGCAGCGATTCATCCACCTGCAGCACATTCCCTAAAGACATGATGTGCACATAGTGGGTATAGGATGCCGCGTGCTTGTCTTGCAAGGCATCGAAGACCGTAATCCCCCCGATAAAATTTTGTTGGAAGAGCCGCGCCAATAGCGATGGGCAATGCACGCCAACGTGAGCGAAACGCTGTGCAAGGAGCGGGAAAAAGCGTGCAAACTGGATGATATCCCCATAACCTTGCTCCGTATAAACCAGGAGTCTGCTCTCCGGTCCCACGTCTTCGCCCTGCCAACGTACCAGTTGTGATTGGAGTCGTGGAATCTTGTTCGCCTCCCAGCGAGCCTCATAACCAAGCCATCCTTGCGACCAGTTTTTTTCCAGTAAATCAAGCGTCCCCAGCGCGTAGCGCGGCAGTGCCCATTCACCCCCGGCAAGTGCTGCCTGGTAGCCCGCCCGCGCACCCTTCCAATCGCCCTGCGCGCGCTTGGCGTTTGCAAGGTTATGCCAGGCATCGAAGCGCTTGGGATTAATGCGAACGGCTGCCTCGAACATCGCTTGTGCCTGCTCGACCTCATCGCGATCACGCAGCAGGCAACCCAGGTTATACAAGCTGTCGACATGCTGAGGTTCAATTGCAAGCGCTCGCCGATAACAATCCGCCGCCTTGTCGAAATCCGGAACATCCCGCCACAAATTGCCAAAATTATAGAGCGCCAAAACGTTGCGGGGCGAAAGCTTTAAAGCAGTCTCAAGTTCACGTCGGGCGAGATCTGGCTTGCCCAACTGTTTTTGAACATTCGCGTAATTGATATGCAGCGGTGCCGATTTTGGATCGAGTCGAATCGCGTTGGCAAGTGCCTTCTCGGCAGCGCCCAGATCGCCAAGCCGGACGCAAACAAATCCCAATTGTGCCCACGCTGCGACCTCTTTTGGCGCGAGCCGCAGACCTGCTTCCATCTGAATGCGACTTTCCGGATACTCACCGACCTGGGTGGCGATGCGCGCCAAGGCAAAAAACGCTTTTGAATTCGCGGGGAAACGTTGAACAAGGATACGGTAATGGCCGAGTGCGGTGCGAAGGTCGCCCTGTTGTTCGGCACGCTGAGCCTTAAGCCAGTCCGTGTCGAGCGTCAGTTGATCAGGCGTCATGCAGTTGTCCCTTGAGGTACGTCGGCAAAGTGCTCAGTGTTGAATATCGAATTAAATCATCCACTATATCCAACTCCTTTTGCCATCAGCGCGGCACCAAGAATTATCACAACGACGCCAACCAACTCCAGATGGATGAGTATACGAATTACGCGAATCTTGTGAGCGTCAGGTACCGGCAACTGCCCCGCCTTCAAAGACCTCGACCAGGATAAAAATTCCATAGTCGGAAAAATTGACAGCAGTCCGACAATGATGAATGCAGCCATCTTTATCGTGAAGGGCGTACTGTGAAAGTAATAGTACGATCCTTTTTCAAAATAGAAAACACGCAGGAAGCCAATAATGATTACGATCCCGGCAGCAATGCCAAACGCCATGTCAGCACGCTGAATCGTCCTTGCGCTCTTAAGCGTCAATTCGTCTTTGATAAAAATAAATTCGATCACCAATGATGCGAATAGTGTGAATGCCGCGAGGTGATGCAGGAAGGCGAAATATGGAGCCATGATATTCCTGTTAAATTTTGCGGTCGTCTAACGCATAGAGTTTCGCTAGCGCTTCAGCGACATGTACCAAGCGCTGCTATCGCGCCGCTGAGAAAAATGCAATTGACTAAACCGCCATAGCAAGCGGTAATTATGGGAATTGTAAGCCGGAAGATGCCCAATTTGGCAAGAATAGTGCGACCCTGTTTCGGCAGGATGGAGTCCTGTGATGCGCACATGCGCCAACTATCCCCCTGTCAGGTGCGCTTTCACTGGCTCTTTTTTATCGGTAAAGGTAGGCGCATTTCTGACACTTTTTGCCGATGTGCGCCTCATCTAGATTGCATCAAGCTGGTGTAAGTTAGACGTGCCGCATTCGTTACCACGCACTTGTTACAAGGCAGACCGGGCATCAGTACAGTTCAGGATTGTTGGAGCAAGCGACGTGGTACGACAATGATTTACGCGCAGGAGATAGCGGAGGGTGGCACGACCAACCCGCTGCAGCGTTGCGTAGCACAGCAGCGTCATTTAATTCTTGGTGGCTTGCTCAGTCCCTATCAGCTAACGCAAGCGAGAGGGCTGAATAGCTTTACCCTTGGGAGCTAAGCAGACAGCAACAAAACCGGAATAGCCCTCGCACGACGGCGCTTGTGTGCCGCGTCATCTGAAATGAATTGTGCAGCGATTGAGAACCATTGATCAATGGAAAGCAAACGCCCTATCATCGGCAACAATTCATCCTCTTCCTTCGCAAGACGTTTATGCAGATTGTCGCAATAAAATTTCAGCGAACTACATAATTCACTCAATTGAATGACACCTTGCTCGAACATCTGCCTTAGTTGCTCGCGGGCATTGCGCAGGATGTCAATGCCACGCGCACTCAAGGACTCAAGTTCAGCCAACAAGAAATCAACTTCATTGGTAGCGCCGCGGACAGCGGGAATAACAAACCTTTCCACTTTACGCGAGTGACAATACTGATCGAACTGCATCAATTTATTCAGCGCTGACTCTACTTGCGGCAGATCGAGATCCTGCGTGCTTTCCATGCAGCCTTGAACGTGCTCCTGCAAACGACACAACACCGTACGGGCATTTTGTTGTTCTGCGGATAGTGCGACGAGTGAATAAGTGGCAGTTAACATTTTTGATCCTTGAAACGAAAGTCACCAATACAAACCATGGCTGCCCGGTTTGCCAAGCCGAGTCAAATAAAAGTAAATCATTGGTAAACACTCAGAACAGAGCGTTGGGCAAAGTATAGGAAGGATACGACGGCATCGTTTGACTTAACTCAAACCTGCTCCATGTAACCAATTGGTCACAATGAGGAATGTCTTGTTAAACGTTCGGAAACGGCATGCTTCCCGGCTAAGGTTTTTTACTGATACGAGGCCAAATGAGGCACGGCAAACAGCTGATAGCTGGCGAATGGAATTGCCTTGGGATAGGCAGTTAATTTGAATAAAAAGTTCCCCGTCTTTTCGCTGAGTTTACCCAAAAAAATCTTCGCCATTTAGATTAGGGGCAAGGCCCAAGTCGGTAATGTGCGACAAAACGTCACCGGGTTCCACCATAAAAGTCAGCGAAACAATTCTTGAACCACGGCGCACACGGCGATCACGGCGACAAACACGACGCATTTGGATTTCGCCGTGATCGCCGTGTCGCTGTGGTTAACGCTTTACGATTTTGCGTATCGTCATTAATCAAGGCTACGCAAGCATGGATATTGTGTAAGGTGCGCCCGCGCAGCAGCATCGTCGGCACTGGTGCGCAGGGCGCACCCTACCTTCTGGTTTTGCGTAGTCCTAAAAGCGCTAAAAAAAGTGGCCTATCATGGCCACTCCTGTTGTTCTGTTCAGCCCGTTGCAGACTACCCCAGCTTGCCCGCATGCTCACGGGTCGCGTGGAAAGTCAGCTTCGGCCAACGCTCCTGGGTCAGCTTCAGATTGACCCCGGACGTGGCCAGATACGCGAGGTTACCGGCTGCGTCATAGGCGACGTGATTGCCGGCCGAAGATTTCTCGAAATCGGCGAGCATTTTTTTATCGTCGCAGGTCACCCAACGCGCGCTGCTTATGCTCGCACCTTCGAACACCGCGTCTACGCCGTACTCATTGAGCAAGCGACTTGCAACGACTTCAAACTGAAGAACGCCTACCGCACCCAGTACCAGGTCACTGCTGGCCACCGGCTTGAAGACCTGCACCGCGCCCTCTTCTCCGAGCTGTTGCAGGCCCTTGTGCAACTGCTTGATCTTCAGCGGGTTCCTAATCCGCACCGACCGGAAAAAATCCGGGGCGAAATAGGGAATGCCGGTGAATTGCAGCAGTTCGCCTTCGGTGAAGCTATCGCCGATCTGCATGTTGCCATGATTGGGTAAGCCGATGATATCGCCGGCGTATGCCTCTTCAACCTGCTCACGACTGGCCGCCATGAAGGTCACCACGCTGGACACCTTGATCTCGCGATTCAGGCGCAAATGCTTGATCTTCATTCCGCGTTCAAATCGACCGGAACATACACGCAGGAATGCAATACGGTCGCGATGCGCCGGATCCATGTTTGCCTGAATCTTGAATACGAATCCCGAAAAAGCCGATTCATTTGGTACGACCGTGCGCACCGTCGCATCGCGCGGACGTGGCGCCGGCGCCCAATCCAGCAATGCATTCAGAATTTCGCGCACGCCAAAATTATTGATAGCTGACCCGAAGAATACCGGTGTCTGGGTACCCGCCAAAAATGCCGCAAGATCAAACGGATGCGACGCGCCATGCACCAGCTCGACTTCCATTTTCAGCTGCTCTATTTCACGTGGAAACATCGCTGCGAGGCGCGGATTGTCGATGCCCTTGATGACTTCGAACTCCTGATCGGCGCGTTCCCCCCCTGCTGCGAACAAGAGGATTTCATCGCGTAGAAGATGGTACACCCCGCGGAAAGCTTTCCCCATCCCGATCGGCCACGTCACCGGCGCACATTGGATCTTCAGCACCGACTCAACTTCATCAAGCAAGTCGAGCGGGTCACGTGTCTCGCGATCCATCTTGTTAATGAAGGTCAGGATAGGCGTGTCGCGCATGCGGCACACATTGAGGAGCTTCATTGTTTGTTCTTCGACGCCCTTCGCTGCATCGATCACCATCAACGCGGAATCGACAGCGGTCAAGACTCGATAAGTATCTTCCGAGAAGTCCTTGTGACCTGGCGTATCCAGCAGATTGACGATGTGGTCGCGGTATTCGAACTGCATCACCGAGCTGGCGACAGAAATGCCGCGCTGCTTCTCGATCTCCATCCAGTCTGATGTTGCGTGACGCCCGCTCTTGCGCGCCTTGACGGTACCAGCAAGCTGAATTGCGCCGGAGAATAGCAAGAGCTTTTCTGTCAGCGTGGTCTTCCCTGCATCCGGATGGGAAATAATGCCGAAAGTGCGACGGCGTGCGACTTCGCGTTCAATCAATTCCGATGACACGGAGCGCGGGACTGGTGCAGCGTCGTCGCTTGCGGACGATTCGAGGTCAATATCTGTGGCCATGATGGTAGCCCTTGCAAAAAGGGCTAAAGTCTACCGGCTCTTGGCTTTGAAGTCTAATGCATTGATAGAAAAGGAGATTTTTACAAATTTGACGATGGTCTGGGCGTTCCTTAACCCGAGTCACTCTAACCTGGGGGTGCGCCGCCGGTATAGCGCAACGACAACAAGAATAATGAACTCATCGTCTTGTTTATCAACCCCGGATGTCGGTGGAAGATGTGATGATCGAGGAGATGGGCGAGCAGTTCAAAAAAAACCCGCACTACTTTCGCAGAGCGGGCGCAAAAATCCCAGGGAGGGAGGGATTCAAAGGATCAATTAAATAATAGGCCAAGCGCCAGGCCGCATTTTGCGAATCCGCAAAAGATGTCGGCATGGCTACCTTGCTTCGTGGCATATGAATCGATCATCGCGGACGCCTTGATCCAGCTCAAAAGTTACGCACAATTACTGTTATTAAAGCTGTGGGTAAGCCTGTTGATAACTTCGTAAGCATTTGATGATGCATCATTTTTCGACGCTGCCATTTAAGTGGACATCTTTTCATCCAGCAATGTAATCGCCGACGCGATCCACTTTGACGGTAACGCAAAACGCATGTAAATCGCATCGTGGCGTGCTATGCTTTGATCAGCATTGCCCTACATCAATTTTCAAATCAAATGCATGAACTTCGATTCCTTCAATAAAAATAAACTCATCGCCGTAATTTGCATAACCGCCAGCGCAGCGGTTAGCGTCACCGTGATCGTCCTGCTTGTGAAATGGCTCTCGTGATTTTTTTGAGCTGACTGCTGACTGAGCTGATTTGACCGCCCCCCCTTTGCTTATTTTTCATTTTCATTTGGCGAACCCCATACCCGACTCTAACTTCACAGTTTGAAGGCAAGGCACGGGCTCACAGCATCGTAGACACCAGTCCCGGTTTGCGAAATTTCGGTGTTGCCGCAAATGGCAAGTAAAAAAGACAACTAATCACCCGCGCTATTGCGTAACATCAAAATGGCAAGGCTTCGACTGCCCACAATGACATGAATCGGCGTAACTCATAATGAGGGGTAATATGAAAAGCAGCGAACAACTAAATTCACCGGATTATGATCCTAACCAACTGTTGGGAGCATTGATCGAGAAACTTCACCTGAAGAATGACGCGGCATTGTCGCGTGCACTTGAGGTGGCTCCGCCAGTCATCAGCAAGATTCGCCACCGCAGATTGCCGGTTGGTGCATCCTTACTTATACGCATGCATGAAGTATGCGACCTTAGCATTGCAGATCTACGCGAATTGATGGGAGATCGCCGCGGCAAGTTCCGCATCAGCGATAAACAATTCAAGCCGAAAGCAGTACACACAGCATCGCATGCTGTCACATCACACGGCGCATCGCACCCAGCCTGAATATCAGACCCGAGCCCGCCGGTATCGGGTCAATGTTAGGGGTTGAGCTGCCATAAAAATTTGCGTGCTGAGGCATGCAAGTGTGCGCACATGAAATTTGACGGCAATGTTGCCGAGTTCGGCATTCCAAAAATCCTGCCTGATTGTTGGGCGGGATTTTTGCATTTTTTCTGTTTATTCTTGCGGACCTGGTTCCAGAAGGATAGCCATGTTTGAAAAAGAACGATACGACCAATACGCGGTCGAGGCTGCAAAACGTTTCGAAGACTTCGCGCTTTGGGCAATTACAAACTGGCCCAATAAAAACTTCCCCTTGATGCAGTCGGACTTTAGCCAGTCTCGTAAAGAACTGAGTCAAATCGTCGGGCCAAAACTTGGCGCGGGAGGCGAAACCCCTCCATCAGAATCGCAGGTCGGGGATTCATCGCAATATATCAATGCAAATCCCGCACCTTGGCCATAACATCGACAATCAACTTCCTTTTTACATGAGTTGCGTGATAGCAGGTTGCAGACATGCGACACGCACTCTGCGCCCTGATACCTATCAATACAGGCCAGCGTTCCGTTAGTAGTATGAAGATAAGTGAAGTCAACCTCTAGGGTTTAAAAATCATGACTGGAATCTCTCTCCACCGTCCGCCTCCGATAGAGCCGGATGACGAACCACTTCCTCATCCGGAGCCACCACCGGAAGAAGATCCAGTTCCTCATCCGGATCCGATTATCGTCCGTCCGCGGCCGAATCTTGACCACATTGAATTCCAGACTGAAACCGTAGACTCGATTTTCCTTTCGTTCAAAGAATTGGAAGCTGAACGCGTGAGTCGTCGCCGTCGAGGTCTGTATATGCATTGATTAAGGATTTGCACCTGCCCCCTCGTTCGCCAGCGTACGAGGAGGGGAATGCGTAAGTCTTGGTTTAAAAAATAGTTTCCGAATAAAACTTTGGAGATTGAACATACGTCAAAGCGGACCAATCATTTGATTGGAATCGAATGATCGCGGATGCATCAACAAAGCAAAGCAACATCGGAGGAAATGTGTCCGCAGTTTTCAGCCCTGACAGCGGAAGTTCTATCAGCAATCCGCAACCATGTACGATAGAAATTCGTGAAGGCGACTGGAAAGCATACCTGCAGCACACCATGCGATGTGAAACCCAGGCGATGCGTGATTCTTTTGAAAATATTGTGGTCTACAAGCGCGCGTGCGCACTGGCATATCTAGGCCGCCGCGCGCAAAAACATGGCGGCGTATGCAGCACAACGCATCCGCACATCATGACGCAAGAACTCATAGCAAATCTGGAGGCAAGTAACAAGAAAGATCGCTACACTCGATATCCATGGTTGGAAGCATGGACGAACATCCTTGGTGAGATTGAACGAATTCAGGATCAAATTTCTACAAACTGCAATGTGATATCCATACTGCCGAATACGAAATAAAAACTATATACGGAGGACAGTCACATTGCCGAAAATTTGCATCCTTATTCAATCCGGCCGGGATCGGATTGCGTGTTGCCATTCTGATTGAATTCGAGCTGGCGCTGGTGCCCTCGCCGCTCAATCTCTGCGTCATGCGCCCCGGAGGCCTTAGACCGACGCAGGCCGCAGGTCGTTGTGAGGGTGCCTGTGAGCTTGTAGACATTCGTTTTAATTTCAAGCATTTGCTCTGATTTTGCAAGCCGCACCAAACCACGCAATGCCTCCCGCAACACATGCCGCGACCGAACTTCAGCCTCACCGCCAAGGCTGGCGTCAATCAAATTTTCAATCACCGTGTCTATATTGGATTTCATAGTGAGGCTCGCTGAAAGTTCAAAATAAGGGGGTCTGCAGGTGTAATTATCGAGACCTATCCCTTCGGCAAGTTTGAGAAATATCATACATATTGCGGTAAGTGAATTGGGATTTCCGTCATCACTGCAGCACACCGCATTCGATCCAAAATTACTTAACAACAGCATCCCTGTCGGCAACATAAATTTACTCCCGGGCGTGAATTTATTCGTGCAAAAATACTAATTTTTATTTACACTTCACTACCATTAGTTAATAAACACTCAGTTACAGGAGGGGAAATGTTTTGCAACTTATGTAAATTAGTACCACAACATATCCGCACTGATAAGCAACATGAGCACCTTCAACAGGTAGGCGTCACAGAACGCATTTCTCAAAATGCAAAGAAGAAGGCGATTTGGGTTACACGTTTTCGTTGTGAGCTTTGTGGCACTGAATGGCGACATGAAGATGATCCCAGAAATCACGTCGCCGGCTGGTCACTTGAAAAAATGCCTGGCTCAAGTGAGCAGCCTCGTTAGCGGCGCGCATCCCCCTATTCACTGAGACCGGCAAGACGCGCCTACGCAGACTGAGCTATTCGACACGCGGTGCTTCACAGTACACTGCGCTGCGCCTTCGGAACTGTCTGCGCTTGGGGAAAACGCCGCGAACGTCAATTCGTTCGGCGCTCTAAAAATAGCTTGCAATGTCAGCGGCCTATAAAGCTATGCTGCCCAAACTCCTGCGTCCAATCCGCCCGCCCATTTCATATATGAAATGCGACTCGTATATAAGCGTACGGTAAGGAATCTGTACGGAGCCGCACATTGGGGTTCATTTTCTCATCCAGTTTTGCGCTTTCCTGTATCCCACTGAAAATGCCGGTTTTCACGGTGCAATTATTGAGCTTGCACAAAGAACTCCTCGCACGTATCGCTAGTATTTCTACAGGCGTTCTGCCCGGTAATTTATTTCTACTTTGGCACAGGAGTTCAAAATGGGTACAGTAATGGATCAGCCGCACCTCACGGAAGAAGGCATCGCTTTCACTGTAGCAGTCGGGTTTATGAAAAAAGAATGCTTGATACCGAAGCAAACACTTTCTCATATCTGCCGCACCCTGGGTCACGATATGGATTGCATGAACGCATTCCATGCATATGAAGACACGATCACTGCAGTCGCACGTCGTCTGGTCGTGGCCGGTGTCGGTAAGTCACCGGTTGTGCTGGAACGGAAATTTTTCCCATGGTGACGGGTATTGGATATGCGTGGTGATGTTAGCGGATGTTAGTGCGACAGGAACGATGCGTTTCGACTAACGAGCGATTGGCCGCCCGCGTAGCGGTCGTGCTTGTCACTTCTTTTTCAAGCGCGACCAAACGACTGCCTTTTCTGCGTCGTCGAAAATGATCCAGTTGATCACCTCGATGAACGTTCGACCGCAGCCTTTGCAGATATCGTCGCCATATGTGGTCGAGCACTGACCGATGCAGGGGGATTCTGGACTGAGTGAGCCCTCATTGGCGCTCGGCGAAATATCGGCAGGGGTCGTCATGAGATAAGAAAAATCGAACGCACAGTGCGTTTCGCTGGATGGTGTTTTCGCTGGGCTGACAGGCGGTATTGCAACTTCGCGAATATATTATCCGATACGACGAATACTACTACCGGAGCATCGGTGTTGGCAAAGGTTGCATCACACCAGGATGCAGCGGCAGCAGCAAAGACACATTGCAAACCTGAAAATGGTTCCGCGCGTCGCTTGCGACTTGACCGCAGATAACAGACGCATGCAAGTTACGCGTCCTGCAATAGGGCGGCGGCAAGGTACTCCACATATTTTAAATAGGTCTAGGCCCGGCTACCTTAGCCAATGAATACCAACGTACACCCAAGGTAGGCAAGCGACGACCGATGCGATCTTGATAAACCTGTTCCTCCCTTCTTTCGCCTCTTTTGTATTCTTCATTTTGCGCAGACGTTTTCGAAACATCATGTTTTTTTGTTTGATCTCCCATTTCGCCTGTTCTTCGGCGAGTCCTTCAAGCTGCCAGTGATGAGTATTCACGTTCGCTCCAAAAAAAGATTGATCAAATTTCCAATCTCATTTTCGGATCGTATGGACGCTCGACATTGACAAAAACTAAACCGAGTTCGGGCGAGCCCACAGCAGAATCAAGGCTCGTTCAGCTTTTTAAAATTGAATTTATGTTTGGAAATTTTCCGAGTGTACCGGCGTGAATTGACCAGCCATTCCAGATTCTGCAGACCATCGATTTCAATGATTGCAAGACAAACGTCTAATAGGAGAATTGGAGCTAACCGATGAGCCATGAGTCGAGAGCACTGATTTGCGAATGCGAACAATCGACCCTAATCGGTATCATATATTGAAAAGCGGACGTTCGACGTTTGAGTTAGCTCGCATTCAACACCCCTCCGGCACTTTGTGGCGCGCTAAGGCAACTTGTTCGGGCAAATCTGCTTTGATAAGTACAGCCTTCGCCCAAGATGCGTCGCATTCGACACCGACAACGTAGGTCTTGATAAGGAACCTGCCTGTGGCTCGGATCGAGTTGACCTTCCGCTCAAGTATCCGCTTGGCGTCTTCGCTGGAGACAACAATGCGAAGTGCATCTTCTCCATTCAGTAGATCGATCACCCTGACTCTGTAGCTATTGAAATATGGCGCCTCCTTGAGTACGAAGTACGGAAGCTTGGTAATGGCGGCGGCATCAGGAACAAGTAAATAGTCCGGTGATTTATATGCCATGTTTGTTGCACCATCCGGCCAACGGGCCACAAACGTGCCGCTTACCCAAACTTGGCCGTCGAATTTTGCAAAGAGGTCATTCTGTCTCTGAAGTTGCATGAGCTTCAGTCCGCTCCGGGTACCTTTGGGTTGCACAAGATGCATGCGCTGATCTTCGGCGGGCACCGCAGTGGTGGCAAAAATAAGAAGGAGCAGAGCGAGGAGGTTCTTCATGCGGGCAAAACATTAGTTGAAGGTCTATTCATACATTGATAAATAAACGTGAAAGACAGGCAGGCTCCGCTATTACTGTATCTAGTATTGTAGTTGAGCATGACAGGCTATGAAATCCCATGAATATGTGCGTCCGCTTTGGAGCCGGAGGTCGACAGACCGGTTTTGGCCGATTTTTGCCTGTCAATGCGGTCACGCCAGCAAGTTTCTTTTGCATCACGCAACTGGTACCAGTATAGGTGCTCAACCTTGCCCAAATACGCAATTTTGCGATGCGATCAACTCTGCGCTGCCGAAATATGGGTGCCGTACGTGCAAGCGAAAAATCAGTTGCGTATGGATTTCGCCAAACGAATACCTGTAAATTGCCAACGAGCGTCAGCAGGGAAAAAATTGCGGTATGTGTGGCGGGCATGTGCTGTCGGTGTGATGCACGACGACCCGCGCAGCACGTACTGGTTGACCATGAACTTACCGTTGTATTCCCCTAGCGATCCTTCTGCCGGTTCATAGCCAGGATATGGTGTGTAACTGCTTGATGTCCATTGCCAGGCCGTACCGAAAAGTTGCGATAGCCCCGGTTGATCGCTTGCCTGGGGATGCAGCCACTCCGCCGCAACGTTCTCGACCGCGTGGGTCGCGGCATGCTCCCATTCAGCCTCGCTCGGCAAACGGGCGCCGGCCCAACGTGCGTATGCATCCGCTTCAAAATATGACAGGTGTGTCGCGCTACGTGCGAGGTCCAGGGGCTGCAATCCATGCAGCGTGAATTCTTGCCAGATCGAGGAATGTCCGGCCTCTGCACGCTGCCAATACATGGGCTGGGTTATCTGATTGGTTCGAACCCAATCCCAACCCTGCGACAACCAGAATGCCGGATCGGTGTAGCCGCCCGCTTCGATGAATGCCAAATACTCGCCATTGGAAATCAAGCGCGACGCAATGGCAAAACTTTCTACAAATTGCCGGTGACGCGGCATTTCATTATCGAAGCAGAAACCGTTGCCGCGATGTCCGATGTCGACCACGCCGCCTTCAAATTCAAGCCAATCAAATGCGAGGCTTTGCGTGCCTGTTTTAAATGCATCCGGGACATAGACGGGCATCAGCGGATTGATCGATAACAGATGCTTCACATCCGTAAGCATCAATTCCTGATGCTGCTGTTCATGCTGAAGACCGAGCTCCACCAATGCATATATCTCAGACGTCGCTTGCGGCTGCGCCAACAATTCGATCATGCGTTCATCGATATGTGCGCGATACGCCTCGACCTCTGCAAGTGATGGTCGGGTAAGCATGCCACGCTGCGCGCGCGGGTGCTTTTCGCCGATACCGTTATAGTAGGAATTGAACAGTATCCTGAATTCGGCATTGAATGGTTTGAAGGCGGGGTCGAACTGCTCGAGTACAAATGTCTCGAAGAACCAGCTGGTATGTGCCAGATGCCATTTCACCGGACTCGCATCCGGCATCGATTGCACGCAACAATCCTCTGCCGACAACGGTTCCGACAACGCCAATGTGCGATCACGCACGCTTTCATACCGCACGCGTAGCGTATCGCAATTGATGGAGGCAACAGATTCAGTGTGTAATTTCATGTCCATGTGTCCGATCTGCCTATACTAAAGTCGTCGCCGGGTTTACACCGCATGTGCATGGCACACCATGAACCAGTTTCTTCGATCCGTCCAGGTGCTGACCCGGCCGAAACCGGCTTGTTCAAGCAACTTGATGAAGCCGTCCTGCGTGTACTTGTAACTATTCTCGGTATGGATACGTTCACCTTCAACAAAGTGGCGCTGCCCGCCCTTCCATATCACGGTAGCGCCGCGCCTTGCTTCAAGATGCATCTCTATGCGGCTGCGCTCCACATCGAAGAATGCACGGTGCCGCCAATCGCGAAGATAGAAATTGGCGCCAAGCAAATTATTCAAATGCGACAGCAGGTTGAGGTTGAATGCCGCCGTGACCCCGAGTGCATCAGCGTAGGCGGCGTCCAAAATAGCTTTGTCCTTGATCAGGTCAACCCCGATCAACAAGCCACCTTCGGCGTGCCCATCCACTTCGCAAGCCTCACGCAAGCGCCGCAAAAATTCGACCGCTTGAGGCGGATTGAAATTTCCGATCGACGAGCCCGGATAAAAAAACAGGCGCTGCCGCCGTTGCACTGCTTGCGGAAGAATCATGGCGCCGGAAAAATCCAGCCCCAGTCCCAGCATTTCAATTTCTGGATATTGCTGTTTTAACAGACCGACCGCATCGCGCAAAAAATCGACGGAAATATCGATCGGCACATATTGCGATGGCTGCAGTGATTCAAACAACCGTGCCGCCTTGGCGCAATTACCGGCGCCGAGATCGATCAGGGTCGCACCGGTTCCGACGGACTGTGCAATTTCGGGCAAATGGTCGGCGAAAATCGCCGCTTCCGTGCGAGTTGGATAGTATTCCGGCAGCTCGCAGATTGCGGCAAACAGCCGCGACCCAAGCGCATCATATAAATATTTCGGCGAAGTCATCGCCTGCGGTGCGAGCAAGCCCATGCTCAGTTCCGCGCGCACGGCATCGCCGTCCTGTTTATAGGATTGAATAAACGCGGCCTGAAATGATTCTGAAGAGGTTGATATCGGCATTGGTTTCCGGCAAGGCTACGTGGTCAGCTCAGCGGGCGCCCACAATGAATTAGAGTAAATTCCCGCTATCATAGTTGATTATATTTTTAACCATTTGAGGCGACACAAAGACAAATGTCCAACGAATAGCCAAAATATTGGTCGTTGTCCCCCTCTACTCCTTACAAAAGGGTTCTCCCACATCAAGGACATACTGCCGATGGCCACGTACTTTGATGTGAAGCGGGAGCAGATCTTGCCGTAGGTGACGGACTCCGGGACTACAAGCCGGAGTTGCCGATGGATCATGGCTGCGGTGAATGATGATAAGCTATAGCCTCACGTAATATGGCTAGGCCGCCGTCATTTTTACTCGCCAAGGCGTTGGGAAGCTCACCCCAAAATAGCGGGCCGGCAGCCCGGATCCCTAAAACCGGGGTTTAAGGCAAACCAGCCAAGGGAAGCCGGACATTGTCCAGAGCGTAAATATTTTTAGGCACCTCTGGCGTAATGATATTGGAGGACATGTGAATCTGCATAAGTTGAAGCGGCTGGCGCTGGCTGCAACGCAAGGTCCATGGACTCGGCTGAAAGACGGCAAACCGGGAATCGGTAACCGTGAGAATTATATTGAATCTAAGGACGCGTTGATCACTTATGGGCGTTTAAGCGATGCGGATGCAATATACATTGCAGCAGTGAATCCTGTAGTGATATTGGAGCTCGTCGCCGAGATTGAAAAGCTGCAAGGACAAATTGCGACAAACAAACAAAATGAAGCGAAGTCGGTGCAAAAACTGATCGCGACCCATAAACATGACACCGACGGTGTCTGCGACGAATCCTGTGAATCGCTGCTGACATGGAGGCCTCCGCAGAATCGGTAAACCGGTAGTGGAGGCTACGAATTTAATCCAAACAATATGGCAATATTTCAATAATACAAAAACCCTCCTTTACAAAGATCAGTCCTGATAAGGCTCTAACATAGTGTGCGTCAGACGCACAATATTCCCGACACAATGACAACAACAAATTCCAAAGAGCTGCCCAAAGGCAGCTTGGCCTTGCTCGCTGGCCTATTCCCTTTTTTAACACCGTATAAACGCCAGTTCTTTTTGGCGGGGATTGCGTTGCTGGTCGCAGCCTCGGCAACGCTCACCATACCGTACGCATTCAAGCAGATGATCGACCTTGGTTTTGGCGCCGCCGGCTCAAAAAGCGCGGAACATGTCGATCTGTATTTCATCGCATTGTTTGGTGTCGCCTCCGTGCTTGCAGTTGCAACAGCGGCACGATACTTCATGGTGTCCTGGCTGGGCGAACGCGTTACAGCAGATCTGCGCAGCGCGGTGTACAGCCATGTCGTCACGCAAAGTCCGCAGTTTTTTGAAACAACCCAAACCGGTGAAGTCCTGTCGCGCCTGACGACCGATACGACCCTGATACAAACGCTAGTGGGCACTAGCATCTCCATGTCATTGCGGAATTTGTTGCTCTTCGTTGGCGGACTTGTCATGTTGTTCGTCACGAGTCCCAAGCTCTCTTCCATCATTATCGTCATGCTGGCGTTGGTCGTATTGCCGATTATTTTTTTCGGCCGCCGTGTGCGCAAGCTCTCGCGCGCATCGCAAGACCGGGTCGCCGATGCGTCCGCAATGGCCGGAGAAACGCTCAATGCGATGCCGACAGTGCAGGCATTTGCACAGGAAAAAAACGAGGCGCATCGATTTGGCGTCTCCATTGAGAACGCGTTTATCACAGCGATGTCACGCATACGTGCACGTGCTTTTCTCACCTTGATTGCGATCCTGCTGGTATTCGGCGCCATCGTATTCGTATTGTGGCTCGGTGCCCACGCGGTAATACAGGGCAAGATGACCAGCGGCGAATTGGGGCAATTCATTCTCTACGCGACGCTGGTGGCTGGCGCGATCGGTGGATTGTCTGAAGTGCTGGGCGACGCTCAACGCGCCGCAGGAGCCACTGAACGCTTGCTGGAACTGTTGACCGTACGTTCACCGATCCAGGCGCCCGCCATGCCGCAAAGCTTGCCGGCGCGAACCGCGAACGGTGCTGCGCTGACGATGAAGGACGTCACCTTTCACTACCCTTCCCGTCCCGACTCTGCATCGATTACACACGTATCGCTCGACATACACGCAGGCGACACTGTGGCGATCGTGGGCCCGTCCGGCGCGGGCAAGACAACGCTGTTCCAGTTGCTGCTACGTTTCTATGATCCGCAACAGGGCACGATTACGCTCGACGGCGTGGACATCAAACAACTGGACCTGCATGCACTACGCAATGCAATCGGCATCGTGCCGCAAGACACAGTGATTTTTTCCGCCAATGCGATGGAAAACATCCGTTACGGCCGACCTGGCGCCAGCGATGACGACGTCATCAAGGCGGCAAAACTGGCCGCTGCGCATGAATTCATCGAGCGTCTGCCGGATGCCTATCAATCCTTCCTCGGCGAGCGCGGCGTGCGCTTGTCAGGCGGCCAGCGCCAGCGCATTGCGATTGCGCGTGCATTGCTGAAAAATCCCCCATTGTTATTGCTGGATGAAGCGACCAGCGCACTCGATGCGGAGTCCGAACGCCTTGTGCAAAGCGCGCTGGAAGCCGCGATGGTAGATCGCACCACGCTCGTCATTGCACATCGCCTGGCGACGGTGCAACGCGCAGACCGCATCCTCGTGATGGAACACGGACGGATCGTTGAAACCGGCACGCACGCATCGCTGGTCGCACAAGGTGGGCTTTACGCCAGCCTCGCTGCGCTGCAGTTTTCGCAAACCTGAAACCATTATCGGTAAAATAGTGCCCGTACGCTTCTGGAAAATAAATTTATGCGCCAATATCTAGACTTCATGCGCCATGTCCAGGAACATGGCACCGAGAAAACCGATCGCACCGGGACGGGTACCCGTTCGGTGTTCGGATACCAGATGCGTTTCGATCTTCAGGCCGGTTTTCCGATGGTGACGACCAAGAAACTGCACCTGAAATCGATCATTCATGAGTTGATCTGGTTCCTTGCCGGGTCTACCAATACAAAATATCTGAAAGAAAACGGCGTTTCGATCTGGGATGAATGGGCCGATGCGGAAGGTGACCTTGGGCCGATTTACGGCTATCAGTGGCGCTCATGGCCAGCACCGAACGGCCAACACATCGATCAGATTACGCAGGTGCTTGATCAGATCAAGAGCAATCCGGACTCGCGCCGACTGATCGTATCGGCATGGAACGTCGCGGATATTCCGCGTATGAAACTGCCGCCATGCCATGCATTTTTTCAATTTTATGTGGCGGACGGCAAGCTGTCATGTCAGTTGTACCAGCGTAGCGCAGACATATTCCTGGGCGTACCCTTCAATATCGCATCGTATGCTTTGCTTACGCACATGATGGCACAGCAGGCGGGTCTTGAAGTCGGCGACTTCATCTGGACCGGTGGCGATTGCCATCTGTATTCGAACCATATGGAGCAGGTACAGGAACAGTTGTCGCGCCCGTCGTTTCCCATGCCGACGCTGTCGATCAAGCGCAAGCCCGATACGCTGTTCGACTACAAGTTTGAGGATTTTGAAATCGTCGGCTATCAATCGCATGCGCATATCAAGGCGCCGGTCGCGGTTTGATTGAAGCAATTCACAAGCAAAAACAAGCAACAAACAAGCAAAAAACAAGCAACAAACAAGCAAAAAACAAGCAAGAAAGCATGCGAGAGAAATAACGCCATGACTGCCCGTTTAACCATCGTCGTCGCGACCGATATGCATCGCGGCATCGGCATCAACAACACGCTCCCCTGGCGATTGCCGGAGGATCTTGCGCATTTCAAACGCACGACCTCCGGTCATCCGATCATCATGGGGAGGAAGACCTTCGACTCGATCGGCCGACCACTCCCGAACCGGCGCAACATTGTCATCACGCGCAACCATGACTGGGAACATATCGGCGTGGAAGCGGTCACATCGCTGGACGATGCGTGTGCACTGGTCGGAGATGCGGAAGCATTCGTGATCGGCGGTGCACAAATTTACAATGAGATTCTGCCTCGTACCAGCCGGTTGATTGTTACTGAAATAGGGGCAGTGTTTGACTGCGATACTTTTTTCCCGGAGATCGATCCGCAGGAGTGGAAAGAAACTGCACGTGAAAAATATCAATCGGAACAACATGGTTTGGATTACGCATTTGTCACTTACGAACGTATGTAATTCTTGCTGAATAAACTAAGGAATAAACAAAATGTCAGGTGATGGTTTTCATGTACATGGTCCACATGACCATGAAGTCGAGCACGCTGCCCATGGCGGCGACAATTTTTCCGGCAAGATTGCGGTAACCACAGCGATCCTTGCAACAGTCGGCGCGTTGTTCGGCTATCTGGCCGGCGATACCCAAAACAACGCTGCGATGTTCAAGAATAATGCGGCAATCAAGAAAACTGAAGCATCGAACCAGTGGAATTATTACCAGGCTAAATCCAACAAGCAAAATCTGGCTGAACTGGCGATATCCTTGCCTGGTGTGGACGTTGAAAAATACAAAGCCAGCGTTGCCCGATATCAAAAAGAGAAGGAAGAGATCAAGCATGAAGCGGATAAGCTTGATGCCGAGTCGCTGGAATGGGACAAGAAATCCGAAGAAGTCATGCACCAGCATCATCAATGGGCGGTTGCCATGACGGCTGAGCAAATTGCGATTTCGCTGGCGGCGATCACACTGCTGACCCGAAAAACATGGCTAGCCTACCTGGCCTACGGCGTCGCGACAATTGGCGTCATATTGGGCGCCCTCGCGTGGCTGCATATCGGGATAGTCCACTAGTCACGAATCTAATCACGAACCTGGGCACCAATCCAGGTGGAGTGCGTGCGGGATGGCCGTTCCGGGCATGCGCTCCCTATGTCCCCCGGCCAACCGGGAATTCTTACCGCAATGTGACATTGCACCCGCCTGAATAGCAGTTTTCCACCACATCCCCCGCATATCTGCGAAAATTCGATC
>Ga0207095_10136_pt1 | contig 22610 bp, 22 predicted proteins | sample Alteio_BWMinHeat_88_FD_153529 | JGI IMG/M metagenome (GOLD analysis project Ga0207095, IMG submission 153529) | Enriched cells from forest soil in Barre Woods Harvard Forest LTER site, Petersham, Massachusetts, United States -... | ecosystem: Environmental > Terrestrial > Soil > Temperate forest >... | reverse complement strand
GAGATTCCCGTTTCTTTATTAACGACGAGTTTCCAGACATGGGGGGCTGTCGCTCACCGTTATCGTTGGGGGGAGTCGCGGGCTCTCTGCATCTTTATGTCGAAGATGTCGACACGCTATTTAGTCGGGCGGTTTCTGCTGGAGCGAAGGTCCAGATGCCAGTCATGGATATGTTCTGGGGGGATCGTTTTGGAAAGGTCATTGATCCGTTTGGCCATGAGTGGAGCATGAGCACTCACATCGAAGATCTCACACAGGAAGAAGTGACAAAAAGAGCCGAGATCTTTTTTTCCCACACCGCAAGAAAGTAAATGAATTCAGGCAAGTATCCGTAGGACGTCCCCGAAAGGGGAACGAATTCATCCAGCGGTCACAGGATGTGAAAAAACCGCTGGATTCTACTGTATTTATAGCATACAGAAGAGAGCTAGGAAAGCCTGGCTCTTTTTATTTGGAAAATCGCCGCAAAAACAAGCGTTCAAAGGAGTTTTCTTCAAAATCTTCGAAAACTTTACACCCCATGGACTATAGCAAAAGCTTAAATCTTCCGCAAACGGAGTTCCCGATGAAAGCAAGTCTTCCACTTCGGGAGCCCCAGATGTTGAAGTTTTGGGAAGAAAACAAGATTTACGAACTCGTTCAAGAAAAATCCAAAGGCAAACCGAAAAAGATTCTTCATGATGGGCCCCCTTATTCCAACGGGAGAATTCATCTGGGCCAAACCTTCAACAAGATATTGAAAGATGTGGTGGTCAAGTTTTGGACCCTGATCGGCTTTGACTCGCCGTATGTTCCCGGGTGGGACACGCACGGCCTCCCCAATGAGCTTGAGGCGATCAAAACCTTCAAGATCAATCGAAAAGCAATCGAACCGATCGAGTTGCGAAAGAAGTGTCGCGAGTCCGCCCTGTACTATGTGGACATCCAACGAGAACAATTTAAGCGCTTAGGGATTCGAGCCGATTGGGATCACCCTTATTTGACCTTGGACCCCACGTATGAAGCAACGATTGTGGAAACGTTTGGTGCCATGGCTGAAAAAGGAAACATTTACCGTGGGAAAAAATCGGTGTACTGGTGCTACACCTGTGAAACTTCATTGGCTGAAGCCGAGATCGAGTACAAGGAGAAGCGTTCTCCTTCAGTCTACGTCAAGTTTCCGCTTAAAGAGGGGAAACTCCTGAAAACTTTGCGCGAAGGGGTGAACCTGGGGCTTGAAGCGTTCAAGAAGAGTCCCGCCCCAGACCGAACCCTCGAACATTTCGAACAAGCAAAGGCTATTCTCGAGAGAAGAACTCCCGATGTGTTGATCTGGACCACCACGCCGTGGACATTGCCTGGGAATGTGGCGATTGCGCTTCACCCCGACGAGGAATACTGCTTAGCACTTAGCTCTGATGGCCAACTCTATTTCTTGGCCGAAAAGTTGATTCCCAGCGTGGAGAAAACGACAGGAATAAAACTTTACGTGATTACCGGACTCCGAGGGAGCGATGCCGTGCAAGACTCCGTGGCATCCCATCCGTTCTTGGCACGCGATTCGGTCCTCATCACGCAAGATTACGTCACGATGGAAGATGGGACTGGTTGTGTTCACACGGCCCCAGGCCATGGACAAGAAGACTTTGAAGCATCTAAGACCCATCATTTGCCTGTTTTGGTTCCCGTGAATGCTCAAGGCGTTCTTACCGACGAAGCGGGCCCCTTTGCGGGCTTAAAAGTTGAAGAAGCCAATGTGAAGATTCCGGAGTACTTAAAGGAAAAGGGACTGTTGTTGCATTCCGGATTCATCGAGCATTCGTATCCCCATTGCTGGCGGTGCAGAAATCCGGTCATTTTTCGCGCGACCGAACAATGGTTTGTGGCTGTGGATACCCATGGACTAAGGCAAAAAGCCATTCAGGTGCTCCCTCAGATCCAATGGCATCCTTCCTGGGGCCTAGAGCGGATGCAGAAAACCATTGAAGCTCGCCCGGATTGGTGTATTTCCCGCCAGCGGACTTGGGGAGTTCCACTTCCTGTATTTTATTGTGAAGCGTGTGAAAAGCCGGTCTACACCAAAGAGGTTATCCACGCGGTGAAAACGCTCTTCTTAAAAGAAGGAGCAGACAGCTGGTATGTCCATGCAGCCAAGGACATTCTTCCTCCTGGATTTGCCTGTCCGCATTGCGGCTCGAAAAAAGACTTTCGAAAAGAAATGGATATCTTTGATGTTTGGTTCGAATCCGGAGTAAGTCACTTGGCCGTTCTCGGAACACGTCCGTCCCTAGGCTGGCCGGCTCAGTTGTATCTTGAGGGGCCCGACCAATATCGCGGGTGGTTTCAGGTGAGCTTGTTGACAGCCATTTCGGTCAAAGGTGAATCCCCATACAAAGAAATCCTCACCCATGGCTGGACCCTGGATCTTGAAGGGAGAGCCATGCACAAGTCTCTCGGGAATGTCATTGATCCCATGGATGTTTTGAAGGAGTACGGGGCAGATATTCTTCGACTTTTCTTTTCGTCTGTTGAGTTTAAAAACGAGATTCGGATTGGAGACAAAGCGCTAAAAGACATCGGCGAGGCTTACCGGAAGATTCGAAACACGTGCCGCTTCCTTCTAGGAAACTTGTACGATTTTCATCCTGAAAATGAGCAAGTGCCTTATCATGAAATGCTGGAAATCGATCGATGGGCACTGATGCGCCTTTCGGCACTCACGGAAAGGGTCTTCGAGTTCTATGAAGAGTACGATTTCCATTTGGTTTATCACCATTTGCTCAATTTTTGTGTTGGAGAGATGAGCTCGATTTATCTCGACATCATAAAGGATCGGCTCTACACGTTTGTTGCCAATTCGAAGGAAAGACGATCGGCTCAAACGGCGCTTCACCAGATCTTGCTGACTTTAGCTCGAGTCCTTTCACCGATTTTGAGCTTCACGGCTGAAGAAATATGGCAAGCGATGCCTCCATCGTTTAGGACAAGCATTAGTGTTCAACTTGTGGAATGGCCTATACTTCCTAAGGAATATCTAGGAGATCCATTGTTCCGAGATCGCTGGGACAAGCTCCTTGCTTTACGAGAAATCATTTATGCTGAGCTTGAAAAAGCACGACAAGATAACCTGATCAAGCAGTCGCTTGAAGCTGATGTGGTATTGTCTCTTCCCAAGGAAGAGTGTCAAACGTGGAGCAAGGATCTCGACCTCTTGAAACAACTGTGCATGGTGGCCAAGCTTGAACTTAAGCCTTTGCCCGGTTCGGACAAGGGAGCCAACGTGGAAGTGAAGCGTACGAGCGGACAGAAATGCGTCCGATGTTGGCAATATTATGACACGCTTTCCCAAAAAGAGCCTTACGTTGGAATTTGCAATCGGTGTTTTCAGGTGCTTGAAAGAACCTTGAAGGTGTAATGCGTCGATTGTTTTTTCTTTTCCCGATGCTTGTGATTGTTTTTCTTGATCAAGCCACAAAACATTGGTGTGCCATTCACCTCGAGCAAAACATCGCGACACCCTTCTTGGACCATGTGGGTTACCTCACCTTGATGCATAATACTCGAGGAGCTTTCAGCCTCTTTCCCCTTCCCATTGCTTTGTTTGTGGGGATAACCTCAATCTTGCTCTTGGGCCTTCTTTGGTTTGTTCTGGCTGCAGATCATTCTTATCGCACTCAAATTCTAGCAGGGCTCATTTTGGGTGGAGGCCTTGGAAATTTGCTGGATCGTATCCGACTTGGTTACGTGGTCGATTTTCTTGATTTTCGCTACTGGCCTGTTTTTAATTTGGCCGATTCTGCAGTTTCTGTTGGAATGATTCTCGTCATCTTGTTGTTGTTGCGAAAGCCGTCAGCGGCTTCATAGATCCCGTTTCACATCAACAAGGGAGCCGGCAATCATGTCATGCAAAGCTTGCTTCTTTTCCGTGAAACCAGCCATGATGTATCCAACAAGGCACGTGAGTGAGGAAATGAACTTTGCGAAATAACGCCCAGTCGCTTTTCCAAAGGAAATTCGATTTCCTGCCAAGTCTGTCACCTTAATACCCAGAAGCATTTTGCCGAGAGTTGCTTGGTAATAGGAGCTTTCCATTAAGGCAAAGTAAAGCCAGCATCCCACGATTTGAATGACACCGACGAGAATTTGTCCTGCGAGGATCATGGAGAAGTCCATGGGATTCATCCCGCCGGAACGGATGGCGTGAATCCTCGTGATCGCAGAGATCGGAAATGAAATGATCATTCCCACGATAAACAGTAAAATCCCATCAATGAATACGGCAGCAAATCTACGCCAAAAGCCAGCGTATTGAAAGGCGGCGACCCCCGAAGGGGACGAGATTTCCTCGATGCGTTGGGGCGGACCGCCGTCTGTGGACTTTCGTACCATCGATTCGCCGCACTTGTGGCAATATCGAAAATCAGGCGGATTTTCATGTCCGCATTTGTCACACTTCACGTTAGATAGTATCGGTTGCAAGGAATGGTTTGCTTAAGAGGGAAAATCCGGATGGTCAAGGAAATTTTTGTTCCAAATGCATCAGATTCTCTTCCGAATCCCTCCATTCCACTGGGGTACACATTCTTGGGGTGGATTTGCAGTCTACAGCTATGGCTTAATGCTAAGCATTGCTTTTGCTGTTTCCCTTTGGATTACGGTACTCCGCGGTAAAGCGCGAGGAGTCTCCACAGAAGCATCAACCGACCTGGCTGTCGCTGTGATTATTGCTGGCGTCATCGGCTCAAGACTTCTTTTCGTTCTTGAAGAGTGGAATGATTATTCAGGTAATGCTTGGAGCATCTTCAACATTCGTGAGGGGGGATTGAGTCTCCACGGTGGCCTCATTCTCGGTTTGCTCGTGGGCTGGTGGGTAGCCCGCAGACATAAGATTGATTTTTGGAAAGGAGCAGATATTCTTGCTCCCGGCATCGCGATCGGAATGGGGATTGGTCGCATTGGTTGTTTCTTGAACGGCTGTTGTGTTGGGATTCCGACAACACTTCCTTGGGGTGTGGTGTTTAAAGACTCTCCTCTTTATTTTGGTCCACGTCACCCCACACAGCTTTATGAGATGATCCTTGATTTCTTGATTGCAGGTGTTCTCATGCTCGGATTCAAGAATTCGAGGCCAGGGACTACGTTTCTTTGGTTTTGCATTTTAACCGGGATCTCGCGATTTGGTATTGAATTTTTGCGAGCCGACGCCATTTGGGTCGGACCACTTTCTTTTGTTCAAATTCTTTGCCTCCTGATTATTGGAGTGGCGACCTACTTTCTTTTGAAACGCGGAGAATCACCTCGGTCTGTTCCAATTTTGGCGAAGGACGCTAAGCGGGCTTAGAATCTTTCGTCGAAGAATACCAATGCCAACCAATAAGATTCCTCCGTTGTCATCCCCTGAGCGGCTCGATGTGTACCTCAGTAAAGTTTTTCAACTCACACGGGCCAAGGTGCAGAACCTCCTCCGAGATCAGCAGGTTCTCTTAAATGGAAACGTTGTTGAAAAAGCGGGGACAAAGGTTCGAGGAGGAGAGCACCTTGAGCTTTCTGTCCCTCCCCCCAAACCCTCAGGACTTCGTGCGGAAAACATCCCTCTTGAGATTCTTTATGAAGACAAGGCTCTCTTGGTAATCAACAAGCCGCCAGGCCTTGTGGTTCATCCCGCGGCAGGACACTGGGAGGGGACCTTAGTGAACGCGCTCCTTTTTCATTTCAAAAAGCTTTCCGGATTGGATCCAACAAGACCCGGAATCGTTCATCGACTCGATAAAGACACGAGCGGAATTCTCATCATTGCCAAACAAGACGAGGCCCATGAAGGCTTGAGCCGGCAATTCAAAGATCGACAAGTTGAAAAAGTTTATCAAGTTTTGGTTCACGGAAAAGTGATCCCAAAGAAAGGAACCATTGACAAGCCGATTGGCCGACATCCCAAACATCGAAAGAAAATGGGGATTGTTTCTTCTGGCCGTTTCGCGATTACGCAATACGAGGTTCTCGAGCATTTTAAGGAATACTCACTTCTTCAGTGTAGAATTGAGACAGGGCGCACGCATCAGATCCGCGTGCACTTGTCAAGCTTAGGTCATCCGGTGGTCGGTGATTCGGTGTATGGGAAAGAAGACAGAAAGCTTGGGGCCACTCGGCAACTTCTTCATGCTTGGAAAGTGAAGTTTAAACATCCATTAACCGAAGAAGTCTTAGCCTTCAAAGCGCCTCTTCCGCTAGATTTTAAAGAAGCCTTGGAAAAATTACAAACTTCCTAATGGATGGATGCCGCAGATTTTAGAGAATCCAGATTAAGAATTTCAATTTTGCTTCGCTGGATGCGAATGTATCCAAGTTGCTCGAAGTTTTTAAGAGCTCGACTCACGTTTTCTCGGTTAGCTCCAATAAGAGAAGCCAGTTCTTTGTGCGTGAGCTCTATCGAATGGTTTTGGTGCATTTCGACAAGTTTCTTGGCAAGTCGCCCTGGGATCGATAAGAAAGCCATGTCTGCTAATTGAGTGTTTGACTTTCGAAGACGTTGAGACAGGCTTTTCATGATCCCGAAAGAAACCGTGGGAACTTGTTCAATGACCTTTTTGAAACTTTCTTGCGTGAGGATGAGGATCTCGGTTTTTTCGAGGGTTTCAATCGTGGCCGAGTGGGGTTCGCCATCGATGAGTGACATCTCTCCAACGCACTCGTAAGGGTGGAGAATCGCCAAGGCAAGTTCCTTTCCATCTTCAAAATGGTGAACCACTTTTACAGAGCCTTGAAGTAAAACAAACAATCCACGGGAAGGATCCTCTTGTCGCACGATGACGCTGTATGGTGCGTAACTGCGGCGAATGGCGTGAAGCGAAACAGCTTCGAGCTCCGAAAGGGTGCAGCACTTAAAAATTTCAGTGCTTTTCAAGATTTCTTCAGGCTGCATTGAAGTTTGTCTTCTCCCTGGGTGGGCAATCGCCTTCCTAAAGCTTTTTTGAGGGAGCCAACTTCGCTGAGATGAGCCAAGCTGAAGTGTAAAAGAGTAAAGCCACCAAGGTCAACGCTCGGATTCCCCAAGAGAGTGAAGTGGCTTCCATTGCCCCTCCCACCACGGCCCCAATCAAGTTTGACCCAAAAGCTACGGAAGGGTTTTTTCGACGAGAAAATTCATTGGCAAAGACAATGCCTGCGAAGAAAATGGGGATGACCACAAGGAATGTTCCAAGGAATGCGCGAGACGTGAACGAGAGTTCGTTCAGGATGCTTCGTGGAAAGAGGAACCAGCCAATCAAAGAGCAAGCAAGCAACAAGAAGGCTAAATTCGTAAAGTTTTTGTTGCTCCGAAACACCACGTAATTTGAGAGCAGAATCATGACGAAAATCCCAGCAAATACGAACAGGTTGACAATCCAGGTTGAACCAAAGAGCAAGGAAAGCTCTGCCATGGCCTTGGTTTCCACGAGCAAGAATCCTCCCCCAAGAAAAAGCATGGGCCAGTCCAGTGGCAAGATTTCGCTGGAAGTTTGTCGTCTCATGACCCAAGCGGTCGTCAAACCCCCCAAGATCACGATCAGGCACAAAGAGAGGTAGTAGACGAAGGGTTGCCCACTTGGATTCGAATACAGAAACGGCCAATCATCGGTAGCAGGCCGTATCGTGCTCCGCTTGTAATACGAATCAAGAAGAGGGAGTTGGAGCGCTTGCAGTTTTTTCGTGACCTCCTCATGTTTGACATGAGGTCCGAAAATAAAGAAAACGGCTCCACCAATTCGGGTGCAAACGGGTGGAGTTCCTGTAGCAAGTTCGATGTCTCGATAGATCCTTTCACCCAACCAAACCCGATCCACATCCCAGAACGATACCAACATGATTCCCTGGGGAGAAAGAAGTTTCCAACCATTTCGAATTCCTTCTACTGTGTAGATGTAGTTGTCCAAGCGAATGGAGGAAAGGGATGACAAGGCGGTGTGAGAATCAAGAATGCTAAAAATAATGATGTCGAAGTGGTCTTTGGTTCGGCGTAGGAATGAGCGAAGATCCGTGTTCACCAAGTGAACATTTTTATTTTGATACGGATGCTCAGGATGCATTTCCTTGCCGAGACTTAATATTTCTGGGTCAATCTCGACTGCGGTAATGTTGGTGGCGCCGTGTCTCGTCGCGGCAGCCGCATCGTTTCCCGTCCCTGCACCTCCAATGAGCACTGAGCCAAGTGGCTCTTGAATGTTTTGCAGTTCGTACGGGAAATCATATTGTCTTTTCCATTGTTCCCACTCTTCCGGGTTTGGGGGATTCTTTGGAACACTGGATAGATCAAGCATGCGTTGGTGAACATCGTGATTCACCTCAAGCCAATAAGAGCGTGCTCGGGGGTCTTCTCGAAGCGGGAACACGCTAATCTTGTAATACGGTGACCAACGCGTGACGATCCCTTCCGAATGGTCGTGAAGAAAAACCAACGGAGTCATCAAGAACAGCAAGACGATTGGATACAAAAAGGGTCGGGTCAGATTTCTTGAAAGCTTTGCAAGGATGACGAGCAGGATGCTTCCCCCAGTAAGCCACAAGCATGGTGCGGTGTGGAGGTAAGACAATAATCCAAAGAGCAATACACCAGCAAGGCTTCCGAGAATGTCGATCGTGTACATGTGAAGAGGTAGCCCTTCCTTAAGTTTCTGCCCAATCAATTGCCCAAGGCCAACAAACGAAAAAGCACACGCAAGGAGAAGCACGAAAATAGGAACAAGGTTGGTGATCGAAATCATCAAAACTTGTGGGGATGAAGATTGAAAAATGCGGTTCCAGATGTCTAAGTTGGCGTCGGGAAAAATGAGATGACTCCAACCCAGGACCTCGGCGTTCACGATAAGAAAAGCAAGCAGAGTAAATCCCCACAAGCTTGCCGTAAAGAATGACCGAGAACTATTGGAGAGCAAGCATCCAAGACCCAAGCCAATGAAAACCGCAAGGAGCGGAAAATTCTTGAAATAAGCCATGACCGGAATTTCGGAGGCCACCCATCGTATGACGAGTAACTCAAGAAACAGTGCTGTGCAACTGGCGAGGAATAAGGAAAGTTTCGGGCTTGATTCGTTCACATCCGGGATTTCTAATCGCAAGCTAAAGATCCCTGGGAGCGGTTTTTGAGATCATTCATGCAAAAGGGAAACGACCCACTCTGTCTAAAGGATAATCTCTCGTGTTCGCGCCCATGTGGCTCAGCTGGTGAGTCCATTCAGCGATTTTGCCACTATCAATCGCAAAACAGGATGTTTTGCACCACTTCAGGAAAGGATTTCCTCTAAGGGAAACCTGGGTTTCCCTTAGAGAAGGATAGGATATCCGTGCCCATGTAGCTCAGCTGGTAGAGCACGTCCTTGGTAAGGACGAGGTCGCCGGTTCAAACCCGGCCGTGGGCTCCACATCCGTGTGGAGGACGATGTCGATGCGACGTTAAAACAAAATTATCCGGAACATCGTGTTCCGGGGTCCCGTTAGGAGGCTTCCCACACCATCCGTGGGAGTTGGAAACGAGAATCGTCCGGTCATCCGTGACCGGGGCCCGTCAGGCTACCCATGAAAAATTTGTCCCGTCAATACCTTAACGTAAATGACTCAACCTGGCCTAAATTTGAATGACGGGGCGGCACAGCTCGGGTGATAGGACATCACCCGAGGCTTTCATAAAGGAGTCCAATGCAATTCCTGATCATTGCTTATGATGGAAAAGACAGTGAGGCTCTCAAGAGAAGGCTTTCCGCTCGCGAGAACCACATAAAACTGTCGAGCCTAATGAGAGACCGAGGGGAACTATTGTACGGCGTGGCGATACTCAATGAAGATCGGAAAATGGTTGGCTCCGTTCTCATTGCAGAGTTCCCTTCCAGGAAAGAGTTAGATACTTGGCTTGAAAGGGAACCCTATGTTACGGGTAAAGTGTGGGACAAAATCGAAATCCTTCCATGTCAAATAGGGCCAAGCTTCGTTAACACATAGCGGGTATCAGTTTTGCGGCCGTAGCTCAATGGATAGAGCAGGGGACTCCTAAGCCCAAGGCTGGAGGTTCGATTCCTCTCGGCCGCGCCAATTTTTCCCTATAGAAATCACATTGAAAATTGGAGCGGATGAGAGGATCGAACGGAATTTTCCGCAAAAAAATCAGTCCAGTGAACTGATTTTTTGGAAAAATGAAGAAATTTATCAAAAATTTCGAAAATGACAGGAAAATTCCGCGACCGACTGAGTAAATTTTAATCTTAAGGAAGACTAAAATTTACGAAGGAGACCGATTCCTCTCGGCCGCGCCAAGTTTTTACTTGAGGTGCAGGGGAGCTGTCAAGCCGATGTGGGTTTATCCAGGTCGAATGAGTCGCTTGGGCGTGACGTATTGTTCATGATAAGTTTACAAATAAGCCTAATTTGTAAAAGGATTTCGTTATGCCTTCCTGAAGCCTTCGTGACAATGTGACACGTTCTGGTTTATTTAAAAATGATTTTTTAGAAAGGGAGAGTGTAACGTGAATGTTTTGAGCAAGCTACTGGGAGTATTTGGGATGTCAGGAAGCAAAGGTTCGTCCGGTTTGGATCTAGCGGTTTTTAACGACTTGAAGGCGCTGTTATCAGAAGGTCCTGCAGCAGAAACTCCTGATGGGACTCGTTTTGCCCAGGACGTCTATCGCCAAGCTTCTCCAGCCGAACGAATGGAAGATAGCCGACGGACGCGCCAGCAACTGTGGGACGAACCTGTAGAGGAAAGTAGAGATGCATCTTCGCTTTACCGAGCACAAACAGGCTAATTCGAACAAAAGTCCAGAGAACTTTGTTTTCAGTCCCATTAATCCTAACCCCCCTTGACTTAGGCTGAAAATTGTTGTTATGATGTAAACTCGCAATCGGCATTTGCTGCCGCGCTGTTCTGAAGCGCAAAAAGAGGGAAAGAGGTGTTGGCATGATCCAAGCAGTCACTCCGCTATTAACCAGCATAGCGAACTCCGGAACGCCAGGAGAACTCGTAGAGGCCATTCATGGCCAGTACCAGTGCAGCCAAGTGGTGCAAAATGCGAGAAGATTTCTTGAGAGTGAAGGCTCCGATGAACTGGTGGAAATGGGAAGAGAAACCTTGGCCGATCTTAGCGATCTCCACGGCGCGCTTTGCTCCTCCCTCACGCGATTTTGGCGGCAAACGTCGGTAAATGGGAACGAAACCATCCCTAATCGCTTGGCAGAAATCAATGGAAGCAAGTCAAGCTATGGACTTAGTGATGAGGAAGTTTTGGTCTTCAACTACGCGAGAACACGTGGGAACGGAATGACATTCCTTGGGAAATACCAGCCCTTCAAACAGCCCGCCGCATCCTTGGCAGAAGTCGGGGTAATTCCCGAAGGGAAAGTTATTCGAGCGGAAAGCGCAGCGTATCAATTGGTGTCCCGTTCCTCCACAACAAAAGGAGTGGAAGAGGTCATTAATATGCTAGCCAAGCTGATCATGGCCATTGTTCCGATGGTTCTTAACGGTCCAGGAGGATCGGTCATTTCAGCGGCAACGACGAATTATTTTTTACCCTTCGTTGCCACGTCGGGCAGGGAGGGTTACGATTCTGGGTATAGCTATGATCAACAAGCAAGCCATCACCGCATGGATTTCGCAACCGATCTTTCCCACCTCGAAGATTTGCTCAGCCGACTTACTGCCGGAGGGGAAACAAGGGTGGACATCGTGGCCCAAGGTCAATTTACCGAGCTCGTCAAGTTTCGGACCAAAGAAGGAAGGGAGGGGTATTGTCCGCTCTCTCAACAGAATGGCACCGCTACTCCCGCAAGTGCAATCCCCTCACTCGAATCGGGCCGGGTGATCGATTCTCTCGTCCACATGCCGGAACATCTCATGGTGGAAGAAAAGGAGCCGAGTCCCTAGCGCCCTAATCAACAGCGCGGAGGGCGGTGGTGAGCTTCTGGAGCGATTCGCGGGCATCGCCAAACAGCATCTGGGTCTTCGGGTCATAAAAGAGTTCGTTTTCGATTCCGGCAAATCCAGGATTCATGCTACGCTTTAAGACAATCACTTTAGCGGCTTTGTCGACATCCAAGATCGGCATCCCATAAATCGGGCTGCTCTTTGAGGCGCGAGCAGCGGGGTTGACCACATCGTTGGCTCCAATGACAAGAACCACATCGGTTCGAGGAAGTTCTGGGTTAATCTCTTCCATTTCAACCAACTGCGAATACGGCACATTGGCTTCAGCTAAGAGAACATTCATGTGGCCTGGCATCCGACCCGCGACTGGATGAATCGCGTATTTAACATCGATCCCCCGTTTTTCCAAAGCGTCTGCGAGTTGACGAACTTGATGCTGAGCTTGAGCCACCGCCAATCCATATCCTGGAACAATCACGACATTCTGTGCATAAGCCAGAAGAATGGCTGCATCGTCCATGGAGATGTCTCGAATGCTTCCTTTGACCGATCCATCCCCTCCAGTTTTCCCGTCGGTTTGCGCGGAAGCTCCAAAGGCTCCAAACAAGACATTGATCAATGATCGATTCATCGCTTTGCACATGAGCTGAGTCAGCAGTGTTCCCGAAGCTCCCACCAGGGTTCCGCTGATGATAAGAAGATAGTTGCTGAGAACAAATCCGGCAATGGCAACGGAGAGGCCGGTGTACGAGTTTAAGAGAGAAATCACGACTGGCATGTCGGCTCCTCCAATCGGAACCACAAGAACGATTCCAAGAAAAAGTGCTGAGGCCGCGAACCAGGCAAAGAATATCGGGTCAGGATTTCCCGAGAGAATGTAGGCGCCAAGTCCGAAACAATCCAGAAGAAAAAGTGCGGTCAAGATCTTTAAGAGGGGATTTGCCGAAGCGCGTGCACTCAAAAGCCCTTGCAATTTTCCAAAGGCCACCAAACTTCCGGAAAAGGTCACACATCCGATCAAGGTTCCGACTAGCATTGCGAGTTCTGCATAGAAGGCCAACCCATGCGTGGCCGCATGATGGAGAAACTCCGATGCTTCCACAAGCGCCGCGGCTCCGCCCCCCATGCCATTGAAGATGGCGACCGCTTGTGGCATGTCGGTCATTTTGACCCGGTAGGCCAACAGGGCGCCAATGACACTTCCGATCGCAATGCCAGCAAGGATAAGATTGTAGCTCAAGATTTGTTTGTCGGTGAGTGTCACAATGATGGCAAGAAGCATGGCCGACGCCGCCAGCTGATTACCCGAACGGGCTGTGGCTGGAGAACTGAGTCGCTTAATCCCCAAAATGAACAAGAGGGCCGCCGCAAGATAAACGAGCTGAATGAAAGGAAAGGGGTGACTAGTTGGCATGTTTCTCTTTGGGAGGTGGTGCTTTTTTCTTAAACATTTGAAGCATCCGATCGGTGACCGCAAAGCCTCCGACTACATTGATGGCGCCAAAAATGACCGCAAGGAAACCAATCACACTTCGTAGCGGGGAATCGGCAGAACCTGCAACAAGCATTGCACCCACGATCACGATTCCATGAATCGCGTTCGTCCCTGACATCAAGGGGGTATGCAGAGTGGTGGGAACCTTCGAAATCATTTCGAAGCCCACGAACGCTGCCAAGAAAAAAATGTAGGCCGCTAAGAGAAATTCACCACTCATATTGCTTCCACACTTTCCCCAAGGACCAGTTTCTTCACCGCTTTGTTCTTAATTTCCCCGGCATGGGTAATGCACATTTCAGCGGTGATCTCATCTGACCAATCAAGCGCTATTTTTTGGTCACGAATGAGGTGAGTAAGAAAGCTATACATGTTTCGCGAATACATTTGACTTGCGTGGAAGGGAACCAAAGCTGGAATGTTTTGGAAACCGAAAATCGTGACGCCGTGTTTCGTGACTTCTTTCCCTGGCTCGGTTAACGCGCAATTGCCCCCCATTTCGGAAGCCAGATCAACAATCACCGAGCCTGGCTTCATGGCCTTCACCATCTCTTCGGTGATCAGGCAAGGAGCAGGCTTCCCTGGAATCAGGGCCGTGGTGATGATGACATCTGACTCGGAAGCTTTTTTGTGAAGCACCTCCATCTCTTTTTTATAGAACTCTTCGGAAAGTTCTTTGGCGTAACCACCCTTATCTTCCGCTTGCGTCTTATCGACCTTCATATCAACTTCAACAAATTTTGCACCAAGGCTTTCGACTTGTTCTTTCACCACAGGACGGGTGTCAAAGGCTTCTACAACAGCGCCGAGTCGTCGTGCGGTTGCTATGGCTTGAAGACCAGCCACACCGGCGCCAATCACGAAGACACGTGCAGGGGCGATGGTGCCAGCGGCGGTCATGAGCATCGGGAAAAATTTCGGAGAAGCATTAGCGGCCAGGAGGACCGCCTTGTATCCTGCTACGGTGCTCATTGATGAAAGGGCATCGAGCTTTTGTGCGCGTGTAATGCGAGGAACAGCATCCATGCTGAAGCTCGTGACCTTCTGATTCAAGAGTCGTTTGACGAGATCGCTGTTGGTCATGGGCTGAAGAAATGCCACCAGATACGATCCTTCGTGCAAAAGCTCAACTTCGTGTTTGCCGAGCTTTTCATTGAAGATTGGTTTTTGAACCTTGACCACGAGATCAGCTTCAGCAAACAGTGCTGTCGCATCAGGAACGATCTTGGCACCTGCGTCTTGGTAGACGCTGTCCATAAAGAAGGCTCCTTCGCCTGCACCCGATTCAACAAGAACTTCAAGTCCTGATTTTGTAAGTTGCTTGACCGTTTCGGGGATCAAGGCCACCCGTGTTTCGGCAAACATGATTTCCTTGGGGACCCCAATTTTCACGAACGGCTCCTTCGACAATGGTTTTCGGACTGAGTGTTCGCGTTTGAAACAGATGAATCCTCGAAGATTTCAGTACGACTTGGACAAACTCGAGCCTTGAAGTGGCTTCAGCAAAATCTCCGCCCCTTTAACCTTCGCAAAGAGAGGCTCTGGAACAGCAGGTGGGGTCGCCTCGAGTGCACTGATCTTCACGAGGCCTATTGCAAACGGCCGGTTCTGGGAAACCAAAGAGCTGAATGTCACTTTTCCTACTTCGGCTCCGCTTTGCACGATAGGAGCCCCGCTTGGGATCGCGTCGCTTCCATTGAAAGAAAGAAGGAGCAATTTTCGATTGACGTGTCCCTGATGAAAGATTCGTTGAAGGACTTCAGCTCCAAGAAAGCACCCTTTCCCAAAATTCAAGAACTCATCCAATCCAACTTCTTGAGGGAAAGTGTTTTCATCCATTTCTCGACCTAACTTCGGAATGGCGGATTCGGCTTGAATCGTTTCGTAAACTTCCTTGTCGACAGTGGCGCGGCTGTCCTTAATTAAGCTCAGGAACTCTATTTCAAACTCTTTCCTCACCCAAACTCTGTACTCTTTGAAGTCTCGTCGCGCCACGGAGAGTGCAAAGCTTCGACCATCCTGTTGCCAGCTGCATTGATTCGCAGAAGGGGGCTCTTCACTCAGAAGCCGCTTCAGCCAATGGGTTGCCTCAGGACCCAAGAACGAAAACGAGCGGTATTGTCTTCCACGTTCGATAATCTGGGCTTCTAAGCCAATGAGATATTGATGGAGGTGCTTCAGGAGAACTGGAAGTACAAAAGCTTCAACATCCAAGATGAACGTATGGTCATCCAGGTTGGCCACATAGGCATCGGCGAGAATTTTTCCTTTCAGGTTAGGAAAAATTCCGTAAAGGATGTTTCCTATTGGAAAATCTTTGATTAAGTCTTGAGTGAAAAGCCCTTGCAGAAATGTGGCGCGATCTTTTCCGCCGATTTCGATTACGGCTCGATCCTCTTGCGGAACAATGCACCATTCATTTTGGCAAAGGAGGAGTGATTCTTGCGAGGTCATAGCTAGAGTTTCTCTTGACGGAGGCTGAACCCACTTAACCGAGGCTGATCCATTCCTTTATGAAGTCCAAGAACATTAAAGGCATTTCCCATCCCCTCAGGATGGAAGAGAAATTTCATCGCCAGGTGTTCTTTCAGTTCGTCGAGATTCAAATCTTTTTTCCGGAAGATGGGCATCCGCTCGGCTACCCCGAGCCCCAAGAGGAAATTTCCTTGTGTCGAATAGCCGGTAACCGAAAATCCTTCCTTTTTTGCCAGCCGAGCCAAGATGGAAAAATCGATGTCTGAGGTCCAATCCCCTTCACCCAGTTGCAAGGTGAAGACGTCAGTTAAGCGATGATTTTTGAAGCCACGCAAGGTTCCTTGGGGATAACGATCGCTTCGAAGCTCTTTGCCGGGTCCGCCATAATCGAGCACGAGAACGAATCCTCGTTGCAAGCTGGAAGAAACGGTTCGGATCCATGATTGCATTTCAAGGTTGATTTCAGCAAAGCAGCCATCTTGCAAGTCGAGATGGTTTGTTTCGATGAAGTGAAGGACAGCAGGAGAAGGGGGAAGCTCGATGATTTCGAATTTTTCTCCCTGTTCTCCAATGAAAATCTCGCGATACTCGGTGTCGCGTTTCACAATCAAATGAATGGGGAGTGCGTCAAGGAATTCATTGGCGAGAATGCATCCGGGCAAATTGGGGATTTTCCTTGCAAGCTCAGGGCTAAACGGTGGCAAAAAGGTGACGTTGTTCAGGGCCCCGGGAAGCTCGTTTTCAAACCGTTCTTGGAAGTGCTTGATCGATTCGGGAAAATCGCTGATTCCATAAGACAAACGTCCAAAGAGTCGGGGGGACTCCTCAGCAAGGCACTTGAGAATATCGAGGGCCAGCTGACCGCTTCCCCCTCCAAATTCAATCAACAAGAAAGGATCAGGGTGACCCAATTGCTCATCCATTTCCATGATTTGCCGGGCGACCGCCTCGCCGAAAGCGCGGTGAACAAGGGGGCTTGTGATAAAGTCCCCTTCTTTTCCAGGAGCCTTGCGTGCGTAGTAGGTGCGGTTGTTTTCGGCCATCCATTCGCTAAAGGAAAGGAGCCGATCCGGGTTTGACATGCTTAAAATCTTCGTTTTTGATGAAAAGGAAACCTCCTGTTTTGAAGGGAATGGCAAGGAATAAGCGCAGGCCATTCAAGGCCCCAAAGGGGGACTGGATTGAAAATCTACACGAAAGCTGGAGACAAGGGAGATACCGGGCTCGTGGGGGGAAAACGGGTTTCCAAGGGTTCTCTCCGCATTGAAACATACGGGGACGTGGATGAGTTGAACGCAGTCTTGGGTGTGGCTTCGAGTTTGCTCACCTCTACGGATGAAGACATTCGCGAAATTCTCTTAAAGATTCAAGAAAAACTCTTTGTGGCTGGTGCGGATTTGGCCACCCCTCCGGATTACCAGGGAAAGCGATCTATTCCCCGCATTGCAGAAACCGAAGTGCAGCTCCTCGAGCAATGGATTGACCAATTTGATGCGAAACTTCCGAGTTTAGCTAACTTCATCTTGCCTTCAGGAACGACTGCCGGTTCAGTGCTCCATCTTGCTCGAACGGTCTGCCGACGCGCAGAACGGGTAGTGGTGCGCCTTTCCAAAGAAGAGTTAGTGGGTGAAGAAGTGATCAAATATTTGAATCGACTGTCAGATTTATTGTTTGTCTTGGCACGAACCGTCAACGCGCGGGAAGGTCTTCCTGAGATCCCCTGGGTTACAAGAAAAGAATAAGAACGGAATTTAAGATCATTTCTTAATTTTCAAGAGCTCTGGATTGGCTGACATGACGCCTAATAGATTTTTTTCCCGTTCCGAATAGATGATGGCTACTGGTTTGCCGACTGGAATGGGGACCGAGTTTCGCGCTTGGACCTGAACAACATCGCCATCCTGAAAGGTGAGCGTGTAAACCGTGTCTCGAAAGTAGGGGTTTCCAGAGGCTTCAACATTGGTCACGATCCCAATCTTGGTTACGCGATGGTCGGGATGAAGAAAAGGGACAACAAATAGACTAAGCACAAAAAGTCCCACAAGGGCGTATATCCCATACAGGATCGATCTTTGAAGCAATTTTCGTTTTGGGATACTAGGCATGCTTTTTGATTTGGACATAGATGGCCTTAATCCTATGCCGGCTGACCTGCGAAGACCTCTCTCTTAAGCTTTTCGTAGACGGCAGGCATCACTCTAGCTACTTCCCTCTCACCCGTGATGTCATAGCCAGACACTGCGGAAGGTTGATTAATAAACTGGCGCACGGTTTGAACCTTACGTGCGAATTGGGGGAATTTTTGGATAAGGTAATCTGAGATGTTTTCTTCCATGGTGAGGACGTGTGTTGCTTCTTCCATGTGTTCAAATCGGAGTCGCGTATAGTTTTTTGTCAGAATCATAGTTCCCGCAGAAGAAGCGCGAATTAGGCCATCTAGGTTTTCCTCCGCTGCCATCGCTTTCAAGAGTCCCTCCGCCGGAAGACTTCGATAGGCATGGAAGTCACAAACAAAGCGAACACGAACGGGTTGTGGATTGCCGATTTTCGGCACAGCTGAAACGGTGGACATGGTCGCTCCTTCAAGTCAAGTTTCCTGATATTTCGGAGAATCCACTTAGTGTAGCACAAGTTTGGAACGGGTTCAATAGCTTTGGGGTTAATTTCTTGTTGCCAACATGTTAACTCCTTTCTGGGTAATAAGGACACGAATTCATTGGCTCTGAAAAGGAGCGAGGGAGGTAACCCGCACTCGCGACCCCTTCAGGGTCAATGGTCAGAAGGAAACTTGAGCGCTTCAGGGCTTGTCCAGGCACGCGTCATGATTGTCGACATTCCGTAACAGGATCTTGCCCGATCCAAAGTACATCCAGGTAAGGCGATATTGCTTGTTGACATGCCCCTCAAAAATCTTTCCTCCGGTACCCTCGACCTTATGAGTCTTCAAAGAAGGGTGTTTCGGATTTGTCGCAAGAAGTTCTAATATTTTAATGAGTTGAGTGAAAACTTGGTCAGGGAGCTTATTCTCTTGAGCGATGAAAAAATCTGTTTTAATAAGTATAAATGGTTTCAATGAGAGCGGTTCGAATGGGATTTTCGACGACGGCTTTTCATTTCGGTAGTCATCGAGTCAATATTTTTGTACTCGGTAACTCGTCCAGCCTTGATGTCTTCATCAGTCCTTTTTTCCCCTTCTTGCCAGCGTCGAGTCCAGAAATAAAGTTGTGATGCCGGAACCTGTGACATTGGAATGAGAAGCGTCGTGCCGTCGTCTTTGATTTCGTAGGCAAATTGTTTTACACCGGAGGGAATGCATTCAGAAGGGAGCGTGATTTGATTCTTGTCCCTGAGTTGGAGTGGTTTTTGAGCTTTCGTTTGTTTGTAGATCATGACATTTTAAGTATAGCACAAATTGGAAAGTTGTCAAGTTGGAGTTTCTGAAAGTTGGAAAATGCCCTTTTGCGGATTTGAGTGGGTCTGGCGTTTGACTACGACAGGGTGATTCGCGTTCCAGTCTTTCCTTGGAGAGCATCGAGAAGGTGCTCAGGGGTTGTAATCAAGGCTTCTTTGCCCCCCCGTTTCAGGAAAGTGATTGCCGCTTGGATCTTGGGTCCCATGCTTCCCCGAGGGAATTCCCCTTCACGCAAATACTCCTCGGCTTCGGCTAGTGACAAATGGTTTAAATAGGTTTGATCTTTTTTGCGGTAGTGGAGTGCCACCTGATCCTCGCCAGTTGTAATGATGAGAGTATCCGCGGAGATTTTTGCGGCAAGAAGGCCTGACGCTAGATCTTTGTCAACCACCGCCTCCACTCCCTGATAACCTTCGGCGGCCTTCATCACCGGAACCCCGCCACCCCCACAAGCGATTACAAGAACTCCGTCTTTCACGAGAAGCTTGATGGCATCTGTTTCCAGAATTTCTTCGGGAATAGGGGAGGAGACAAGGCGTCGCCATCGTCCTTTCTCATCTTGTCCGATGGCCCACCCATCCTGTTTCTGATGGACCTCGATTTGTTCTTTGGTGTAAAAGGGGCCAATCGGTTTTGACGGATTCTGGAAAGCGGGGTCTTTCGGATCCACGACAATTTGTGTCACAACACTGACCACCGGTATGTCTTTGTTTAAGCGGTGAAGAAGTTTTCGAAGGACATTCTGAAACATGTAGCCCATTCCCCCTTGGGTATCGGCTACGCAAATATCCAAGGGCAATGGATAGGTTTCTTTTCGACTAAGCGCGACACGCAGAAGAGCGCTTCCCACTTGAGGGCCATTCCCATGGGTCATGACGATCTTCCATCCTTTGGAAACGAGAACCGCAATCGGGTTCAGAAATTCTTCGCAATTGGTGAATTGTTCTTGGATGGTCCCTTTTTGACCCTCGAGGACAATGGCATTTCCGCCGATGGCGATGACCGCAAAACGAGGTTCTAACCCATCACCCATAGGGGACTAGTAACGAGTGCTTAAGGGGAAAGCTTCGCAAAAACTCTTGACTTCTTTTTGAATTTTCTTCCGGAGTTCCAAATTCTGGAGATTCCGAAGTACATCCCCAACCCAGTGAGCAATTTTTTCCATCTCTTTTTCTTTCATTCCTCGAGAGGTGACCGAAGGGGTTCCGATTCGCACACCGCTGGCTATCGAAGGGGGTTTCGGGTCAAACGGGATCGCATTCTTGTTGACTGTTATTCCGGCTTCACCCAGAGCATTTTCCGCATCTTTTCCAGTGATTCCCATTGAGCCGACGTCAACCACCAAAAGATGATTGTCGGTTCCACCCGAGACGAGCCTGAAGCCTTGGCTATTTAAGGACTGCGCAAGGTGTTTTGCATTCTTGACGATTTGTTCTTGGTAGACCTTAAAGGCTGGCGATTGTGCTTCTTTCAGTGCCACGGCTTTTGCTGAGATGACGTGCATAAGGGGTCCCCCTTGCATGTAGGGGAAAACCGTCTTGTTGATTTTCTGCGCGTAGTCCGCTTTGCAGAACACCATTCCGCCACGAGGACCCCGCAAGGTTTTGTGGGTGGTGGTGGTGACAAAGTCAGAAAAAGGGACCGGATTAGGGTGAATTCCCGCCGCCACGAGTCCAGCAAAGTGGGCCATATCAATCATGAGATAAGCCCCCACTTCCTTCGCGATTTCTTGAAAGGGTTTTGGATCGATAAACCGCGGATAGGCGGAATGCCCGGCAACGATCATCTTGGGTTTGTGTTCTTTCGCAAGAGCGCGAACTTCATCAAAGTCGATTCGTTCATCTTCTTTTCGAACGCCATAAGCTACAACGTGAAAGAATTTTCCTGAAAAATTCACAGGGCTTCCGTGAGTTAAATGTCCGCCACAGGGAAGACTCATTCCCATGATGGTGCTTCCGATCTCTAAAACCGAAAGATAAGCCGCCATGTTCGCTTGTGCGCCGGAATGGGGTTGGACATTCACGTGTTCTCCGCCAAAAATGGCTTTTGCACGATCCATGGCCAGCTGTTCCACCTTATCCATGTATTCACAGCCACCATAATAACGCTTCCCCGGGTAGCCTTCCGCATATTTGTTGGTCATGATGGAGCCTTGGGCTTCAAGGACTGCTTTGCTCACCCAGTTTTCCGAGGCAATGAGTTCAATGCCTTGGCTTTGGCGGTCAAGTTCTCCTTGGATGGCTTCCGCAATCTCTGGATCGGTGTCTTTTAAAGTTTCCCATTCAATGTTTGCGATCATGCCAATATATTTCGGTTTGATCACAAGCAGGTTCCTGCTTTTCCCCATTCCGGTGGAAGAGAATCTTGTGTGAAATAGCCCCCTTATGCTATACTAAAGGCTGAAGAAATGCCATACATCGGTCAAAAACTTCAGCAGCCCTTACGAATAACCGCTTATACGGTTGAGGGGAAGCCTATCGGCTATTTTACCTCTTTTGAGGTTTCTCCTCAGGGACTTTACATCCAAGGAGACATCCCCGCTTTTTTCGAAGCACTGCGCCTTGTTGATTCCCCATTGGTCATTCTCGATATTCATGAGGCTCGAAAGCGAGCCATTCGCGCCACGGCTAGAGCTAATTTGTTTGGGACAATCCCGACAGGTCCTAAAGCCAAGACTTTCTTGAGATTTGTTCGGCTGGGTGGGGAACACAAGCGGCGATTTTACAAGATACTTTACGGCGATTACTGGTGAAGCGTTCTTCCCACCGCTTCTGCGATTCGGCGCAACTCCTCAACCAATTCAGCAAACATTTTCGGTGTCAGGGATTGAGGCCCGTCCGATAAGGCTTTTTCGGGTTTGGGGTGAACCTCAATCAAGAGGCCATCGGCTCCAGCGGCTACCCCAGCTTTCGCCAAGCTTCCAACCAAATCGCGTTGTCCGGCTGCATGACTTGGGTCAATCACGATGGGAAGATGCGTTAGTTTTTTCGCCACAGCAATGGCTGAGATGTCAAGTGTATTTCGAGTGTACTTTTCAAAGGTTCGGATCCCCCGCTCACACAAAATGATTTGGGTGTTTCCGTTGGAAGCGATGTATTCGGCCGCCATGAAAAGCTCTTCAAGGGTGCTCATCATCCCACGCTTCAACAAGACAGGTTTTCTCGCTTTCCCCACTTCTGCGAGCAAGGAAAAGTTTTGCATGTTGCGTGCCCCGATCTGAAGAATATCCGTGTGCTTTTCAACAAGCTCTACATCATTGGGGCTTAAGACCTCCGTGATGACGTACAGGCCAAATTCCTTTCCGACCTCCTTCAGGATCTCAAGTCCTTCTTTTCCAAGCCCCTGAAAGCTGTAGGGGGAAG
>Ga0207095_10135_pt1 | contig 22692 bp, 15 predicted proteins | sample Alteio_BWMinHeat_88_FD_153529 | JGI IMG/M metagenome (GOLD analysis project Ga0207095, IMG submission 153529) | Enriched cells from forest soil in Barre Woods Harvard Forest LTER site, Petersham, Massachusetts, United States -... | ecosystem: Environmental > Terrestrial > Soil > Temperate forest >... | reverse complement strand
AGGCCGATCCGAAGGATCTTTCAACCCGGCTGAGCTTTGACGCCCGCGGGGTTGAAAAAGACATTGGCAAGTTTGTGGCCGCGCGTTCGGCGCCCAATGGTCTCGTGCCCAGTTTTTTGAACTCCGCGCCAAGCCTCTTTTCGGAGTCAGACGGGCAATTTCATCAGCGTATTTACGGCAAGATGGGCTATGTCGACGACCAGGCGTTCACCTACGACCTCGCGCTTTACACGATTGGCCTGCTGCTCAATGGCGAGACGGAACAGGCCGAGAAGATTTTGAACGCGCTTGAAAAGGACTTTTATCTTCCGAAAAACGGCTCGTATGGCTTGTTCAATGCCTATGTCGTGACGAGCAAGATTCCGCGTGGCGACATGGAAATGGGGGGCGATGGCGACCGCATTCACGCGGGGCCGACGTTGTGGGTGGCGCTCGCGGCGTTGAACCATATGAAGCTTCAGCGAAACACGCGTTACCTGGAGTTCGTCCTGGATATCATGCACTGGTGCCGCACGGAATTGACCTATTATCGTTTTCCGGACGGCGAGCGCGGCGCGATTTCAATGGGAATGGGGTGGGGGCCGCCCTGGTTCAAGATTTTTTCCACCGAGCACAACATCGACTATTTCTCCGTCCTTCAGATGCTGCGTCAGATTTATGACGAATCACCGGAGAACGTCCGGAAGATTTTTGCCAACCGCAACATCGACCCGGCATGGCTCGACGACGAGATGAAGCACGTGGGCCGGTGGTTGCGCGAAGTGGCCTACAACAAGGAGAAGGGCTGTTTTCAGGCCGGCGTGAACATGAATGGTCCGGATCCGACAAAGATTCTGGATGGCACGAGCTGGGGCCTTGGCGGTGTGGGGCCCGAGAATTACGCGGCGTGGGGCATCGATCTTGAAGATTTGATCAATCACACCGAAAAATATTTTCTGGCGACGTACAAGCTTCCCAATGGCAGGGCGGTGGAGGGATTTGATATCACGGACATGGAAGGATACCGGCGCAACCGCAAACCGCTCGTGTGGTTTGAGGGGACAGGCCAGCAGATCATCGCCTATCGCGAACTCGCGAAATATTACGAATCGCGAAACGAAAAGGAAAAAGCCCGCCGCGCCAATGAGAAGGCGGTCCAGTTCACCGAGGACATGCATGCTTTTTCAGAATTTTACGGCTTGAGAGGCGGCCTCCCGTACATGGCGATCGCGCCGAAGCAGACGGAAATCGTGAAGACCCTTTTTTGGGAATGGGAAATTCCTCGCGGCAAATCCACCGACATCTGGGTGGGATCCGCCTCGTCGACGATGTGGTACCTCTATTGCGTTCACAATTTTTACAACCCGATGAAGTGGAAAGACTAAATTGAAACCGATCCTGTCCATCGCAGTCCTGGTTTTTCTGGCGGCGCAAAGCGCGCCGGCGCAGATCGTGGTGAAACGACCGTTTTTCAATCTTAACTCCACCAACCGGCCTCCTTTTCATGTTTATTCGGACTATCAGGTGCCGGAGAACCATGGCGCGCCGTCGGGCTGGATTGGTGATTACCGCGATATCCTCATGGATGCCAATTGTCCGGAAAATCCCCACTCCGGAAAGACGTGCATCAAGGTGACTTACACCGCCCAATCGTCCAAATACGCCGATTGGGCCGGGTTCTTCTGGCAGAACCCTCCCAACAACAATGGGGACATCGACGGCGGCATCAATCTGACCGGGGCAAAAAAACTTACCTTTTGGGCGCGCGGCGCGAAAGGGGATGAGATGATCGACGCGTTCAAGATGGGCGGGACATTGGGCGCTTATCCGGACACCGACACCGTTGGCCTTTACAACATCCAGCTCGAAACGAAGTGGACTCTTTATGAAATCGACCTTTCCCATGTCGACACCTCCTATATTTCCGGTTTCTTCGCCGTTATCTGGAAGCGATTCCTGAATCCGAAGGGATTCGTCATCTATCTCGACGACATTAAAATTGAATAGCCTATGAACCTACCCACACCTGTTCCTTCCCCCGTTTTGCGTTCCGGCGCTTTTCGGCCGACGCTGAAAGAAATCGCGAGTATTGCGAAGGTCGACATTTCCACGGTTTCACGCGCGATCAACGACAGTCCTCTCATCACTCGAGAGACCAAGGCCACGGTCCTGGCGATTGCGGAGAGGATGAATTATTTCCCGAACTCGCTGGCGCGGGGATTGGTCAACCAGAAGAGCGAAACGCTTGGGATCATTCTCCCCACGATTTCCTTTTTGCAGGGGCCTTTTTTCTCGCAACTGCTGGCCGGGTTGGAACAAGCCAGCATTGAGAGCGGCTACAACATCCTCATCGCTTCGGCGACACACCGCGACCGCGACAAACATTTTCCCTTCAACCTCACGCGCGCCCGGCGCATCGATGGCATGTTGATCATGAACGAGCAGCACAAGATTGGAAATCTCCCGGCTCTCAAGAAGGAAAAGTTTCCCTTCGTCTTCATGAACCGCGATATCGATGATTCCGAGGTCTATTGCGTCGCCATGGACAACGTGCAGGGAGGACGGCTGGCAACTCAACATCTGCTCGATTTGGGGCATACGCGCATTGGTTTTGTGACCGGCAACGCCGACATGGCGGTGACGCAGGCCCGCCGGGAGGGGATTCGCCAGGCACTGGAAGCGCACGGGATGATTTTGGATGAAGAAATGGTGGTGGAAGGTTTGTTTGAGAATGGCATCGATACTGGAGCTCAATGCGCCATGCGCCTCTTGAAAGCCAAACGTCGTCCCACCGCGATTTTCGCATTCAGCGACGAACTGGCGATCGGTGTGATGCAGACCGCGCGCAACCTCGGAATGCGCATGCCGGAGGATCTTGCGATCGTGGGTTACGACAACATTGAGTATGGCGCCCACTTGAATCCGCCACTGACGACGATTTCGCAGGATCCATTCGCCATCGGAGCGACCTCCTGCCGGATGTTGATCGAGATGTTGAATGGAAAGATGCCGGAAAATCGTCACGTCAAAATTCCGGTCAAGCTGGTGGTGCGCAATTCAAGCGGACAACCCTCACGCGAATGAGTGATTTCATGCAAACGTTTGCGCGACGGGCGATGGTGCTTCTCCTGGGCACGGGGCTTTGGATGACCGCGTCCGGCGAGGAAACCAAGCCGGCGGCGGAGGATCAGCCCAGTTACATTTTAATCAAGCCTCTTCCGGGCGGGACGGGAAACCTCAGTTCGGCCCAACAGACGAGCAAGGCGTGGAACCTGTTGCTTGCCGAAAAATACGACGAAGCGATCGCGTCCGCGGAGGAATGTATTCAAAGGTTCGACGAGCGCGCCATCAAACAGCAGCAGAAGCTCAAGGATTTCCTTCCGAAAGTGGAAGCGCCCAAGCCCTGGGCCCTCAACGACGTCGCGACCTGTCTTTTCATCAAGGGGCGCGCGTTGCGGCTGCAGGGGAAGAATGACGAAGCGAAGGTCGTTTTTGGAAAGATCATTGCCGATTACGGTTTCGCGCAATGTTGGGATCCCCGCGGCTGGTATTGGAAGGTCGCGCCGGGGGCAAAAGACGAGATCGATTGCATCGACCTCGGCCTGGATTATGGCGATTACACCTCAACGACGCTGGCCACCAAGGCGTGGGACGCCCTGGGAAACAAGCAATATTGGGAAGTCGAATTTTACGCGAACAAATGCATCGATCTTTTCGCCGACCAGGCGGTGGAGATGCAGAAAAAACTCAACGGCTTCGCCCCGCACGATGAAGCGGCCAAATATTGGGCGCTCAACGACGTCGCCACATGCCTTTTTATCAAGGGAAAGGCGTTTGAAGAGCAGGGGAAATGGAAGGAAGCGAAACATTGCATGAAAGATGTCATGGACCACTATTCCTTCGCCCAATGCTTCGACCCGCGGAATGCGTCGTATTGGGAGGTGGCCAAGGGCGCGCGAGATCGAATCGTCGCCATGACGCGCAATCTGCAGCAGCAAAATGCGTCCAACCCTTCCGTCAGTTCCGTCAAGAATCAGTAACCCCGCCTTCGCGGTCTGTGACGGCTGCTACGGGAATTATTCCGCAGCCGGCTCTTCGACGTCCTGGCCCAATTCGTAAACCGTGAAACGCTTGATCACGATATTCTCGCCGAGTTCCGCGATTTTCGAAGTGAGATGGTCCTTGATCGTCACGTCGCTGTTTTTGATGAACGCCTGTTCCATCAGGCAGACGGTGGAGTAAAACTTCTCGATCTTGCCGTCGACGATCTTTTCCACGATGTTCGCAGGTTTGTCCTTCACCTGCGCGCGCGCGATGTCGCGTTCCTTTGCCAGGGAGTCGGCCGGAACCTGTTCGCGCGTGATGCAAAGTGGTTTGGCGGCGGCGATGTGCAGGGCGACGTCCTTCACGAATTCGCGGAATTGATCGGTCTTCGCCACGAAGTCGGTTTCGCAATTCACCTCGACGAGCACGCCCATCTTGCCGCCCATGTGAATGTAGGAGGCAATGACGCCTTCCTTGGCCACGCGGCTCGACTTTTTCGCGGCGGTCGCGATGCCGCGCTTGCGGAGCACGACTTCGGCGGCTTCCATGTCGCCCTTCGCCTCTTCAAGGGCCTTTTTGCAGTCCATCATGCCGGCGTTGGTTTTGTCGCGCAACTGCTGCACCATCTTCGCGGTGATTGTCGGGGTGGCTGTCATGGTCATAGGAAATGAAACGTTGAATGTGAAATGAAGGGCGCCGGCGGGCAGGTCGCACGCCGGACGCACAGGAAGCAAAGATGATTAGTCCGAGACGGCGGCGAGATCGGATTCCTCGGTCGTCACGCCGGGAACGAGCTCGGCTTTCTCAACGACTTCCTGATCCTCAGTCTGCTGGACCTGCTGCGGGTGCAGGCGTTCGAAATGCATGCGCGCCTGCGACAATTCCTCTCCGAAGTGATTCAAAAGGGTGCGGATGGCGCGGAGACCGTCGTCATTGCTCGGAATGACATGCATCACCTTGTCCGGATCGGCATTGGTGTCGACCAGCGCCACGATCGGGATTTTGAGGCGGTTGGCTTCGGCGACCGCGATCTTTTCCTGGGTGATATCGATGATGAAAAGAGCTGCGGGCGGCTTGTTCATCGTCAGGATGCCATCGAGATTCTTGTGAAGGCGCGCGGCTTCACGGCGAAGGCTGGAGACTTCCTTCTTGCCGAGCTGCTTCATGATGCCTTCCTTTTCCAGCTTCTCGATTTCGCGCAGGCGTTTCACGCTGCGGCGGATGGTGGTGAGATTGGTGAGGGTGCCGCCCAGCCAGCGCTCGGTCACGCAGTGCATGTGGCATTTTTCGGCCACTTCGCGCACGATTTCCTTGGCCTGCTTCTTGGTGCCGACGAAAAGCATTTCGCCGCCGTTGAGCAGGATGCCGCGCAGGAATTCGACCGCTTCCGCGATCTTCTTCTGGGTCTTCGAGACGTCGATGACGTGGACTCCATTGCGCGAGTCAAAAATGTAGGGGCGCATCTTGGGGTTCCAGCGTTCGGTCTGGTGACCGAAGTGGACGCCCGCTTCCATCAATTCTGTAACTGAGAGTTCTGCCATAATCTTTCTTTTGTTCACATCCCGGATTCCGGGACACGGCTGCACCGTTAAGGTTGGATTTTATTGTGGCCCCTTCGGGACCGTTCGTTCTCCCAAAAATGGGAGCCCATAAGAGTAGCTGAAGGGTGGGGGCAATCAAGCCCAAACTCCTTGAAATCACTTGTGTCCGTCCGATTACCCGCTTAAAAGTCCTTCTGTCGAATAAGGAGATTTCATGCGTCTTTTGATTCTTTTCATGGCGTTTTTCGGGCTTGTGGCGCAGGGAGCGCAGACGCGCGAGGAGTTTGAAGCGCAGCTCCATTATCAGCAGGGCGACGTCGTGCTGAAAGACGGCCTGGCGACGATCCATGTGCCGCCGGAATTTCGCTATCTCAAACCCGATCAGGCCGATCTCATCCTCGTCCAGGCATGGGGTAATCCGCCGGGGACAAAAACGCTGGGAATGCTGTTTCCCGCGGATGTCAGTCCTCTGACGAGTGAAGGCTGGGGCGTGGTCATCACGTATCAGGAGGATGGTTACGTGAAGGACGCGGACGCGGAGAAAATTGATTACAACGATCTGCTGCAAAAGATGAAGAAAGAGTCCGTCGAGGATAATGCCGAACGCAAGAAACAGGGTTATCAGCAGATCGATCTGGTGGGATGGGCGGAGCCTCCGCGCTACGATCCACCCAATCATAAGCTTTATTGGGCCAAGGAATTGAAGGTGGAAGGGGCGAAGGAAAACACGCTGAATTACAACATTCGCGTTCTCGGCCGTCGCGGCGTGCTGGTGTTGAACGCCATCGCGGGCATGAAACAACTGCCGGAAATCACCGAAAAAATGCAAAAGGTGATCACGTTCGTTGATTTCAACGAGGGACACCGCTATGCGGAATTCAAACCCGGCGTGGACCGCATCGCGGCCTATGGCATTGCGGGATTGATCGCGGGAACCGTCGCCGCCAAAACGGGGCTTTTCAAATATCTCATCGGTATCTTGATCGCCGCCAAAAAAGCGGTGGTCGCGGGCGTGATCGCCATCGGAGCGTTCTTCAAGAAACTCTTCGGACGCAAGACCGAGCGACAGCAGGACAGCGGAGTCAAAAGGGGCGGCGGTCTTTAGTCAGCCTGTCAGACAAATTCCAGTTTCGGAAAGGCGCGACCGAGAATGGGCGTGGAGGGAGATTTCATCCAGTTCTCGAGCACCGTCGCATAGACGGAACGGAAGTCGATTTTGTATTTCAAGTCGCCCGCCTGGAGATCCTGAAGGTCCGGCGCCGCTCCGTAGAGACCGGGTTTGACGCGTTTGCCGAAGACGAACATCGGGCCGGCGGCGCCATGGTCGGTGCCGCCTGAGGCGTTTTCCGCGACGCGACGGCCGAATTCGGAGAAGCTGAACGCCAGAACCCGGTCGGCGTTGCGCTGCTGCTCGAGATCGGCATAAAACGCGTGCATTGCCTCCGCCAGCTCATTGAGAAGCTTGTTCTGGTCCCGCAGCTGGTTGGAATGTGTGTCGTAGCCGCTTTGCGAGACATAGAAGATCCGCGTGGGCAATTTGCCGGCGATCATTTGCGCGACGAGCTTGAGGCCATGGCCGATTTCCGTATCGGGATAATTGATGTTGGAATGATATTGCTTCGTCACCTCGCGGATCTTGTCCGAGGAGAGCTGCGCGTTCATCGCCGTGCGCTGCAAATAATCGATCGAACCGTGCGGCGCGTCCATGCCCCCCATGGAGGGCTGGTCGACTTTATTCAATTTCTTGAAATAAGACTCGGCGGACTTCATCGCCTCGCCGGTGGCTGCGCCGGTGTCGACCCAGCGATACATTTCAGGATCCTCGAAGGAAATGCCAAAGGGTGTTTTGGCGGAGAACGCCTGGGGTAAAATTTTTCCGATGTTGACGGCCGTGGTGGGATCGCAGCCCTGGCATTTATTGTCGAAATAACGTCCCAGCCATCCATATTTCTCCACCTTGTCGGCGTCGCTCGCCGTGTGCCAGATCTCCATCGAGCGGAAGTGGGAGCGATTGGGATTCGGATAGCCGACGCCTTCGACAATCGCCATTTTGCCTTCGTCAAAGAGCGCCTTGAATTTCGAAAGCTGCGGATGAAAGCCGAGCTGGCCGTTGATCGGGAGGATGTCCTTTGCCGGAATCGCAAGCTTGGGACGCGACTTGTAATAAATATCGTTCGTGTAGGGAATGATGGTGTTGAGTCCGTCGTTGCCGCCGCTCAGTTGAACCACGACCATGATGGGATCGTCGCCGGTGACGAGCGCGTCGGCGGACGTGAGCGGATTGTCGAGCGCCCAGACCGTGCGGGAAAGAAAGGAGGGAATGGTGCCCGCGACCGATGCGATCACGATCGAACGGCGGATGAATTCGCGACGGGTGAGAAGATTCGGTTTCATAGGCAGGTTCCTAAAAAATTCTGATACGTGACGTTGCTGCGAATTTTGGCCATTCGGCTAGGCGCGCGAGTCGCTGCGATATCCGCAGCGATCTCGTAGCGCGAGCGCAACGCCGCCGATGGCCAAAAGACGCGCAACCCTTGGGGCGGCGGCTCTTTTGGCCGACTCCATCGTTGGCTCGGCAGTCAAAGCCCACGGTCGGGGATTCTCCTGCCTCGCCGCCTTGGATTCGGCCAAAATAGCCTTTCGCGTCACGCATCATAATTTTTTAGGAGCCTGCTAACAGACCTGATATTGCGGCGTGCTCATCATCAGATGGATCACGCCGCGGATTTTTTGGTCGGCATTCGGATTGGCGGGACGGAATTGGTAGGAGCCGCCGATTTCATTGGTGTCGAGGTAACTCACAAACTGGCGGAACGTCTCGTCGTCGGGCTGATCATTCCAAAGATAGTTGCAAAAGAATTTCACCGTCTGGATCGACGTGCCAAGCTGGTCCCGATGGCAGATGGGGTCGATCTTCAACGGCTCCGAGTGCTGCTGCAGCATGCGCAACACCTCGGGTTTGACTTCCCCATTGGGCATGCGCTGTTTTTTCCCCAGCATCATTTCGGGTGGAACGCCGTGAACAAGATAGCTCGCGAAATTGTATCGGAGAAGAAGGCTCGCCGTGTTCACCCAGGTCAAGCCGCCGTCCCAGCCCTTGACGTTTGGCGGATTGAAGGGTTCCTGACCCATGAGGCGCAGCACGTTGAGGATCAACTTCGCGAACTGTTCGGTTTCATGAAAATCCTTTTTCAACAAGTGGAAGGAACCGATGACGAGCTGGATCGGGCTTTTGATCTGCGTGCGCACCGCGCGGTCGGAGTAAAAGGCGCGGCACGAGAACATTTTCCAAAGCAGGGGACGCAGTTCGTAATGGGCGTCGCGCAATAATTGGGCCAGACTCTCCACGAGTTCGTCCTCCGCGTTTTCATAGGCGAAAAAGCTCCAGAGTTTGCGGACGATGAAGCGGGCACAGGCGGGCTGGTCGAAGATGGTCTTGACGATGTCGGCCCCGTCCCAGTTGCCTTCGCGTCCCATGAAGGTTTTGGGGCCGTTGTCATGCTGGCGGGGTTGAAATTCGAAGCTCATCTCCCTTCGGTTGTATCCCCATCCGGTGAACGCGCGGGCGGATTCCTTGATGTCCTGTTCTGTGTAGTTGCCCTCGCCGAGTGTGAAGAGCTCCATCAGCTCGCGCGCATAATTTTCGTTCGGATGCTCCTTGTGGTTCGAATTGTTGTCGAGCCACAGGATCATCGCGGGGTCCTGGCTGATCTCGAGGACCATCTGCCGGAAATTGCCACGGGCATGACGGCGCAGGGTTTCATTTTGCAGCCACATGAGGTAGGGGTTTTTGACCTTGTCGCGGGCGGTGGCGAAATGTCCGTGCCAGAAGAGCGTGAGTTTTTCCTGCAAGGGGCGCGTGGTGGAAAGCATGCGGCGGGGCCACCACATTTCGAGATCCATCATCTTTTCGCGAACTTCCTTGAGCTTGGCCTTTTTCTCCTCCTCGGTGAGACCTTTTCGAGGCACAAAATCCTCGTCAGCCATCAGGGCGCACTCGGGTTTGGGCCATTCCTCAGGAGTGGATTCGTAATCCAGGATCCTCTGAAGTGAAACGTCGGGACCGTCTTTTAAGAGGCGCTGAATTTCTTCGGGCTGCGCGCTAAAACCCGTGCGGTTCAGAAGATGGGCGGCGGCGCGTTCATCCCAGGGACCAGGAAAGGGAGCCAGAAGTTCAGATACGGCTTCAGACATGGGAAGTTCCTAGGAGATCCAACACCGCGAGAAGACAAAGGTTCTTTCCAATATACGACTTGGAAAGGGATTGGCAACGGAATCAGGAGGACTTTCCGGCGTATTTGCCGTTCTTTCCGTTTCGCTCTTTCGGGACAATGGGGGCCACCTTGAGAAAGACGGACCGTTCGCCCACCACGTGCCGCAATTCATGAATGAGGCCTTCGTTGGGCAGCACGTGAAATTCGGATCCCGTATTCATATAAACCACTTCGCCATTGGTCTGTTCCATGCAAAGAAGGACGGGGAGCTTGCCCGGATGCTTCTGGAGGACTGCGCGCACCTGTTCCAGATGCTCCACGCCGCAGCGGTTGTTGGGGAAATGGAGATGCACGGCTTTGGTAAAACGCTGCGGGGCTTCATCGAGCGGAAAAACCTCCGAAGCCACGAGTTTGGGCGTGTCTTCGCGCAGATCGACGCGACCGCAAATCAGCACGGCGCGCTCGGGTCCAATCGCGTTTTTCGATTTTTCAAACGAGTCCGAGTAGACCAGCACTTCCACCGAGCCATCGAGGTCCTCGACGCCGAGGATGGCCCAGGGACGATTGTCCTTTTTGCTCAATTTCTTTTGGAAGGAGGTGATGATGCCGCCAAGCCGGGTCTCATCGCCGTCCTGCAACTCGCTCAAATGCGTCGTGGACTTGAGTTCGAAAAGTTTCAACGTCGGGACGTATTGCGTGAGCGGATGTCCGGACACATAAAATCCGAGCAGTTCCTTTTCATAGGCGAGCAGCTCATTTTGATGCCATTCGGGAAGTTTCGCGCCGGTTTCGGTTTCCACCTGCTGCGAGGCGCTGTCGTCGCCGAAGAGGCCGCCCTGGCCGCGGGCGCGGTCATGCTGCAGGGTCGAGCCGAGGGAAAGGGCGCGGTCGATCAGTTCGAAGTTATGGCGGCGCGTCAGGCCCGTGAAATCGAACGCGCCGGATTTCACGAGGCTTTCGAGGACGCGCTTGTTCACGAGCCTGCTGTCGAGGCGGGAACAAAAATCGAAGAGGCTTTTGTACGGGCCGTTTTTCGCGCGCTCGAGGATGATATTGTCGACGGCGCCGGTGCCGACGTTTTTGATGGCGGCGAGGCCGAAGCGGATCTGTTTCTCGCTGACGACGGTGAAGAGCTGGTCGGATTCGTTGATGCTGGGCGGCAACACTTCGATGTCGAGCTGGCGGCAATTGTTGATGTAATCGGTGGCCTTGTCCTTGTCGTTGAGTTCGTTCGACAGCGCGGCGGCCATGTATTCCACCGTGTAGTTCGCCTTCAGGTAGGCGGTTTGATAGGTGATGATGCCGTACGCGGCGGAATGCGATTTATTGAAGCCGTAGCCCGCGAATTTCTCGAGCAGATCGAAGATCTTTTCCGCTTTTTCCTTGGGGATGTTGTTCTTTTCCCTGGCGCCTTTGACGAACAACTCGCGCTGTGCGGCCATTTCCTCGAGTTTCTTTTTGCCCATGGCGCGGCGGAGAATGTCGGCGCCGCCGAGCGAGAAGCCGGCGAGGGCGCTTGCAGCCTGCATCACCTGTTCCTGATAGATCATCATGCCGTACGTTTCCTTGCAGATGTCCTCCAGCAGGGGATGATCGTAATGGATGGGTGTCTGACCGTTCTTGCGTTTGATGAATTCCGGAATGAGATCCATCGGGCCGGGACGATAGAGCGCGATGAGCGCGAAGATGTCCTCAATGCAGGTGATGCCGAATTTACGCGAGAGGTCGCGCATGCCGGGACTTTCCAGCTGGAAGACCGCCGTGCTGTCCGCGCGATTGAGAAGTTCGAAGGTCTTTTTGTCCGCAAGATCGAACGCATCGGGATCCAGTCTTTTGCCCTGAGTTTTTTCGATCATGTCCACGGCGTCCTTGATGACGGTGAGCGTCTTGAGGCCGAGGAAGTCCATCTTGAGAAGGTTGAGCTTCCCGAGCGAATCCATCGAATATTGGGTGACGATCGCCTCGCTTTTATCGCGCGCGAGCGGGACGAAGTGATAAAGAGGCTCGCCGCAGATCACGACGCCGGCGGCGTGCACGGAGCTCTGTCGGGAAAGTCCCTCGAGCGTGAGGCCGGTATCGATCAACTCCGCATAGGCGGGATTGCCTTTCACGGCATTTTTCAGATCGGGACTTTCCTTGAGCGCTTTATCGAGCGTCATCTTGAGCTCGTTGGGAATCATCTTTGCGAGTCGGTCGACTTCGCCGTAGGGAAGACCCATCACGCGGCCGACGTCGCGCACGACGGCCTTGGCGCCCATGGTGCCGAAGGTGATGATCTGCGCGACGTTGTCGTTGCCATATTTCTGGCGGACGTAGTCGATCACCTCGGGCCGGCGGTTGTAGCAGAAATCGATGTCGATGTCGGGCGGGCTGACGCGCTCGGGATTCAGAAATCGCTCGAAAAGGAGCCGATAACGCAGGGGATCGATGTTGGTGATGCCGAGCGCGTAGGCGACGAGGCTGCCTGCTGCGGAACCGCGACCGGGGCCGACAGGGATGCCCTTGCTTTTGGCGTGGTGAATGAAGTCCCAGACAATGAGGAAGTAACTAAGGAACCCGGTTTTTTCCATGACGCGCAACTCGAGGTTCATGCGGTCGACGATCGTCTTCTGTTCGGGCGTGGTTTTCTTCGTGTCGGGATCAAAATCAAAACGTTTCTGAATGCCCTTCTTCACGAGTTCCTGAAGGTAATCGGAGCGGTTTTTTCCGGCGGGTGGCTCGTAGGCGGGATAGCGGTTGGTTTTGAAATCGAGCAGTAGGTTGCAGCGCTCGGCGATTTCGAGCGTGTTATTCAATGCCTCGGGATATTCGCCCAGGGCGGCCTCCATTTCGGCGCGGGTCTTGTAATAAAATTCCTCGGTTTCGTAGCGTTTACGTTTCTCGTCGTTGAGGAGCGAGGCGGTGCCGATGCAAATCATCGCGTCGTGGGCGGCGGCCTGCGATTTCTCGAGGTAATGGACGTCGTTTGTGGCCACGAGCTTGATGCCATGTTTTTTCGCGATCTCGGCGATCTGCGGATTGACGCGCCGCTGTGCCTCGATCCCGTGGTTCTGCACCTCGAGATAAAAGCGGTCGCCGAAAAGGTCTTTGCAGAATCGAACGAAATCGAGCGCCTTCTCGGGCTGATTGTTCATCAGGTTGAAGGCGACCTCGCCCTTCAGGCAGGCGGAAGTGGCGATCAGGCCCTTGTGATATTCGGCAAGGAGATCGCGATCGATGCGCGGCTTGTAATAAAAACCGGTGAGGTGCGCCTCCGTCACCATCTTGAGCAGATTGCGGTAGCCGAGCTCGTCCTGCGCGAGGAGGAGGAAGTGATACGAGGCGTCGCGCGCGCTGGCGGCGTCCTTCTCGGTGCGTTTGCCCGGGGCCATGTAGACTTCGCAGCCGATGATGGGGCGAAGGCCGTGGTTTTGCGCCTCCTGGTAAAATTCGACAGCGCCGAAAAGGTTGCCGTGGTCGGTGAGCGCCACCGCAGGCGCGCCGCATTCCTTCGCCTTTTTCATCAGGTCGGGGATGCGGATGATCGAGTCCAGCAGGGAATATTCCGTGTGCTGATGCAGGTGGACGAATGAAGGGCTGTGGCTCATGACCGTTCTTCATCCTGCCATGTTCGAATGAAGTCGCAACTGGAAATCTTTTTGCTTTCGTGACGCTCCGGTTTTGTGCACTTTAATGGCCGTTTATGCCGAAACGCACCGACCTGAAGTCGATTCTCTTAATTGGTTCAGGCCCGATTATCATCGGGCAGGCGTGCGAATTTGATTATTCCGGGACGCAGGCGTGCAAGGCGCTCCGCGAGGAGGGATACAAGGTCATTCTGGTCAATTCCAACCCCGCCACGATCATGACGGATCCGGAGTTCGCGGACCGGACGTACATCGAGCCCATCACTCCCGATTGCGTGGCCAAGATCATTGAGCGGGAAAAGCCGGACGCCCTGCTGCCGACGCTGGGTGGACAGACCGCGCTCAACACCGCCATGGCGCTTCATCGCCGGGGAATTTTAAAGCAGTTCAACGTGGAAATGATCGGTGCGAAAGCCGCGGCGATCGAGAAGGGGGAGGACCGCCAGCTTTTCAAGGACGCGATGATCAAGATCGGGCTCGATTGTCCCATCAGCGGCACGGCGCACACGTTGGATGAAGCGCGCGGCGTGGCGCAAAAAATCGGCGTTTTTCCCATCATCATCCGTCCCGCCTACACGCTGGGCGGCACCGGTGGCGGCGTGGCGTACAATCGCGAGGAATTCGAGCAGATGGCGCAACGCGGGCTCGACCTCTCCCCGGTAAGCGAAATTCTCGTCGAGGAATCGCTGATCGGATGGAAGGAGTATGAGATGGAGGTGATGCGCGACCATAAGGACAACTGCGTCATCATTTGTTCCATTGAAAATTTCGATCCCATGGGCGTGCACACCGGCGATTCCATCACCGTGGCGCCGGCGCAGACGCTGACGGACAAGGAATATCAGATCATGCGCGACGCCTCCTTCGCGTGCATTCGCGAGATCGGCGTGGAGACCGGTGGATCGAATATCCAATTTTCAGTGAACCCGGAGACGGGCCGCATGATCATCATCGAGATGAATCCGCGCGTGTCGCGCTCCTCGGCATTGGCGTCGAAGGCGACGGGCTTTCCCATCGCGAAGATCGCGGCGAAGCTGGCGGTGGGCTACACGCTGGATGAGATTCCCAATGACATCACACGCGAGACGCCGGCGAGTTTTGAGCCGACGATCGATTACGTGGTGACGAAAATTCCACGTTTTGCCTTTGAGAAGTTTCCCGGGGCGGATGCCACGCTGACCACCCAGATGAAAAGCGTGGGTGAGGCGATGGCGATCGGGAGGACCTTCAAGGAATCGCTGCAGAAGGCATTGCGCTCGTTGGAAGTGGGGCGCATGGGTCTTGGCGGGGATGGAAAAGCGTGGCGCATCGGCGAGACGAGCTATGGCGACCGCGACATCCTGCCGCGCGAGATCATCCAGCAAAAGCTCACGACGCCGAATTGCGACCGCATCTTTTTCATCCGCCATGCCATGCGGGCGGGTTTCACGGTGGAGGAAATTTTCCAGCTCACGAAGATCGATCGCTGGTTCTTGTCAAACATCGAGGAGATCGTGCAGTGTGAGGAAGAGCTCGCGTCCGCGAAATTTTGAGCTGCAACTGGTACGCATCTTGCAATGCCCGTTGAGAGCTAGTAAATTGATTTTGAGATGGTGTTGTTTCGCTCCCGACAAAAGGGTTTTCAGGGTTTTACATTGATCGAGCTTTTGGTCGTTATTGGAATCATCTCTCTTTTAATGGCATTGCTGCTGCCTTCGCTGAGCAACGCGCGCGAGTCGGCCCGCAAAGCCAAGTGCCTGTCCAACATTCACCAGCTTGGGATTGCGCTGACGGGCTATGCCCTCGATAACAACGGCAATTTTTATTATTATCCTCTAAGCGGTGACCATACGTACGACGCTTCGAGATCTTTTCCCTCGGGTCAGATTGTGGGTTCCCAGTATCAGCCTTGGGAAGGCTTGAGCAATTACGTGGTAAAAACATCGATTCTCTATTGTCCCTCGGTTGTCTACAAAAACATCGCTCCTTCTTCCTACGATCCAGCGTTCCATCCCAATACGGTTCAGCCCTGGGGCTCGCTTGTTTATTCGGACACTCACTATGGATACATGGAGTTTATGAACCTGGATGTGCCGAAGAACTACATTCTTATCTTCGAGTCGCCCTACCTCTATGGCCATAGCTATTTTTATAACTCCCACGGTGGTTCCGCATCGGTCGTCGCGCTCGACATGGGATCGGGAAACACTTATGCCGGCGCATCAGGAGGAAACTCGAGCCCGGTTGATGGAGCATATTGGGGCGTCTATTTCGGGTCGACCCCTCCGGCGCCGACCGCCCACTACAACGGTACGAACGTGGGATATGTTGACGGACACGTCGAGTGGCAGTCGGGTCCACGACTCAAGTGGTTCTATTTCTACGACGACTGGTCCAACGTGGCCGCCGGAAACGGCTATCCCTGTCGGGGAACTTATTGAATGTCTGAAGTTATTTAACGCGTCAAACGTCACTGTTTGTCGAGATTATCGACAAAAAGGGAAGTGGTTTCGGAGAAGACGGTGCCATCTTCGGTTTCCGCGCGCGTGGCGAGCGAATGCTCTCCTTCGGAAAGCGTCGTGGTATCCAGCTGCGCGATGAAGAGGCCCGTTTTCGGATCGCGCGTGACGGCAAGGTCGTGGTTGTCCAGCGTGAGCGCGAAGCTTTTCACAGGGGAGTTGGACAGGCATTCAGCTTGCAGATCGATTTTGCCGCGGAGCGGTTTCCATGAGGTGGGCGAGCGCCAGCGCAGCTGGACGGGGCTTTCCTTCGAGGCATAAAGTTGTTGAAGCGTGCTATAGGCCGGTTTGCGCATGCCGGAAAGCGTGACAAGTCCCATCGACTGCGGATTGGTGATCATCGTGTGCCAGTCATTGAGCGCCCACCAGATGCATCCGCAGAGGTAGGGCTTGGAGGTGAACGCTTCGAACGTATCCTTCGCCACCTGCACCTGGGCGTCGCTGTTGGACAGATCCTTTTCCGACCAGATGCCGAATTCCGTCGCGAAAAGAGGAAGATCGGGATGCGCGGCATGCATCGTTTCCAGCGCCTTGATCGTTGCGGGACCATAAGTATGCCCGTAAAAAACCCCGTAATAGGAAGTGAAGCCCATGAGATCGCACGCCTCATGCGTGGCGTCGAAGGCATCGTTGCCCGAGGCCGATTGCGCGACAAGGCGGGTGCCATCCGTTTTCGTCGCAACCTGCTTCAAGTCCTCGATGAACGCCTGACGTTCGCGCTGGCTTTCCGATTCATTGCACGTGCCCCAGATCAGAACGCTGGGACGGTTGAAGTCCCGGGCGATCATTTCCGAAAACATCTGGCGCGCGATGGGGCGCTTGAGTTGAGCTTCAAACGCCTTGGCTTCAAACCAGTAGACGGGAATCTCTTCCCAAAGTCCGATGCCGAGCCGATCGGCAATAAGAGGGAACAGCGGATGGGCGGGACGATGGCCGGTGCGCACGAAATTCGCGTTGAGATCGTAGATGTTTTGAAAATCCTGGCGAAGGCCCGTTGGGATGGGCGGTTGTTGCGGGAAGGCGTAGGGAAACGTTTCATGCACGGCGACACCACGAAAAAAAACCGGCTGCCTGTTGAGCGTGAGGTCGGTTTTTTGACGCGCGATCGAGCGCACTCCGAATTGAGTGAAAAAATGGTCGAGAATTTTGCCATTTGATTGCAGCTCAACCTCCAGGACATAAAGTTTCGGGCGACGAAGGTTCCAATTTTCCAGATTGGGATAAGTCAGGGAGAAAGGCACGACGCCGTATGTTTCGCTCGAAGGCGTCCATGTGCGGGAGGAAGAACCCGTTGAAACGATTTCTGTGGGATCCACCAGATCTTCTGCGAAGGGAGTGAGAAGATTTTCTTCGGTGATTCGCGCGCGGTGAAGTTTGAAATGCAGTTCGTAGGGGCCGTTTTTATGATCGAATTGGCCGAGCACCACGATGCCTTTGATTGCCGTTTCTGAAGCTCTCGCTTCCGAAGTTTCAGAACGGACATCGACGCGGAAGATGGAGGCGGTGGGCCGGGCTTCGAGTTCCACGTCGCGCAAAATGCCGCCATAATTCCACCAGTCGGCGGTTTTGTACGGGATCGTGGGATAATCCGTTGTGGAGGGTGTGTCGCCAGAGGGAAACGGACGCCAGGGAGGATTGTCGACACGCACGGTCAACATGTTGGAACCGCTCTGCAGGACATCCGTCACGTCGAACGAAAAGGGCGTGGCGCCGCCTTCGTGACAGCCGATCCATTGGCCATTTACCCAGACGTCGGCCATGTAATGTGCCGCTCCGAAATGGAGGATGACGCGCTGGTCCTTGAATGCGGGCGGCGTCTCGAATGACGTGCGGTACCAGGCGGCGTCCTGATAGCGGTCGGGAGCGGGATTTTCCACTCCAGGAACGACGTGGTCACTCCATGCGCCAGCATTCAATTCGGTCGAAAGAGCATCGGGCGTTTCCTGTTCGATCACGCGAAGCACCTCGGGAGTGCGGGTCATGAAGGAGAGGGAATGATTGGCGGCGACACGCCGTTTTTTCCACGTGCCATTCAATATGAGCCGTGGATGTTTTTGCGCGTCGGACGAAAAATAAGGCAGGCCATTTTGGAATGGAACCGGATGGTTTTCGAGCGTTTGCCATGCCAGCGTGGGCTGGAGGGGAAGCGCTTGAACGCGGCTCAAAGTAGTTGTGCCCTGGGGGACAGAAAAAGGTTTTGAACGGGAGCGCCAGAGAATTCCAGCGATCACGGTGGGAATCGCGATTGCCAGCAACACGTGGGAAATCTTGAGTTTCATCACTGATCACCAGCCGTTGGCAAGACACCAGTCTGCTTTAACCAAATCGCCATGTCCATTGACATGGAGGGCGTTGACGCCCTGACGGGGAGTCAACGAACGATTCAACTTCATATGTTATCGATAACATATAGGTAAAAAAGTGTTAAGGGAATGGAAAATCCGCCGATTACATACTGGTTGCATATCAGTTGCCAGTTGCATCCCGGTTAAACGCGCTTATGTTAAATCAATCCGTCAGGCCGATTCTTGTCCGGCTCCGTTCCATGAAACGCGTCCTTTTCCATCTGGTTCTTTTTACAGCTTCGTCCCTTTTTGCGGCGGAGACGGTATGGAGCGGGCCCGATTATGAAATTCGCGTCTATGGATGGCTGCAATCCCAGCAGGGAACGTGCGGATTGCTTGCGAATGAGGAAGGCGACAGCCTGTCCGGACTTTATACCAATGCGCTCGCGGCCCTTTGCTTCCTGCATCATGGCGACGTCGAGCGCGCCGAACGAATTTTTCAATGCATGCGCCTCCATTCCGCCGAATGCCTGCAGGCGCCCGGTGGATTTTATCAATTCTGGAGCGCCGCGAACGGCGAGCCTCATCGCGACACGGACCGCTGGATCGGCGACAATGCCTGGTTTTTGATCGCGTTGAACTATTACAAGGCGAAGACGGGGAAGACCGATTACGACGACATGCGCGAGGGAATCGCGCGCTGGCTCATCAGTCTGCAGGACAAGGATGGCGGAGTGTGGGGCGGTTATGTCGCGGACGGCCATATCGAATACAAATCGACGGAGGGCAATCTCGATTGTTACGCCGCGCTGGTGGAATACCCCAAGGAACGCGCGAAAATCAAACGATGGCTGATCCATGACATGTGGATTCCCAAGGAACGCCGGCTTCGCATGGGATCCACGGTGGATGAATCCGCGCTGGACGATCTCACCTGGGGCGTGGCGGCGCTCGGTCCGCGTTATCATTTCACACTCAAATACGCCGAGGAGGCGTTCCTCCAGACGGTGCACTTCGATCAACGACAACATGAAGTGACCGGCTTTTCGGATTTTCTTTTCAAGAATCACGTCTGGCTCGAAGGCACTGGTCAGGTGGCCGCGGCCTACCAATACGTGGGAAACAAGGAAAAGACGGCGCACTATCTCGCCGAACTGGAAAGAAGCATGATTCCCAGCCAGGCGTTCGAGGGAACGTACGGCATGCCGTGTTTCACGAACAATCCGCGCTGGTCGACGGGCGCATCGCGCATCTTCGTTCCTTCGCAGGCGTGGTATCTTTTCGCGAAATGGGGATTCAACCCCATGGACGCCTCGCTCTATCCTTCCGCCGCCAAACTCGCGGAGACTCAGGCGCAGGCTGTTTGCGGGAGCGGAAACGGTTCGTCCATCGCGAGCGGCTCAACGCTTTGCTCCGCGGTTCCCGCCATTGAGGGAAGGTCGCGGTAGAGCGTGATCGAAATGTCCCGATTGAGCCGGATGCATGCTTTGATGGCGTCCGGATCTTTTTCGCAGTGAAGCAGCGTCTTCCATGAATAGATGTGCTTCGGCTTGTGGAAATCGCTGTTCGCCACGAAGGGAAGGCGTTTGAGTCCCACGGGATTGAAGATGTCGTTGCGATTGGCGATTTCCCACGCATCGATCAGGTCGGCGTATTTGTCCTGATTTTCCCAGAGATAAAGCGTGTTCTTGCCCCAGCTCGTTTTCCATTCATGCGGATGCGATGCGATCGCGAGCCCCTTTTGCTCGTGAATGGCCTCGATCAGGTCCTTCATGTCGAGATCGGGATGAATCGGCCCCTTGAGATCGATGCCGAGCAAATGCGACGAGGTTTTTTTCGTCATGCCGTCCTTGTTGAACTCCAGTCCTGTCATCACGAGCATGCTGTATTTTTTCCAGGCGCGTTTGCGCTCGCGCTCCAGCACATCGAAATATTCCGGAAGCTGTTTCCAGGGAAGCGTGAGATTGCTCAGGTTCGCGAGCTTGCCGACGAGCCGCTTTTTCTCCGCGACATGGTCGGTGACGCAGAGGCAGTCGAATCCGCGCGAGCCGTAAAAATCGACAAGCTGCGGGACCGTTAATTTGCCGTCGGAATAGTTGGTGTGCGTGTGAAAATCGCAAAGGAGCGTGCTTTTCGAGGGGAGTACGGAGGGAAACGCGGTGATTGAGCCGTTGATCTTTTCCGTGAAGATCTTCTTTTTTGAATGAGGTTCGTGCGGTTCGCATTCGGTGAGAATGAACTCCGCGATTCGAAGCGAGGCATCGGGCCGGCTGTTTTCGATGAGCGCTTGGCGCCATGTTTTCCAGCGTTCGTTGTTTTGAGCGAAAGCCCTCTGCACCGCGAGAACGATGTCCTCATCATCCTCGACGATCTCGCCGAGATTGAGCTTCGTCACCAATTGCGCGTTGCCTTCCTCCTGTCCGGGAATCACCTGGTTGATCAGCATGGGACAGCATGCGGCGAGGCATTCCTGCACGAAGGCGCCTCCCGCCTTGGCGATCACGAGATGAGTGTTCAACAGAATCTCGGGCATTTGATTGGTCCAGCCCAGCACCTGCACGCGGTCCTGCCAGGGGGACGTCCGCTCGATCAGACGCCCTTTCAGATCGGCGTCGGTCCCGCAGGTGATGGTGAGACTCACATCCGGAATTTCCAAAAGCTCCTCGATGATGCGTCCCGCCTTTTTCTTGCCATGGTTGATCATGTACAGGATGCGCTTCGTTTCCCCGGGAGCCTGGAGCTGGTGGTCTTTTCGAAGTTCCGCGAAACGCGGGGCCACGGGGAATCCATACGAAAGGACTTTTTCCGCTGCGATGCCATTGCGGATCAGAACGTCCCGCGAAAGCTCGTTGGGAACGAAAAAGTAATCGCTCGGGGTGTTGTACCAGACGGAATGAATGGAGATGGAGTCGGTGACGACGGTGATTTGCGAGAAGGGACGTTCGTGATGGTCCTTGTAGATTTCGTTGAGGATGTAGTTGTAGACGGGATAGGTGGAGACAATGACGTCGGGCTCCGAGGATTTCAAAATATCGCAAAGGGCGACCTTCAGTTTGGTGAGGCCTTTGAGATGGCGATTGAGAAACTGCGACCGGTCGAGCATGGAATAAACGCCGCCCCAGATCTTTGGCGCGTGCTCCACGACCTCGAGGAAAAATTTCTTCACCAGATCGTTGGTTTTTCCGTAACAAATCTTGAACAAGTCGAGCACCTCGACTTGCGCATCTTCAGAAACAAGGTCGATCGCGTCGCGGAGATTGAAGGCCGCGGCGTTATGGCCATTTCCGAAACCGGCGGTGAGAATCAGGATTTTTCTCATGTGGGATGGATCTTGAATGCCAACACTTTCGACGATGCGCATGTCGGAGAGATGGCGCGCAGGTGACAAGTGGGTGACGATGCATCCTTTGGGGATTTTCCCTTTGCTCGTGAGACGTGAAGTCGTATAGCCATGAGTGATGGCTTCAAAGCCGACGATCATTTTCAATCCTTTCGCCAAATCGGAAAAAGCGGGGGTGCTTTGGTACGAGCTTTACAAGGCGTGCGCCGGTGGGGCGAAGATCAAGCTGACGAAGGGGCCTGGAAACGCCACGAAAAAAGCGGCGAAAGCTGCCAAAAACGGCGTGCCCGTCATCGTTGCGGCGGGCGGGGACGGCACGATCAACGAAGTGCTGAACGGCATGATGGGAAGCGGCGCCGCGCTCGGTATCATTCCCGTCGGCTCGGTCAACGTGCTCGCGCGCGAGCTCAAAATTCCGCTCACGGTTCCCGAAGCCTGGAAGGTGATCGAGGCGGGTGTCACTCAGGATTTTGATGTGGTGGAGGTGGAGTATCATGTCGATGATGAACCCCGGACGCGCTATTTCATCCAGCTTGCGGGGATCGGGCTCGACGCACACATCGTGAGCAAGGTGACGTGGGAAAAGAAACGTCGATGGGGTCCGCTCAGTTATGTGTTCGAATCCTTTCGCGCGATCACGCAAACGCTTCCGAGCATCACGCTGCGGATCGATGGTGGCGAGGAAATCGAAGCGTCATTCGCGCTGATTGGAAACGGATCATTTTATGGCGGCCCGTTTCCGGTGTTCCACAAGGCTTCGATGACGGACGGCCAATTGGATGTCTGCATCTTTCAGTCCAGTGGCTATCTCGATCTTCTCATTTACCTTCAGGCGATTGCACGGGGCGTGCAGCATTCGACGAAAGGGATTCTCTATCATCACGGCGCGACGGTTGAAATCCGATCGGCCTCGCGCGTTCCCATCGAGCTGGATGGCGAATTTGCGGGGCATCTGCCGGCGCGCATGAAGGTGCTGCCGAAGGCGCTCAAAATATGCGTGCCCGGATCGGATGTTTCGAAGCCGGAGCTTCGCGCTGAAATTTCCGAAAATTTCGTTTCGAAATAAAGCGGGGCCATCTGGGCTTGACGTTCCTATTCTCGAACGTGTTTACCTTGAAGCATCAAAAGCGATTCTTCGACGAAAGCTTCATGGTTTCCAACGCCG
>Ga0207095_10134_pt1 | contig 22712 bp, 14 predicted proteins | sample Alteio_BWMinHeat_88_FD_153529 | JGI IMG/M metagenome (GOLD analysis project Ga0207095, IMG submission 153529) | Enriched cells from forest soil in Barre Woods Harvard Forest LTER site, Petersham, Massachusetts, United States -... | ecosystem: Environmental > Terrestrial > Soil > Temperate forest >... | reverse complement strand
CGACAGCGGATTGGTATTGGCGATCCAGCTTTTCTTTCTGAGCGTCCTCGGCGATGGAACGCGAGCCGCAAGCCAGGAACAAAGCCAGCAGCGCCGACCGAACCAGAGCCTGCCCCTTGCTCACTGTCGCCTCCGAAGTCGCCGCGTGAGCAACGCTGCACAATGCACAGAATGCGCTACGCAGAAGAATACCCCGGCCCGGCACCCAAGACGCGTGCCGAGCCGGGGTGTTTTCCATCTTAAATTAGTAGTACAACTTCAGCGCAAACTGAATCTGTCGCGGATCGTAGGGATTGTCGCGAGTCGATCCGACTTCGCCGAAGTGCGGGTCGGTAATGTTGCCCGAACCACCAATGGCGACGACACCGTTGCCGCCGAAGTTGGGAGCGTTGAAGTTCGGATGGTTGAAGATGTTGAAGAACTCAGCACGGAACTGCATCGAGAAGCGCTCCGTGATCGGGAAATTCTTGAAGGTTGAAAAGTCAAACCGATGGAAGCCCGGCCCAACGGTCTGACCGGGCTTGCTGCCGAACGCAGCTGCACCGTTCAAAGGTACGCACCCGGTGGGCTTATTGGGAATCGGCACAGTATTGCCGGGCGTTCCGCCCAACTGGCATGGCTGGGCGAAGGCCGCGGCATTGTTGAGCCAGAAAGGCCTTTGGTGACCGTCGATGATCTTGGTCTTGATGCCACGCTGCTGGCTCTGCCCCTTGACCAGCACATCGTTGCAATTCTGGCCGCCACTGATGGTATGCGTATCCGTCGGGCAGCCGAAATTGAGAGGCTGTCCGCCCTGCAACGTGACAATCCAGTTCACGGCCCACCCGCCCAGGACGGCATTGGCGAGGCCTCCCGTGTTCATGTATTTCTTGTCTTTGCCAAACGGCAGTTCATATCCTCCGCTGAAGTGGAAGACGTTGCGGAGGTCGAAATTGGCCGGCGCCCAATCGAACTGGGGACCCAAGCCCGGTACGTTGTAAGCCCGAAGTCCACCAGTACTGCCGCCATTGAGCAGGTCGCCTGCATCCGACATGGCCTTGGACCATGTGTAGGCAAGCAGGAAGGAGAGACCGTTCGCGTACTGCTGTTCGAGCTTGGTTTGCAGGCCGTGGTACTGGCTGTCGCCGTATGTGGAATGGAAACTGCCGCCGCCGAAATCACTAAACTTAATATAAGGGTTGACACTTGTGCCCGCCGGGAGAATGATGCTGGGCTGCCTGTACGGGACGCCTCCCTGCAGAGACGCTCCATCGGTGAACACATAGGAGGCTTGTGCGGAAATGGCACGGGTAATCGAATACTGGAAGGTGAGATTGGCGCTGTAGGTCCTTGGCGTCTGATAGTCGAACTGCAGGCCCTGCAGTCCAAGACCTAATGCATTCACAGCTGCGGGCGTGAGCGGAATGCACGAAAAACCGGATTCGAAGGATGCGGTTCCGCCCGGTCCGGCGGTCGGGCAACCCGCATACGGCGAGTTGTAGTTGATAGGCGCGACCTGGGAAGAAATACCGGAAGCCACTGTCGGGAAGTACGACAGGTTGAACACGAAGGGGTAGTTCTCACCGATGTTGGGCCCGTACCCCTGGTTTTCGAATGAGTTGTAGAACAGGCCGAATCCGCCGCGTGTCACAAGCTTGGGATTGAACTGATACGCAAAACCAATACGAGGCGCGAAATTGCCTTTCTGGGTTTGCAGCAGCCCCTGGCCGTATTTGTTTGTTTGCCAAAGAGTGATTCCGTCCTTGGCCAGCAGATCGGGCAAGCCGTAACAACCGACTCCCGCACAAGTTCCCGGGGAGGCCGCAACCGGATTCCCACCAGCATCTGTATACGCCGGGTGGCCTGTAGACAGGGTCCGGTTAGCCTTGCCGGTGGCTGGAATAAGCAGCGTGGGCGCACCTATTCCCCTGGAAGGAATGGCATACGGAACGAAGTTTGCCTGGGCTCCGTTGGTTTCCTCGATTGGGCCGAAGTAGTCCCAGCGAATGCCAAGGTTGAGGGTCAGTTTCGGGGTCATCTTCCAGTCGTCCTGGAAGTACGTGGCGAAGTAAATCTTGTGGTCGTATGTCTTGTTGATGTTGGAGGCGAATACGCCATCGGACCCGCCCGAGTAATCGAAGCCGCCCTGCGCCGCGGTGATGGGAATCCCTGTCACCGTCTGCGCCGTGGTGGGCGGCAGCAACATCTGGGCGATGCCGCCAGTCGTACTGCTCACGTTCGGTATGTCCGTGAATCCGCCACCATAGTTGAATTGACCGTGTGACCAAGCAGGCTGCAGCGTAGAGAACTTCACAGTCTGGTATTCAATTCCCATTTTGAAGCTGTGCTTGCCGTAGATCTTGGTGAAGTCGTCGGTGATCTGGAGGGTCTGGCTGATTTCGTCCGAAGGCAGGAAGGCATTGCTTCCCAGTTGGGCCAGGTTGCCGATTCCGAATGCCGGAAGGCCGCCATTTTCCTGGCCTTGCGGTATGTTAGCAATGCCGTATTTCTGCGGGATGCCGTTGGTCGTACCTTCGGGTCCGAAGCGAGTGGTATGCAGGTGGGCAAAACCTCCGCGGACTTGGTTGATCGTGTTCGGGTTAAAGACGTGGGTCCAGGCCGCGACCATCTGGTGGGACCTTGCTGTTTGATCACCTTGCTGGAACGCGCCGCCGTCAGCTACGCCCCCAAAGATACCGGGGATGAAGATCGGATCATCGGAGAAGCTGTAACGGAAGAAGATCTGTTCCTTGTCGTTGGGGTTGTAGTCGCCGCGCGCATCGAACGAGTTTTTGTGCTCAAACAGGTTGGGGCTGTTGCCGTAGACCTGGAGTCCGGAATTTGGCTCCGGAAACAGGTTCAGAATGGGTATGGCGAGCGGGTCGATGCGGCTCGTGGGCAGCTGGTTCAGACCCGAACAGCCGGCAGACGTGATGCTTGTCGGCGACGCGCAAGTCGTGTAACCGAAGGGGTCTCGCACGTAGCCATCTTTGCCTGTGCTATTGACCAAGCCCGTCACCGAATCAGCGGCGCCCGCCGCGACCAGGCGCGTAGTGGCAGGATCGAGGACGGTGCCCTTCTGGACGGCCCGGCCCAGGATGTCGGTACGCGTGGTCCCGTCGTTGAGGGCGAGAATATCGGCGAGGTTCGTGTAGTTGCTACTGCGCTCGTTCTTGGTCGGAACGTTACCGCTGGCCACCGAGCCCTGCACGCGGCGGAAGCCTTCGTAATCGCCGAAGAAGAAGATCTTGTTCTTGATGATCGGGCCGCCGGCCGAAACGCCGAACTGGTTCTGGTTTAGTTTGCCCTTCTTGATGCCGGTGTTGTTTTCAAAGTAGTCGGCGGCATCGAGGACGTTGTTGCGGAAGAACTCCCAGGCCGCGCCATGGAGGCTGTTGGTGCCCGACTTGATAGTCGCGTTCAACACCGCACCGGCGGAGCGTCCCAGTTCTGCGCTAAAGTCCGCGGTCTGCACCTTGAATTCCTGAATCGCATCCACCGGAGGAAGGATGACGAAGTTGGTACCGTTCAGGAAGTCCACGGCGTTGGAGTTGTTGTCGATTCCATCGAGCAGGTAGTTATTCTGCGCAGGGCGAAGGCCGTTCGCAGAGAAGGCACCGGACGCGGCATTGCCGCGGGTGTCAGCCTGCGGACTCTGCATACCGGCGCCAAGCTGGGCAAGGAAGGTGAAGTTACGACCGTTCAACGGGAGGTTATTGACTTGCTGCTCGCCGATCACCTGGCCGACGGAGGCTTCCTCGGTCTGCAACAGGGGAGGAGCGGTATTCACTTCAACAGTTTCTGTCGCGGCGCCCAGTTTGAGACTGATGTTGACTGTCAGTGGGGTTCCGACCAGGACCTTGGCGTTTTTTTGCGTAGTTTTTGAAAAGCCCTTAGCAGTCACGGTGATGGAGTAGTTCCCCACTTTGACCGGAGAGAACGTGTAGCCTCCGCTGCCGTCGGTCTTGGTTTCAAGGGTCAGGCCCACGTCGTTATTTACGAGGGTCACTAGCGCGTCCGGCACAACGGCTCCGGTCGTGTCCGTAACCGTTCCAGTGATTGATCCCTCGTCCACCTGCGCCAAGGCGCACCGGCTCTGAACCAGGACGAAGATCAAACAGGTGAGGGTTAGATAGCCAACTGTTTTCAACTGAGATAGAGGAAATCTGCGCGCACGGCCCATCCGAGTGTCCTCCGGTCAACTTCCTGTCGCTTCGGCCCCTTCCGGGGATCCATTCTTGTCTTTTTGAGCGAATTTGTAAACGGTTACTAAATCGTGGCACGAAGCCTAGTTCATATGTAGGATCTTTGTCAACCAAAAGGTGGAGACGGCGCCCTTTGTGCAAAAAAAACGCAGCCCGGCCGGCACTGCCAACTCTTCGACCGAATTAAATAAGCCACCTATTTTCTTTTATTTATTATCGCGTCTTCGGTCAATGAGCAACGGAATTGAACCCATCCGCACAGGCAATCTCGCTTTCACGAAATTGAATATACGGGTGCCGGCGGGGTGCTCCGAGGCTCGGTTTTTCCACCGCTGCTTATCTGAAATGAACTTTCAGAATTCAGACCAGAGCCCGGCAGCCCATCCAAGCAGTATCTCGGGTGCTATCATTGCCAACATCTTGCCCGTCATACCATCGCCTCGTACATGATGCCGTACCCGCAAAACACACCCCGGTCCATATCCCGACGGGCGATTCTCAAAAGCATCGCATCTGCGCCCTTGTTTATGCGGGCGGCCCCCTTTTTGGGACTCGGTTCTCTGCACGGGTTGTCCCCAGCTTTCCCCGACCAGAATCCTGACTTGCCCTTCGCTGACGTCCGGCTGACCCCTCATTATCCTTCCGCTTCTCCGTTAACGGATGTCATGCGCCTGGTGGCTCCCGGCTCGGACGACTACATTGCGGAGAAATACGCTTTTGAAATCGAGGCAATCTTCAACAAATGGAGCGGGGACCTGAAGGCGTCACCCCGCAATCACTCGACCCTGGCGAATTCCCTGAGCGCGTCTATCCAAGCCTGGTCTCTGACACCGCAGCGTGAGTCGACCATCCGTTCCGAATTTGGCATCGACATCGTCAAACGCTCGTTCCCGACCGCTCCTGTGGCGGGACGCGATCGTTTCCTCGAGAGCATCGACGCCTGGCTCGGGGAGTTCGTGCGCATCGAAACGGCGGAATTCGAAATCTACGCTATTACAGAGACGGTCGAATCTCCGCTTACCGTTCAGCTTGAGATTCGCTATGACCTCGTCGGCTACCGCCCGCAAGAGCGGCGCGAAGAACGAACGGGTTCGTGGCGCACGGAGTGGTTCCGCGATGAGTCGCAGGCGTGGAAAGCGGGAAAGTGGGAGGCCGGACAAGAAACCATCTGCCGGGCAAACAGCCCAGTGTTTGTTGACATGACGTCGCACGCCCTCGATGGTGTTGAGTCCTACCGGTCACAACTGCTGCACGGCGCCGATTATTGGCGAACCGTTCTCGACGGAGCGATTGGCACTGATGTGTACTGCAACAACGGCGTGGCTGCGGGCGACTACGACAACGACGGCTTCGATGATCTCTACATCTGCCAGCCGGCCGGATTACCGAACCGCTTGTACCGCAACCGGGGAGACGGCAGGTTCGAGGATGTCACGGAGAAAGCCGGTGTCGGTGTACTCGACAACACCGCGTGCGCCCTCTTTGCGGATTTCGAAAATCGAGGCCGCCAGGACCTACTGGTCGTTTGCAGCACCGGTCCCTTGCTGTTCCGGAATCAGGGTGACGGCACATTCGCGCTCAAGCAGGATGTCTTCCGATTTGCAGGCCCGCCGCAGGGCAGTTTCACCCACGCGGCCATCGCCGATTACGATCGTGACGGCCGCCTCGATGTCTACTTTTGCACCTATATGTATTACCTGGGCCTCGACCAGTATCACTATCCGATTCCCTATTACGACGCGCGCAACGGTCCCCCCAACTGCCTGTTTCACAATGAAGGCAACGGAACGTTTGTGGAGACCACCGAACGTGCGGGTATGAACGCCGACAATGACCGATACAGCTTCGCATGTGCCTGGGGCGATTCCAACGGCAATGGCCTTCCTGATCTGTTCGTAGCCAACGATTTCGGCAGCTCGCAGCTGTACCGTAATAACGGGGACGGCACGTTCGCGGTGGTATCGAAAGAGGCGCACGTCGAGAGCGTCGGCGCCGGGATGAGCTGTTGCTGGGCCGATTACGACAATGACGGCCACCAGGATATCTACGTGCCAAGCATGTGGGAAGCCGCGGGGCAACGGGTGTCGGGCCAAAAGCAATTTCACGAAAAGGCGTCGGAGAATATTCGCGAACTCTACCAGCGCCATGCGCGTGGAAATGCCCTGTATAGAAATGCGGGTGACGGCACTTTCAAAAATGCGGGGCACGAGGCTGGCGTGGAGATGGGCCGCTGGTCGTGGTGTTCCGATTTCTGGGACTTCGACCACGATGGCTTTCAGGATCTCTATGTGGCCAACGGATACCTGTCAGGACCCGAGCGCAACGATCTGGCCAGCTTTTTCTGGCGGCAGGTGGTAGCTAAATCCTCTGATGAAGCCACGCCTTCGCTAGCCTATGAACGGGGATGGAATGCCATCAACGAGCTCGTACGTTCTGACAACACATGGCACGGCTACGCTCGAAACGTGATGTTCGTGAACAATCGCGATGGAACCTTCACCGAAGCCTCCGGTGCGGTGGCTTTGGACTTCCTGGAAGACAGCCGTTCCTTTGCGCTTGCCGATCTGGATCATGACGGGCGCCTGGAAGTGATCCTGAAAAACAGGAATGCTCCCCAACTGCGCATCCTGCACAATGCCATGAATGACATCGGCGGTTCGATCTCTTTCCGCTTGCGAGGGAGGAAGAGCAATCGTGATGCGATTGGAACGAGCATTACGGTGGAGGCGGGCGGCACGCGCCAGATCCGGTATGTGCAGGCAGGTTCCGGTTTTCTGGCGCAGCATTCCAGGGAAGTCTTTTTTGGCGTCGGAAAGCACCAGGGGACCGTCCGCGCCACGGTTCGCTGGCCTTCAGGGCTCGTTCAGGCTCTGGAGTCGTTGCCGGTCGGCCATCGCATTGAAATCGAGGAAGGTTCGAATTTTCAGGCCATGGCTTTTGCAAAGGCGGTCCCCGCCGGCGCGCCGCCTCCGTCAACCCCGGAGCAACAGGAATGGCCCGCGGACGTTCAGACATGGCTTATCGAACCGCTCAAGGCCCCGGAGTTTTCCCTGCCCGATCTGGAGGGCAACGTCCGGAAGTTCGCCCCGCCTCGCGACAGCTTCGTCCTTCTGACGTTTTGGTCCACGATTGCGCCGCGCAGTCTGGATCAATTGAAGGTTTTGAATCAGTATTCGTCGTCGTTGGGCACAAGCCGGACACGCATCCTGGCAATCAACGTGGACCAGGCCGGCGGGATTCAAGCGGCGCGCTCTTTTGCCAGTCAGCAGCGGCTTTCGTTTCCGGTAATCCTGGCGAGCGACGAAGTCGCAGGAATCTGCAACATCCTCTATCGGCACCTTCACGACCGAAGACGCGATATGCCCATCCCCATCTCGTTCCTCGTGGATGGAAATGGGATGATCGTCAAGGTGTATGAAGGGACTGCCGTTCCTGAGCGCCTTCTCGCAGACCTCGAGTCCGTCCCGGCCAGCGCGGATGCGCGCATGCGCGCGGCGCTTCCCTTCCCAGGCCGCCTGGTGCAGACCACATTCTTGCGCAATGACTTCACTTACGGCGTAGCGATGTACCAGCACGGCTATTTCGATCAGGCGGCAGAGTCGTTTCAACAGGTGATCGCGGCCAAGCCCGACAATGCCGATGCTTATTACAACCTCGGTACTCTCAACCTGCGCCGGAAAAACTACGACCAGGCGCGCCAGTATCTTGAACAGACGTTAAAGCTGCGTCCGAACTATCCTGAAGCGTGGAACAATCTCGGCATGATGGCCGCCCAGCAAGGCCGCCCCGACGAGGCAATTCAGGATTTTCAGCAGTCTCTGACCCAAAGGCCGAATTACGCCACCGCCTACCTGAACCTAGGCAATGTATACCGAAGACAGAAGCTCTTCGACAAGGCGCAGGAGTCTCTCACCCGGGCGTTGGCGCTTCAACCCGACGATCCCGAAGCCAATTTCAGTCTCGGGATGCTGTATGCCCAACAAAGTCAGATGCAGCCCGCATTGGACTATCTGCAGCGCGCCGTAGAACTGCGGCCCGACTATGCTGAAGCGTTCAACAACATGGGCATTGTCTTTGTTCGCCAGCAGGATTACTCAAAGGCGGAAGAACAATTCAAATCCGGAATTCGTGTCGCGCCGAGGTTCGACCAGTCGTATCTCAACCTGGCCCGCCTGTACGCCATGCGCGGCGACAAAGAGAATGCCAAAGCGGTCCTGCGTGAACTCTTGCGCGTGGAACCCGATAACTCCGGCGCGAAACAGGCGATGGAGATGCTACAATGACCGCCTGGGATGAACAACATCAGCGCGCCGTGAGGATGAACTACTTCGTCTCTTTACACCCCGTCGACTTCACCCTTATCGCGCGCGCAAAGCAGATCGGCATTTTAGTCCTTGGACTCTTCCTCGCAGCCGGATCGGGAAGCATCGCCCAGCAGAAGACCTCGTCCTCTTCTGCGGACTTCCAGGAAACCGAAGCTCTCTTGCAACAACGCCGCTTTTCGGAAGCCAAGACCGAGGCGCTCGAACAACTCAAGCGTCATCCGTCAAGCGTAGAGGGTTACAACCTGCTGGGAATGATCGAGACCAGCCAGCAGGATTACGCGGCGGCGATGGCATCCTTCCAAAAGGCCCTTCAGCTAAACCCACGATCCGCCAAGACCCACAATAATCTCGGCAATTTCTATGTCGCCCAGCAGCAAGCGGTTCCGGCCGAAAAGGAGTTCCGCACCGTTCTCGGCCTCGACCCTGCGAATGCCGAAGCCAACTATAACCTCGGTGTCCTTCTGATGATGAAGAGGGCGCCTGGTGACGCAATTCCCCATTTCGAGCGCGTTCGTCCCATGATCACGGCAGCACGTTTCAACCTCATTCGTGCATACCTCCAAACCGGTCGAACCGCCGACGGGCTCCACGCGGCCACCGCACTCTCGGAGCAAAGTGGCAATGACGTACAAGTCCATTTTTCACTTGGGGTGATGCTGGCCTCGGAAAAGCAGTACAAAGCGGCCCAGTTCGAGTTGGAGAAAGCAGACGCGCTTCAACCCGACACCTTCGAGATCATCTATAACCTCGGCCAGGTCCTTCTCCGAAATGGGGATTATTCGAAAGCACAGGTCATCCTCACTCGGGCCCTCAAGATGAAGCCGGACTCGCCTGAGACCATGTATTTACTGGCCCAGGCCTATACAAACCAGTCGCGTCCATTGGATGCGTTGGATCTGTTGGTGCGGGCCCGCAAGTTAGCGCCCGATAACACCGACATCATCTTCCTCATGGCCCAGGTAAGCATGTCTCAGAATTATTTTGAGGATGCCATTCCCCTGCTTGAAGCTGGCTTGCAGATTGCTCCAAAGCGAGTCGACCTGCTGGCTTCGCTGGGGGAGAGTTACTTTATGGCCGGGAAGATTGAGAAGGCCATTGAAGAATTCCAGAAGCTTCTTGAAATAGAGCACTCCGCGCGTTCCTATGCATTTCTTGGGCTCTCGTATCGTAACTTAGGCCGTTTCGACGAGGCTAAGCAATACTTTCAGCAAGGGCTCAAACTCGACCCGCATAACAGCTCCTGTCTGTTCAACCTTGGATTCATCGCCGAGCGCCAGGGGGACGCGGCAAGTGCCGAGGTCTTCTTTCAGCAGGCACTCAAATCCAATCCGGATTTCGCGGACGCCCTTCTTGAACTCGCCAATATTCGCATCGGGGCAAAGAAATACGCGGAAGCCGAAGAACTGCTCCGACGATATGTTCGGGTAAGTCGCGATCCTGCGACGGGATACTACAAGCTTGCAATGGTCGAACGCAGCCTGCATGAGACGGCCGCCGCCGATCGTGATCTGAACGTGTTCAAGACGCTTTCTAAGAACGCATCGGCCGGGCCTCTGCCCTACGAGCACCTGTTCGATTATCTCGATAATCGGTCGAAGCTCGCCCCCGGCGCGCGCGACCAGTTGGATGTCGCTTCGCTCACCGACCAGCTCAGCAAGCATCCTGATCAACCCGAGGAGCTCTACTTACTCGCCGATGCCTACCTGAAAGGCGGCAAGTTAGATGATGCCAGAAACACCATAGCCCAGCTCGATAAGATCAGCGCCGCCGATTACCGCACCCTTACGGGAACAGGTGTCCTGCTGGCGCGGTATCACCTCTACGACGACGCCATCCAGCACTTTCAGGCCGCTCTCCAGGTTGATCCCAATTCCGATGAAGTCAGGTTCGACCTTGCAAATGCCTACTTTCGAAAGCATCTCTATGCCCAGGCGCTCGACACGGCCAACCAGGTTTCCGAACCGGGGCGCAAGGACGATGCTTACCTGACGCTGCTGGGAGACATCTACACACATCTTGGAGACGCGGCCCATGCCGCCGATATCTTTCATGACGCCATCGTTCGCAATCCGGACGATGATCAAAACTACCTCTCACTGGCTTTGATCCAACTTCGGGCTCATGAGATCGATGCAGCGCAGCAGACGCTATCGAAGGGGCAGTCGCGAATTCCGGCATCGGGAAAGATTTACTGGGGCCTGGGCCTAACCTCCATGATGCGCGGGGATACATCCGAGGCGGGCCGGCAGTTTGAGCGCGCCGTCGATTTGCTTCCGGAGTGGGGCGGTGGCTATTCCACGCTCGGCGTTTTTTATTTCCAGATCGGGCAGATCGACAAGGCCCGGGACGTCCTCAATCGATTCAGGGAGAGCAGCGCAGGCTCCAGCCTCGAGATCGATCGCATCGAGCAGGTTCTTCAGCAGGCCCCGGCGGATCCGGGCGCGGGCGACAAAGTCATGACTGCGGCGAATAAGGAGCAGCTCCTGCAATTGGCACTGTCCCTCGCGGACAGAACCCTATGATTGTGCGCGTCGGCTCGATTACTGCCATTTTCCTGCTCTTGGCAATGTCAGGCGATTCGGGTTTTGAGGGTGCGCGCGCCCAGCAACCAGCGAAGCCCACCAACGCTCCGCTTAGTGTCCACTTCACTGACATTCGCAAGTCTGCGGGCATCACGTTCCAGCAGGACTCAACGCAAACCGATGAGAAGTACTACCTTGAAACCATGGGCACCGGCGTGGCGTGGATCGACTATGATCAGGACGGCCTGATGGATATGTATTTTGTTCAATCGGGCGCCACTGACGCATACAAACCGGCCCACCCCTTGCGCTCTGCTCTATATCGCAACAATGGCGACGGAACATTCACCGATGTAACCGACAAGGCCGGCGTTGGCGGCGAAGGGCATTATGGGCAAGGAGTCGCTGTCGGAGACTATAACAACGATGGCTTCCCTGACTTATATGTCACCGGCTACGGCCGCGCTATTTTGTATCGCAACAATGGGGATGGAACCTTCACCGACGTTACGGCCAAGGCGGGCGTTGCCGACGACGGGGCATGGTCAACCAGCGCGGGGTGGTTCGACTTTGACAAAGACGGGTGGCTTGACTTAGTCGTCACCAACTATCTCGATTGGTCGCCAAAGAATAACTTATGGTGCGGCGAGCGGGCCCCAGGTTATCGATCCTATTGCAATCCAGGCAATTACAAAGGTCAGAAGACCAAGCTCTATCATAATAACCACGACGGGACATTTACCGATGTCAGCGATAAGTCCGGCGTTGGTTTGCCTGAATCCAAAGGCATGAGCCTCGGTGTTGCGCCAACGATACCTGGCCCAATTTCCTTTTCGAGAATAAGCACGATGGCACGTTTAGTGATGTTTCACTGGTCTCCGGTCTCGCAGCCAGCGAAGATGGAGGCTATGAAGCAGGAATGGGGATCGACGCTGCCGATGTGGATGGCGACGGCCTGCTCGATATCTATATCACGCATCTCGATTTCGAGTTGAACCGTCTTTACCATAACAACGGCGATGGCACCTTCACTGATGTCACCTACAGTTCGGGGATCGGCAATAAGGCGATGCTGCTGAGTGGAGTGGCCGCCAAATTCATCGACTACGACAACGACGGCTGGCCCGACATCGTACAGGCAAATGGCGCCATGGTTGACAATATTCGCCTGTATCACAGCCTGGTCTCTTACGAAGAGCCGTTGCTGATGTTCCATAATATCGGGCACGGCAAATTCGAGAAATCGTCCGACGCGCTTGGGGCCGACTTCAATCGCCCCGTGGTTGGCCGCGGGCTTGCGACGGCGGACTTCTTCAATGACGGCCAGGTCGGCTTCGCTGTCAACTGCCGCGGCGATTACCCGGAACTTCTTCGTAACGACGGAGCGAGAGGAAACCACTGGATTGAAGTGCTGTTAATGGGCACGAAATCCAACCGCGACGGCATCGGGGCAGTACTTAAGCTTGCTTCGTCAGGCGTGGTCCAGGTCGACCAAGCCAAGGGAGGAACGAGCTATATGTCGGCAAGCGATCCCCGCATTCATTTCGGTCTTGGCAAGAGAACGAAGATCGATTCGCTGACAATCACATGGCCAAGCGGCCAGGTAGACAAACTGACCAGCGTCCCGGTGGATACGATCATCGCTGTGAAGGAGGGCACGGGCATCGTTCCCCATCCGTTTCCCAAGGTCCGCGGCCAATGAACGCACTCGCCAACACTCTACACTTTCGACGCGATTGCTCTGTGTTTTCATTCGCGATCTCGAATTTCTATAATGACGGAAGTCTATGAACATTCCACGACGGCGGCTCCTCGGATCCTCACTCTTTGTGCTCGGCAGTACTTTGCTCGATACGCTCATGACTCCCCTATGGAAATTGGGTGAGGGATTCACCGTAAAGGCCGCTGTGGCCGCGCCGACTTCTTTCCCTGTTCAGTTCATTGACGTCGCCGAGAAGGCCGGCCTGAATGTTCCCAACGTGTGGGGCGGCGTCGACAGGAAGCGCATCATCATCGAGACCAAGGGAAGCGGCCTGGCCTTCTTCGACTACGACAATGATGGATGGCTCGATATTTACCTCACCAATGGCAACCGCCTTGATGCGCATTGGCCGGCCGGCAAGGAGCCGACAACCCACCTTTACAAGAACAATCGCGACGGGACATTTACAGACGTGACGGAGAAGTCCGGCATCGGGCGCAGCGGCTGGCAAACCGGCGTCTGCGTAGGCGATTACGATAACGATGGATGGGACGACTTATTCTGCACTTTCTGGGGACATAACATCCTCTTTCGTAACAACGGCAATGGTACCTTTACTGATGTAACTGCCAAAGCCGGCCTTGCGCAGGCGCACGGGCGGTGGGGCACCGGCTGCAGCTTTCTTGATTATGACCGCGACGGCCATCTAGATCTTTTTATTTGCAACTTCGTCAGGCTCGATCCGGACAAGCCGCCATCGGTTGACGACGCAAGCTTCTGCCAGTGGAAGGGCGTACCGACGATGTGCGGCCCGCGCGGGCTTCCCGGCGATACCAACATCCTCTACCACAACAACGGCGACGGTACATTCACCGATGTTTCAGAAAAGGCGGGCATACTGAAGCCCGGCCCGCGTTACGCCATCACGTCGGTTTCATATGATTTCGACAATGACGGGTGGCCGGATATTTACGTTGCGGTCGACTCGGAGCCGAGCATTTTCTTCAAGAACAATCACGACGGCACATTCACCGATATCGCGGTGATGTCAGGATGCGCCTACAACGACGATGGACACGAACAGGCAGGCATGGGCCTCGGTGTTGCCGATTACGACTGCGACGGCTGGTTCGATATCTTCAAGACAAACTTCGCTGACGACACCTGCAATCTCTACCACAACAATGGCGACGGCACCTTCAGCGATCTCTCTTTTAATTCCGGCGTAGGCATCAACAACACCTATGTTGCGTGGGGTTGCGGCTTCATCGACTACGACAATGACGGCTGGGCCGACATCGTTCAGATCAACGGCCACGTCTATCCTGAAATCGACAAATACAATTTCGGGGAGAGCTTCAAGAACCCGCGCCTGGTCTACAAGAACCTCGGCAACGGGAAGTTCAAGGATGTTTCGGCGGAGATGGGTCCCGGCATCACGGCCCACTTCTCCAGCCGCGGAGCGGCTTTCGGGGACTATGACAACGATGGCGGCATGGATATGCTGATCCTCAACATGAATGAGCTGCCGTCGCTGCTCCACAATGTTGGCGGCAACAAGCAGAACTGGATCAAGCTGAAATTGATCGGAACCAAGTGCAATCGAACTGCAATCGGCGCACGCGCGCGGGTGATTACCGGCAAGCACATCCAGATGGACGAGGTGCACAGCGGCACCAGCGTCATGTCGCAAAGCGACCTGCGGCTGCACTTCGGGGTGGGGAGCACCGAGACCATCGATGCCATCGAAATCAAATGGCCGACCACCCAGAAAATTGAGCGGTTCGCGCAGGTGAAAGCAAACCAGATACTCACCATTCGCGAGGGTGCGGGAATTGTTGCGACGGCTAAGCCGAAATCAGCCTAGGTAAAGTTACTGAGGATTTGAATCTGCCGTCTTTCCATTGACAACGACGAGAAATTGCTTGACCTCGCGCCGCTGCTTGTCGACTAAAACAGCCTGCCGCTTCTCGATTTCGTCGTGGAGCTGAAATTCCGTCCTGGCCTTTTCTTTGTCGCCGACGCGATCATAGGCCACGCCCAGGCGGTAATGAGCTTCGCTCAATTGGGGATTCGCCTGAATTGCCTTGGTGTAGTAGCCGATCGCCTTGGCGTAATCGCGCCTGGTTGATTCGAGCACGCCGAGTTGAAGATAGGCCTCGCCGCATTGGGGATCGATGGTCACCGCCCTGGTGAGTCTGTCTTCCACACGTTGCAGCGTGGCCGGATCGATCGACTGCCCCTTTTGCTTCCACACGGTCATGGCGTAGTAGTAGTTGGCCAGCGGGTCTTCCGGACGCACTTCGACAAAACGCGCCAGCTTCATGTCCACGCAGGCCAACGGATTGGGCGCCGAGATCTCGATCTTGCCCATGAAAAGGTATGGCTCAGGATCAGCCGGATTCAAGTCCGACGCCTGGCAAAGTCGCTGGGCGGCCTCATCGTAGAGAGCTCCCGCAAAGAGCGCCGCACCCAATGCGGTCAACATCCTCGCCGATTTCGGATACCCCTTGACGCCCGCGGAGAAAACGTCTTTGGCCTGCCACACTGCGCGGTGCAACAAAAGTTCAGAGCCCCATTCGAAGTAGTTCTGCTCGCTGGGGTCTTCCCGCACAGCGCGCTCAAGCTCGTGCACCGCGGCGAGCGGATCGCCCAGTTTCTCATCGATTTCCCCAGCGAGCCGATGCGCATCAGCGTTGTCAGTTTTCGCCAGCAGCTTGGCAACTTGCTCACGGGTTCCGACAAGGTCACCGCTTCCTTCGAGAGCGAGGGCAAGATCGTACTCATTCCGGGAATGACTCGGTTCGAGTTTCATGGCCGCCCGGAGGGGCGGAATCGCGTCTTGAAACCGATTGGCGCGGAGATAAAACTCACCTAGCTTGCGATTGGCTTCGACGTCGCCCGGGTTGCGCGCAACGGCCGCTCTCAGGGCACTCTCCGATTCCGCCGGTTTGCCGGAGACGCTTGTGGTTCCGCTACCCGACGGCTTCAGGGCGAGCGTTTCGCGATTGAGAGCCTCACTGGTTCGCAGAACGGCGTCCGATCCGTGGCCGCCGGCCGCGGTCCAGTCCGTCACTGCGGCGATGGTGAAATTCGGAGTGTCGGCAAACTCCATCGGCGGGGCTTGTTTTGTTGTGCCGGCGAGGTCGAGTGTCAACGCCAGCGGCGCCTTGCTTTCCTGAGACTCGGTATTCACCATCGTCGCGGCGCTGCGCTGTCCAGCCTTTTCCGCGCTGACGGCATAAATTCCGTTTGCCACTCCGGCAAAGGTAAAGCCGCCGTCCGGCTTTGTCATTGTTCGTAGCGAGGAATTGCCATCGTGCTCCAGGAGCACCGACGCGTCGCTCACCGGGGCCCCGGCGTGGTCCCGAACAGTACCCAGGATGATTACCGGACCTTGCTGCGCGGGCGCTGGGGAGACCCAGAGAAGCAGTAAAAGAACCGCCGGGAGAATTCGGCCAAAATCAAGGACGTTCATTCTTTCCTGAGGCCATCGCGCTCCCCACGATCTGAGCTTTACCGCCATCTGTACAAGCCTTCCCAAGTTTCACCTTTATCGTAAATCCTAACCGACAACCAGTTCAGCCCTTCGCCGCAGCCTCGAGTTCGGCCCACTCACCCCAGGCGCCGTCACCGACCAGGCGCATGGTGCCGTAACCCAGGCGGTGCACAGGCAGATCGCCACCGATAAGAAACGTGCCGCTCGCCGCGGCGGGTGGTGCGCTCATCACAGATGAGATGCTAATCCCTTGCGGCCCATATGGCACAATGAGCAGAACGCCGCCGGTCCGACCGTGGGAGCGGCATAGCTAGGTAGGAACTCGGGGCGGGAACTCCGCGCGGCGCACAAGCGTATCAAACAGGTAAAGGCAAGGAGAACTTCACCGATGAGCGGCATCCCGATTCCCAACACGCAAGCAATGTTTTACGAGCAATACGAGGCGGTGCGTCGCGATGAAGTGGTGGGGATCCTGCTGGCGTTGTTTCTAGGCACCTTCGGGGTTCATCACTTCTATCTGCGCAGAACGGGACTGGGCGTTCTTTACTGCTGCTTCTTCTGGACCGGAATCACGGCCGTCCTCGGTTTTATCGAATGCTTTTTCATGCCCTCGCGGGTGCGGGAATTCAACGCCATCCAGGCAGCGGGAATCGCAGCGGCGCTGGGCATGAGTGTACCCGCCGGCTGGGGCTGGCCGGTCAATATGAACATCCATGTTCCGCCTGCGGCCGCGGGCACTCCTCAAGCTGCTTCGGTCGCGTTGCCTCTCGCCGGTCCGCAAGTGACCTGTAGCCGGTGCCAGCGAACCAACGTGGCGGGATCGCGATTCTGTTCGGCATGCGGGGCCGCACTTTAGATTATGAGTGCGCCTGTGATCCCGGTGAGGTTCCAAAAGGAAACAAGTGCAATCGACCTATCGCGCAGTGATGTTGACAAAGAAGGGTGGACCTGAGGCTCTCCAAATTGCAGAGTTGCCGCTTGCGCCGCCTGGCCCGGGACAACTGCGTGTGCGCGTGCACGCGGCAGGTGTGGGCGCAACCGACGTGATGATGTTATCGGGCAATTATCCATTCGCGCCCAGGATTCCCTTCGTCCCCGGTTACGAGGCTGTTGGCGTGATTGATGCAATTGGCCCAGGAGTCTCGGGCTTCGAATTGGGGCAGCGCGTAGCGGCTCTCACGGTTTACGGCGGATTTGCCGAGTATCTTTTCCGCGAAGCTGAGCATTTTCTGCCCGTCCCGGATGGCGTCTCCGATCGCGACGCAGCCGCGGTCATCCTGAACTACATAACTGCCTGGCAGATGATTCACCGTATCGCCAAGGTGCAGCAAGGTCAGCGTGTATTGGTCACCGGAGCCAGTGGCGGAGTCGGGACGGCGGCTCTTGAACTACTCCGATTAGCGGGAGCGAAGACCTACGGTGCGGCATCTCCAGCCAAACATCCTGTGGTTCGCTCGCTCGGAGCCACTCCGATCAATTATCGGGAAGGCCCGCTCGATATTCTCATGCGCCGAATCGAACCAGATGGAGTGGATCACATTTTCGACGCGGTTGGCGGAGCCAATATCGGCCCATGCATCGGCGCGCTGCGTCGCGGCGGAATGCTGGTTGGATTTGGCTTCATGGATGCTCCCGGAGTTCTTCCCAAAATTGCGATGTTTTCCAATCTCTTCGTTGGGGCGCGCCTGCGCGGGCGGCGCGGCCACTTCTACGGCATCACCGCGCTGTACCGAAGGGATCCCAAACCGTTTCGGGAGGATCTGCCTAAAATATTCGCATTACTCGAACAGAAGCGGATCGACCCGATGGTTACACAGACTTTCGCGCTACTTGAAGCGAGGAAGGCGATCGAGGTGCTGGCGTCCGGTTCTGTCGAGGGCAAGATCGTTCTTGTTCGAAACTAGCCCACATTCTTCGAGCCCCACTACATATTGGCGTGACCCGAGCGCATTGACTCGTTGAATTGCGGCTTGGTGAAGTTGAGGGCGGCATCGAGAGCGGCGCGGAACTGAGGTTCGCGTTCCATCAACTGCGGCGTTGGGGCGGCAAACTCTCCATCCAGGAGCAAGAGCCCTTCGACAGCTTCGTCGCCCGCCATCCGCAACAGGTCGTCCTCGGTCGTATTCAGGTACTGCGCATCGCGCGGATCGGCGATCCAGACGGACTTACCATCGCCCAGAACGCCCGAGAGCCAATACACCTTGGCCAGCAGATATGCGAGCCGTTCCTGATCATTGGTTTCGGTAAAAAGAAACTTCTTTTGCCAGCGGCTGTAAAAGCGCGTGGTCACCGGAACCGGCTGGCGATTGCCGGATTTCAGGAATTCGAGCTGGCCCAAATCGACCGTCTTACGAATGGCGTTATAGACGAAGGACTCCGCATAAGGCTGCTCCATGGCCGGCACGATCTCCGCAAACGTTACCGTAACGGATGCGGCCAGCTTGGCGTACAGGTTCTGCGGTCCACCATCAGCCAGATGCATTTCCCCGTGCACGATGTAGGTATCGGATCCAGAGGTGGAACGATGAAATGGCCACTGGAACTTGCCGAACGCGATGGGAAGCCCAGCAAGGGTGACGTAGCACTCCGGCCGCGGATTGCGAAGCCTCTTGGCTTCTGCCGCAAGATGGGCCGACATGGTTGGCAGAAGGTGCGGTTTGTCGAATTCAAACGCTTCGCTCAGTTCAAGTCGCAATGAGCTGCCGTCTCCGCCCGGCGACCCAAGTTGAAAAACTGCGGTGGGCAGGCCATGAAAGTCGCTGCCCTGGGTGGTGGAGAGCAGAACCAGGCCGGCCTGGGAAGCGGCTGTTTCCAGAGACTTGACGAGAGATGCTTTCGATTCAACGGTCATGCGTAGGGAATCCTGCGTTTCTTAGGAGTAACCCCTCATTTTAGAACACTGGCAACAGTCAGCTGGCGCAATGACAGGCTAGCGCTCTCTCGAAATCCGCCCTGCAGCTACCGCGAACCGCCAGGTAGCGCGAACGAGACCCCGGCGTCGCGATTCACTTTGGCGGTTGCGGCGAGGTCAATCTGATCCACGGGAATATCCTGTCGGCGCTGATCGAGAACCGAGAGTGTGGATGCGGTCAGCAGATAATTATGAATCTGCTGGGGAGGGCGGCCGTCTTTGAAAACCAGCGTGACGGGCGGCTCGGGAACCGGGAGAGAAGAAAGCTCCGCCTGGGAAGGGGCCGGCTGCGAACCATACGGCCAGGGTGTATAAGACCCGGAAGGCGGTGGTCCATACTCATCGGCGGGACGTTCTTCATAGGGTCCGTTATCCGGAGGAGGCTGCGGGGCTGCGTTATATGAATCCTGCGAAGAATCGTAGCTTTCCGGATAGTCAAGGTAACTGGGAAGGAGGTAAGGGTATCCCCATCCCCATCCCGGATAGATCGGAGCACCCCAGCCGTAAATGCCATAGACGCCGCCCCAATGATGATGATCTCCGTCGTGATGATGATTCCAGCCGTGGTGATCCCCGCCGTTTGGGGAATGGTAGGGCATCCTGTGCATCGCGCCGTTGTAAGGCGGCCGAGGTCCAGCGTAAGCCGGTCCGGATGGCCGAAAACCATGGGCGGAATAGGGCGTCATGCCGGTGTAGCGGCCAGGGCCAGCGAACCTGGGAGGCGCAGGCGCCTGCATGCCTTCGTGAAAGCCGGGAGCGCTGTGGCCCACAAAGCTGGCCGGAGGCGCCGAAAAGCTGCCGTGTGATCCGGAAGAACCCCCGTGCGAGCCCGAGAAGCCGCCGTGCGACCCACCTCGCTGCGCACCAGCCGCCATTACAAAGCAGGCGACCATCACCGCGATCGCAGCGAGACGCTTCATACGCAGATTCTACGCCAAATCTGGAAATCCGGAACCGAATTCAAAAGAGGAAAGGGCAACACTACAGTTCGGACCCAGAAGAACACGTAGCCCGTTCGCGGGCATGGGCTGCCTGGCCCGCCAATTACAATCGGAGGGTGACAGCAGATCCGTCGTCGCCGATCATTCTCGCTGAAAAACTGACCAAGGTCTACATGGCTGGCCGAGTTCCAGTCCCTGCGGTGCGAGGTGTATCGCTTTCCGTCGCGCCCGGGGAGTTTGTGGCCATCGTTGGTCCCTCGGGCTCAGGGAAATCCACCCTGTTTTACCTCCTCGGAGGATTGACGCGGGCCACCGAAGGGAGGATCGTCATCGACGGCGTGGACTTCGCCACCCTGAGTGACAGCGAGCGCACACGCCTCCGCAAACATCGCATTGCATTCGTGTTCCAGAAGTTCAATTTGTTGCCCACGCTGTCCGCCATGGGGAATATCGAGATCGCCTACGCTGTGAGCGGGCGAAAGGAGCCAATGGACCGCGCCTATCTCGACCATCTGAGCGATCTGTTGTCCATTCGTGGGCGGCTCCAGCATCGGCCTTCTGAATTGAGCGGGGGAGAGCAGCAACGAGTGGCAATCGCACGCGCGCTCATCACCCGCCCCGCCATTGTGCTGGCCGATGAGCCGACCGGCAACCTGGACACCAAAAACTCCGAAGCCGTTCTCGAGATGCTGGTTCGCTCCAATCGGGAATTGGGCCAGACAACGCTGATGATTACGCACAATCCCGAAGCGGCGGCTATCGCCGGCCGGATCCTTCACATGCGGGACGGGGAAATCATCGCCGTCGAACCCCGAATGGGCCAGGAAACGAACCGAACCGCTGCACGCGACTTGGGAAGAGCTTCGGTTTGACCGGTTTTCCGCCCCTCGGTATACTCAAATCTGCGACATGCGGGAGTAGCTCAGTGGTAGAGCATCGCCTTGCCAAGGCGAGGGTCGCGAGTTCAAATCTCGTCTCCCGCTCCAAACCGCCCTCCGGCAGCAGCCGGGTTGGCTACGGCGGTTGCGGAGCGATTCAATCATCCTTCTGAAGGCTGCCCTGCCAAGGCGCGGTACCCAAGTGGTAAGGGAGAGGTCTGCAAAACCTTTATGCGCCGGTTCGATCCCGGCCCGCGCCTCCAATACTTCTGAATGAAATCAATTACCTGTTAGTGCTGACCCCATTTTGCTAACTGTGCCTTTTCATCCTCGATCATGGCAAGTTGGCGAAAATGGGATCGGCTCATGATCCGGTCTTGATTTGAGCTGGATGTGGCTTACTTCTTGTTGCTGACGAGAGAGAACATGACACCAAGCGGGTCCTGGCCGTTGATGATCCAACTCCCGCCGGGGACCTGCATCGGGCCGTTCAAGATCTTGCCGCCGCCGGATTCGACACGTTTGATGGCCGCGTCGATGGAGTCGACGTTGAAGTAGAAATTCCAACATGAGACGGGTATGTGCGGCGCTTTGGTCATCATGCCGCCATCGCCCATTTGCTTGTGGTCGCCTTCATCGAAGATGCGATAGACGCCCATGGGCCCCATGTCCATATCGCTGACCTTGGTCCAGCCAAAGAGCCTGTTGTAGAAGTCGAATCCACCATCGAGGTCGGTTGTGTAGAGCTCGTGCCACCCGATGGTGCCAGGGGTCGGTGGCGCGGGGCGCTCCGGCGATGGCATGCTCGGGTTGGGAGTGAACACGACGATGGCCGCGCCCTGCGGATCGGACAAGACTGCGAAGCGAAGCATTCCGGGAACGTCGGTGGCGGGTTTCCATAGCTTGCCGCCGGCTTCGACAATCTTCTCGATGTGAGCATCGACATCATCGACGGAGATGTAACCAATCCAGGAGTTGTGTCCGGTCATCTGCAACATGCCGGCGATTCCAACGTTATCGAGGTTGAATATGGTGTACGGGGGGCCGTCTCCGGAGGGCATCTCCTGGGTGGTCCAGCCCACAACGTCCGAGTAAAACTTGCCTGTGGCTTTGGGATCGCTGGTCATGATTTCATACCAGCTGAACTTTCCTTTTGGTGTAAACATTGCGAGATTTCTCCTTGTCTGGGGACGCACCGGGGTGCCAGCGTCCATTGGACCCGTAATGTTGATATCAACTCAATCAAGGGTGAGTCAATCGGGTCGCAGGTTAATTTCTCGGCCGACACCCAATGCGCGTCCGCCCCTACCCGCGATCCGAACCGACCCTCAAGAGGCCTACGCAGCAGTGTCGAGAATTCTTCTCCACGGGAGCAACTAAAACCTTTCCCAATCGATGGCCGAAGAAAGGCGTGTTCGTTCCCGCCGGGATAAACGACACTCAAGATCTTGCTTGCACTTCGTAATTGAATTTGCCAATCAACAATCTGCTGACTTATGGTATTCGGGCGTTCGAATGAACCAGGAGCGGAGGAAATAATGGTCAAACTCGAAGATGCCCGCAGAGTCATTTCGGCGGCAGAGGCGAAAGCAAAGGAAATTGGACAGCCAATGAACATCGCGGTTGCGGATGCCGGAGGGAACCTGGTCTCCCATGTACGGATGGACGGCGCATGGCTGGGCAGCATCGACATCTCCATCAAGAAGGCATACACCTCCCGCGCCTTCGACATCGCAACAAAGGATCTGGC
>Ga0207095_10133_pt1 | contig 22839 bp, 17 predicted proteins | sample Alteio_BWMinHeat_88_FD_153529 | JGI IMG/M metagenome (GOLD analysis project Ga0207095, IMG submission 153529) | Enriched cells from forest soil in Barre Woods Harvard Forest LTER site, Petersham, Massachusetts, United States -... | ecosystem: Environmental > Terrestrial > Soil > Temperate forest >... | reverse complement strand
AATGCTCACCCCGATTCCAATGTAGATGGCTGACATCGGAGAAACATAGCCAGCTGCAGGGGTGATGGCGACTAACCCCGCAACCGCTCCTGTGGCAAGCCCAAAAATGGTGGGGGTTCCGTTTCGGGACCATTCGAGGATCGTCCACATAAGCCCGGCAGCGGCCGCTGCCGTGTTTGTGGCTACAAAAGCAGAAACAGCAATCCCATTAGCGGCAAGTGCACTTCCCGCATTAAACCCAAACCAGCCAAACCACAAAAGCCCTGCACCCAATACCGTAAAAGGAAGATTGTGTGGGGGCATCGGTTCATTGCTATACCCTTCTCGTCTTCCAATCACCAAGGCGGTAATCAAAGCAGCAATTCCAGCATTGATGTGAACCACAGTTCCACCAGCGAAGTCTAAGACTCCCAGGTTGTGAAGCCATCCACCAATTCCCCAAACCCAATGAGCAATGGGATCATACACGAGGGTGATCCATAAAAGCGTAAAAATCAAGAATCCCGAAAACTTAATCCGTTCTGCAAAGGATCCAATGATGAGCGCAGGAGTGATCACCGCGAACATCATCTGGAATGCCATATAAAGTTGGTGCGGAATCGTGGGGGCATAAGGGGCGTAAGGGGTAAGGCCGACTCCTTTTAAACCCGCCCACTCAAGACCTCCAATCATTCCGTTCTTGTCAGGACCAAAAGCCAGGCTGTAGCCAAAAACAATCCATTGCAAGCTCACCAAGCACAAGATAATAAAACATTGCATTAACGTTGAAAGAACATTTTTTCTTCGCACCATTCCACCGTAGAAAAAAGCGAGGGCAGGGGTCATCAAACAAACAAGGGCGGTGGAGATCAAAATCCAGGTCGTGTCCCCGGAGTTAATCATGCGCGAGGGTTCATCAAAAGTTTATTTGTTTCCTTCCAGGAGGAACACGCGACCAAACGAATATCGAATTGATTGCCAAATTGTTCGTCAATTCGAAAAAGCCATGGATTTTTCACATCACTTTAGTCAATCGAAGCCTGCCTTTGGCGGGCCTGGAATTCCCCCGCGCTGGAGCCCGAGCGCCAAGGATGGGGTGGGCACTGCCTATTCAACCTCGAGTCATGTTTGGTACACGGTCTTCCGTGGCATCTTAAGCGAAATTTATTACCCCACCATTGATCGGCCGCAAATTCGCGATCTTCAATACCTGATCGGAGACAATCAAACGTTTGTGCACGAAGAAAAGCGCCACCTCCAATCTCAAACCGAAGCGTTGTCTCCGCATTCTTTAGGCTTTCGAATTACGAACATCGATCCAGACGGCCGCTACAAGATTGTAAAAGAAATTCTCGGCAATCCCCACCAAAATTCTCTCCTCATTTCGACAAAGATTCTTGGAGAGAAAGATTTTCTAAAGAAGTTACATCTTTATGTGTTGCTCGCTCCCCATTTGCAATCGACCGGCTGGGGAAATAATGGCTACTTTACTTCTGTCGCAGGAAAAAAAATCTTAGTGGCTTGTAAAGATGACGCATGGCTTGCTTTGGCAGCCACCATTCCCTTTACCCAAGGTTCTTGCGGCTATGTTGGTGCCAGCGACGGCTGGACCGATCTGATGGATAACCATAGAATGGATTGGGAGTTTGATTCCGCGCTTGATGGAAACATTGCTTTGACAGGAGCCTTGGATTGGCAAGAGGGGACTCCCTTCACCCTTGGGCTTGCCTTTGGAAATAGTTTTCACAATGCTGTCACGGTCCTTTTTCAGTCCTTGGATGTTCCCTTTCCCCAACACCAGGCTCGATTTATCGAGCAATGGGATCGACTCGAAGGCCATGTTCTTCCTCTTGATCAACATTCGGAAGACGAGGGAAAGCTTTTTCACATGAGTCATAGTCTTCTGGCTGCACACGAAGACAAACGGTATCAGGGAGCCATGATTGCATCCTTAAGCGTTCCTTGGGGAGAGACGAAGGGGGATGAAGATCTAGGAGGCTATCATCTGGTTTGGACTCGCGACCTCTATCAAAGCGCTACCGGACTCTTGGCTTCTGGAAGCATTGAAACTCCTCTGCGTGCTCTCATCTACCTCGCCGCCACCCAACAAGAAGAAGGTGGCTTTTACCAAAATTTCTGGATCAACGGGGAACCGTATTGGCGCGGCATCCAATTGGACGAAGTTTCTTTCCCAATTATCCTTGCCTGGCGCCTTCATGCTGCGGGGTTGCTTCGACAGTTCGATCCGTATCCGATGGTGATGCAGGCGGCCCGCTATCTTATCGAAAATGGGCCCGCCACCCCACAAGACCGCTGGGAAGAAAACAGCGGCTATTCTCCATCCACACTCGCGTCAAATATTGCAGCACTTACCTGCGCGGCCTCATTCGCTGAATCACGGAATGACAAAAAAACAGCTGCTTTCATTCAACAATACGCTGACTTTTTGGAACGCCATGTTGTTGCTTGGACCGTTACCACGCAAGGGACTCTTCTTCCAGACATTAAGCGACACTTTATCCGGATTAAGCCCGTTGATCCGAACGATCCGCATCCTGATGAAGACCCGAATCATGGGGTTCTTCTTCTCAACAATCAATCGGAAGGAAATCAAGCGGAGTTTGATGGCAAAGAAATTGTGGATGCTGGTTTTCTTGAGTTGGTTCGCTACGGTGTCATGAAGCCGAACGACCCTCTCATCGAAGACTCCTTACAGGTGATCGACAAAATTTTAAAAGTGGAAACTCCCCTAGGACCGTGTTGGCGACGTTACAATCATGATGGCTATGGAGAAAAAGAAGACGGCAGCCCTTATGACGGGTCTGGACGAGGGCGTGCTTGGCCCTTGCTGACCGGAGAACGTGGTCATTATGAGCTGGCTGCAGGACGAGACGTTCATGCTTTCGTAAGAGCCATGGAGGGTTTTGCCAAATGCACCGGACTTCTTCCGGAGCAAATTTGGGATACCACTGATTTGCCGAAATCCCACCTCTTTCTTGGGCGACCGACAGGGTCAGCCATGCCGTTGATGTGGGCTCATAGCGAATACATTAAATTACTCCGTTCCATCCAAGACGGCCGAGCTTTTGATTTGATCGCACCCGTAACCGATCGGTATTGGAAAAAACAACAATCCGTAACTCTTGAAATTTGGAAATTTAATCGTCAGCCTCAGCGTGTAACTCCGGGAACCACATTACGAATCTTAGCCCCGCTCCCCTTTGTTCTCCACTGGACTTCCGATGAATGGCAAAAAGCTCAAGATACACGCTCAACGGAAACTTCGATTTCCATCGAATTTGTCGATATCGAAATCCCTTTCGCTCAACGTGCACCGACACGTTTCACCTTTTATTGGCCCCTGGCCAATCAATGGGAAGGGAGAGAGTTTCAAGTTTCTGTCGAAAAGTAGTCTTCATAAACATGCGAAATCCTAAAGTGACCCAAGTTTTCCAACATGGGCAACTCCTCTCGATGGAACGGCCGGAGTATCGAGAATGGGTTCTCACTTTTTTGACTTTGCAATTCCTCGAAGACAAGCGAAAAGGGGATATCACCGTTCATGCACTCTTCCCTGATCGCGATGCTCGAATGAAGGCCGAAATCGTAGCAAAAGAAAACGGAATCCTCGCGGGCTTGGAAGAGCTTTCCGCATTCTGCGAAGCAGAGGAAATCGGGATGATTTCGGAAACACGCGATGGAAATCGGGTGAAAAAGGGTGAGGTGGTTGCCACGCTCAGTGGACCGATCGGCAAGCTTCTCGAAACCGAGCGGATGGGGCTTGACCTGTTGGGGCGCATGAGCGGCATCGCCACGCTAACCCACGAACTTTCAGAAAAAGTTAAAAAAAACAGCTCGGTTGCTCTGGCCGCAACGAGAAAGACCCTGTGGGGTTTGCTTGACAAGAAAGCTGTTTACCTGGGAGGGGGCTTGACCCATCGCTTGGGATTGTGGCAAGCCATTCTCGTTAAAGATAATCACTTAATCGCCTTACACAATCTTCACGGTGGGGATGCAATTTCTGAATCCATTAAACTCTCGACCCAACACCCTTCGTCGGAAGAGACTCGTGTCGTGGAGGTTGAAGTGGAATCTTTTGAAGCCGCTCGATCTGCGATTCAATGTTTCCAAGAATGCGCCGTTCCTTCCGCTGTTTTTGGCTTGCTTCTCGACAATTTTTCCCCCTCGTTGATCGATAAAACGGTTGCATTCCTCACCGAGCAGAAGCTGCGAGACAAGATCTTGCTTGAAGCGTCGGGGGGTATTAACAGGGAGAACTTAACAGACTATGCAAACACGCAAGTTGATCTGATTTCGCTTGGCAGTCTAACCCATTCGGCTCCCCATCTTGACTTTTCAGAAAGGGTCATGTCGAAGAAGTCGTTAAAGGTCTGACGATGGGAAGCCTGACAGCCGTCCAGTTTCGGAATGTCAGCGTGTCTCTGGACGAAAAACCGATCGTTTCCCATCTCGATTTTGAAGTTCAAGCAGGCGAAACGTTAGTACTGCTTGGGCGAAGTGGTTCAGGCAAAACGACAACCTTAAAACTTGTGAATCGCTTGATCCAACCTTCTCTCGGAGAAGTGCTGGTCGAAGAAAAACCGACGATGGACTGGGATCCCATTGTCTTACGAAGACACATCGGATACGTGATCCAAGAAACCGGACTTTTTCCTCATTTCACCATCGAAAGAAATGTTGCAGTCGTTCCCACACTTCTTGGATGGTCAAAAGAACGGATCCGTTCTCGCACCGAAGAACTTCTTCTTTTGGTTGGTCTTCCTCCAAACGAATTTCTGGATCGATATCCGAGAGAGCTTTCTGGCGGGCAACGTCAGCGGATCGGAGTGGCCCGCGCTCTTGCGGCTGATCCTCCGATCGTGCTCATGGATGAACCATTCGGAGCCCTTGATCCCATCACGCGAGGAGAACTGCAGGTTGAATTTGCCGAACTCGCAAAGAAATTGAAGAAAACAATCCTCTTCGTAACGCATGATCTTCGCGAAGCTTTTTTTCTGGCCTCACGCATCGGATTGTTTCAAAACGGAAGCTTGGTGGAACTCCTCTCCCCTTCCGAATTTCTGCGTTCAAATCACCCTGAGGCTCGCTCCTTTGCGCAATCGTTACAAAAATGGCCACTTGGCACATGAATCTCATCCAATTCGCTTTGAAGAATCAGTCCGAGATTCTTCACCTCACGCTCCAGCATCTCTATCTTGTTTCCATTTCAACCGCAGGAGCAGCCCTTGTTGGAATTCCTCTCGGGATTCTTCTTACGCGAAAACCTTTCTTGAAAAAACCGATCATCGCTACAGCGAATGTTATCCAAACCATCCCGAGCCTTGCCTTATTTGGATTTCTTATCCCGGTTCTCGGAGCTTATGGCATCGGAGAGGTACCGGCACTGATCGCCTTGTTTCTTTATGCCTTACTTCCGGTGATTCAAAACACCTATACGGGAATTACTGGAATTGACCCAGCCATCCGCGAAGCCGCGGTTGGAATGGGGATGACTCCTTGGCAGATCCTCATGCAAGTGGAGTTTCCCCTTTCTCTTGGTTTCATTCTGGCGGGTGTCCGAATTGCCACAATCATTTCGATTGGAACCGCGACGATTGCTGCCGCCATTGGAGCAGGTGGCCTTGGTGTCTACATCTTTCGCGGACTGCGCATGAATGATGACCTCTTGATCTTAAGTGGAGCCATCCCTGCGGCACTCATGGCGCTTTCCGCCGATTTCTTGCTTGGATTTCTTGAGCGCTCCCTTTCGCTTGGTCAGTCGAGCAGAAAAGGGAAAGCAAAAACGGCTTACCGGCTGCGACTTTGGGTGGTTGGCATTGCCTCTATGATTCTTGTCTTGACCCTTTCGTTTCTGTGGCGACATCCCGGAGCTGTCGCAAGCGGGAAACACCCGATCGTGATCGGTTCAAAAGACTTTACCGAACAAGTCATCCTTGGAGAACTGCTGGCTCAAGCCATCGAGACCCAGACTGGACTCCCTGTGCTTCGACGATTCGAACTGGGTGGAGATCTCTGTCATCGAGCGCTCCTGGCTCATGAAATCGACGGCTACGTCGAATACACGGGAACGGCATTCACCGCGATCTTGAAACACCCTCCGATTTCTGATCCGAAAAAAGTCTATGAAGAAGTCAAGAGCGAATATGCTTCACGTTTTCGAGTTGCTTGGTTACCTCCCCTTGGGTTTAACAACACGTTTGCCATCCTGATTCGAGGGGACATGGCGCGGCGTTTACACGTTAAGACCATCACTGATATCGTCCCTGTAGCCCGGGAATGGCAAGTGGCCTTCGGCCAAGATTTTAAGTCTCGCAAAGATGGCTATCCTGGATTCATCAAAGCCTATGGACTTCACTTTGAAAAGCCCCCCAACGAAATGGACCTCTCGCTTACCTACCGAGCGTTAGCCAATGGGCAGGTTGATCTCATTGCCGGGAATTCAACGGATGGTCTTATCGCTAAACTCAATCTGGTTCAGTTAGCAGATGACCGCCACTACTTTCCTCCTTATGAAGCAGCCCCGCTATTCCGTGAGGACACGCTGAAAGAATATCCGCAAATTAAAGGAGTAATCGAAGGGCTTGCTGGAAAAATTTCTAATGAAATGATGCGAAGAATGAACCTTGAAGTCGATGAAGGACATCGGTCAGCCAAAGACGTTGTAAAGGAGTTTCTTTCACACGTTCGATGAGTAAAGTTGCGATTGTTGGTCTTGGATTAATGGGAGGCTCACTTGGCCTTGCCATCAAGCGCTTTTGTTCTGATACTTCCGTGGTCGGGGTTGATCGTGAACCTGTAGTTTTGGAAGAAGCAAAGCGCCGTGGGGCAATCGATTGGGGAACGTTGGATCTTCAAAAGGGGACTGAGAAAGCAGAACTTATCTTCATTGCCACTCCGATTCATGAAGTGTTCGAGATTCTCCGAAAGCTTCCTAAAGTTATTCTTCCCAATGCATTGGTTACTGACCTTGGTTCGACGAAGGCTGAAGTTTGCAAAATGGCTTCAAAGTTCTTGCCGAAGAACTTTGTGGGAGGTCACCCGATGACAGGATCTGAGCTCCAAGGAATGAAAGGCTCTGATCCTTTTTTGTTTGAAAATGCGATTTATCTCTTAACCCCCTTAAAACCTAAGGACAAGAAGGTCAGCGTGCTAAGTAGTTTCTTGGAGCGGCTGGGCGCGCATGTGATTACAGTTTCTCCTGAACTGCATGATCAAGTGGCCGCCTACGTCAGTCACCTGCCCCAGCTCTTAGCTGTGGCGCTAACCCAGCTCATCTGCGAAAAAAGCAAGCGGCAACCCCTTTATCGTGAATTGGCTGCAGGAGGCTTTCGCGACATGACACGCATTGCTTCCTCACCTTACGAAATTTGGCATGACATCTTACAAAGCAATGCGCCTAAGATTCGAGAATCGCTCGATCGCTTGATTGATCTCCTTCGAAAGCTCAAAAATCGAATCCCGCGGGGATCCGTAAAGAGTCTTTGGAAGACAGCCGCAAACTTTCGGCACCATCTCCCCATCCAAAGAAAAGGCTTCATCAAGCCCCTTCATCGCATTGTCATCACGGTGAAAGATGAGAAAGGAGCCTTAGCGAAGATCACAAACGCCATTGCAACGGCCAACATCAACATCTGTGACATCGAGCTCTTGAAAGTGCGCGAAGGTTTCGGTGGAACTTTTCAGCTTTACTTTGCACATTCGGAAGAAGCAACCTATGCGGTGCAAATCATGTCAAAGATTGGCTTTGAAAGCCGAATCATTGATTGAAGGGGATTGACTATCCAAAGAATCATTCGATCGGCAAAACGTCTTCAAGGAGAGATTAAACTCCCTGGAGACAAATCGATTTCACACCGTGCTTTAATGCTTGGCGGGCTTTGCCGTGGAAAAGTTAAAATCGAAAATCTCTCTCCGGGTCAAGACGTTCAAAGCACCTTGACTTGCTTACGCTCACTCGGTGTGAAGGTTCGCCAAGAAGGAAATGTAGTGAAAATCGAAGGGCATGGACTCCACGGATTGCAAAAATCCGAAACGATCCTGGACGCCGGGAACTCGGGAACAACCATGCGCCTCCTTGCGGGAATGTTGTCTGGACAATCGTTCGAAACGAAGATCACCGGGGATGCTTCCTTGCAAAAACGTGACATGAAACGCATTGTCGAGCCCCTTTCTCAAATGGGAGCAAAGATTTCGTCAAACCAAGGCTTTGCTCCACTCTGGATTCATGGGGGCAATCTGCACGGGATCGAATACACCATGCCCATTGCCAGTTCACAGGTAAAATCCTCGATTTTGTTGGCTGGCCTGTTTGCTTCTGGGGTGACTTCCGTGATCGAACACGCCCCCACCCGAGATCATACAGAACGGATGTTTCGATATCTTGGGATCAAGCTTGATGGGGACAAGAACCGAGTGACCGTACCTGGAGGGCAGGAACCGCAAGCACGAGATTTTTCGATTCCAGGCGACTTTTCCAGCGCCGCATTTCTCATTGCGGCTGCATTATTAATGAAAGAAGCTCATCTCGTGATTCAGGATGTTGGGATGAATCGAACGCGTACGCGCTTTCTGGACATCCTTGCCCAAATGGGGGGACAAATTGCGCTAAAGAATGAACGTCTCGAAAATGAAGAACCGCGCGCCGATCTTGAAATCCATCATTCAGATCTCAAGGGAATTGAAGTGAGCGGAGTCGATATTCCCCTCCTAATCGATGAGCTTCCAATCTTAGCCATCCTTGCTTCTCAAGCGCATGGAGTCACGTTGATTCGTGATGCCAAAGAACTGCGCGTCAAAGAATCCGATCGAATTCAAGCGACGGTCACCAACCTGAAGGCCATGGGGGGAAACATTGAAGAGCTTCCTGATGGAATGCGAATCGAAGGGCCAACACGGCTTGATGGAGCTTCCTTAAGATCTTTCCATGATCATCGAATCATCATGGCTTTTGCGGTGGCAGGGCTTGTAGCAAGCGGTGAAACGATCCTGGAAGAAACGGAATGGGCCGATATCTCCTTTCCAGGCTTCTTTGAAATGCTTGGAACTCTATCTCACACGTGAGCGGCCTTTCCTCTGTTAAAAAGGAGCTTGGAGGGAATTGGAGAACCCCACTGATGCCTTCCCCTGTGCCCTCCAGCGATACACCAAAAGAAGTCAATCAGCGATATCGCGCGGGCTTGAAGGGAAAAGGTGATAACTTGAAATCGAGGATGCAAGATCAATGATTGTACTTGGAATTAATGCGTATCACGGAGATGCCTCTGCCGCCATTTTGGTCGATGGAAAGCTTATGGCCGCCGCTGAGGAAGAGCGATTTACACGGCTCAAACACAATGCTGGCTTTCCCTATCAAGCCGTTCGGTACTGTTTAGAAGCCATTGGAGCAAAGCCCACGGACATCACGCACATCGCGGTGTCTCGAAATCCAAAGGCGCATCTTCATCAGAAACTTTTTCACTCGCTCAAACGAGGGAAATGGAAAAACATCCTCGACCGGCTTTTAAACACCCGAAAAATATGGAACATCGCAGCCGAAGTTGCCAAAGCCACCGATACAGACCCAGCGAAAATTCGAGCAAAGGTCCATTGGGTAGAACACCATCGAGCACACCTGGCTTCCAGCTTCTTTGTCTCTCCTTTTGAAAAAGCTTCCCTGCTGAGTGTGGATGGTTTTGGTGATTTTGTCAGCACGATGTGGGGCATTGGACAAGGAAACGATCTTGGAATTCAAGGGCTCGTGAGTTTCCCCCATTCACTGGGTGTTTTTTACACGGCCATCACTCAGTTTCTTGGCTTCCAGCATTACGGAGACGAATTTAAGGTCATGGGGCTTGCCGCCTATGGCGAACCTGCCTATAAAGAACAATTTTCAAAGATCATCCACAAAAACGGTGGAATTTCGTTTAAGCTAGCCCTTCCTTATTTTAAGCACACCACCGAAGGGGTCACCATGACCTGGGAGAACGGAAGCCCTTTCCTCGGTCCCCTGTATTCTAGCAACTTGGAAAAACTGCTTGGACCTGAACGGCCGCCAGGTGCCCCCGTTGAAAAAATGCATCAAGATATTGCTCACTCGCTTCAGCATCAACTGGAAACGATTATGTTTTCCATTTTGAACAAGCTGTATGAGAAAACAGGGTGTGATAAGCTTTGCATGGCTGGCGGAGTTGCACTTAACTGTGTCGTGAATGGACAGATTTTTGATCACACCCCCTTTCGAGAAGTTTACATTCAGCCAGCCGCCAACGATTCTGGCACCTCTATTGGAGCCGCTTATTACGTATATCACGAAATTCTAAAAAAACCACGAACCTTCGTGATGAATCATGCCTACTACGGTCCTGAATTTACCAACCAGACCATCAAGAAAACACTCGAACGAAGACACGTTCAATATAAAGAAATCCCGCCGCACGCACTTCCCACTCATGTGGCTAAAGAGATTGCGGAAGGAAAAATTGTTGGACTTTTCGAGGGTCGCATGGAATTTGGCCCAAGAGCCCTCGGGAATCGTAGCATTGTGGTCGACTCACGTAGACCTGAAATGAAAGACATCCTCAACAAACGAATCAAGCATCGCGAGCCTTTTCGCCCCTTTGCTCCTTCGATACTCGAAGAATCAACGGGTGATTATTTTGAAAAGTCCCATCCTTCACCTTTCATGTTGTTTACTTATCGGGTCAAGCCTGAAAAGCAACAAGAAATTCCTGCTCCAACCCATGTGGACGGGACCGGGCGAGTACAAACCGTTTCACGTGAATCAAACCTCTTTTATTGGGAGGTCATCAAGGCCTTTCAAAAAGAAACCGGTGTTCCAGTGCTCTTAAACACTTCGTTCAATGAGAATGAACCAATCGTTTGCACGCCGGAAGAGGCTTTGGATTGTTTTAAGCGAACACACATGGACACACTTGTCATGGGAAACATGGTGATCGCCAATGAAGCCAACGGAAAAAAAGCCTAACGGCAGAGGCGTTGTCCTTTCTACCATCACGTTTTACCCTGAGATCTCCGGAACCGGGCAAATCTTAACCGACCTCGCATTGTCCCTTGCCGAAAAAGGGATGAGCGTTCGCGTCTACACGGCCCAGCCTCACTACTACGAAAAACACGAACGGCTTCCCGCCAAAGAAAACTACGGTGGCGTTGAAATTCGTCGAATCACTTCAACAACTTTGAACAAGAACAATCGGCTTGGTCGAATTCTTAATTGGTCATCTTTCGCGCTGTCGGCTTTTTTCAAGCTTTTACGTGACCCGAGTCGTTATCCTTACCTCATCGTCTCTTCTCCGCCCGTCTTGCCCTACATCGGCTGGCTTGTCCATCTACTAACCAGAAAACCCTACATCTTATTGATTCATGATGTGTATCCTGACATCGGCGTTAAGCTTGGCTTTTTCCGCAAAAATGGGCCCACCGTTTGGCTCTGGAAGCAGCTGAACAAGCTCGCTTATCGAGGGGCTTCAAAAATCATCGTTCTTGCTTCCGACATGGCTCCCATCGTGGCTCTCCAAATGGGGAAAAAGTCGGAGAATGGAAAAATTCAAGTCATCCATAACTGGGCAGATGAATCGTTCATCCATCCCTTTCAAAAAGGGGACAGTCTTTTCTTACAGCAAAATCCGGTCCCGTTCCGATTTCTTGTGCAATATTCGGGAAATCTGGGTTTCAATCATGACTTAGAACCTTTGATCGAAGCCGCGCGTCGGTTTCAAGGGGAAAACATTGGATTTCTTTTTATTGGCGAGGGAGGGAAAAAGGAAAAGCTTCAGGCCCTGGTTAGAGCTTATGGACTCTCCAATGTCCTTTTCTTTCCTTTCCAATCTCGCGACCTTCTCCCTCACCTTCTTTGCGCTTCCGACCTTTCGGTCGTTACGCTCGAACAAGGTCTTGAAGGCCTGGCTGTCCCAAGCAAGTTTTACTCGATCCTGGCAAGTGGTAGGCCCCTTTTGGCCTTGCTGGGCGAAAACTGCGAAATGGCACAAATGATTCGGAAGTATCAATGTGGTTTTGTTGTTCCTCAAGGGAATACGGAAGCCATAGTTCAGATCTTGAAACAATGCACTGAAAATCCAGCCGCCATCAAGACCATGGGCGAAAATGCGCGTCGCTGCTTTCTCGACCATTACACCCGCGCGCAAGCCGCTCAAAAATATCAAGAAATCCTGACATCGGTGACCGCGGGGTGAATTCAGCCTAAAGTTAGAGGAATCCAGCGGTTTATCACATCCGTGTGACCGCTGGATGATTTCATCCTGAAATCAAGAGGGGATTTTCCCCTTTTCTCGAAACTAGCTTTAATTTTCAACATGATTCAGGCCATCAAGTTGCTAATGAGAGAGGAATAACATGATGGATCTTAGCAGGAAGCGAGTTCTCGTTACCGGTGGAGCCGGCTTTCTCGGTTCCCATGTTGTTTCCAAGCTTCGCGAACGTGGAGCGCGAGACATTTTTATCCCTCGTTCTCGCCATTACAATTTGCTTGACAAAGAAGCGTGTCGGGAAGTGGTTCAGGGCTGCCATGTGGTTATCCACCTTGCTGCTAAGGTTGGAGGCATCGGGCTTAACCGTGAAAAACCTGGCGAACTTTTCTATGAAAACATCATGATGGGTGTCCAAATGATGGAAGAAGCCCGATTGGCTGGAGTAGAAAAATTTGTTGCTGTTGGAACCGTTTGCGCTTACCCAAAGTTTACCCCGACCCCTTTTCGTGAAGATGACTTGTGGGAAGGCTATCCCGAAGAAACGAATGCACCCTATGGCCTTGCCAAAAAGATGCTTCTTGTGCAGGCACAAGCTTATCGAGCGCAATATGGATTTAATGCCATTTATCTTCTCCCAGTCAATCTTTATGGCCCTCGAGACAATTTTGACCCCAAGGCTTCTCACGTGATTCCAGCACTCATTAAGAAAGCGGTTGACGCCAAAGAATCGCGTGCTCCCTACCTCCAGGTTTGGGGAACTGGATCAGCGACACGTGAATTTCTGTATGCCGAAGACGCCGCCGAAGGGATTGTACTGGCCACTGAAAAGTACAACAAGAAGGATCCCGTCAACCTGGGTTCAGGTGAAGAAATTTCCATACGAGATCTCACGCAACTGATTTGCCGCATGGTGGGTTATCCCGGAGAAATTCGTTGGGACTCCACCAAGCCAGACGGCCAGCCAAGACGACGGCTTGATACCGGAAGAGCGTTTCAAGAATTTGGATTTAAGGCACGCACCCCATTTTCTACTGGATTAGAGAAAACCTTAAATTCTTATTTCGAATACACCGAGAAGCCACAGGAAGTCGTTCCAATTTCGGCCTAACGGCTATGAGTATCAACAGACAAGAACAGCCCTACGCCTTTCAAGAACGAATTCAGGTGATCGCACTCCCCAAGAAATGGGAGCAAGAAAGCTTCACGGTTACATTCCCCTTACCCAAGCGCGAGCTACTCCCCTCTGCAAAGATGATCTTTGATTTTGTGGTTTCGGGAGCAGGCATTTTATTTTCCTCCCCCCTTTGGCTTCTCATTGGTGCCGCCATTCTCATAGAAGATGGGCGTCCAATCTTCTATCGTCAGGGACGTGTGGGAAAAGATGGCAAAATTTTTTACGCACTGAAATTTCGAACCATGCATGAAAATGCAGAAGAAGGCCTTGGCCCTGTTCAGGCACTTAAGAATGACCCTCGAATCACAAGGATTGGTCGGATCTTGCGAAAGACAGCCTTGGATGAACTCCCTCAGCTTCTGAACATCCTAAAAGGGGAAATGAGCTTTGTGGGACCGCGCCCCTTACGGCCCGGCGAAATTCTAGCCAATCAACGTGGAGAACGCATTCAGCTTGAGGACGTTCCAGGATTTTATGAGCGAATTACCGTGACGCCAGGACTTACGGGGCTGGCCCAGGTTTACGCTCCCAGAGACATTCACCATCGCCAAAAGTTTCGCTATGATTTGCTCTATGTGAAAACCGGAAGCTTTCTCCTTGACTTAAAGCTCATTGTCATGAGCTTTCTTCGTACCTTTTTCGGCCGCTGGGAAGCATAAGGGCCCGTCGTAAGACAAACCATTTCCAATTTACGATTGACGATTTTAGATTTTCAATTAGAAATGTACGTTGGCGTCCACTTCAGGACCATACAGTCTAAATCCGAACCGGTTATCATTGGCATCTCGGTTATAAAAGGTGAAGTAGCGATATTTTCCCGTAATGCTAATCCCTTCATAAACCTGTTGGGTTACACCTGCTTCAAGATCATAGCTCCATCCGAGCGCATCTTCAAAGCCAGCTCGAATGCCCGCTAATCTGAGGTCGAAATCGGTACCATTATGAACCCGATAACGTCCATGAAGCCCAAACAAGGGGAAAGGAACCGTGATCGGCGGGTGTACTCCAGAAGCTCCCGTTACAGCATCAGTCATGGTGAAGGTTCCACGGATAGCCTTGATGTCAACCAACGCATTCAAGTAGGAATCTTGTGGCGGAAATTGATCGTAGGCGATGGGCAGCTCATACGAAAGATCGGCCCATTGGACCTTCATGTTGGTGGTTACGGCTCTGCCCGCAGGAAAACTGATCCCTTGGAAACTTTCAGGGACGTTCAGCGCGGTAGTCATTGTTTCACTAAACTGATCATAACGAAAATCAAAAATTTGCCCATGGGCCCACCGATAGTAAAAGTGCGGAACAAGAATGGTTTGATTGGTTAATCCCAGATTGCTCCTCAAAGAAATCTCTGTTCCCGCTACACCTGATTTCGTCTGACCGGAAAGGTTCGGGCTTATCCAAACTCCCCCTGAAATTCCGAAACCTGTCGGGGTCGTGGCATCCGAATCATCAGCAAAAACAGGATGGGCAAAAAAGCAAAGAAAACTCGCAAAAAGAACCACCAAAGGTAATTGAAATCTCACGGCATCCTCCGATTATGGAAAGTTATCAGTTTGGATAACTGAACAAATGTAAGAAGCCAATTCGAGAGAAACCTTTCTTTCCCTTCAGCGCCCCAGTTTTTCTCGAATTTGCTTGGCACGGGCTAGAGCCTTGCGGGCTTCTTCCTGATTTCCAAGCTTTGCTTGAATCATGGCCAAGCCTTCGAGATCCTTGGCCACATCAAGCGTTTCTCCCCCTCCTTGCTTTTCATCCACCGAAAGCGCTCCTTGAATAAGCGTTAATGCCTCTTGGTGGCTGCCAAGCTTTTCCTTCGTCGAGCCTAGATTAAAGAAGGCAGAGGCCACGCGCGGGTGATCCACTCCCAATCCTTTTTCCAAAATGGAAAGCGCACGTGTAAAGTAAGATTCCGCTTCATTGTAGTTCTTTTTCATGACATAAAGAACCCCAAGACTGTTCAGTATCGGAGCCAACGACAGATGTGTTGTTCCAAAACTTTTCTCTTTCAGGCTTAACGCGTGCTTTAAAAGAGGCTCGGCGTCAGAATATTGATGCTCGTCGATATAAACCTGGGCCAAGTTGTTTAGCGAGGTAGCCAAATCAGGGTGGTTTGGCCCCAGGGTTTCTTCCTCCGACGTGATCGCTCGATCAAGAAGTTTTTCGGCCTTGAAGTAATTCTTTTCCAAATCGTAAAGCAAAGCAAGATTGTTTAAGGAAGTGGCCACCGCAGGATCGTCTGTGTCCAAGGTCTTTTCGCGAATTGCCAAGGCACGCTTAAAATAGCTCTCCGCTTCGGCCAATTTCCCCGTGGCCTGATCGATGGAAGCCAGTCCGTCTAAAGAATAGGCCACATCTTGATGGTCAGGGCCCAAAACTTTTTCCCGAATGGAAAGTGCTTTTTTAAAATCGGCTTCGGCTTCCGGATAGTTTCCGATGGCTTGCTTGACCACCCCAAGATCATTGAGCACTTCAGCCACTTCCAAGTTGTCGTTACCAAGAACCCTTTGCCGAATGTCGAGAGACCGCTTAAAAAGATCTTCGGCATCTTTGTAATTCCCAAGCTTCCATTGAAATCGCCCAGAATGATTTAAGAAAACCGTGATGTTGGGATTTTCCTTACCAAAGACTCCTTCCGCTTCACTTAAGACCGTCTGAGCCAGCTTAAGGCCCTCGATGTACTTTCCTTCGGTATACAGCAAGGCGATTTGATCGCTTTGCTTTCTCCAATACTGTTCTTCGTTTTTGGATTGAGAAAAACTTGTGGAAAAAACGAGGGACAAGAAAACCAACAGAAAAGCTGCTCTCGAAACTACCATTAGACTTCGCATAGGCCGTTACCAGCCATTTCGCAGGGGGATTTTGCAATACCTTCAATTCCAGGATTCACTTGCCTCTGGAAAGAAGTCTATGCCTCGTGCTACAAACTGAAGTGGATGACCTGCTTTCAAAACTTGGCAGCGCGGAAAAAGCGGCTCTACGTCTCCTCATTGATCTGCCAAGCCCCACGCTAAATCAACAAGATAGAGCGTTTTTTTCCTCTCATCCGTGGACGGGTGTAATTTTATTTCAAAAAAACATCGAGGATCGAAAGCAAGTTCAAGATTTCATTGGGTCCCTCCAGTCAATCAATCAAGACCGATTTCCAAACTACCCCCTCTTTGTCTCCGTTGACGAAGAGGGAGGCTCCGTTTCTCCTCTTGAGAAAATCATGACTCCCTCCCCAGGAAACATGGCATTGGCCGCCACCCTTGATCTCGAAGGGACCTACCAAATTTCTCGTCTCTTGGGGTCTGAACTTCGATCCCTTGGGTTCAATGTCAATTTTTCACCGGTGGTTGATGTGAATTCCAACCCCAAAAATCCCATCATCGGAATTCGCTCGTTTGGAGAAGATCCAAAAAAAGTGGGTTCCTTCGGAAGTCGCGTGATTCAAGCCTACCAAGAAGAAGGGGTGATGGCAACAGCCAAGCACTTCCCAGGGCATGGGGATACATCCAAGGATTCCCATTTGGATCTCCCGGTGGTGAATCGAACCAAAGAAGAGCTTAAACAACTTGACCTTCTTCCGTTCGAAATGAGTATAGAGGCAGGTGTTTCCGGAATGATGACCGCACACGTCATCTATCCCGCCTTGGACAAAAAACCAGCCACGCTTTCTAAAACCATTTTAACTCAGTTGTTACGTAAAGAGATGAACTTTCAAGGAATTATTTTTACCGACTCTTTCGAAATGGCTGCCATTAAAGAACATTTTGATTTGGAAGAAGCGGTGCTTGGTTCGATTGAGGCCGGTGCCGACGTTCTCCTTGCCTTGGGCAACGTTGAATCACAGCTTGCCACCTTTGAAATCTTAAAAAAAGCCATTGAAAAGAAAAAGATAAGTGAAGAAAACATCATCCAACCCTTAAAGCGAATTCTTTCGTTCCGAAAACGACTCGGGGAATTCAAGCGAAAGTCAGATTGGACAATTGAGCGCAATTTGGTGGAGTCTCTTCATCAAAAGAGCGTCACGGTAGTCAGTGGCCGAGAAAAGCTCCCCTTGAGCAAGCAAGCCGAGGTTCTCTTGTCTCTCGAAGCCTCCAAGCATCAATCCATTTTCCAAACCCATTTCAAGGATTGTCGTTTCGTTCCATGGCCCTGGCCATCAAGCTCAATCGCCTCTTCCAAGCCTAGATGGATTTTTCTTGCAGAACGAAGGCTCCTCGACTCCAAAGTAGAAACCGCGCTGAAACCGCTTACCTCCCAGGTGGAATGTGTCGTTTCTTTCGGAAATCCCTATTTCTTGAGTGAATTTCCATCCGACGTTGTACGCGTCACCACCTATCATTTCAACGAAACCTTTGTTAAGGCAGTCTATGAGGTGCTCATCCAAGGAAAAAAGGGAACCGGGAAGCTTCCCATCACATTGTAAGTCATGAAACGAGTCTTCGCCCTCCTCTGCTTTTTCTCTGTTCATGCTTATGCGGCTGATCAATTGCCTGCAAGCAATACCGGAATGCGCTTCTTGGGGACTTCCTACGCCGCTTATTCTGGAAACACCAAAACTTGGGAGATTCATGCCAAACACATCGAGGGGGATCAACAAAAAGCCAAAGCCACTGAAATACAAGGTTCTCTTTATCAAAAGGGAGCCACTCGTTACACACTTAAATCCGATTTGGCCTACATTAATCTCGTAACCAATGACATCTACTTTCCTAAAGGAGTCGTATTTAAAGGAAAGCCTGGGGAAGAAATACAAGTCCATGTGTTGATGTGGAAATCGAAAGAAAAAAAATTCATTGGAACAAAGGGAGTCTCGGTCATTCGCTGGAATACCCGACTACGAGGTGACCGGATGATTTTTGATCCCAGCTTAAATGACCTCAAACTCGAAGGACATATCCGAGCTCTTGTTAACCCATGAATCGATCCTCTGTTGCTCTCGACCAGCCTCCCTTGACTTATTCTGACCGGACGATTACCCTGCGTAATCTCGTGAAGGTCTACAGTGGAAAACGCGTTGTTGATGGAGTTACCCTTTCCGTCTCGCCTGGAGAAACCGTGGGGCTTCTTGGCCCCAATGGTGCTGGCAAGACCACCACTTTTTACATGATCGTTGGAATTGTGAGGCCGAGTGATGGTCAAGTCCTTCTGGGAAAGCAGGACATCACTTCACTTCCGATGTTTAAGCGCGCGCGGCTTGGTCTTGGTTATCTCGCACAAGAACCCTCCATTTTTCGAAGACTGACCGTTTCCGAAAACATCGAGCTCATCTGGGAAATGCTTGGGGTGGAGAAAAAAGAACAACGTGAGCGTCTCCCCCATTTACTCGGCCTCTTTGGCCTTAGCGGATTAGCGAACCAAGTGGCGTACCAGCTTTCGGGGGGGGAACGGCGGCGTGTGGAGCTTGCTCGGGCTTTTGCGACCAATCCATCTTTTTTGCTTCTCGACGAACCGTTCACTGGGATTGATCCCATTGCCATTGCGGATATTCAGCGGATCCTGGAGGATTTAAAAAGCAAAGGCATTGGGATTCTCATCACCGATCACAACGTGAGAGAAACGCTTTCCATAACGGACCGTGCTTATATCATTAATGCTGGGAAAATTCTAGTCGCGGGAAGTGCCCAGGAAATCGCCGGAAGTGAAATAGCTAAGAAGCATTATTTAGGAGAACGATTTTCTCTTTGACGTGACGGCAATCTTAGATCGGTATATCTACAAAGAACTCATCCCCCCGTTCTTCTTTGGTATTGCGATGTTTACGATTCTTTTTATGGCCACCGGACCTGTCTTTGACATGGCCAATCTTGTGATCAAGTTTGGCGTCCCGATTCTCTTGGTTCTCAAATACGCGATCGTTCGAATCCCTTCTTTCATTGCTTTCACGATCCCCATGTCGGTTTTGCTGGCCACCTTGGTGGCTTTTGGCCGTCTTTCCGTGGATCACGAAATGATTGCGATGAAAGCAGGTGGGATTAGCTTTTATCGCATCCTCATTCCTGTGTTTCTTTTTTCGCTAGCCGCCACACTCATTTGTTACCTCTTGAATGAAAAAATCGGACCCGAAAGCCTTTACAAAGCGAGAACCATCGTTTCATCCAGAGAAGCTCAAGGACATCTTCCTCCCCTTGAAAACATTAAGTTCAGTTCCAAAACGGAAGATGGGCTTGAGCGAATTACCATAGCTCGAAGTTTTAATGAAGAAGATGGGATCATGCATAGCCCTGTGATCAATGATTACGGACAAAACGGCGATTTGGTGCGGATTACCCATGCTGAAAGAGCCGTTTGGAAAGACAATGCATGGACCTTGGTTAATGGGGAATCGTTTCAGTTTGATCCAAAGGGGGTCTTCCAGACTCGAATTACATTCTCCAAGGCGGAAGTCCATATGCAAGATCCGCGACAAGTCAGTCTTCTCGAACGAAGTCCGGATGAGATGGACAACAACCTCTTACGAAAGACCATTCTTGTGATGGAAAAAGATCCATCCAGAGATCGGGAGCAAATCCGCTCGCTCTGGGTACGCTTTCGAATTCGTGAAGCACTTCCATTTGCTTGTTTAGTTTTTGCGCTTGTCGGAGCCCCTTCAGGCATACGGCCCCTGCGAAGCACTTCGTCCGCAGGGGTCGCCATGAGTGTTTTCATCATCTTGATTTATTATTTCTTTGTAGCCGTTTGCAAAAGCTTGGGTGAAGGGGGAGAACTCCCCGCTACCCTAGCGGCATGGATGCCGAATATTCTTTTCCTCATTTTAGCCGGCGTTTTCCTCGTCAAAGAATCCACTTGATTTCAAGGGACACTCCGTCGTCCTTACTCCTGTGATGGTGACCGAGCGGGAGGGACTCCTCGCTTTTTCAAAAAGTCCATCCTTGAACTTTTTGAGTTCGGATTGCGATATCGGACATCGTGTCCTTTTTAAGGTTTCGCAATACTCACCGCGTCGGAGCCCTCCCGGTCGGTCCTTTACAGAGTGAACACCAAACGGAGTGTCCCTTGAAAAACCCTGACGAAAAGTTTACATTTTGTTATTATAATTGTTCTTGTATTTGGAAAGTGTTTTCGTCATACTGTGTAAGTAATATTTCTAACAATTTAGTGGAGAGTGACAATTCATGGTAATGATCAACGGAGTTAACGGGATTGGTGGAAAAGCGAATCCATTTCTTGCACTACGAGTGACTGAAACAGATATTAAAGGAGTGCTAGTAAAGCAACCGATTGTCAAACCGGAGTCAAGCGCGTCCTCGGATCGGTATGATTCTATCTAGTACCCTAACTGCAAATTGACTTTATTCCGAAGTGGCTTGCCCTGTAAATAAAGCTGGGTGTTTTCTCGAACAAGATCCACCAGTGAATCGGTGTAATGCCGATCAAGGCCTGCGATATGAGGGGTAAGGACCAAGTTGGGAGTTTCGTAAAAAGGATGCTCGGGTGCCAAGGGTTCCTTTTCTGCGACATCAAGAGCAGCTCCAGCAATTCGATTTTCCCGGAGGCTCTCTACCAAAGCCGCTTCGTCAATTAAGCCCCCTCGCGCCACATTGATGAGGTAAGCGCTCTCCTTCATTTGATTTAGTTCTTCTCTGCCAATGAGTTTGGTGGTCTCTGGAAGAAGTGGAAGAGCCAAGACGAGAAAGTCAGCTTTTTTCAGCAAGTCAGCTAGTCGCGAACTTGGGAGAACTCCTTCGACAAAAGAGGGCTTTACTTCTGGATTCTTTTTGACACCCCAAACTCTCATGCCAAGTGCGTGTCCTTTTTCTGCAAGGGCTGTCCCGATACTCCCAAGACCAACGATTCCTAAAACCTTGCCTTTTACCCCATCAAATCCATGTTCAGTTGCTGTGAACGATTTGTGGTTCCACTTCCTTTGTATTTGATGTTGAAAAGCCATTGGCAGCTTTCGTTCAAAAGCAAGAATCAAGCTTAGCACATGCAAGGAAATCGACTCGGATGCAATTCCTCGCGCATTGGTCATCATCCAGTTTCGCCTTCGCGCAAGCTCCAAATACTCAAGTGACATTCCTACGGAGCTCCACTGGATCCATCGAAGCTTCTCTGCTTTACTGAGAAGCTCATTAAATTTCTTGGGATCCACGGGCCACGTGGCCAAGACTTCTACATCCCGAATGATTTCAGGAAATCGATCGTCATTCTTCTTCAGATTGACAAATTCAATCTGAAGAAATTCCTTTTGAAGCTTCGCAACATGGGTTTCCTTCAAATCTAAGAAGTAGTGCCCAAACTGAAGATGGAGTGCAAATTTCATCCGAGTGAGTTTCGCCCACTTTGAGCTTTTGCCCTATTGACGCGGCGAAACGTAATCGGGGTGTGTCCCCGATTTAAGCAAAAGTTAACATTTTGTTCATTGACAGAGCATCGCATCTAGCGTATAAAGGGGAGGTCAACAGCATCTCAAGATAAAAGGCGGAATTGATCGTGAGGGAAGTCACTCTTTCAGAGGTTTTAGCTCTCGCAAGAAGAACGTCGAGGAGGCTAGAAGCAAGCATTAAAGCGATAAAAGGCCATCAAGGTGGACTGGTGGCTCAACATTTGGCTGACAACGATCAATTTCTTGCTATGCTCAAAACTTCAAGGGCCAAAACGCTTCAGGCCGCTAGAGCCTGGTTCAGAACCAAGCAGGAAGGGTCCAAAACTCCCCTCGAAGTACAATTCAACATCAATTTGCTGGGAATCTTTAACGCTTATGCAAAGAGCGCCTCTCGGTTTGGAAAAAGTGCGATCGGTCCTGTACCCACGCCCTCCTTTGCCTTCTCCCATGATTTCGCTCATGTAGCCTCCACGAGTTTACTCGGCGGTTTAAATGTCTTTGATACGAAATCAGGAAAGAAAACAATCGAAATCGAACCCGCTGGAACATTAGAAAGAGATGAGCCCGCTCGAATGGCATTCTCGCGGGACGGAAAAAAACTTGCGCTCGGAAGACAATATGGAAAAATTTCCATCTATTGGGTTCCGTCTGCCGAGAAACTTTGCGAAACCGGAATCGGAATTGAACGGGTGACTTCCCTTGCCTTTACTTCGGATGGAGAAAAGCTCTTCATGGGAAATGAAGTTGGGGAAATTGCTGCATTTCTAGCTGAGTCGGGGAATATCTCCTTTCAGCACAAGGTAAGCGAAAATCGAGTTTTGGATCTAAGCCTTCCCGAAGATGGAAATTCTTTGGCTTTCGCAGAATATTCCCCCACTAAGAGGGGAGGTACGCTTCGCGTTTTTAATTTGAATCCTTGGAAACAGTTTTTCAAAAAGAGATCCTCTTCGGATATTTCATTTTGCTACGATGGAAAACGGCTAGCTCTTGGACAATTTATGTCAGAAGGTCATGGGTTCAAGCTCGTTGTTCACGATCTCGCGGAGAAAAGAAATCTTCTTGAAAGTGACGATTTGCCTTTCGCATCGCCAATTCTCGCTTTTTCCCAAGATGGACTCAAGTTGGCCGTTGTAGACGAAGATAGTCAA
>Ga0207095_10132_pt1 | contig 23013 bp, 24 predicted proteins | sample Alteio_BWMinHeat_88_FD_153529 | JGI IMG/M metagenome (GOLD analysis project Ga0207095, IMG submission 153529) | Enriched cells from forest soil in Barre Woods Harvard Forest LTER site, Petersham, Massachusetts, United States -... | ecosystem: Environmental > Terrestrial > Soil > Temperate forest >... | reverse complement strand
TGTTTTCAGGTCGCGGTAACCGCCTGACGGGACTGAATATAGCACTGCAACGGAAACGGGGCGACTATAAGAATTACAAGTTATGGGGGGATAAATCCGAGCGGATCATCCGCCGGTACTCGCGGCTGCAAAGACACAAAGCTGAACACCCTGTCCTGACTTCGCTCGTCTTCTCGTATGCTCATTGGACGGTCATGCCTGCCAGCAGCCTGACAGTCTACGATCGCGGTACGAACTCGATTGTTCTGGTTCAGAACCGCCGCGTCGACGTAAGACTGAATGGAACGAGCCAGGAATCCGCGCTGCATTATCCGTTCAATACCGCCGATTCGGCGACTCTTCTCGATCTGAAAAAGCCTGTGTCGAAGACCACGAAGGCGGGGCCGAAGAGGTAACGCTTCAGCTTCCGGTACAGGTCTGCCAAGGCCTGTTCCGGTGTCCGTTGTGATAGAGAGTCAACGCAACAATCATCATGGAAGGCAAGGTATCCGGCGTGATTGCCGGCAGTGCTATTTGACTAACCGCGGCCTTCGTGTTTTCTGCCTCGTCGACGTGCTACTCTCCGCTCTGGGGGCTGCTCAATCCAGCGAACCCAGACCTTGGGCGATGGCCCCTGAAGCCAGCTTGCAGGGGCAGGCTTCATGATGCCCGGTGCTGCTGCGTTTAAGGCGTGGTAGTGTGCGACCCGGGGAAGGCATCCGATCCTTCGAAAATCTATCCGAGAAGTGCAGGCCATAGCCGCTTTCCATCACGAGAAGCTCGTCAAAACGAGACTTGTCAATGTGGGTTAGTTCGGTCACGCCAAGACCAATGTAGAGTTCGCGGATCAATCCTTGTGTCTGCTGAGCTTCTTCTTTATGTCAGGCGCAAATTCTCCAATAGTGTTGATGATCACTCCGACCCAAGCTTGCGTGATTACGCTCTGATATCCCTTGACGGTAATCGTTGGATTATTTGGATTCCAGGTTGCGCCAATTACTCCCGCTCCGAATGCCGCCGCAAAGGGCATGATATTGGGTCTGATGGATTGTTCACTGTTGTTATAGGTGATGAAGTTTCTGATGAACGCGTGTCGGAAGCGGGGCCAGGCTCCGTTGCACCGGCAGCGGTCGTAACGCGGTTCCCATCCAACCATCCCCTGTCCCAACGAAGTGAATGAGTTTTGGATGATATTCGTCGCCTGATTGGAGCCAGCGCGTTTGGCGAAACCCGAGAATCCATCCCCCAGGCCGGCGGCGTATTTTTCACTTGATCATGCATTACAAAGAAACCGGTCTTGATATAAATGCCGGGTGTTGTATATGTCTGGCGAAGGTAGAGCTTGAAACGCTCCTTACCAGTCAACCCAACCAGGGGGGCATCTTTCGGAATGTATGCACCATAAAGCCAGTTGACCGGGAGTTGCGTGTTTACGGAGGGTGACTTCGGTGGCACTGTAGATTTGGTGTTCTCTTGCGCGGACGAAGTGGCGACGAGAAGTGCCAGGAAAACTCTAATCACTGAACTTCGAGCGACAGCGATCACTTCGAGGCGCGAGACCTGCATAGTTGAGCATTGAGTTTGCATTCAACGTTCCCGCCCTTGCTGCTCCTTTTGGAGCGCAATTATTGGCTGAACCTCGTCGCTGCGCCCTGCAAGCACTTCAGACGCCCAAACACTTTGCAGTGCCGGAGATGATGGAATTGCTCGCCCAGCCGACCGTCGCAGATTTTATTGATCAGGTATAGTCCGTTGTCGAAAGCTCTGCTACTGGCAATTGTGCCAGTGAAGGCCCCCACGATTTACCTCGCAGAAACGTTCGGGCCGGCACCGCTGATGGCACATAATCTATCGAGCCCTAAAACACTAGAGAAATGACCGCCAACCCAATCGCCAGGCATTGGGGCATGCACTGATCAGGTCTTTGCGCAAGCTTTTTCAGATCGAGAAGAGTCGCCGAATCGGCGGTATTGAACGGATAATGCAGCGCGGATTCCTGGTTTGTTCCATTCAGTCGTACGTCGACGCGGCGGTTCTGAGCCAGAACAATCGTGTTCAGTTGGCGCAGGACCTTCTTCCTCTGTTCTTCTGTCAGATCAGGGTTAGTCTCGATCAGATTCTTGACCTCGTCCTTGCTGAACTGATGCTCTTCGCCAACTGCCTGGGTATCAATGTTGGCCTCGGGAACACCTCGTTCAACGAGGAATGCCTTGGCTCGAGCGACTCGACGTTCGGACAGCTTCTGGTTGTATTCCGGAGTACCCCGCGGATCCGTGTGACCGGTCAAGGTCAGACGTCCATCCGGCTTTAACTGGAGGTAACTCTTGAAGTCGGTCGCCAGCGAAGTCAGAGTTGCCTGCTGGCTTTCAACCAGACCGCCCTCGGGATGCAAATCCGTTGGCTGAGCGGTCGCGAACCAGATGCTGTGCAAGCTCAGCCGTGCTACAAGCTCAGGTGACGGTACCGACGGAGGCGGAGGCGGGGGCGGCGCCTGAATGTTAACGCCGGTGGTTGTTGTCGCCGAATGGCCCTTGTCGTCCGACACGCCGCAGGTAATCTGCACGGGACCGGCAGAAGCGCCTGTCGAAGAGTATGTCGCAGCGGTACCGCTGCCGCTGATGGTGCCACCCGAAGCCTGATAGCTGTAGGTGAGCGGACGGTTCTGCGGACTGACACCCTGCACCGTCACAGTCGATGAATCACCTGGCTTCAGATCGGTCGGGGCCGCGGAGCAGCTCACTGTTGGTGGTTCAAACTCCTTGACGTTGTAGGAGGCCGAGCAGTCCGCAACTTGCCAAGGCCTTTCACCTTCCTTACCCGGCTTCCCCTCCTTCAGGGTGCCCCTCACAGTGTAGGTCCCGGGATTCTGAGCAGCCGTATTGACGCTCGCCGTCGTTCCGTTGCCGGTAACGCTGTCGCCGCTCCACGTATACACCGTGTTCAACTTCGGATTCAGACCTTCAGGAGTGGCTGTCACTGTGACCTGATCGCCCGGGAAGACTTGCCGGGGTGACGCCGAGCACGAGGCCGTCGGTGGCACCGGTGGCTTGCCGCCAAAGTTGAAAGAGAAACCTGCGACCGCGCCACTTGTCACAGTGTCATAGACAAACTGGTTAGTGGTCGGTTTGTAGTCCACATCCAGATAGCGCCAGCCCATCGCCATTCCGAACTTGGGAGTGACGTTGAAGTTCAGCAGTCCCACGACCTGATAGTCCAGGTTGGCTTGGCCTGCGCCGGCGTCACCGGCCACCGTCATGGCGGCCTTTTCGCCGAAGGGCAGTATGAACCTGCCGCCGCCGAGGCCATCGACCCAGTTGACCGATCGCGAATTGCCGAGGCCCGAAGGTTCCAAAGTGTTGCTCAAGCCCAAATACCAATAACGAATTCCGCCGAGGGCGTCGAACTTCAAGTGCTCGCCGTCTAAGAGCCTGTACCCGACCTTCGGCGTCAAGATCGACTGTGTGAGACGAGTATTGATCGAAGTCTGGCCAAAGTCGTTGATGGGAATTCCGTTGTCGACGCCGAGCTTCATCCATAGGAAATCTACCGGCATCACGAAGCGGCCCTTATCGGCCTCAACTGCGATCGGTATGATCCCTTTTAGCGTATGAAAGACATCGGAGAACGGGACATGGATACTGGCGTTATGGCCCAGCGCTCCAACGGTTCCGTGCAATCCAGGAAACCAGCCGTAAATCGAGATCCCGACGCGCCAATCACCGCCGGTGCTTCCTGTCGGATACTGTGATGCCGGACCGGCAGCCTGATCCGCAGTCGGCGCGGGCGCGTCTGGAATCGCGGGGGCGGCTGTTGCGGCCGCAGCAGGGCCCGCGACCGCCAGCTCTGCGGTCCCCTGGGCGAAGACCGACGTGCAAAATAGCACGGTCAGCGTTGCCGCGACCAGCAGCAGACAGAAGTTCTTGCGGTGCAAATTCATCTCTTCTCCTTTTGTCGATTCCGTACGGTCATGCGTTTATCGTGCGGCCGTACTATGTATCACTTATACGGTTAGAGAAAACAGTGCCTACGTTAAGTCTCCGCTTGGAAGGACGTCGATGCTACTAGCAGATTTGCCAGAGCGGCTGCAAAGGCACAGTCCGCGGACCAAATACCGGGACCCGTGGCAACAAAACACCAATTGGGACGGCGCTCCTGGCCTGGTTGGCATGCCAAAAAAAACTGAAAGTGATTTCCGTCCGGCGCAGGTTTGGTTCCTAATAAGGACGTGGGCAAACCTGGTCGGTACCGTCTCGTAGTGTTACTTTTCGCTGCTCGCGCTACGATCGTGGTTTTTGCCTTGGCGGCTATCAGATGATGTTCGACTTACCGGACCTTTATGGCGATGAACGATACTAACCTCAGAATCCATTAGGAGGAGGCGAGCCCGAAACATATTAGGCTGTCAGAGAGCCGGACCACTCTGCGACGAACGGTGGTTCCTGCCATCTCTGATTCATTTGATACCCGCAACCTCTCTCTCTTTCCGGACGAAGTAGAAGTGGGCGCCCACGCTCAGGAAGTTAACCAGTACCGCGATGACGTTCCACACAATCACCGGGCGCGAGGCGATCAGCAGACCGTAGTAGACCCAAAGAATCTGAAAGACACACATGATGGCGGCCATCCTTGGGTTCATGCCGGCGCTCGATCGCCGCCGGAACATCGCGATTAAATCCGGTACCGCAGCAAACGTCGTTCCAAAACCCGCCACCAAGCCGATAATCTCCGAACGCTTAAAACCTGAAAAAAGTATGCTCCGTGTGTCCTCTGGAACTAAGTCCTGACAGCCGCAAAGAACAATGAGGCTGGTGAGAAGAACCGCGAGTGTCACATTTCCAGGCCGGCACATGGCATTGACCCTCTTTCAGGTTCGTGGAAATCAATTACATCCTACTCGGGTCAGAGATAAATGAGAAATGGATTTATCTATTGCACATTATCGTGATTCTCATCCTACGGATGTGACCAAGACGAATACTGAAAATAACAAAGGGTGCCCGTCGATTCTCACACCGGCAATGGTGCTATCGGTTACCAAATGTCAAGCCGAGCCCCGAACTAGTTCCATAATCACTGCCTGAGAAATGTGCCGGCGGCTGGGTGTCCCAGTTGCCGTAGAACGAGGTATTCCAGTTCAGTTTGCCGAATAGCTTCACATAGTATGTAACGTTGGTAACAAAGTAGGCGCGACCAGGTTGGGACAACGCCGGAAACACAACCCCGGTAAGGTTCAGGCTGGTTTGTTTAAACCTGAAAAACTTCACGTTCGTGCCCACCATGGCTGCGGCGACATTTTGGGTTTCCTGCAAACCACCGGATTGGGAATACCTCGTGTTTTGCCAAGCGAGACCTGCGAACGTCGAAATCTTTGCATGATTGGTGTTCTTGAAATAGCGGCCGATTCCACCACTGAGATTGGTCTGAAGTTGGATGTTCTGTTCCGAACTCTGTAGCAGGTTAGCCACGCCCGTATAGTACCAATTGTTCCAGCGCATCAGATGCAGACCATTTGTGGACAAGGAATTTCGGGCCGACACGCTGGAACCCGAGCTGGAGGACAATGATGAGCTTATCGCTCCGCCCGCTGCCCATCGCTGCCGCGGGTATTCAGCAGACGAACTCAGACTGTATTGTGTTGATTGGTTGCCTTTGGAGTACATAATGCCCGAGTTGACCTCGCCATTGAACCGCTGCCAGAACCTATCGGACGTCTGGATCACCTCAACAATCTGTGCTTGCTCGATTGTCTCTGCCCTCTCGGTGCCTTCCGCTACCTGAATGCGCATCGGTCGGCCGGCGGTGCCTGCAGCGGTCTGGAGCGTTCCACTGTATACCGACCCATCCTCGGTTATGACGACGAACAATTGTTTACTCTCCAAGTGAGCCACCATCGACCATTGAATCGCGCATGTTCCGTCGATGTAGTCGATGCTGAATTGAAGCACACCGGAATCGAGGCCCTTGATCTCGCCTGTCAACCGATCGCCGTTCTTCATCACGATCACGTCGGACTTTTCGCGCGCGAAAACCGACGTGGTGAGCAGAAGCATGGAACTTAAGAGCATGGCCCGAATATTCATTGAGTTCCCTCTTCAATGAGATGTTTAACCGGTCTGGTCATTTCGAGATGACTCCACCCAAGCCGGCGAACCTTTTCTCGCAAAACGATTTCACTGAGGAACCAGTCAGTTGGTCTTCCGAGCCAGCTGTATTGTTATGCAACCGACACATCCCAATAGTTGTCGTCATATCTTAATAGGCTCCGTCGCTGTAGCTCGACTTCAGCCACTGGTGAACCTTAAGAGGAACTGAACAAGTTGCTCCAATTCGAGAGTTCAGCTGCCGGCTCAGGGAGCCACCCGGGGTGTGTGATGGCCGATGGCCAATGCAATGACTGAGACAACAAACTGTACAAAAGAAACACCAGAGCCCTGCGTCCTGTCTCGAAAGACCTGAATCCGGCGGGAATGATTTCTCGAGTTGTCATGATCCTGTGCCTCCCGATTACGACCATTTTAGGGAGCGAGTGTACAGCACATCCGGACGCCAGCACTTCGCGATCGCCGTTGGATATACTGCGCCGGAGAGATCGAGCAAACACTGGATGGTTTCAAACGGCATTGGGCCGGGAACGGTAGGCACGTGTACGCGAAGGCGACTTGAACGAAGCCGCTGGCGCGGCGGACACTGCCTTGACGTGCAGCCGTGAGCGGCGGTGGCTGCGGTAGGTTGATTCACAAGGAAGGAGATCCTTGTGACCAACTTACGCAAGCGGATGCTGGAAGAGCTTCAGCGGCGCAACTACTCACCGTCCACGATCCGTGGCTATCTACAAGCCGTTGAACAGTTCGCTAAACACTTTGGAAAATCCCCAGACAAGCTGGGACCAGACGAGCTCAAAAGCTATCAGGCCTATCTGCTCACAGAGCGCAAGCTGGCGGTGGGAAGTGTGGTGGCGCGCGTAGCCGCGTTGCGGTTCTTTTTCGTGCGCACTCTCAAGCGGCGCGAGTTCTGGGAGGAGTTGCCGTACCCGAGGGACTCCAAGGACCGGCGTCGACTACCGACGGTGCTCAGCCTGGATGAGGTCGCCCGGCTTATCGATGCCGCCGGCAACCTCATGCAACGCACTCTGCTGATGACGCTCTACGGCACGGGCATGCGGCGCACAGAAGTATCGTTGCTCAAGGTGAGCGACATCGACAGCCCGCGCATGATGATCCGCGTGGAACGCGGCAAGGGTGGCGGCGGTCGCGATCTCCCACTCAGCCTGCTCTGCTGGAGACGCTGCGCGAGTACTGGCGCTGGAAGAAGCCTCGCACCTATCTTTTTCCCAGCGGCACGCACAAGCGCGGCACGGAAAGACCCATTTCAGATAAGACCGTCTGGTACGCCTGTACAGAAGCCGCCCGCTATGCGCGTATCAAGAAGCATGTAACGCCTCACACCCTGCGCCATAGCTGGGCGACCCACCTGCTGGAGGCGGGAACAGACCTGCGTACGATTCAGGTCCTGCTCGGTCATGTGGACCTGGAGACCACCGCCCGGTACCTCCATCTGTCGCAGCGGCACTTGCAGACAGTGTCGAATCCACTGGAGCATTTGCAACTCTCCAGCGCCAGCCAGGCATCCCGCAACTATCACCGGAAAACAGATAAATGACTCGGCCTCCCGTGGAGGTGGCCGATATCCTTCGAGTCCAGGGTGACTGCTTTCGAGAACAGAACCGCTCCTGGCTGGGCTATCAGCAGCTGAACGTGTTGCGGGCCATTAGCGCATGCCGCACGGCTGCACTCGGAGGTCATCTTGACTCCTGCTCGCGGTGCGATCTCCATGCCATCTCTTATAATTCGTGCCGCAACCGGCACTGCCCGAAGTGTCAGGCCCAGGCGCGCCAGCGCTGGTTGGCAAGACGCGAGCAGGACCTGCTCCCCGTACCCTATTTCCATGTCGTCTTCACTCTGCCTCACGCGTTGAATCCGCTATGTCAGAGACATCCTCGGCTACTCTACGATCTGCTCTTCCGCGCCACCGCTCACACCATGCTTGAAGTTGCAGCCGACCCCAGGCATCTCGGAGCCAGAATCGGGTTCCTCAGCATTCTGCATACGTGGGGACAGAACCTGCGCTTGCATCCTCACCTCCACTGCGTCATTCCCGCCGGCGGCTTCGATCAAGGGTAAGCGTATGGTCTTCCCCTATTGACCAGGAACGGTTGAGTCTGCTTGGGATGTTGATCGGATTTATGAAGTGTCCATCTATTTTAAGTGGACACTTCAAGAGAGCTTTAAGAGACCGCGGTCGTCACTTCGGTCGCGAGGTTCCACGGGAGCAGATCGTCGATCTGGTTGACCGGGTGCTCGGCGATACGAGTCAGGACTTCGCGTAGATAGCGCTCGGGGTCCAAGCCGTTGAGTTTGGCGGAGCCGACCAGCGAGTAGATGGCGGCAGCGCGTATGCCGCCGGAGTTGGACCCACAAAAAAGGTAATTCTTGCGGCCAAGTGCTATAGCTCGAAGCGCCCGTTCGGCGGCTGAGTTGTCGATCTCCAGCAGTCCATCGTCAACATAGCGGGTGAGTGCACGCCAATGCGAGAGCGCATAGCGGATGGCGCCTGCCGTCTCGCTCTTGGTGGACAGTGAGCGGAGAGATTTTTCCATCCAACTTCGCAGATCGTCGAGCAGCGGCTTGGCGCGGGCTTGACGAACGGAGCAGCGGAGTTTAGCCGGCTTGCCACGGATGTCTTCTTCAATGCCGTATAGAGCGCCGATACGAGAAATGGCTTCGGTGGTAATCGGCGATGCGTGGATAACATGAATGTCGTGAAACTTGCGTCGAGCATGAGCCCAACACGCGACCTCATACATGTCCCCACTTTCGTAGAGATGATGAAATCCCGCATAAGCATCGGCTTGCAGAGCGCCCTTGAAGTCCTTCAGGTGTAATCTCGGATGCTCGCCCTTGCGATCCGGCGAGTAAGCGAACCACACGGCTGGCGGCGTTGTTTCGCCTGCAGCACGTTCATCGCGGACATAAGTCCAGAGGCGTCCCGTCTTGGTCTTTCCGCTTCCCGGAGCGAGCACCGGAACCGGCGTATCGTCGGCATGAATTTTGCGTGCGGATAGAACATGTCTGCGCAATGCATCGACCAGGGGCGCGAGTAGCTCGCTGGCCGCACCTACCCATCCGGCCAGCGTGGAGCGATCGAGATCAACGCCCTCGCGAGCATATATCTCCGACTGGCGAAATAGCGGGCAGTGGTCAGCATATTTCGAGACGAGCACATGTGCGATCAATCCTGGTCCTGCGAGGCCGCGTTCAATGGTGCGCGATGGCGCAGGCGCCTCCACGATGCGCTCGCACAGCTTGCAGGCGAACTTCGGGCGGACATGACGAATGACCTTGAAGTTGGCGGGAATGTACTCCAGAATCTCGGCTACGTCCTCGCCGAAGAGGCGCAGTGCACCGTTGCAATCCGGGCAGCAATCTTGCCTTGGCTCATGCCGAATAACTTCGCGGGGAAGGTGCGCGGGCAGCGGCTTGCGCGAGGGCCTGGACTTGGATCTGGACTTATCTTCCGATACCGGTGCTGGGCTGTTTTCTTCCGCCGCAGCCTGCTCCGTCTCAGTCTCTTCCAGTTGCAGCTCAAACTGCTCGACCTGGATGATGACCTTCTCGCTCTTGCTGCCGAATATCATGCGGCGCAGCTTCTCGATCACCAGCTTCAGGTGCTCTATCTGCTGCGTTTGCGATAAGAGCACCTCAACATGGACCTCATGCCGCTCGACAACCAACGCCTTCAAGGCTTCCATATCAAGCTGTTCGAGGTCTGGAAGAGCGGTGGAAGTCATAACTGAAGTATGTCATAACAGAGTCGGCATAATATCCACATAAGGCGCATGGATACTGGAGAATCATGAGTATAACTTACACTGCAACTTGAGGCGTCCAAGTTCTCTCTGGTCTTCGCCAGTCGATGCCTTCCATCAGCATCGAGAGTTGTGCGCGCGACAGTGATATGGCACCTTCACTCGCTTGCGGCCAGATGAAACGTCCGCGCTCCAATCTCTTCGCGAACAGACAAAGGCCGTCGCCATCGTACCAAAGCAACTTGATCGTATCGCCGCGTCTCCCGCGAAAAACAAACACATGGCCAGAGAATGGTTGCTGCTGGAGCACCGTCTGCACCTGCGCACTCAGACCCTGAAATCCGCGCCGCATGTCCGTCACGCCTGCAGCGATCCAAATCCTCGTTCCTGCACGCAGCTCAATCACCGGCGCAAGCTCTCCAGGATCGTGCGAAGCAAAGCACCGTCCGCTCCATGCTCAACGCTGATCGATGCGCGCCCTGGGATATCAATATGGATCGCCCCGGTCGGAGTTGATGGAACAGGAGACGATGGCGCCGCTACTTCAATGTCCACCTCAGAACTGGTCGGCGCTACTACTACCGGAATCAACGAGGTTGATGTCTCCCTCGCTTCCAACAGCAAACCGCTCCGGTAATCTTGCCGCCACTTAAACACCTGGTTCGCGTTCACGCCCGCGCTCTGCGCCGCACGCGCCACGCTCATCCCTGGCCGTAGCGACAACTCAACGATCTGCCGCTTTTCCACCACACTACGATGCACCCGCGGCGCCCGCCGCGGACCGACACCTTCGTTACGTTCCATGGCTGCATCTTCATCCCTTGGACCAACACAGAACCAGAGGGGGAGACCACACGCTTACGATCAAGGCTACTCGCACTGGGTTCATCCCAAGTATGCCTTCTTCCTCCCTGTTAAGGTTCTCAGCCGCGTCTTCCGCGGCAAGTACCTTGCTCTCCTCCAACAGGCGCTCCGTCAGCGCCGCATCGACTGTCCTTCAACACTCGTGCGTGCTCTGCTCAAGGAGGACTGGGTAGTCTATGCCAAGCCTGCCTTCGGTGATCCGGTCGGCGTGCTGCGCTATCTCGGCCGCTACACTCACCGCGTCGCCATCAGCAATCAGCGCCTGCTCAGCTTCGACGGCCGTTCGGTAAGCTTCCGATGGAAAGACTATGCGCACGGCAACAAGCAGCGCATCATGACACTCACCGCAAGCGAGTTCCTGCGCCGATTCTGCCAACATGTGCTGCCCAGAGGCTTCGTCCGCATCCGCCACTTCGGCTATCTCGCCAACGCACGCCGGGCCGCTCTCATCGCCCTAGCTCGCCAGCAACTCGCTTGCCAGCCTCCGCCGACACCGCATCCCACCAACTCCCCGAAAGCGACCTGGCGTTGTCCGCGCTGCGGAGCCAACATGCTCATCGGGCCCAACCTCACCGCGCAACAACTGGCGTTTCGATGCGACATTACGGACACTTCCTGATCCCAACCCTATACACGGACCAGCGAAGATGTGGCACCACGTCTCCGCCCACCTGTGTCGCTAGTGCGAAGTTGCCGCCTTATAGCCCATTCCTGCTTGCTTGCAACTCGCGAGATTACTCGCATGTGAGGATCTATCTCCCTTGCTGCCGCATCCAGTCCGGGTCTTCCAGCCTCTTCGCCCCTCCTAATACAGGCCAATTCGCGTACCTAGCTCCATAGCAGCGCCCGCCACTGCCACCGTCTTCCTTCTAGTCTCCTTATCGAAAATGCCTCGGGGCAGCAACGGCGCAGAAGTGTCTGAATGCGAGGAATCGCCCCGAAGCATTTCCGATCAAGGCTAACGACTATTCACTCAAGTGGATTGCCACAGCGGCGCCGATCAGTTTCTCGTTTCGGGTTCGCTCATCAGAAATTCTCGATCTGCCAAACGTTTTTAGGCCCGCCGGCTTCAGCAATCGCCAACATGCGCCCGTTCGGTGACGGGATCGCATGCCAGACTTCAGGATTGCTGGATTTGAGCAGGACTGCAGCTTTGCCATCCAGCGAAACACTCAACAAGGCGCTGTCCCGTTCAAAGTTGTGCCAGGACACAAGGAGCCGCTTCCCGTCGGCGGACCAATTCACGCCGATTAGACCATTCCATCCTTTTACCACCAGATCGCGCGTTTGGCCCGTGGAGGTAGAACGGAGTTGGATCTTGTCCTGGCTCGAACCATAAAGAATGATCGCTCGTTCCGTGCCATCGGGAGACAGACTCCAATTGAACGCTGATTCAATTTGCGGGGGACCTGCAATCTTGCCGCTCCGCACGTCGAAGCGGAACGTTTCCGAACTGTCTCCCTTGGCCACGCTGTACAGGCAAATCGTCGAGGGCAAGCGAGCACACTGCACATTCCAGATACCAATATCTTTGAGGATGAAACGGGGCGTTCCACCGCCTATAGGAATGGCAAAAATGGAAGAAGGGTTTTCGTGGCTTGTGGATGTAGTGGTGGAAATATACAAGATCTCTGAACCGTCGGGGACTACTACGGACTGTGAGACCTGGTCCGTGCTCGTCACGAGACTTTCTGCTATGGTCTGATCAATCGCCTGTTTGAATATCTCCCGCGTGCCGTTTCGGTCCGAGCTAAACAGAACGGCTGTGCTATCGGGTGTCCAGGACCACGGCATATTTTCATTGTCATCCATCGTCAGTCGTCTGCTCGCAAGCAATTCTGTTCCGTTCAACGACAGCATCCCAATGTAGATGCTGGGTAACCAGTCGCCACTCAGGAAGAGCACTCTCTTCCCATCGGAGGTCGCAGCAACTTGCGAAATCCACCCATTTCCTCCCGCGATGCGTTGGGGCGGCGAGGAAATCTTCGCTGTTTTTTGAATCGATACAAGCCACAGGCTCGAATCCTGGTGGTTTTCAGTGGCTCCAAAGGCGTAGATCAGGCGATCATCGGGCAGCCAGTGCAGTGCGGAACTCAGACGACTATCGGAGAAAAGGGTCTCCGCATTTCCTTTCCGCCACTCATTCACCTCAACGAAATTGGTCCGGACGTTGTAGGCCCAATTCGATCGAACGTAGGCGATTCTCTTGCCGTCGGGAGACCACGTCGGCGCTCCCACCTGCGAGTCATCGGGCCTGGCCGTTGCAACCTGTATCGGATCTGTCCCGTCCGAACGCGTCACCCACTCTTCCCGGCCCCACCGGCCATCGTAGGTTAACGAACCGCGGCGGAATGCAATGTGCGATCCGTCCGGTGACAGCGATCCTCCCGATGCGTCGTCCACTAGCTGTTGGGGCGACCCTCCAAACACTGAAATACTCCACAAGCTTGCCTTCCCCGGCTGTTCCGCTCGTGAAACAAGCAACCGAGAGCCGTCTGGAAACCAATCATCCACCCGGGCATGGAAATCTGGCGGCAAAGGCACCGGGTGGGTCTCACCGGTGTGAATCAATTTCAGATAGATCCCTGTGTTGTCCGCATAGGACAAGTATTTGCCGTCGGGAGAGACGGCCATGCTGGTGACGCTATTCTCCGCTGAATTGGCGGTCAGCTTTCGTTCGACGACATCCGTGTGCCGCCCAAGGTACAGCCACTGTACCCACGCTATAAGAGCAACGAGCAGCGCAGCGGCCCCAAACCATTTCCAGCGTCTCGATCCCTGCCATCTTGGGACAATGATGAGTCTGCCGCGCTGCTCTTTCTCCAGGTCGGCACGCAGTTCCGCTGCGGATTGGTAACGTAAATCGCGGTCCCTTTCCAGCGACTTGTTGATGACCGTTTCAAGCCCCGGCGGAAGCGTGGAGTTGAGGTCCCGCGCGGGCAGCAGTGCGTGGTTCAGAATGGCGTCGTGAACCTCAGCCGCCGTTTTGCCACCGAAAGCCCGCTGACCGGTCGCCATCTCATACAACACCAGGCCAAAGGAAAACAGATCGGTGCGGGCATCAAGTTTCTCGCCCTTGACCTGCTCCGGCGACATGTAACCCGCTGTCCCGATCGCCAATCCCGTTCGCGTGAGATGCGACACAGCGGCGCCATCGTCCGACGGGGCGTCGAAGGTGCCGTCCATTGGCATAGCCGCATTGGCCGCTTGTGCTGCAGCCTTATCTGGCTCACCTGTCTCCAGCAGCTTTGCCAGACCAAAGTCCAGAATTTTGCATACTCCCTTCTTGGTAAGAAAAATGTTTGCCGGCTTGACGTCGCGATGAATGATCCCCTTCTCATGTGCGGCTTGTAAGCCATCGATAACTTGGATGCTTAGGTCCAGTAGGTCCTCGAGCGGAAAGCCCTTCTCACCCGCGATGGACAAGCGGTCACGCAAGGTCTCGCCTTCTAACAATTCCATTACGAGGAATGGCAGCCCATCGTGCTCTCCGAATTCGTAGATTGCGCAGATGTTGTGGTGGTTCAGCGACGAAGCAATGCGCGCTTCGCGCTCGAATCGTTGCAACGCCGGCGAATCGTTGCCCAGCTCTTCCGGCAGGAACTTCAGAGCGACGCGGCGGCCCAGCTTCAGATCCTCGGCACGGTACACCACACCCATGCCGCCACCGCCAATGATGCCCAGCACGCGGTAATGCGAGACCGTTCTGCCGGTCAGCCCTCCCGGTTCCGGCACTGTGCGTACCGCTGCGCCATCGTCCTTACTTGAAACCTCGCCGCTCGAGGACTCGTTACCGGTGGGCCTCACCCATTCGACTGGCACCATGAGCCGATAGCCCCGGCGCGCCACCGTCTGAATGTATTGGGGCTCGGCAACCGGGTCGCCAAGTGCTTTTCGCAGCTTGTTAATCGCTGCGTTGATGCTGTGTTCGAACTCCACGATGGTGTCGTTCGGCCAGAGTTTCCTTCTGATCTCCTCGCGGCTGACCAGGGCGCCTTCATTTTCGACCAGGATGCGCAATACCTGGAGCGGCTGTTCCTGGAGCAAGACGGCCGTGCTTCCGGAGCGCAACTCCCCCGCCTTCAGGTCGAGGCTAAAGGAGCCGAAGCGGGCGCATTTTCGGAGTGTTTGTTCCATTTGAATGTGAGCAGCGTTGGCAAATTGTACTGCTGGTCACTGTACCATCCACCAGGATTTGGCGTCCTCGACCGGAATGCTGTTGGCAACCCGCCCGGCCAAACTCCGCCGCACGCTCCGTAAGTGGTTTAGGAATGAACTGCTTGTGGCAGTTGATAAGCGGATGACATTTAGATGACCGCCAGAGCATCGACTCCGGCGTGGTTTTGACTCACACTCGCCCAATCCTGCGGCCTCCCAAAGCCCAAACCCGTGAGAAGGGGATGAGAAAGAAGTTGGATTATTCGGGTGAGGTGGTCAAACCGAAAACAGCAACAGCACAAACGGATCAGTCTGAATGCGAAAGCATTCGAAAAGCGGAAACCATCTCAACGTTATTCAACAAGAAGGAGAAACTCCATGTCATCGAAATTGTCGAAGTCCTTTGCAGCTTCTCGTGGGTCAGTCCTGGTTCTAGCCGGTGTACTGGTTCTGGGATTCGGATTAACAGCTATGGCTCGGGCACAGGGCTCTGGGTCTGACAAAGGTCTCGAAGGAGGTTGGCGCTTGCAGGTAACGGTCCGCGACTGTATCACGGGTCAGCCGTTGAGGCCGACATTCCCCGCCGTGTTCACCTTCGCCAAAGGGGGTGCGGCAACCGGAATCACCGGGGGCCAACTCCCTTCCTTATTCACGCCGCAACTGGGGGTCTGGCGGCACACACAGGGCCACAATTACACCGCTGTGACCGACGCCTTCGTCTTTAGTGCTGCCGGGGCCTTGATAGCGACACACAGGTTCATGCGGGCCATCCAGGTTAGTGATGACGGGGACTCGTTCACTGATGAAATTGCCCTTCAAATCCTCGACACGGCCGGCAACCCAGTCGCGACGGGCTGCGGCACGACCGTCGCGAGTCGCATGGAATGAGTGGGAGGAGAACATTGGTCAAAGTGGAGACCGATGAAAGTCAAGGAGGGGCGGGTGGGTTCGCCCCTCTCCAATTCCGGCAGGACCACGGCTTGGCGGGCGGTTCTTGTCGAGGGCAAGAGCCCGCCGTCTCAAATCGAGTTTTGGCGAGGGACAACCTCAGTGGAAGCCGTGAACACTAGGGTGTTTTTCGGTCCCGATCCTCGCGGCTCAACTGAAAAGGGACTATGGTGCATCGAGACGCCTGGGCTCTCCCACGCCCGTCCGTTGATGTCCCTTTTGAGTGTACGAATTTTGCAACTCCTGTATTGACCTTCCGTCCGAAAATCGCCACTTTGCTTGCCATTGTGAGCAATATTGCCCATCCATGGGGCTATCTGCAGGCGCACGGTGATTAAAATAGCGGGCTGCTCATCCTAGTGGGTGGTCCCGTCGTGCTTAGGGCTGATGTCGGTGTCGGAATATTTGGGGGTCGGACCATTCATCGGTTGGCCTCTCCTGGAGGCTACGAATGGAGGAATGGATTGAAAAAGCTGTGCGGAATCCAAATGCCAGGATAACCGGTGCAGTCTATTTGTTCTACTTTCTGACGGCAATACCCGCCCAGTTCCTTCTTGGCGGCAGGCTTGCTGCCTATGGCAATGCCACGAATCTCATCGCGACCGCGTTCTATGTCATTTTGACTCTGCTTTTCTATGGCATGTTCAAGCCGGTAAACAGGATCCTCTCTTTGATCGCGGCGCTCTTCAGCCTCGCGGGATCCGTCGTCATGACTCTTGGACAGTTTCATGTTATCCCCTTATCCATGAGCCCGATGCTGTTTTTTGGACCCTATTGTCTCCTGATCGGCTACCTCATCCTCAGGTCAACCTTCCTCCCGCGTTTTCTTGGCGTGTTCATGGCATTGGCCGGGATGGGTTGGCTGGCCTTTCTGTCCCCCACCGCCGCACACGCTCTAACTCTCTACATCGAGGTCCTCGGCATCTTCGCAGAAGCATCGCTGATGCTATGGCTCATGGTGATGGGTGTAAATGTTCAACGCTGGAGAGAGCAGTCGAGCGCGGCATAAAAACCATCGTTTATCTCCGCACCAGTGATGTCGGGCCATTCTCGTGAACCGAACTGATTCCCATGCACTTGATTCAGTAGTTCGCATAGGGAGGAAAGACTATGAGCGGAACTGTATTGATGAAATGGTTTCGAGAGGCTTCGCCGCGTCTCAAGGCCCGGATTGCCGGTGTCCTTTTCTTGCTCCTCGTACTGACGGCAGCATTGACCGAGTTCTTCGCTCGTGGCAGGTTGAGCTCCACAGCGGACCTCGCAGCGGGCGTCATCGAGGGCTCTTGCATGATCGCTGTGACGCTGCTCTTCTATGACATTTTTAGGCCGGTGAACAAGCGCCTCTCTTTGCTCGCGGCGATCTCCAACCTTGTGGGACTTACCCTTGAGCTTCTTCAGTTTCTGCCTCACGGCGTGAACATCGGCCTGGGATTTCACGGATTCTATTGGATCCTGATCGGCTACCTCATTTTCAGGTCGACCTTCCTGCCTCGAATTCTTGGCGCGCTGATGGCGATCGCGGGTTTGTGTTGGCTCACCTATTTGTCACCTCAGCTCGCGAACTATCTCTCCCCTTACGTTCTGGCCTCCGTCCTCCTCGTGGAAGGATTTGCGTTCCTGTGGCTCCTTGTATTCGGCTTGAACGAACAACGGTGGAAGGAGCAGGCAAATGCAGCGCGTGCGTCCATTGGCACATGGAAGAAGCCGACTACGACAGATCTGGGGGCACTCCAGCGTAGCGTTGAGGAAGAGACCACAAACCTCCTTTAGCGGTCGCTTCACCGGCCAACCGGCCCCAGGACAAACGAACATGAGCGCAGCATTAATGACGGAACGGATCACGGAAACTTCGCCCCGAGTATACGCGCGAATCGGTGGCGTGCTGTATCTGATTATCATAGTCATCGGTTTCTGCAGTCAGTTTTTCGTCAGAGACAAACTCGCGGTATCAGGGGATGTTACAGCCACGGCCAATAATATTAAGGCCTCTGAGTCGCTGTGGCGTATCAGTATTGCCGGCGAGCTGATATTGCTTGTGTGTTCTGTTTCGCTGACGCTGATCTTATATGTATTGCTCAGGCCGGTGAACAAAAACCTCGCGTTACTTGCTGTGTTTTTCAACATAGTCGAGTTCCCAATTGAGGCCGTCAGCAAGCTGTTTCTTTTTGCGGCGCTGTTCCTTTCGGGGAACGCGGATTACCTAAAGGCATTCGAACCGCATCAACTGCACGCTCTAGCAAATATTTCTCTCAAGTTGCATGACTACGGCTTCGGCATTGACCTCGTATTCTTTGGCTTTGCTTGTCTGGTGTATGGGTATTTGCTTTTCAGATCGGGTTATTTCCCCAAGACTCTTGGGATTTCGATGGCGATTGCCGGTCTGAGTTATCTGACGAATAGCTTCACGCTCATCCTCGCCCCCGCATATTCAGGGAGGATCTTCGTCGTTCTGGTGCTGGCCTTAATCGGAGAATTGTCACTTGCCTGTGGCTCATGGTCAAAGGCGTGAATGTCTCGAAGTGGAACGAGAGAGCACTCCTAGCTTCTGGCTGAAGTTTTTCAAGGTGCCGACGCTGTCACATCGGATACCGGCCGGATTGAATTCTATTCGTCGCGTACAGGAGAAACGAATATGGGCACAGATGTAATGACGGAACGAATCACAGAAGAGTCACCGCGTCTCAAGGCCAGGATTATGGGTGTGTTTTCTCTCCTTACCATACTGATGGGAATATTCGCCCAGGGCTTCGTGAGTGACAGGCTTGTTGTATCCGGCGACGCCGCGGCTACGGCGGCCAACCTACTGGCGCACAAGGGCTTGTTTCAGTTAGGATTCGCAGTCTTCATCATCGAAATGGCGTGCAATATCGTCTTTATAGCTCTCTTTTATGATCTGCTTAAGCCGGTAGGCAGGAGCGTCTCTTTGGTGGCGGCGTTCCTGGGCCTCGCCGCTTGCGTCATCAAGACTTTTAGCCGCCTCTTTTTTATCGCCCCCTTGTTCATCCTGGGAGGCGCGCACTACTTGAGTGTGTTCAGCCCGGAACAATTGCAGGCGCTGGCGCTCCTCTTTCTCAAGGTGAATGGCCGGGGCGCCGGAATCGCCTTGGTGTTTTTCGGATTCTATGCACTCCTGACGGGCTACCTCATTATCAGGTCCACCTTCCTGCCTCGGTTTCTGGGAGTGTTGTCGGTATTGGGAGGTTTGGGTTGGCTGACCTTCCTGTATCCGCCGCTCGGATCCCGCCTGTTCCTCTACGTTGTAGTCCTCGCCCTTTTCGGGGCCGCATCGCTAATCTTCTGGGTCCTCGTGTTCGGCGTGAACGAACAACGATGGACGGAGCAAGCGCGTGCGGCGGCGACAGGCGTTTAGGCACCATGCTTGACCTTCATGAACTCTTGAACCACATCCTCAAACTCCACGGGGAGTGGGGGGCGGGATCAGACAAACGTTACGCTGACGAATGGATCACCGCCGCATGCCGGTCCAGTGCTTGAAGGCGCGGCGGGATGCGGCCGGGGCCGAGGAAGGCAGGGGGAATGCAATGAGCAGACTCCTACGCTTCGTTTTGCCGGGCTTGATTGTCGTTGTTGCGTTGGTCGGTGCGGTGAGTGTGCTGTTCGGCTACTTCGTCTACTCGCCTGCTCCTGAAGATCCGCGACTGTCCGGCACGCTGACCCAGGGGACCATCGAGGTGGGCGGACGGACACGGACCTACCTGACCTACGTGCCGCTGGGGTTGACGAGAGGAGCCCCGCTTGTCGTGGTCATGCACGGTTCGGGTCAAAACGGTGCGCAAACGCGAAAGTGGACGGGGTATGGGTTCGAGCGCCTTGCGGACGAAAGAGGCTTTGCAGTCGTCTATCCTGATGGGTACGAGGGCTACTGGAACGCGTGCAACATCGTCGGGGACTACAGCGCGAACAAGCTCAAGATCGACGACGTCGGATTCATGACGGGGATGGTCGACAAACTCATCACCGAAATCGGTGTCGATCCGCACCGCGTATTTGCAACGGGCATTTCCCGCGGCGGACATATGGCGTTTCGTCTTGCGCTCGAAGCATCTTCCCGCTTTCGCGCAGTTGCGGCGATATCGGCGAGCGTGCCGACGCCGGAGAACTTCAAATGCGCGCCCTCGGGGCAAGGCACTTCTTCCGTCATGATCATGAACGGCACGAAGGATCCCATCAATCCGTTTGATGGTGGAGAGGTGACATTCCTTGGCTTGCTCAAGCGTGGCAAGGTCCGGTCGTCGCGAGAGTCGGGTCAGTATCTTGCGGACCTCAACAACCTGACCGGCACGCCCGAAACGAGCGAGACCCAAGTGACTGACGGATTTCACGTCGAGCGAGTCATCTGGAGCAACGAATCCAAAATTGAGGTGGAACTCGTTGCGATTCACGGCGGCGGGCATGGCATTCCTCAGCCTTACTGGCGCTATCCGCGATTATTAGGCCCAGCGCCCAAGGAACCGAACGGACCGGCTGTGATCTGGGCCTTCTTCGAGCGACAGCGGCCATAAACCGCGACCGTCACGAATGGCGGGTCACGCTCAAGTGCTCGGCATACCTGGGCTTCATCATCGTCCCTGCCAACGGCCATGCAAGGTAGAAAATCCACCTGGACGAGAAACCGCCTGCTCGGACAAATGACTCAGAAAACCTGTTGCGGCTTGTCGACCCAAGGGCGGCAGCTAAACGCCGACTAAAAACTGACGCTTAGAAGATATCAGAAACGGTGCTCACAGATACGAGCGCGAAACACGCTGCAGCAAAATTCGATATCAGCGCTTTTCACGACAGAGGAGGCTATCGCAAGCTTGTCTTTGGAAGGGAAGCGGTTTCTCTCAACCGCCTCCAGAGTTTCGATTTCTCGGAAAGCTCAGCGCAAATGTACCTGCGCACATCGTTGCCGCGGCCTTAGTCATCGTCAGGCTGAAAGTGGGATTTCAGCACATGCTGTGCAACCTTCTTGCCAAGGATGTTGCCCTGCAGAACCGAATGACGGAAGTGCATGCCACCAAAAATGCGCGCCTCGTCTACCTCGACGACTACGTCACTGAAACGCGGAAATTCGTGGGTTGTACCGGTCACCGTACTCGACAGGCGATAGTGGATATCATCGCTGTTGAAGAACGTTTGAAGCGCGACGGTAAGGGCCTCGGTTGCGCAACCATGCGCTGCGGGATACTCCGGGTGCCCAGGCGTGATATCAAGCGGCAGCCAAATCGGGTCCGCAACTGTGTCAGGATTTCCGTCGGTGTCGGCATCGTGAATTGCGGTGTACGGACGCCAAAATGCGTAGTGATACTTTGCGTTGAAGCATGCCACGGTAGCATCCGCGATTGTGACATTCGCCATGGCAGCTAGTCTTGCCGACTGAGCGGTGTTGAGCTTCTGGTCGACGATCAGATAGCGCAATCCGCTGCTGAAGAGCGACTGAGGTGGGGCGCTCCAGAACAAGCCGATCTCCGTTTGCTCCGGAGTCCGCAGGCTGCCGTTCAGCGCACCGTACGATTTGGTGAGGTTGTAGTCCTCGGCCCATTCTTTGCTGTTCAACGGCGATGGTGGCTGGATAGTGTGCAGGAAGTCAGATGCCGTGTCATAGGTAAAGGGAGTGAATTCCGCCATCCAGACATTTACGGGCGGAGGGTACGGTGGAACCGGTTCCCATATGCCCGGGCCATGTCCCCAGACAAATGTGGTCGGTGCTTCGAATCCATCGTTCGCGCGCAGTGCAATCCATTGTGCTGCGACCGCAGTCCCCACCGCGATACCATCCGTCTTCGCTTGAGAATCGACGATCCCGTTGAGCGATGTTGATTCCGCAGCGTCAAGGGTAGCCTGCTGGGCAGGAAGGTAGTGAAGCAGAACATCGTGAGCGGCCGCTACGACGGCCGCATCGATTGACGCTCCCCTGGGAGCATGAACCCGAACCGCAAAGGGCCGGTACTGGTGGGTGATGGAGTTCGCGGCGTCGTACATGGCGACGTCGACGTAGGCGAAAAGAACCGCGGCTGAGGCCTTCTTCGCCTGGAACACGATCGTGTTCAGGGAGATGGCATCCCATTCGGAAACGACATTCTGACTGATTCCTGCAACCGGGGATAGAAGCAGGAGCGATACAAGCAGGTGTTTGCACATTAGCCGCATTCGCATATTCGACCTCTTCAGGCGGAATTGATCCGTGCCGAAAACCATGCGGCAACGGCAGCAAAAGGACAATCATGGCGTTGTATCAAAATTCTCACAAATATGTATGCAGGTAAGTACTTTACAGAGAGCAATTTACGACCCCTCTGGATTAAGTAGCGAACGAATGCTCAATAGTCCTACCAACGTGTTAGCCTTGTCGCACCAAGCGAGACGATGGTGCCGCTCCACGCTCAATCCGCGGAAAAAACGTCCTTCGGTCAATTTGAACTGACCACTCAGACGGCTGAACTCTTCAAGAATGGCAGAAAGGTTCGGCTTTCCGGACAGTCAGCCCAACTACTGGTGTTTCTAGTTCAACGTCCCGGTCAGCTCGTGAGTCGCGAAGATTTGCGACGCACGTTGTGGCCTCGGGATACTTACGTCGATTTCGATCGCGGGTTGAACAACTGCATCAGCCGGATCCGAGAAGCTCTCGGCGACTCCTCTGCAATCCCTCAATACATAGAGACACTTCCCAAGCAGGGATATCGCTTCATTGCAGAAACGCATGCCTCGGGACTTGTAACAATGGTTCCAGAGGAGGCAATTCCCGAAAGGCACTCAGAGCCGGTTTCGGTTCCGGCCGTGGCAGCACCGCCCGCGCTCGAACCGCCAGTCAGGAAACGTTGGGGGTTCATTGTTTTGGCAGGATCGATCCTCCTGGCGAGTGTGGGAGCGGTATGGCAACTGTGGGAGAGAGATTATTTTTGGCATAATCCGCTGGATGGAGCTAAGGTCGAACGACTCACGGACTTTGACGGTGACGAGCTTGACGCAGCAATTTCAGCAGATGGTAAATTGGCGATATTTTCCTCAGAGCGCTCCGGGCAGCCCAACGTGTGGCTGACCGAGATCGGCAGCGGCGAATTCGCAAACACCACAAACGGGGCTGTGCCTCGACTCATTTTCGGCAATGGCGCTGTCCGCAGGATTGGCTTTTCAGGAGACGGTTTGCAGGTCTGGGCCACGGAACAGGTTAGCCACAGTCCGATTAAAGAGAAGAC
>Ga0207095_10131_pt1 | contig 23077 bp, 19 predicted proteins | sample Alteio_BWMinHeat_88_FD_153529 | JGI IMG/M metagenome (GOLD analysis project Ga0207095, IMG submission 153529) | Enriched cells from forest soil in Barre Woods Harvard Forest LTER site, Petersham, Massachusetts, United States -... | ecosystem: Environmental > Terrestrial > Soil > Temperate forest >... | reverse complement strand
AAGGTTTCTTTACAATTGTAACAAAGGAGACATTTTGGTCTCTACAAGAGTGTTTCCGGTTTGAGAATAATATAGTTCGAAAGAGCAATGGTAGGAAAATAGCAATAGTGGTATCATAGATGTTAGCATCTTAGTTCAAGATTCGTTTATTTGATCGAGCCGGGAGGAGAGTTAAAGAAGGGAGAACATCGTGATCCAGCTGAGGAGCGCGTGGATTTTTACCTGTTTTATTTTTTTACTGCTATTTTCTTATTTGTTACCTTACAATGCGCTGGGTCAAGTAACTTACCCAGTAAAGTCGACCCACCCAAGGATTTGGCTCGATGCGGCCACCTTGTCATTCTTGAAATCCAAAATGGATCCGGCAAGCCCCAATTATCAAGATTGGGTTACCATAAAACAAAATGCCGATACTTATCTGACATACTCTATCGCTCCCTATGATCGTTACGCTTATTCACCCGGAACAATCCATTACGCCTATGCAGGATACGGATGGTATTATGCGTTCGTATCTCTTAGTCTAGCTTATCAACTGACCGGGAATCCCGCTTATGCGGATAAAGTGATCGCCCTCATGCAAATGATCAATGCCTTGACCGCATCGGGAGACATATCCCCTATCCAGGCGGATGCCGGTTATTCTTCCCGCACTTCGGCTACGGGTCTGGCCCTTGCTCATGATTGGATTTATAATTATCCTGGCTATGATGCCGCGACGAAAGCCGCGACAGTAAATACACTGATGGCCTGGAGTGATTGGATCATCGGGCGTGGTTATCAGAGCGATGGTCCGGCAAACTCCAATTACTTTGGAGGCCATCTCTTGGCTGTCGGCTTAGCGGGATATGCGATGTATGGAGATACCCCGAACGCGCAAACTTATGTCAGTTGGGGCCAAACTCACTGGGATACCATGGTTCAACCTGCTTTCGATTCAGGAGAATTGCGAGGTGGATATCCATCTGAAGGCTTTAATTATGGCCCCCCTCATTTTGAGCGATTATTGCAGTATCTTCTTGCGAGAAAGACAGCCACGGGTCAAGATTTACTGAGCGCGACCAATGATGCACAGAAAGTCTTAAACAACCTTGCTTACAGCTTGAAGCCTAACCAATGGGAGACAACCAATTGGGGGGACTTTCCTGGGGCCAGTGCCTCCGTCATGTCCCAAGGCCTGCCGCTAACACTGACCTCTGTGCTTCGTGGAACCCCGGCAGGGCCAGAAGCGCAGTCTCTTTTTAATGCCATCATTAATCCTCCGGGTTATCCCTCTTACGATTGGCTAACCCCTGATTTCGTGGAAATGTTTTTCTATTCAGACTTAACAGCGCCGTCAAGTGATTACAGACAAATTGTCCCCCCTTATGCTTATATGCTAGGAGATAACCATCTCTATGTACGGTCAGATTGGAGCGGATCAGCTATCTGGTCAGCTTATCATGCGGGAACCCAGATCTATGGAGGACATCAAGAAGAGACTGGTGGAGAGTTTAACATCAGTCGTGGGCCTGATCGATTGCTCATCTACGCTGGGCAGATACAAGACATAAGTGGGGCGCACAGTGAGGATGGAGTTTCCGCGCACGCAAGCACCTTGCACGTCAATGATTTTGGAGCCTATATGGTCGCTGCGCCAAATCATTCTTGCTGTGCAGGTGGCCAGACTGGTTGGGGAGTCGACGATGTTCTAGCACATGAAGTGAACAACGTCTATGGCTATGCCAAGTCAGATTTTACCTCCGCCTACGATTGGGCTGTTGGCGACCCTCGCCAGAATAATGCCACGCGCTCAGTGCAGGCTTTTGTTCGAAATTATGCTTCACTCGGAAACGGCATTTTTGTTCTTTTTGATCGCGTGAAACTCTTGAGTTCGACTTATGACAAACAGATTCGGTTCCATTTTCCATTAGCGGGGTTTGCTGCCATTAACGGAAGTACAACGTTGATTTCAAATGGAAACTCCGGACTCTCTGTTCAAACCTTGCTTCCAGCCGCTCCAAGCATCACGCTTGCAGACGACATGGGGGATTATAATTCGGCTAACTTGGCTGTGGCTCATTACATTTCGATTAACGATTCTGTTTCTGCACCAACGATGGATGTCTTGAATGTGCTCTCCGTACAAGCCCAAGGGGTTGCTGGTCCCAATTCCAAATTGGTCACCACGCTGACCGGAAGCATGCTAGGGACAAACGTGCAGGATCCAACCCTGAACCGCGTGGCCTTGTTTAATGGGCAAGATTATGTGGCCGCAGTTCCTGTCGCGGAAGATATTTCGTATGTCATTAATCCGACTTCCCCAACCACTCAACATTTGCTCTTTGATTTGATCCCGAATACCAGCTACAAGGTGAAACTGATTCTCGATACGCCGAATCCAGGGGATCAAGCCATTACCGTAAGCGTTGGTGGGGCTGGAGGGACAATCCTTCAGTCTTCAAGTCAAGGGGTTCTCGCTTTTATCAGTTCGAGAGGTGGTGTGACGCCCTTAGATCTCTCCAACCCGCCAGCCCCCAACCCACTAGCTCCGGGACCAACTCCGACACCTACACCTACGCCGACGCCGACACCTACGCCGACGCCAACACCGACGCCAACTCCGACACCTACGCCGACGCCGACACCTACGCCGACGCCAACGCCGACACCTACGCCGACGCCGACGCCAACGCCGACACCTACGCCGACGCCAACACCAACGCCGACACCTACACCTACACCTACGCCGACGCCAACACCAACGCCGACACCAACGCCGACACCTACGCCGACACCTACGCCGACGCCAACACCAACGCCGACGCCAACGCCGACACCTACGCCAACGCCGACACCTACGCCGACGCCAACGCCGACACCTACGCCGACGCCAACGCCAACGCCGACACCTACGCCGACACCTACGCCGACGCCGACACCTACGCCGACGCCAACACCAACGCCGACGGCTTCTAACCCGCCGCCCAGTGGCAGCAATCCGCCAGTGGCTTCTAACACGCCACCTAGTAACCCCAATCCGCCTGCGGCTACTAACCCGCCAGCCAATAACCCTAATCCGCCAGTGGCTACTAACTCGCCAACTACTTCTTCGGGTGGTGGTGGCGGTGGTGGTGGCGGTGGCGGTGCCTCTTCAGGAGGCGGTGGTGGCAGTGGCCTTGCCTCTTCTGGAGGTGGAGGAGGAAGCTCAACAGGCAATTCCTCCGGTAATGGCGCGGAAGTGGTTCAAGGAACCGCGGTGGTTAACAATGCGGCATCCCCCAATGCTTCCAGTCATCCTACAAAGCCAGACCAGAGCGTCGATCCGCTGATGAAAGACCGCCATGAAATTCAAATGGATAAATTGAAAATCAAAAAGCTTGAATTAACCATCCACGATGAGAAACTGAAGCTTCAGAAAAAAGGTACCAGCAAAAAAACTAAAACAGAACTTAGCAAAAAACTTCATGGTCTGGAGCAAGACCTTAAGAAAGCCAAAGAAAAACTAGCCCAGGACGAACAACAGCTAAAAACGGATGAAATGAACGCTGGAAAAAAATAAAGGTAAAACGACCTGAAATTGTCAAACAAGAAGCTCATGCGACGATTCAGTGAAAGAAGAGGGCCTCATTTCAATTGAGGCTCTCTCTTAGTGGGTTTAGCCGCTCTAAAAAAGGGTTTTCTTTGTTGGAAATAATTATCTCCTTTTTTATTCTCATGCTCGTTTGTGTTTATCTCGTCCCTGTTTTTTTTGCTTCTTCGGAATACATAACCGGGCAGCGCCAAAATCTTCAAGCAGCCATGTTTGCGGAATCCTTAATGGAAAGGTTTCGTGCTGAAGCAAGTCTCTATCGACCCCCTCCTGAAACAGATTTTTACTCCAATTTGGAAAACATTTACAAACCAGGAACCGACGCTTTCCCCTATGATTACAGCCGTCTTTCACCATTTTTTTCTGCCACTTCGTATGATGCCAGCAAAAGCTATGTCGTGGCCTACGGCGAAGAATCGGATGACATCAGCAAGGCGACACACAGCAAAACAATGATCATTCATCTTGAATGGAAAAGTTTAAAGAAAAGTGGGAAGCCGCTTCAAAAAAACTACACCTTGGTTTCCAGGGTAGCCCGACCCGCCGGATTTTACCCAACCCTTCTTGAATCTCCCTTACCCGCCTCACCAACTTTTGTCCCCTCTGCCCCAGAGCCTCAAGAGGCCACCAGCCCAAGTCCCAACCCATTCCCCACGGATTCTCCTTCAATCGGTCCTTCTCCAACGCCATCCCCTTCCTCCGGCCCAAACCCATGAAAAAACAAAGCGGACTGACCTTGATCGAAATCCTCATTTCAAGTGTTATTCTATTGATGCTTCTTTCAGCCATTGGCGATCTTTTTCTAACACAAGAAAAGGCCTTTTTCAAGGTTCAATCCCAATCCGATTCAGAACGTTTTGAAGCGGTAATCCTCAATAATTTATCGCGGAAAATACGAATCACCGATTTTGTTACGCAGGGGAGCAACCTTTCGTTATCCTCTGAAATTCCTTTCCCACCCATTCTTTATCACAACTATCGAATCGCGGAAACCAATTTCTCGGGTTATCTTTCAGCTGAAGAACATTGGATTACCTTAGCAAAAGATTCTCTTGCCTCTCAAGTTGAAACCGTACACTTCTACCGGCCTCTTGGTCGGGACGGAGGTTCCATTTATCTTTATGATGGCCCTCATCGCGATCCATGGGAATTGGCTGGATTAAACACAGGAATTCGATCCTCTCCTTCGAATCCAATTGAAAACTTGGAAATGTGGGCTACACGAACGGTCGTTGTAATGCGCTTAACCATGCGAGATCAAGCAGGGGGCATTTTTCAAAATACCGATGCCGTTTATTTGCGGTGCGGGGATTAATCCGATGAACCGCGGGGTTGCTCTCATCACGATATTGCTTCTCATTGCAATCATCTCCACGTTGGTCCTCGGAATTTTCATTCAATCGAATGTTTCCAATCGAACGGATCGCTATGTCGAAGCACTGGGACTGGCAGAAATGGGCCTTGAAGCCGCCCGTGGATGGGCGCAAGATCGGACAGCCCAAGGACTCACGATTCCTCCAATCACTGACAGCCGAATTCTTTGCCATCATTCTCCTTGCGCAACGGTCTCGCTGCACGGTCAAGAAGTAGTTTTTAAAGCCAAAAGAATCCAAGGCAAGCTTGCAGAAGCCATTCCCACATCCGTTCCTGTGTATGATTCTCTGGGACGACTCAAAGAGAAAACACAAATTGGCTATTTTGCGTTTGTTTTGGTTGGGGGTCCTCCCATCGAGATTTACGGCCTTGGGGCCATTGGGCCCAAGGCGGACCAGATTATTGAAGTCCGGGAATTACATGAAATCGTCCGTCCAAGCTCCGCCATACAAGACTTCTTTGCTGGCCTTGGATCGCAAGATAACAGTCTCTCCAAGAGTCAAGCTCCTCCTAAAGAAACAACCTCCTCTCTACAGCCTGGCCAAAATTCTTTGCTTTCGGCTCACCAAGTCTCGAACGAGCCGAACGGAAATTCGGAATTGTCTCTCAAATTGAATTCCATTGCGCCACTTAAAAGGAAGAGTCCCCCTTTGCCTCCGGCTACAGGCGAAGATTCGCTGATTAACACGATGCAAAGATTTCTTGATGCAGCAAAACAAAGTGGTCTCTTCCTTTGGGATCCCGAAGACACGAAGCTCGTGGCAGGCAGCACTTGGGTTCCCGAGGCCAATTGGAATCCCGAGCTAGCACCGGATAAAATTCACATCAAACTCAACAGCTCCGGTGAAACCTGTACGGACGGAAGCAAAGGAGATATTCGAATTCTTAATGGCCTGCCCCGAACGATTCTTTACAGATTTAATGGACAACCGGGAATTCTTCATCCGGTAGGAGATTCAAGAGAGCATTGCTTTAACAGCACAATGCTCGGTCAACACGTGATTTACACCGATGGAAATTTTTCAATTTATGCGGACCCACAAAATGGCTACATCGGAACGTTGAGCTTTGTCGGGCCAGGCAAGATTACCGTGTCTGGACAAATCGCCTCAAAAAGTTTTCTCGAAGAAAATGCCGGAAAATTTCCTCCACCTGAAAACTATCGCTTCAAGTCATCCATCTATGATGTAGGCGCTCTTGTGACGCCTTATCAAATTCTCCTTCGCCCCACCCCCGGACAAGTGGAAGGCTTCAAATCCTCGATGGTGCTGATGCAGATTGGGCAACCAAAAACGCTTCCACTTTCCTGGAATCAAGGCCTACCGGTTCTAAACCTTGACGGGAATTTCACCATCAAGGTTGGAGGCGAGGCTTTTCCCGTTTTACCTCTTGGTTGTCCGATGGCGTGTAGATACCAATACATTTATCTTTACGGAAATCAACTCTTTTATACAAGAACGGCTAACTGGTATCGCTATTACGCTCATGTCTATGAGCAGTTCGACACCAATCTGTTGAAATGTAACCCGGCAGCATCGCCAATCTTGAATGCTGGGTTCCATCGTGTGGATTGGCACGAGGTCAATCGAAATACTGGAGAGGACATGACTTACAACAACCTTTGAAAATGCGAGCTTTTTAGAGAATTGTTAACATTTTATGAACAATTGTAAAGATTGCCTCACAATTGTAACAAAATGGAAATCATCGGCCGAGAGATTCGTCCACACATGGCTCTTTTGACTCCAAAAGATCATCCCGAGGATGAATATCTTTTCTCCCTTCCTAGGCATACAATGAAGGTGGCAGGCAGGCATCCCCTATTATTAACAATTTGTTCACATAAGTTTAACAATTTTTTAAAGACTTTAACAATGGATAAACAATATTGACAAGTCTTTATGATATGATACTTGTAGAGAAACAGAAGAATTGTGGTGTAATAAGTGGGAGGGTAAGGGAAATGCAGATGAATTCTTCGATAAGCGCCATTGCTGAGACTACAGACACGGTTGCAGAAAATTCTGCGAACCGATCTTCGGGCAATGGAATGTCTCTTCCGAACATTCGATGCACACTCGCCACGGCTCTTTCCGATCTTCAGGCAGCGATTCGATTGGTCCACCAAGAATTTGCGAAGGAAAACTACATTGACCCCAACACCCCTTCGTGGATGGAAATCCCAGAACACAATCTTCTTTCAACTTCGGCTACCTTCATAGCACGGTATAATAATAAGGTTGTCGGTACTCTTTCCGTCATTTTAGATTCCTCGATCGGCTTGCCGATGGACGATCTCTATCAAGTAGAAGTCGACGTATTAAGAACTCAACAAAAAACAGTAGCACAAGTCACACAATTTGCTATTGATCGAGATTTCGTCAGCCAAGGTGAAACCAAGAAGATGTTACTCTTCGTACACCTCTTCAAATTGGCAATCCACTATTGCACTTTTATGAAAGTAGACGAGCTTTGCACAATGATTAATCCGAAGCATTCTGCCTTTTATAACTCATTTTTTTCTTTCGAAGAGCTCGGTGGCTTGAAATTATCTCCATCGGTAAACCACGCTCCTGCAATTGCAAAGTGCCTCAATGTTCCGAGATCACGACGAAATGATCGCGAAAGAAACTCTCTCTGCCGAGAGATCTTCGGTAATCCTCCAGACTACGCCATTTTTGAAAGACGAAGTAGCTTGGATGGCGACACCTCAGCAGGAACTGAAAAAGAAGAAATGCAGACCATAGCGCAAGCCATCACGCGAATTGACAACGAAATGACGACTCTCGAATCGGAAAGCCATGAGAGTAACAAAGATAATCGTATCCTCATCGGCAATTTGTTGTCGCAACGCGCCACCTTAGAAGAAATTAAACATGAGTATCGTTCGCTGGAAGCGTGGACCAAACAGCGATCGAATCGTGCACAGAGATCCAAGAACAATCTTTCTCCTTTCGCCGATGTGGTGAGCTCGGTTTTGGAAACATCATGCCGATTAGCACCGGACCGAGTCGAACTCTTTTCCTTACCTTTGGCGTAAAAACGCTGATCTTAGGTCTCTCTACGGCATCTCAATAATTGAAGGGCTTCCCCATTGACCAACGAAAAATCATCGATATGAGTTGGGAAGGGAACAAGTCCGCAGAACTCGCGTCTTGCTCTACTTTGATCGATTTGCTTCGGTATCGAGCGGAACAGCAAGCAGATTTAACCGCTTACATTTTCCTAAAGGATGGCGAAAGCGAAGAAGCCAGCCTTACTTACAGCCAACTTGATCGGCAAGCCCGCTCCATTGCTGCATTTCTCCAGGCGGAAACGGAGCCGGGTGATCGAGTGTTGCTATTACTTCCGCAGAGCCTGTTTTATCTCGCTGCGTTTTTCGGATGCCTTTATGCTGGCGCCATCCCCATACCGGTTTTTCCACCGCGTACTAATCGATCAGATCCGCGGATCGAGGGAATCGTGAAAGATGCGAAAGCGTCCCTGGCCATCACGACGAGTCAGACCACCTCGGGATTAAAAGATTTTACTGGAAAAACTCCGGAGTTTCTAACACTTAAGTGGGTCACTTCGGAAGATCTTGCGCAAGATCGATCTCCAAAATGGAAGCCTCCCGAGACCAAAAAGAACTCCATCGCTTATCTGCAATACACTTCTGGATCAACCCTTGCTCCACGTGGAGTCATGGTGGGTCACAACAATGTCCTCAAAAACCTGGATCTGCTCTGCGGGTGTCGATCTGTGACGTCGCAAAGCCGCTGGGTGAGCTGGTTACCGCTTTATCATGATATGGGCTTGCTCGGCGGAGCACTTTGTTCTCTTTATGCTGGAGGAATGACCGCGCTCATGAGCCCCGTGGCCTTCTTGCAAAAGCCCCTTCGATGGCTACAGGCCATTTCACAATACAAGGCAACTCATACAGCCGCTCCCAATTTCGCGTATGGATTGTGTGTCAAGAATATTCCTCCGGAAGAGCGTAAGCCCCTCGATCTGCGGAGCTGGGAGACTGCTTGGAATGCTGCCGAACCAATTCATCACGAAACGTTGATACGTTTTCAAGAGGCGTTTGGCCCCTGCGGATTTCAATGGGAGGCATTCGCTCCCGGCTACGGTTTAGCAGAAGCGACACTCATCGTATCGAGTCAGTCGATAGGAATTCGACCCTCATTCATGCACGTTGACAAGTCTGCACTTCAGCGAGACCTCATTGTGGAAGTTCTTCCGGAGAGCGAGCACCGAACAACTGTCGTAGGCTGTGGTAAGACTGTTCAAGAAGTGGCCATTGTTGATCCAGTGAAAAGAATCCCTTGTTCCAGCGATCAGGTTGGAGAGATCTGGATATCGGGAGCCAGCGTTGCACTCGGATATTGGAATCGCAAAGAAGAAACCGAGCAAACATTTCACGCCTCTCTTGCGGAAAGTAAAGATCATAATTTCCTTCGGACAGGAGACCTCGGTTTTATAAAAAACGGAGAATTGTACATCACCGGGCGTCTGAAGGATCTCATTATTATTCGAGGGAGCAATCACTATCCGCAAGACATCGAATGGACCGTAGAAAAAAGTCATTCCGCGCTCAAAGAAGCTGGAAGCGCAGCGTTTTCTGTCGAGGTGGAGAGCGCAGAACATTTGGCCGTGGTCGCCGAGGTAAGTCGAGATCTGCTACGAAGAGAACCTGATCTCGAAGAAATATTTACGGCCATTCGGCAGGCCATTTCGGAGGAACATGGACTGCAAGTGTTTGCCATTTCACTTCTTCAGGCAAGGAGCATTCCAAAAACTTCCAGTGGAAAAATACAGCACGCTGTTTGTCGATCTGGTTTTCTGAATCACACCCTCTCTGTTTTAGCAAGCTGGAGGCTCGGGGATGAATTGCCCCTTAAGGCTCCCCTCCTCAATGCCAAAGAGGCCGAGTGAAATTGCAAGGAGCTTTTTGCCAGCAGTCGAATTGAGAATTTGGAGTTATGGGGAAGAACGAAGACCGCGCCGTCCCAGGAGTCGACGCCATTCGTGAATGGATGGTTTCGAAAATTGTGGGAGTCCTCAGCATCCATCCAGGAGAAATCGACACAAAAAAACCATTTGCCCAGTACGGCTTGGATTCACTCGTTGGCATAACCCTCGCGGCTGAACTCGAGAGCTGGCTTAAGGTAAAGCTTCCTGAAACTCTTTTGTGGGATTATCCCACCATCGACTTGCTCGCCAACCACCTTTCCGATCTGCTTCAGGCGGAGAACCAAGGAAAATAGGTGGCAGTGTCACACTCAAGCTGATGGTGTACAGCCGAGTTCGGACAGACTCTGAGCTAAGAGAAGCCATGCAGTTGGTCTATCGGGAATTTGCGAAACATCGTTATGTCGATCCCAATTCCGCGTCATGGAAGGAACTCCCAAAACACAATCTCCACCCCACTTCCGCCACCTTCGTGGCGAGATACCGCCATCGGGTCGTGGGAACCATTTCCGTTATTCTTGATTCGGAGATTGGTTTGCCTCTGGACGACACTTACAAAGAAGAAATTGACAAACTACGACAGCAGAATCGAAAAATCTGTCAATTCACGCAATTGGCTGTTGACCGAACCTTTCTTAAATTCAGGCGCAAAGAAGGAAAGCGGATGAGTCAGCTTTTTGTCTTTGTCCCTTTATTCAAGCTGTCTTTCCAATATTGCGCCCTTCATGCTGTTGATTATTTTGTCATGACCATCAATCCAAAGCATGAGTCTTTTTATAAGAATGTGATGATGTGTCATGAAGTAGGAGACTCAAAGCGTTCTCCTGCCTTGAATCATGCGCCTACTTCCGCCAGAGGGTGCCATGTACAGGAAGCCATGTCTTGGTCGCACAAGAGTCGAATCTGGGCTGAAATACTGGTCAATCCCCCATCTTCTGCCATTCTTTTGGGTCAGGAAGTCTCGGCTGAAACAAGCTAAATCACAAGCCAAATCCAAAATCGCCAATGGCCACACCTGACCCCTTTTGATTCCACCGGCAGGATCTCATTTTCACCTGTTAAAGTCTTTTCCTAAGCGTATGGGACGCAACGATCGGGGGGTCGGGATTACTTAATCAATGTACATTGCATTGAGAATGTTCTTCTACGACAAAGCGAAGGCTCTTGTCACACTTTTAGGGGTCGTTTTCGCTGTTAGCTTAATGTTTACCCAAATCGGTATTTGGATTGGCATGATGGAGTCTTCCTCCATCATCATTGATCACACCCCTGCAGACATCTGGTTGACTTCAAAGAATAGCCGTAACTTCGATTTTTCTCAGTCCATTCCCGAATACATCTATTACCAAGCGCTTAGCGTCCCAGGGGTCAAGTGGGCCGAAAAGCTGATTGTGGCTTGGGGATTGATCACTGAAAAAGAAGGGGGAACCGAATCGATCGAAATCATCGGATACAACCCTGACACCGGGGTTGGTGGTCCGTGGAAAATGAAAGAAGGGGCAACCCAAGATGTAAAAAATGGCTATTTCGTTATCGTGGACCAATCGGCCATGAAAAAACTTGGAAATGTAAAAGTGGGAGAATACCGTGACATTGTATCCAGGAGAGTTCAAGTCCGAGGAATTTCCGAAGGGGCACGAGCCTTCACCACCGCTCCCTTTGTTTTCATGGCTTATGACGTTGCCCAACAACTCGGGCAACTCATCGGTCCTGACAAAACCGCTTTTGTCGTAGCCAAGGTGGCTCCGGGATATTCAGTCCGTGATGTCATTCAACACCTGAAAGAAAAAATCCATGGCGTTGATGTCTATTCCAGCGAAGAGTTTAGTCGAAAAACCCGCTTCTACTGGACGTTCGAAACCGGAATCGGCTCTTCGTTTCTCCTCACCATTGTCATCAGCTTTCTCATCGGCATGCTCATTGTAGGACAGACTCTTTACAATTCGACCTCCGAATACATCAAGGAGTATGGCACGCTCATGGCTTTAGGCGCCAGCAACCTTGACGTGTACAAGATTGTCTTTTCACTGGCCATCATCAGCGGTGTCCTTGGTTTCGCAATTAGTCTTGCTATCACCGCCCTACTCGTGAAAGCCTTAGCCAACATTGGGATGGTGATGGTTATGAAACCCTGGGTTAATTTCTTTATGCTGGGCGTTGCGCTCTTCATGTGCATTTCATCAGCCTTTGTCTCAATCAACAAGATAAAACATCTCGATCCGTACATTTTGTTTATGGGGTAGACCATGTTCATTCCAATTCAAGCACGCGACTTAACAAAGATTTACAAGAAAGGGCCCATCGAGGTTGGGGCTGTTCTTTCCGCAAACCTTCAGTTAAACGAAGGGGAAATTGTCGGACTCACCGGTCCATCGGGAAGCGGGAAGACCACTTTGCTATCGATGCTCGGGTGCATCTTGCGGCCTACGCGGGGCTCCCTCCAGATCTTTGGAGCAGAAATCACCAAGCTCAAACCGCGTGCACTACCGGGGATTCGAAAAAAATACATCTCCTTCATTTTTCAAGGGTTTAACCTCCTTCCTTTTCTAACGGCTTACCAAAACGTGGCTTTGATCCTGAGACTCAAGGGCTATCAAGATGGAAAGCATATGAACGAAAGAGTGAAGGAGCTTCTTTCGAAGGTGGGATTGTCTGATCGAATGCATTTTTACCCCAAAGCATTAAGTGGAGGTCAGAAGCAAAGGGTGGCCATCGCTCGCGCTCTGGCAGCCGATGCCCCAGTCGTCCTAGCAGACGAGCCTACCGGAAGCTTGGACAACGCGAATGGACAAAGTGTGATGGAGATACTCCGAAAACTTGCCAATGAAGAAAAAAAATGTGTCATCGTGGCAACGCACGATAATCGTATCGAGCACTTTTTTGATCGCATCGTCTTTATGGAAGATGGGAAAATAGCCGAAATAGGAAAAAGGATGCTCCTTCAGGAGGATCATGAAGAACCATAAGCTCGAAGCGCTACTGGCAACCATTTTTCTTGGGCTTTCGATAAGTCTGGGTTGTTCGCATTCCTCTGAGGCACCTCAGCCTGCTGCTTCTCCCGAAAGCTCTGCCCCTGTCGTTCCGCCCGCACTCACAGCCAAAGGGGTGGTTGAAAGCCAAGAAAAAGCAGAATTGAGCAGCCGTGTTTCGGGAACCATCACCAGTATTCTCGTGGACGAAGGAAAAACCACGACACAAGGTGAGGTGCTTTGTCTCTTAGATGACAGCAAGATCGTTGCTAAGATGAAACTTGATCAGGCGGCCATCGAAGAAGCAACAGCGCATTGGGCTGAATTGAAAGCAGGAACCCGACTTGAGGAGATCGATCGTGCCCGAAGTGAAGTCAAGCGAGTGAAAGCGATGCAACATCAAGCCGAAACCGAATACGATCGACAGAAACGCCTTTATGAGAAAAATGCAACCACCTTGGTTGAGCTTGAAAAAGCAGAAGAAAAAGCAAAAGAGACCAGCGGAGCACTCGGCGAAGTAAATTTCGAGTTGGAAAAACTTCAACACGGTTCACGTAAAGAAGAAATCGAGCAAGCCCGTGCCATGCTCGAAAAGGCCGAAGCTGAGCTTAATTACGATCGAACCCTCCTTCGAGATTACACGATTACTTCCCCCATGAATGGCCTAGTCACCGACAAGCTAAAGAATGTTGGGGAAACCGTCGATGTCGGCATTCCGATCCTAAGGCTGATTAACCCTCACAAACTCCGGATCCGTGCCGAGTTGGAAGAAGGGGATGTCGGGAAGGTGAAGGTTGGGCAATCGGCCACCGTTTATTCAGCCGAGGATGTCCATCTGGACAAGCCGTTCGTCGGAGAGGTTTATCAGGTGCTTCCCGCATTGAAGAGAAAGTCGATTCGAAACTTCGACCCCTTAGCTTCTTATGACGTGAATTCCGAAAACATTTACGTTCGATTGAAAGATTGGTCCGCCCTGAAAAGCGGCATGTCTGTCCTTGTCCGATTTGAGAAATGAAGCCTCTCTTAGTCTTCTTTATCTTTTCCATGCTGATTCTTCCAGTCTACTCAGAAGATCAAACGAAGACAACCGCCTTAACACTGGATGAATGTATTACCTTAGCCATAAAGAATAACGCTTCGCTAAAAGCATCTGAGATGAATACTTTGGCCTCCGAAGAAGAATTGAATGCTACAAGAAATCTCCAATTGCCCACATTCAAAATTAGAAGTGACTATACACTACGAGATCAACCCGATCTTTTCACGATTAATCAAAATTCGATTCTCCCAGGCGTTCCTCCACAAGACTCTCAGGTTTCTGCCAGAAATCAGTCCTTCTACGATGTTAGCTTCGATGTGGAAAAAAGGCTTTTTGCTGATGATTTTAGCCATACTTTTTCTAGGGCGCAAGATTTGGCTCTCGAAGCCCACTTTGAATCAGAACGGAGAAAAAGACTCCTTGTTTATACGGTGAAAAAGGTTTATTTGGAAGCGGTTAAGGATCAAATGGGAGAAGAAATTCTCACCCATATTTTAGAAGCTAAAAATGAACGTCTCCGGGTCTTAGCTGAGCTTCAAAAAGGCGGGTATGTCACCCAATCGGCAACTTCGACGATGGAAGCAGAGGTTGGCTCGGCCCAACTTGCGATAGACAAGGAAAAAGATAAAAAAGAACTCGCCATCAGCCGGCTTCAGAAGCTAACTTCCTACCCCGAGCCAATGGCTTTAATCCCCACTCCCGAAAATGTCTCCCTGATTATTCCAATCGACCAAATTAGAAATGCCGCATTGAAAAGTCGTGAGGAATTGAAAGTTTTCCTGGCTAAGACTAAGGCGGCTAAAGAAGATGTTGAAATCGCGAAGACCGAAAAAATTCCCGATGTCTCACTTCTAGGAAGATACATCAATCAAAGCAAGACTGGCATTACACGCCCTCAAGTATGGCTTCTGGGGGCCAAACTCGAATGGGCTCCTTTTGATTGGGGCAAAACAGACTCCCAAATAAGAAGCAAAGAAGCCCTCGTTGAAAAAACCACCTATGAACAAAAAGAATTGGCGGACACCATTTTGCTTGAAGCCGAAGAAGCCCGCCAAGCGGTAAAGGAAAAGGAAGAAGAAAGCGACGTGGACGAAAAAGTACTACGGGCTTCTCTCTACAGCTTCAATGAGCTTGCACAAAAATATGCTCAAGGAGAAAACAAACCGGTTGATCTTCTGGAAGCTTGGGCTCATTTAGTGGAAGCTTACAATTTGTATATGACTGGAATTACCAACCTCGATTTAGCTGTAGCGGAACTGGAATTGGCCACATCAACCCCGATTACTCCAGGGCTTCGCAAGAAAGAAATTTACAACCCGAATCTTGATTCGCTCTTAAAAGTAGTTAAAGGTTTGATCAGCAATCAATCGCTTGGTCGCCCTGCAAAAGTGGCTGTCAAACTAGCGGCAAAACCAACTCGACTCGCAGTTAAACACGCACTGAAGACAGCCCATCTCGCTAAGCAGCTTGCTGTCAAACTAGCCAAGCGCCGTTTAAGCGCTTCTTCACCTGAAGTCATCCATTTGACCGAAGTACGAAAGCCAAATCATCTTGCTAAGAAACTCGCTATCAAACAAGCCAAGCATCCTGCAAGCACTGCTCCACGCCGTGCCGCCAACTCGAAAGTTAAGCCACCTGTCAACACTTCTTCGCACAAAGTCGCTCGTTTGCAAGCTAAGCATCTTGGGAACACTGATTCGGATGGAGTCATTCACTTGATTGTGGTGGATGCCCATCCTGTTCATCCGCGACATGAACAAGGAATCCTTCACATCACTTACGAGAAACAATCCCTAAGATGACCGACCCTTTCCAAGGTTTACTGGCTGAAGAATTTTCTAGAAATCTCGGATGGATAAGTCCGGAAGAGCAAAAGAGACTCTTTGATACGCGCGTGGCGGTCGCCGGTGCAGGGGGTGTCGGAGGGGGACATATCCTTACCCTCGCGCGGCTTGGTGTTGGCCGCTTCAGCATCGCAGACCCCGATCGCTTCGAGAAAGCCAACATGAATCGCCAGCTTGGTGCAAACATCCATACGCTTGGGAAAAACAAGGCTGAAGTTCTTGCTCAAATGGTGAAAGACATCAACCCTTACGCAGATGTCCGAGTTTTTCCTGAAGGGGTGAAGCCTGAAACACTGGAGGCCTTCCTTGAAGGAGTCGACATTTACGCCGATGGGATTGATTTCTACGCGATTGACGTCCGGCGATCGGTTTTTCAGCGAGCAAGAGAAAAAGGAATTTATGCCATCACCGCGGGTCCGATTGGTTTTGGGGCCACCTTGCAAATCTTTTCTCCTCATGGCATGTCATTTGACGATTACTTCGGAATCACCGATAAGATGAGTTATGTCGAAAAAATGTCCTGCTTCGTGGTTGGTATTGCTCCGAATCCATACCACTTAACTTATGTCGACCTGTCAAAAGTTGTTGTTGCCGAAAAGAAAGGTCATGCCGTCTCGCTGGCTTGCACACTGGCCTCATCCTTGGTGACAATGAGTGTGGTGAAGATTGTCACAGGCCGTGGTGACCTCAAGTGCGTCCCCCATTTTCTACAGATTGACTTGTTTCGAGGGAAATTCAAGCAAGCCGTAATTTGGGGAGGGGCAAGAAATCCGATTCAAAAGCTGAAAAAGGCCCTTTTCATGAAAAAGGCGATCGGGTGGGGTCTCAAGGAATAGATGATTCAAGAGCTTGTGGAAGCTTTTGGATCACGCTATCCAACGTCCTACATCGAAACGCACATTATCAACCCTGCTCCAAATGCCGATTTTCTTTTCATCGATCTCATTTGATTCCGGTTATCAGGGCATGATTGAAAGGAAGCCTCAGGTGCTTAATTTTTGAAAATCCGGCTGTTTTGAGTCTATCTTCGTTATCTTTAACTGAGTAAACACTCCCCTCGCCCGTGGCCACGGCAAGAAAGTAGAGTGACATCGCTCCTGCCGCAATGTCGCCAGTCTCATCATCATTGCTGACACTTTGGAAAAGCATAAGGACTCCTTCCCCGGGCAAAGCGTCATGGCATTTCTTGAAGAACAATTGATTCTTTTCTCTTCCGTAGATATTCGCCATGTGACAATAAGAAATCCCATCCATCCTGGACGGAAACGGATCCTCAAAGAAATTTCCGGGATGGACGCTAATTTTTTCAGAGAGCCCTTCTTTTTGAATCTCCTTTTTAGCCAATTCGCAAACCGTGGGAAGATCGAAAATGGTCGCTTTTAAGTTCGGATATTGTTTCACAAGCGCAATACAGTTGGTTCCATCTCCCCCTCCAACATCAACAAGATGATTAAGCCGCTTGCATTCTTTGGCATTGGAGACGAAGTGTGGATTGGTTGTCTTGGAAATGCACTGCATGCCATCGTGAAAAATCTGCTGGAGATCTGGGTGTACCGACAAGCGATCATAGAGCGTATTCCCTGGCCCCGTGAAAAGTTCTAACCCCGTATTTCTCCCCTCCTTCACCGATTTTTCCAGATCAAATAATGATCGGTAAATGATGTATTGATGAAAGTCCAGCATGGGAAGGATGTTGTTTGGGCTCTCTCTGACAGCTAAGCGATCATAAATGACGTCATTTCGATAAGTTCCTCGCTTTTTGTTCTTTACAATAAGTCCAAAGGCACAGCAAGCCAAGAGCAACGCTCGCACGCTTCCCTCAGACAGTTTAAGGTAATCCTTGATTTGTTGTAAGGTGCTGTTGGGCTGCCGATGGAGAAAGTCGAAAAGTCCGATATGATATCCCACCACCAACGACTCGAATCCGAAATATCCGAATGTCACCATCTTTACTTTTTCAAGTCTCTGCTTGGTTAACGCTTTGAAAATCATCTCAACGAATGACTTCAACATTTTTATCCTCCGAATTAAAGTGTGTAGAGAAAAAATGTAACTTAGTCTGCGCTGAGCACCCTAATGTCTTTCCAGAAGACCGACCTGGTGTCGATCAAAAAAGGCAGAAAAAGGGTATCAGCACTATTGAGATGAGGATCCAGAAAGCGAGGAGAGCTCACGGTAGCAAATGCAATAATCACTCCAGTTCGGTTTGCAACCTTTATTGCTCTTTAATTTGGCACGAAAATTGTTTTTTAGCAAATAAATAACCTCTCCGATTTTTATTGAAGACCGACACGGTATTGATCAAAAAAGGCAGAAAGAGGGTATCGGCGTTATCGAGAAGAGGACCCAGAAAGCGAGGAGAGCTCACGGTAGCAAATGCAATAATCACTCCAGTTTGGCTTGCAACCTTTATTGCTCTTTAATTTCGCGAGAAAATTATTTCTTAGCATAACATCTTTTTTTTCAAGAGCTACCTGAAAAGTCCTCCCTCGAAGTTACCTCTTCGAAGCACATTTTCAAGCGGGAAGCGAAGAGACCGAGTGCTCGGAGGAGCGCTATGGCCAACTCTGAACAACATGACGGCTATCTCTTTCTCCAAGTGAAATGTCTCTGAAAGCCTTTGATAGGCCTCCTTTACTTGTTTGATTTGTCCCATCGAGAATCCAGCCGTTTCTCCTGATCGAAGTCTCTCAGACAGAAACGTCGTGCTTGCAAAGGGCTGGAAGCTAAGCCCAAGACTTGTCGCTGAAAGCCACACACGTTCAAGGATTCGCCCTGCCTTCACGAAATCAACATCCGAGTCTCCCTGGACTGCAACCACTCCAAAAGCAGGTGCGGAAAGATAAGTATGTTTTGCTTGTTTGGCAAAGACATTGGACAACCCAAACCGATTCATCGTCTGCAAGAAGCCCCAATGGCCAAGAAGTCGAAAGAAGAGTGCCTGAGGAAATGACAACTCAAGCGTCTTGATGTGCAGACCATTTCGGCTGCTCCTTGCTTCTTCATCACCCCATCGGAGTTGGTGGAAAAGAAAATCGTGAATTTGTTGGTGTTCCAAGATAAACCGATCTCCAGCGACGACAGCTTCAGCAACGGCTTCCCTTTCTTGTCGACTTTCAACCAATCGAACATGTCCATCCTTTATTGAATCTGGAAGGAACATCAGAGTAGACTTTTCTTTTTCGGTCAGCGGAGCTGAACGAAACGACTTTCGATTGGTGGTTCTTTTGGAAATCCATGGAGAGAGTGGATCTTCTTTTATTCCTAATTCCTTGATTTCCAATGTGGCGACAAGATTTGCATTCTTGTCATCTGAGACAAGCTGGACACCTATTTCACATCCAAATTTCGATGCCGCAATCACGGCATTTTCAATCAAGGCCCCGTGAGCCACCCGAGCTGCTTTTTGGCGAAAGTTCAAGAAAGACTGATCCCGTTCAGGGACATTGTAGAGGTCGACGAAATTCCCACGAACGGACAATTCCCAAGGTTGCGAATTGTCCCCCGAAGGAGCCAGGATCGCTAGCTCCAGTATTTGCCTTACCCGCGAGGCTTCAATGTCCATGGAACCACCCCATAGATCTGGAAGTTGCCGAAGGCAACTTTCCTCTTCTCATCATGAAGAAGGTGTGTCTCATAAATGCATTCCTAATAGGCGACGTTTTCGCGGTGGATTGTCCGAGAAATCAAAATTGTCATGCTCCCTTTTTAGGGGGTATGACAATTTTGATTTCGAAGGACAGGGTACCGCCGCGAAAACATTCGTCCATAAGGGCATTTATGAGACCGCTTCTAAAATTGTGTCATGAATTGGCCGTAGAACATTGGCCTTTCGTTGGTGGAGTTCGGTACAGGATCCAGTGGATAGCCGAGATCCATTCGAATGGAAGTGTCTTGTCCAATCGAGGCTCTAACTCCATAGCCGGCACCTGTGAGGTGCCGTTTCGCTGTTTCTCCTACTTGAGGAAAGCGTAGCGTCGCATAACCTGTGTCTACAAAAAAAGCTCCCTGCAAACTGTTCCCTCCGGAGGTCACAATTGGAATTCGCAACTCTGCACTTAAATTCCAACCTGAATCCCCAAGAAACTCTGATTGTGCGTAACCCCGAACCGAATCCGGTCCTCCGAGAGGAAATTGCTCCGTAATGCTGAGCGGACTGAAAGCATACTGTGTGGACCCCCGCAGTACGATGAAATCACTCGAGAAGATCCTTTGGATGTGGGCGAAATCGGAAGAAATCTTCGTGAAGGAATCATCGGCCGCTACGCGGCTTGCTTGAATATCACCCGGGGCCATCCCGCCAAACCAGGTTCCCAGTCCTTGAGTTAAGGTGAAGTCGAAAAAGTTCTTTGCTTGAGTTCCTCCCCAATGCTTGACATAACCCAAGGCGAGTTCCCGAAGTTTGTCTCGGCTGGTCAGGATTCCACCAAAAATAAAATTTCGTACGTTCTTATAATAAAATGTTGCAGAAATGTCCGAACTCTGCACGCTCGTGCGCACCAAAGGCTGTGTTAAACTGACGCTATAGATGGTGGCGGCACCCCGAATGTCCAACACTTGCAACTCTTGCCCCACTTTGATGTCCGCATCATCCCACGTCACGCCAAGTTTAGCACCAGAAGAACTAATCACGCGCGTGTAGGATGCTTCAGTAAACGGATTTTCATCGGAAGGGAAAGGATAGATCTGGCGCAGAGTCAGGTTGTCCCCACCGCCGGTTAAATTGCCATGCCAAACCGCGAAACCCAGCCGATTAAGCCCCACAAACCGATTCCCGAAATTATTGTAATCCAAAACCTCGTGAAGTGGTGTCTTGTCGCTAACGTGGATAATGATGTCGGTGGTTCCAGGATCCTTGCCAGGACTTAAAAACGATTGGACGTGGAGATCAGGAAACTCGTTCAAAATGAAGAGGGCCTTTTCAAACTGTTCTGACTGCAAAACCCCATGAGTAAGGGTGGGCTTTAAAAAGTACTGGAAAAAAGAAGTACTATAAGCATGATTGCCCTCGATTCGGATTTCTCCAATTCGGCCTTCAATGACATCAATTTCCACAATTCCATTCCGAATGTCCTGAGGAGGAACATAAGCGCGAGCTAAGAGATAACCTTTTTTCTGAAAAAGTTTCGTGAGCGACATCGCAATTTGACGGAGGATAACCAGGGTTATTTCATGCCCCTCATAGGGAGCGATTTCAGCTTTGATTTCTCCCCCTGTCAAGACTGTGTTTCCGACAACGCGAATTTCCTTAACAAGGAATTTCTTTGTAAGCAAGTGAGGGGACGGCTCCTCCTCGGCAACAGCCAGCCTTGGCATTTGCGCTAAACAGACAAGGACGAGAAAAAGCGCAAAGTACCTCAGAACTGCTTCCTTACAAAAAAGTTGAATAAGAGCGAAAGGACTAAACTTAAAGCTAAGCTCGTCGTTAAAGGAATGTATAAGACAAACCCCCTCTTTTTAATGATGAAGTCCCCTGGAAGGCGGCCAATCCAAGGAACTCGTCCAACGAGATGAAAAACCAATCCAAGCACAACAAAAAGAACTCCGATAAAAAAGAAAACCTGGGCCAAGAAACGAAGGTTCATAGAATTTGACTCCATGTCAAATTATGGAACGAATGATGGAGTCGTCCCATTCTGGGAGGCCTTCGGATCTCTCCTGACTCCAATGTGTAGGCGTTCATAAAACTTCTCTCACGTTCATCTCCATGGGGGTCAAGCCTTTCTCGAAGTATCGGATGGCCACTTCAGTGGCAGTCCTCCCCCGCGGAGTCCTTTGCAGAAAACCTTGTTGAAGCAAATACGGTTCGCATATTTCCTCCAAGGTTTCAGGGTCCTCACCCAAAGCCCCTGCCAACGTTTCAAGCCCCACAGGGCCCCCACCAAATCGCCGAATTAAGAATTCCAGATAACGTCGATCGACGTCATCCAATCCGATCGCATCAACATTTAAGGCCTGCAGTGACTGGCGCGCAAGCTTAAGGGTAATCAGCCCATCTCCAGATACGGTTGCAAAATCGCGAACCCGACGGAGCAATCGATTGGCAATTCGGGGTGTGCCACGTGAGCGTGATGCAATCTCGCTCAACGCTTCCTTTTCTCCATCAACCGACAAGATTCGTGCAGAGCGAAAAAGAATCTCTCTTAATTCTTCGGGCAAATAAAAATTAAGGCGGAAAACAATTCCAAAGCGATCACGAAGTGGAGGAGCCACCAAGCCTGGTCGCGTGGTTGCGCCAATCAACGTGAAGTGTGGAATAGAAATGGTTGCCGCCGCTGCTGCCAGCCCTTTTTGAATTACGCGATGGAAAACATAGTCTTCCATCGCTGGGTACAGAATTTCCTCGATTGGACGCCGGAGTCGATGAATTTCATCAATAAAGAGGACATCGTTTGGTTTCAAAGATTTCAACACCACAAGCAAATCGATTGGACGTTCGATGGCGGGCCCTGAAGTCACCTTCAGCCCAACACCAAGCTCATGAGCCACCACATGCGCCAAGGTCGTCTTTCCAAGACCTGGGGGACCATAAAGCAAAATATGGTCCAGCACATCACCACGCTTCTTCGTGGCTTCGAGAAAAACAAGAAGCTGATCTTTCACGTTCTCTTGACCGAGATATTCGGTTAACCGTCTTGGACGGAGGTGTTCCTCGAGCGGCTTCTCTTCCGAAAAAAGTTCTCGGCTTAGCAGATCGCTTTTCATGAAACCGGGGTTCCTAGTTTTTTCAACGATAGGTTCACAAGCTCATCAACCGAATGATCGTTTCCGGGAATGCTCTCCACGGCCTTTCTCGCTTCATGCGGCGAGAGTCCAAGGTCTCCCGCGAAAGGAGCTGCCTTATCCTTTAAGTCCCCAACCAACCGTTGCGCCAGCTTTTTCCCGACTCCCGGAATTTTCTCAAGCGCCTTGGTGTTCCCATCTTGAAGGTATCGGCTTAGTTCTGGTAACGCCATACCGCTTAATAAAGACATGGCGAGCTTTGGCCCAACACCGGGAACTGTCAGTGCCAACTGAAAAAATTTTCGTTCGGCTTCCGATGGGAACCCATACAATACTAGGTTTTCTTCTCGAATAAACAACGAGGTGTAAAGTTTCACTTCACTGTTCGGCTTCGGGAGATAGGTTGTTGGAACCATGACTTCGAGGACAAAAAAACCGACGTCTAAGTGAAGACGTCCTAGCTCGTTCCCCAGAGCCTTTCCCCTAATTAAGTAGAGCATCGCTCACAAGCCCAAAGCTTGCAAAGACAAATGACAAAATGCCACAGCAACAGCATCGGCAATATCATCTGGCCCCTTAATCTTTTGGTTGAGCAAAATCTCCA
>Ga0207095_10130_pt1 | contig 23117 bp, 22 predicted proteins | sample Alteio_BWMinHeat_88_FD_153529 | JGI IMG/M metagenome (GOLD analysis project Ga0207095, IMG submission 153529) | Enriched cells from forest soil in Barre Woods Harvard Forest LTER site, Petersham, Massachusetts, United States -... | ecosystem: Environmental > Terrestrial > Soil > Temperate forest >... | reverse complement strand
GCGTGCTCCTGAAGCCATTGCTGAAGCGTATCCACGCCCGCGGAAGTCGTGGCGTCGAATTGAAATCCATTTTCCGGAAGATTTCGGAAACCGGTTCCCAAAACTTCAAACGAACCCGCAAACGCACGCGCAACCGCGCCACCCAGGACACCCGTCGCGCCCAGAACGAGGGCGACCGGACGGGAATCGGTCACTTCTTGCCCTCAGGCAAATCCACGATCACCGCGTAAGTATCGATGACGAAACGCAATCCCGCGCGGCTGGTCACCTTCTCGATGGCTTCAAGCACGCTCATGTCCGCAAGCGTGATCGTGATCTTCGGAGAATATCCCGTGGGGATCATGTTGATAAAGTTGATGTATTTGACGGGATCCTGGCCGTTCACCTTCGGATTGGCGGAGGTTTGCAGAAACGTCAGGACCTTTTTGAAATCGACGTCCCGAAATTCCACCTTGGAAACGCGAACCTGGGCGAGACGCTCGTTGGTTTCATCGATTTTGTTCGGATCGTAAATGCGCGACTGTGCGATCATCTGAAGAAAGCTGCGCGAAGCTTCGTGGTCCGGATGGTCGGAAAGATATTCCTGAAACATCTTTTCGGATTCCTTGTATTGGCCCGACCAGAAAAGACGGCGCGCCTCCACAAACTCCGGATCCTCCTTGGTCGCTTTCGGCGCCTGACCGAACACCATGCCGGCAATGCACATCATCACACAAAAAAATTTCATCCACGTTTTCATACGGCATTTCATACAGCAGCTCCTTGAAAAATAATCTGGCCATCCAGCATAGCAAAGAATGGTTTTCCGGTAAAGCGCGAGATCGCCTCCCACACCACACTCTTTTTGGAAGTCTCGCATGGGATCGCGATCCAATCCTGCCAGGTTTTCCATGTTTTGTCCGCGACACCTAGCGAGCGGGCACCGCACACCGTCGCCATGGCAACGATTTCACGTGGATCCAGATCCGGATTCTCGCGCGCCATCAGATTCATTTCCTCGAACATGGACAGATTGCTGTTCGACGCCAGACTGTCGGTGCCCAGGGCCATGTTGATCTTTTTCCGTTTGAGTTTGGAGAATGAAAATTCCGGATGCGAAAAATAACGGCGCGAACGAGGACAGTAGATGAGAGAAAGGATGAAGGATGAGGGATGAAGGATGAGTTTTTCCAGCAGTTTCAAATCGTCGGGCGTGAATGTGTTGCCATGAACGAGTTGAACGGCAGTCCTGGCATCTTTCAGAATGGGTAAGAGCCATTGAAGCGGAGTCGTGTCACCACAGTCGTCCATGGGACGGCCGGATTTTTTCAAAAGCTGAAAAAGATCCCCCTCGCCTTTTTCGAACATGAGACTTTCCTCCACTGACTCCGCAATATGGATGCTCCAAGGAAGTTTTCGTTCGTCGCTCCATTCGCAAATCCGATGGACGATCTCATCGCGGCAGGTGTAAGGCGCATGGGGCGCGAGCGCGCCCTTCCAGTTTGCCGAGCGCGCCGCGACCTGGGCGGGCCAGTCATTCCATTCGGGCAGAACATTGTTGGCGCGAAAGGCGATCTGTTCCCAGAACCACCAGATTCGCATCGGCGAGGACTGCACGCGCGACATGACCTGCGGCGCGCAGGTCCAGTTTCCCATGCACGTCGTTCCGAATTCCATCGCCTCGCGCATGCCAGCATCGATGGAGCGGACATAATCGTCATCGCTCCACGAACGTTTCACTGCGGTGATCTGCTCGATCCATTGGGTGAAGCCGCGCGGCGGATCGATCTTCCAGCGCATGTCGGTGTAGTCGAGATGGCAGTGCGCGTTCACCAGGCCGGGCATCAAAATCGCATCGCCCAGATCGACTTCTCCGGAACCGATGCCCGTATCGACTTTGCCGCCGTCATGGACCTCCAGGCTACGATCGACCAACCATTTCGCGCGAAGGATCATTTCTACAAGGCGACGACGCAGTCCATCTCCACGTCGCAATTCAGCAACTGGCATCCGATCGTCGTGCGCGTGGGAGGATTCGCGCCCCAGAATTTCGCGTAAACCTCATTCATCTTCGGGAACGTCTGCGCATCGAACGGTTGCAGATAAACGCGGCAGTTGACGACGTTTTCCAATTTCCCGCCCGCCGCCTCGATCACCGCCTTGAGATTGTTGAGGACGAGCTGCGTCTGTTCCTCGATGCTGCCACGCTCCACCTTGCCCGTGGAGGGATTGAACGGGATCTGTCCCGAGACGAAAAGAAATTTGCCCTCGGCGATCACGCCGAGCGAGTACGGTCCCGCCGGTTTCGGTCCATTGGGAACCTGGTTGATGATGGTTTTCATAATTTAACAAGGGAAGAACGGCTTGGGAAAAGAGGAATTGAGAGCGAACGGCGACTGGAAATCCAGCGATGCAATCCGTAGGCGAAAAGCGTGGCGAGAACTCCGAATAGGGTCATCACGATTCCAAGCCATTTCAAAGCGTCCAAAGCCCCAAAATGGTAGATGAAGGCCTTTGAAAATTGAAGCGACACTAAAAATCCGGATCCGGCCAGAACTCCCTGCGCCACAAACACGCGGCCACGAAAAGCATCCGACACATGCTTTTGCAGAAAAGTGTCCACAGGGACGGAAGCCATCACTCCCGCAAAACCCGTCAACAGGAGGAATGCCGCAGCCAGCCATGGCGTGTAAATCATGCTCAAACATATCGGACCCAATCCTGAAACAGCCGCCAGCAAGGTGGGCCATAAAAACCACTCACCCCATTTCGAAAAATAAATCAGCCACACAGCCCCAAGCCCCATTCCCAGACCGACCGTCCCAAAAAGAAGATTCGCCCCTCCCACGGTCTGGCCCAGAATCTCAATCGCATAGGTGAGAAAACAGACGAAAAATACGCCGCCGACCATCTGGATCATCGCGGAAAAAACCACGAAGAAAAGTACGAAAGGATCTTTGAAAATATAAACAAGTCCCGCCTTGAAGTCCTCCAGGGGATGAACGCCGGCCCGCAGGGCGACCTCCTCTGAAAGCGGTCGGGGCCGCAACTTCCAGATCAGCGTGGCGGACGCCATGTAAGTCAGGGAATTGATCACGAAACTCGATGAAATCCCGAGGTTCTCCACAATCCATCCCGCAATGGGCATTGCCGCGAGGGAGGCAACGGTTCCAGCCTGGGAGGAAATCGCGTTCGCCGGCAGAAGCGTCTTCGATGGCACGAGATTGGGCATGATGGCGAGACGCGCGGGCGCGAAGAGCGCGCTGAACATGCCCATGAAAAAAGTCACCGCATAGATCACATAGTGGTGATGAATGCCAAACCAGAGAAGCGGAAGCAAAAGGGCCAGAAAGGCGCGGCTGAGATCGGAAGCGATCAATATTTTCTTCCGCTCGAACCGGTCGATCAGCGCAGCCGCAAAGACACCGAGAGCAACCCGGGGAACCGCACCCCAAAAAATAATGTCGGCGCTGTATTTCGAAGTATTTCCCAGCTGATAAACAATGATGCTCAGCAAAGCGGTCTGATTGATTCGATCGCCAAAAGCTGCTATCACCTGCCCGGCGAGGAGCCTGGAAAAATTGGGCTCGCGCAACGTGGCACGAAAAGAGACGCGGGCAGCATCAGGAGCAGCTTCCATGAATTTTCTATTAAATAGTCCCAGCCCCAATGGGACTGCCTTGATTTTCACGGCAGTCCGCCGAAGCTTTATCCGCCTTCGCACAAGGCTACGGCGGATGATCCGCATTTACGGATTCATGGCCTTGCGGCCATGGTTTGAATGCGTAGGCGGATCAAACAGGAAAGATACAGGGCATTTCAAGCTCATCATGGGCGTGGCCTGCGCTCTCTTCGTCTCGATGCTTTCACTTTCCGCCGCGTCCTCCGCCACCCTGCCGGAAATGATGCTCGCCGGCGACAAACAGGAGCCTATCGCAATTTCAAGCCTCAAGGGCGACTCCGAAGTCCTCGTGCTCGTCTTCGCCGCGTCCACCTGCCCCATCACCACACTCTACTGGCAGCGGATCAAAGGCGCCTGGTACAATTATCGAGACCAGGGAACCCGCATGGTGATCGTGGGCGGCAATTCGGACGACCAGCCCGACGCGATTCGGGCCAAATTGAAGGATCTCGATCTCGATCTTCCCGTGCTCTGGGACAACAAACATCTCGTCGCGAAAAAACTCGGCCTCGAGCACACGCCCACGGTGGTCGTCATCGGGCGCGACTGGCAGATTTGTTATCGCGGCCGGATCGATGATTTCTGGCGCGACGAATCGCGCGTGAAACGCCGTTACCTCGATGAAGCAATCAGCGAAGCGCTTGCCGGCCGCAAGGTGACCGACCACGCCGACGCCGCCTTCATGGGCTCCTTCATGCGCTAACAAGCAAACGGGCGTTGCAAAATAAACGCATGAGGAGTATCAGTCACATTCGATGAGCGATTCCAAAGGCTCCGGTTGTTTCAGCAAAGGCTGCGTCATCCTGTTGATCATCTTTGGCAGCATTGGGCTGATCGCCATCGCCTCGGCGGCCTACGGTTACAACAAGATCCGATCCCTCACGTCGACGGCGCCCGCGCAGCTCCCCACAGTGGAGGCGGGCAAAGTGGACGAGAAAACCCTGGCGCAACGGCTCGATGAATTTCAAAAAAGCGCCAAAGCGGGCCAGGAAGGCCGGATCGAATTCACGGCCGATGAAATCAACACGCTCATCGCCAAAAATAAAGAGCTTAACGGCCGCTTTTACGTCGAACTTCACAACGATGAAGCCCGCATTCAAGCCAGCGTTCCCCTGAACGGGGTTCCCGCCTTTAAAGACCGCTATCTGAACGCCAGCGCCACCGTGAAGGTATCCATCCAAAATGGCGCGCCGCACATCCAATGTTCCTCCATCGAAAGCAACGGCAAGGTACTTCCACCCCAGCTCCTGCAACCTTTCGAACAGGGCCTGCAGCAGGGATTCACCGCGCAGGTCGAAAAAAATCCGAGCGTCGCGGCCACCTTCGCCCGCATCAAAAGCTTCGCCATCACGGAAAGCAAAGTCGTGATCGAAATCAACGGCACCCCGTCCTCATCTTCTTCCAATAAGACTCCATCCGTCGAAACGAGCGCGCCTTCCACTCCACCCTCACCTCCGCCACCCCCGCAGGACATCCCGCCACCGGTTCCACCTCCTGAAAAGATCACGCCACCCGCGCCACCCGCCGAGAGCAGCGCGCCCTCCGCTTCAGGCGAGGAAGCCGCTCCAAAAAAAGACCCGATGAATTCCGTACCTGGAATGTCGTACGAAGAAACGTCACCCGTTCAGTAGCCCAACTTTTCCATTACGGTCTCCACCAGCGGACGCATCGTCTCCACGCCGAAGTCGAATTTCCCGCCGGCGGCTTTAAACAATCGGTGCAGATCGACGCTGCCGCCAAGCTTCAGTGCGCCTTTGTATGACTTCAATGCCGAAACTCGATTCGCGAGCGAACGCCGCCACACCATCAGCGCGCCGAGCTGCGCGATCCCATATTCAATATAATAAAACGGAATGCCGAAAAGATGGAGCTGCCGGTGCCAGAGAACTTCTTCATAGTGCCGTAACCCCTCCCAGTCCGTGCCATCGGAAAAACGCGCGCGGATTTTCATCCATTCCTGATGCCGCTCCTCGCGGCTCTGCTCCGGGTGCGTGTAAACCCACTGCTGAAAGGCGTCGATCGTGGCCACCCATGGCAGAACTTCCAACGTCCCCTCGAGCAACTGGCGCGTGCTGCGTTCGAGTTCCTCCTTCTTCGGATAAAAAACCTGCATCTCGCGATTGGCGAGCAGTTCCATACCCATCGATGCCACTTCGCAAAATTCTGTCGGCGCATGACGGTAATCGGTCACCGGCAGATCGCAGGAGGCCAGCATATGAAAAGCATGACCGCCCTCATGCAGCAGCGTGCGCACGTCGGTGTCGCGTCCCACCGCGTTCATGAAAATAAAGGGCAGCTTTCGCTCCGGCAGCGTCGTTTGATATCCCCCCGGCTCCTTGCCGGAACGATTGTCGAGATCGAGCACGCCATGTCGCATCATGAGCTTGAATTGACGTCCCAACTGCGGATCGAGGCGTTGAAACACCTTTTGCGTGCGCGTCGCGAGTTGTTTTCCCTCGCGAAAAGGATGGAGCGCGGGGCGTCCCAGCGGATCGACGGCAAGATCCCACGGCTTCAGACGCGGAATCCGCATATCCTTCGCGCGCCGCTGCAACATTTTTCGCACGGCGGGCATCACGACTTCCTCGACAGAATCATGAAACTGAAAACATTCCTTCGGCGTATAATCGAAGCGGTCGTATTTGAGGTGGCAAAAATCACGAAAGTTCGGAAAGCCGGCGTTGACGGCCGTCTGATGCCGCAACTGGATCAGCCGCTCGTAAATGGACTCGATCTTGTCTTTTTCCTCGAAGCGACGCTTCGCCACGGTTTCCCAGGCGCGGCGGCGCAGGCGGCGGTCGGGACGCTCCTGATAAACGCCCATCTGGATCAGCGTTTGTTTTTTTCCCTCGAACTTCACCTCCAGCCCGCCGGTCAATTGCGAATATTCCTGGGCCGTTTCCTCGATCTGACGTTCGATCGGCACGTTCTCCTCATGAAAAAGGCTCACCGCATTCTGGCGGAACTTGAGCATGCGCTCCCAGTTTTTTGGAAACTTGTTCCGCAGCGGATGTTCCAGCAGGCGCTTGTTGATCTTGTCCTTGTAGGGCGCAAGCGCGGGATGCACGCGCTGGATGAGATGCAGAAACGCGGCCTGGGCTTTTTTGTTGCGCGTGTCGACCGATTTACGGATGTAGACAAGCGATTCATGCTCCTCGAGCGCGGTGCCGAATTCGGAGGCGTCCTGAAACCATCGCATCACCGCACGCACATCGGGAAGCGGACGCGCCAGCAGCTCGTGACAAATTTTGACGAGCTCATCAATGCGCGAACAATCGAGATCGACGGGCACATAATGACGTTTCGGAATTTTCGGAAGGCGTTTGAGAAGTTCAGCCATAAGAAAGTGGGAGTAACCTAGGTAACCTTTTTATTGAATGCAACCGGAGCTTTCCCTATTTTTTGAGAGTGATGGAGCGTCTTTTTTTCGCTGTCGTCCTCGCCTGCTCCGCCCAGCTTTTCGCGCAGGAATCCGCGCCTCCGCCGTCTTCCGAAGCTCCTGTTTCACCCGTCGAATCCCCGCCTTCTGAAACGCCGGTTTCTCCGACGCAGCCTTCGCCTCCTCCTCCGCCGCAAAATCCGTTGGACACGGCGCTGGATTCGGTCGACCTGGGGCATTGGAACACGAATCAGTTCACCGCCGTCACCTCCGCTCTCATGGTCACCAATCAATGGGCCGATCATTCGCGGCATCTCGTTGACTGGCTTTCGCGCCGTTATCAGGACCAGACGATCCGCAGCCCCGGCTGGAACGCGTTCGCCAATTTGCAGCGCTGGTGCGAGCTTCTCGCCGCGAACGAATCCAAATTGAAGCTGGAGCGCGAAACCCTTTCCTGGTTCCTCAACGATCCTTATCTTTCGGAACAATTCTTCAATCTGCTTTCACCCAAGGATCACGTTCCCAAGGCGCTGGAACTGCTTCAGACTTTTCACCAGGCGGAACTCGCGCGTTTTCCGCAATACGACGCCCTGGCCGTCGCCATCGCGCTTGTCTGGGACGACGACCTTCCCCTGCGTCCACATCATCAGGTGGATGCGGCCAAGGTGCCTCATTCGAGCCTCACGCCGCTGGAACGTTTCCAATTCTGGGTCGATTCGAGTGAAAAGCATCTGTGCGACTACGAGCTTTGGAAACTGGACGCGGGCGATCTGAAATTCATCGTCGACGCGACCGCCACGCTTCCGGAATTACGCTGGGCGCAAAGCAGCGTGCACTTCACGCGCGGCAATTTCGACCGCGCCTTTTTCTCCGTTTCCTACGATGAGGGGCGCATCAACCGGGGCGCGTACAACTGGCCTCATGAATCCTACAGCCTTCAAGAAATCAAAAAACACGGCGGCATCTGCGTCGATCAGGCCTACTTTGCCGCGATGGCGGGTAAGGCCAACGGCATCCCCACCCTTTATTTCACGGGCGAAGGCCGGCGCGGAGGCCACGCATGGTTTGGTTACATGAAAAATTTCGACCGCTGGGACATGAATTGCGGACGCTATCAATACGACAAATACGCCACGGGCAGCGCGACGGATTATCAGACGGGAGAAGTGATCAGCGACCATGACGTCGCGTTTCTCGCCGAGGCATTTCATCGCACGCCCGAATTTCAACTGTCCCGCGCTCACCTGCGCCAGGCGGAGCTTTTCGATCTCGATCATCAAGCCGACGCGGCCCTGGCCGCCGTGAGTCAGGCGATCGCCATCGCACCCTTCAATGTCGACGCCTGGAATACGAAGACGCGTTTTCTTGAAACTCAAAAAAGCGACGAGTTGACAGCCCACCTCAACGCGATGGCGCTTCAATTTTACCGCTACCCCGACATCAAGACGGAATGCGAAGGAAAACTGGCCGGGCTGGCGCGCGATCGCGGCGACTCCAGGGAGGCGGCGAAGCTGGACGACCAGATGATTCGCGAAAATCGCAACAAACGCCACGATTTGAGCGCGGAGGTGTACGAACGCCAGCTCAAGGAATGTTACGAGAAAAAGGACTTTAAGGGGGGACGCGCGGTCGTCCACGACGCGGTGATGAAGCTGAATCAGGAGTCCGGAACGGTGTTCAAACTGGTCGACGAGTACGTCGCCCAATGCCTGCGAAACGGCGAAGCCGACGAAGCGCTCCACGCGCTCACGGACTTCAAGGCGCGCGTCAAATACGACGCCACGATGGCAGGCCAGGTTGAAGGCCTGATTGCGGCCGCGAAAAAGGCCAAAAAAAATCAGCTCGCGATCAAAAAAACGTAGTATCCTGTTGTGGGTTGACCCTCTTGGAAAGCCTGCTACTCTGAATCTACGCAATGAGCGTCCCTGCAACGAGATGGATCGGCCGCTTCGGCGTTGTTCTGGCTCTTCTCAGCCGTCTTTCCGCGGAGGATCATGTTTATGTCAAAGGCAATCCTGCGCCCATGTCCGGAACGATTTTACGCGTTGAAAAAAACCAGGTTTATCTTCAGCTCAGCGCCGCCGGCAGCACCGGCATCCCGCTGGCCAATATCGACCACATCGAAATGGGCGCGCCCGATGCCGTTTCGCGCGGCCTGAAAGCCGCCGAGGAAGGTAGGACGGCGGAGGCCCTTTCGCTTCTCGAACCAGCCGCGACTCAATTCAGCGGATTGCCCGCGCGCTGGATGGAGGAAGCCCTTCTGCAAGTGGGACAATGCCATCTGAAATTAAAAAATTGGGCAAAAGCGAAGGAACGTTGCGAACAATTTCGTCAGGCCTATCCTCAAAGCGTTCGCGTCGACCTTGCCGTGGCGGGCGAGGGCGAGGCGCTTTATCGCCTGAACCAATCCGAAGCCGCCCAAAAAACGCTCGCCGCCCTCGTCCAGGGCCATGAAAACGACGTCGCGCTCACGCCCGAACAAAACAAGGCGATGGGACGCGCCTTCCTCGTGCTGGGGCTCTGCCACCTCGCCCGGCAGCAGGATGAACAGGCGCTCCAGGACTTTCTCAGCACCACCACGCTGTATGACGCCGATCCGGAGGCTGTCGCGGAGGCACAGTTTCAGAGCGCGCTCCTTTTTGAAAAAATGAACAACCTCCCCCGCGCCCGCGGCCAGCTCGAGGAACTCCTCCAGGCATATCCCGCCTCGGTCCGGGTCGCCGACGCCAAGAAAAAACTCGATTCTCTTCCCAACAAGCCATCCGATACCAAATTATGAAGTCCGCTTTCCCTTTTCGTCTCTTCATGCCCGCTCTGCTCGCGATCCTGCTTCTGCTTGCGATTCCCCTTATTACCCATGCGCAAACGGATCCGGGCTCCTCGCCGCGCGTGGAACAGGTGGAAGGCAAGACGGTCATCAGCCTGATTCGCACCGGCGGCTGGATCATGTGGCCGCTGGGAATCATTTCCATCTGGTGCGCCTCGCTGATCCTCGAAGGGTTCGTCCGCATCCGCATTCCGAAATTCGCTCCCGCCGACGTCGTGCGCAAACTGCGCGCCGCCTTCGCCGAGGAAAACTACCAGCAGGCATGGCGCATCTGCAAAGCGCACCCCAGTTTTCTGACGAACATTTTACGGCGCGGACTTGAACGCATCGGCCGTGGAAGGACGGCCTGCGAAACCGCGCTCGGCGACCACAGCCTGAAGGAGAGCATGATTTATCGGACTCGAATCTCCTATCTCTCGACCATCGGCGTGATCTCTCCCATGGTCGGCCTTCTCGGCACGGTCACGGGCATGATCCGCGCCTTTCAAACCCTTGGCACCGGAGGCATCGGCGATCCCGCCAAGCTCGCGTCCGCCATCGGCGAGGTGCTGATCGCGACGGCCGGCGGCCTCTTCATCGCCATTCCCGCCTTCTTCCTCTACTATTTTCTGCGCAACCGGCTGCAGCTCGTCATCGTTCTCGCCGAGGACATCATCAACCAGCTCATGGTTGACGTGCGTTACGATGAACTCCAGGGCATCAATATCGGCGAGACACTCGAATCCGAACTTGCCGGCGCGCCCGCCAAAAAGAAAAAAGAGCCCGCCCAGGAGGAGAAACGCCCCCCCAGCCAGTCGGCGACCGGCACGGTTTGTCCGCAATGCAAGCACCCGCTCGAGATGGGCGCGCCCAAATGCGACAAGTGCGGCGCCGAATTACAGTGGGGTTGATCGCTTCGGGAAATTTGCCTGATTTATGTCGCTTCTTCGGTCGTATGAAAAAACCTTCCCCATGGAGGAGCCTGAATTTCAGGTCGCCCCCATGATCGATGTGCTCCTCGTGCTCATGACCTTTTTCATGAGCATCACCTCAACGGAGGTCCTCAAAACCAAAACCTCGCTGGAACTCGAACTGCCTGTCGCGACGGACAGCAAGGCCAAGGAGGCTTCCCCCGGCGAAGTGCTCATCAACATCGGATGGATCGCCTCGCGGCGTCAGGGCGTCATTGAGTTCGAGGAAAAAACATTGCACGACCCCGCGGAAATCAGCTCGGTTATTTTACAGCGAAAGGGAAACAAACCCTATTTTCGCGCCGTGATCCGCGCCGACGAAAATGTCCCCTACTCTTTCGTCCAGCAGGTGATGATGGCGTGCGCCGCCGCCCAGGTGGACAACATCACCTTCTCCGTTCTCTCCCGCGAATCGCTCAAGAAAAATAAAAAAGCCCCGCCTTCAGGCGGCTGAATCCCATGGCTGGAACCACCTCAAACAACGACGGCGACATCGGATTCCAGATCGCGCCGATGATCGACCTGATCCTCGTACTGATGGTCTTTTTCATGACCACCGTCGCTCTGAAACAGGTCGAAAACGAGCTCGGCATCGGCCTGCCGGGCACCTCGATGGGGGACACCGACGCCCATGCCACCGTGGACATGCATATCGAAATCGACGTCGACGGGGCGGTGACCATGAACGGCGATTCCGTCGGCGAACCGCGCGACAAGCAGCTCGACAAGCTCCGCGACAAATTGAAGGAACAGATCGAACTGTTCGACGACCGCATTCCCGTCGTGATCATTCCGCAGCCCAATGTGCCCCACCGGCGCGTGATCGACGTCCTGAACGCCTGCTCCGCCGCGAAGGTGAAGAATATTTCGTTCAACGGCACGTGATCTCATGCCCATCGATCTCGAAACGCTTCTCGATCAATCGCTCAAGTCGCGATTAAAGCGCTGGATTTTGCGCGTGATCAACACGCGCTACATGTTCATCGCGGTGATCCTTCATCTGATCGCCCTCTTTCTTTTCGGCGGCCATGTCGTGTTCGAAACCATCGACTTGAAGGGGATCTTCGAAAGCGAAGGCGACGTGCTGGTCGCCATCCCGCAGACCCCGCCGCCTCCGCCGCCCGTCGTCCTCGATCAGGAGAAAAAGGTCGACGTAAAAATGGCCGCGAACCCCGACAAGACCGTCAGCAAAATCGCCAACGCCAAACTCGCGCCGGATTTCAATGTGCCCCCGCCCGACATTCCGATGGTCGTCGCGGACAACATGGAGGTGCAGACCGATCAGAACATCCGCGAGATTTTGCAGAAGAATGAGATTTCGCGCCTTCAAACGGTCCGGCAATTTCATGAGTCGGGCGTCACGGGCGAGCACGGCAAACCCGGCGCGAGCGGACACGGACGGCAGACCGTTGCGAAATTCACCTGCTACGTCGCCCAATATTCCGGCGGCGACTGGGATTGCAATTTCGGCACGATCGCCGACAACCGCTGGTATGGCAACTGCCTCTACAATCTGATGGAGCAGATTGACCGCTGGAGCCAAGGACGCGTGAAAGCCAATCTGCGCCCCGAAGCGCTAAAGCTCGCCAGCCGCGACTGGATCGACAAGGTGAAGCCGCCGTTCATTTTCATCACAGGCCACAAGGATTTTCATTTCAACGACATGGAGACGCGAAACCTCCGCGAATATTTGATGCTCGGCGGCGCGCTCTGGGTGGACAATTCCTACCCTGGCAAGCGCAGCCTTTTTGATCTCGCCCTGCGGCGCGAAATGAAAAAGATTTTGCCCGACCGCAATTTTGAGACGATCAGCAACAATCATCCCGTCTTCAATAATTACTTCAACTTTCAAAGTCCGCCGCCGGGAATGAATTTTTACAAGGAACCCGTTGAGGTGATCAAAATCGGCGGCCAGGTTGCGGTCTTTTACACCCTGAACGCCTACAGCGACCTTTGGGAAACGGCGCTCACGCCCGGTGATGAAATCGATCTGGGGATGGATTGGAGTCCGTCGCAGCAGATGCATTATCCGCGCTGGGGGCCGCATTTCAATTTTTCGCCGCCGGTGCATAACGGCGTCATCTACTCTCCGGGCTCCGGATATTCCACGCAACTCCAGAACCAATATGGGTTTTTCCGCAACGTGAACCGGCAAAGCGTGGTCGCCGCGCATCAATTCGGCATCAACATCGTCGTCTTCCTGCTGACGCGCTATCAGGACGCGTTCATGACGCTTCCCCGGGGGAACACATGAGAGCGCGCCTGATAAAAAATGCGTTCGTGATTCTTCTGGCCATCGCGCTGGGCACAGTTGCCGCGCCACCTGAAGCGCCGCCTAAAAACCTGCTCTACAACGGCAGCTTTGAATACACATCGACCTTCGCCAATCTTTATGACGGCGTCGATGCCGCAGGAAATCTGCGCGTCCAGCGCGGCAATTCCGTGGTCCTCAATCGGGACACCGGCAGCAGTTACATGCCGGTTCCCTTCCCACCCTCCATTTCCTTCGCCGACGTCAATGGCGACGGCCTGCCCGACCTGATCGTGGCAAGCTCGCTCGGGTTTCTCTATTGGTATCCAAACGTTGGCAAAAAGGGTCAACCCGAATTTAAGAACGCCAAGCTCATTCAAACCAATCTCGGAACCGCCGCGCGCATTCAAGCCGTGGATTGGAACAACGACGGTAAAACCGACATTCTCTTCGGAAACATCGAGGGACAGATCAATCTGCTGTTGAATGTGGGCACGAGCAGCGAACCGCAGTGGGTCACTACCATGGGCAAGCCGCGCTGGTTTCCTCCCGCGCCCTCGCCGCATCCCCAGGCCGGCGCGCAAGCCACGCAGATCAATGAGAGCGGACAGCCCATCAGCATCGGCAATTATTCCGCGCCTTTCTTCTACGATTGGAATGGCGACGGAATCCCCGACCTCATCGTAGGCGAAGGATCCTATTCCGCCAACTCGGTGCGCGTCTGGCTGAACAACGGCACGAAATCGAATCCTTCGTTCAAGACGGAATTGAAATTCGACCTCGCCTACGGAGAAGGGCGCGAAATTCTCTGCCCGTGCGTTTATGATTGGAATGGCGATGGAATTCCCGACCTCATCGTCTCGGATCGTGACGGCCAGACCACTCTCTACCTTGGGACGAAGGAATCGACGGCCAGCCAGAACAAGGTCCTACCCATTCAGCCGACGAAAACCATTTCCATCGGCGGAGAAGACCGATTGACGCAGGTCATGTGCGTTTGCGTCTGTGATTTCAACGACGACGGCATCCCTGACATTCTTTACGGCACCGCGAATGGCACGATCATGGTCGCGCTCGGCAGCGGCGACCGGAAAAATCCCGTCATCCAGGCCGGGAAACCCCTGCGCGGAGTCGATGTCGCCAAGGATTTCCGGCAACCCAGCAATTGGGACGCTGCGCCCTACGTGAGCGGCGTCGAATATGGCATGCCTTACGACACCTGCGCGCCTCTTCCCCAGATCATTTCCACGGAGGACGATCCCACCTTCGTGCCCAAGGACGGCAAATATGGTTTTCGTCTTTCCTGGTTCGACAAATTTTTCGGCTGGCACATGCTGCAAAACACCAACCTGCCCGGAGTGAATAATGGTTACACGGAAGGCGTCTATGTGATGAACACCTCGATCCTCCAATTCAAAATGGGCAAGGAATACGAACTGAGCTTCTGGAGAAAAGGGGACGCCGAAAGAATCAGCTATTCCATCTATTACAGCGAGGAAGTGCCGAATGCGAAGAATCCCAAGGCAGGCCCACCCACGACGGTCGAACATCGCTTCCAGGACCTTGTTGCCGTCAATGGCACCTGGAATCAATATCGCAAGACCTATCGCCTTGCCGGAACGAAGGAAAAACATTTCGACAGCAACGGCCAGTCCATTACTGGCACGTTTGAGATGTCCTTCTATGGCAAAGGGACGGCCATCATCGACGACGTGCGCCTTGTCGAAGTGGTTCGGTGAGGGACTGCCAGACTTGCCTCGCAGCGCCGCATACCCCACAATTCCCTCTGTGAGATCCCGCACTTTTCCCCACCTGTGCCTCAGCCTTTTTTTTGCGTTGAGCACGCTTTCGCTTCATTCGGAGCGTCTTCGCATGGACGTCATCTATCTCGATGACTATTTGAAAAAGCCCGTCGGCCTCAAAACGGTGCGCTCCACCCTGCTCACCTTCAGCCGCGACGGAAGCGGCCCCATCGACTCGCTCTCCGCCGGAACCACGGTCCACCTCCTCGGTCTCGGCACGGATCGTCATCTCGTTGAGGCGCGCGTCACCAACGGAAAAGCCGAGGGCTGGATCCTCGCGAATGACCTTGAACCCATTCCGGAGGAGACGATCAAGGAATTGGAATCGAAACGCGCGGACGATGAAAAACTCAAACAAGCCATCGCGAAAAAGGAAGTCCTGGTCGGCATGCCGGAAGACGCGGTCCTGAAAATCCTCGGCCGTCCGAATTCAAAATCAACCATCACGGAGCCTTCTGGAACTTCCGAAAAATGGTCTTATGTTACGTATAAAATGGTCCCCCTTCAGACCCAGAACCTGATCAACGGCACCAACTATGTTTCGACGGTTTATCAAAAGGTTGTCACTGGTTCGAAAATCGTTTTTTTCCAGGATAAAAAAGTGATTCGCTTTGAAGTCAATCAGGAGCGTGACACCCCGCAGCGCCTCGAAACTCCGGGCGTCCTGCCTTATTGAGAGCAGGTAACTCATCATGAATTCCTGGGTCTCCACCACTCCGCCCAAACGCCGTGCTTATCTGGTCGGCATCCGTCTGAAAGAGACGGAGGAAGAAGCCGCCAGTTTGCTCGATGAATTGCGCCAACTCGTCGAAACGCTGGGAATCCTCGTGGCGGACCAGACCATGGTCCGCCTTCCCCGTCCGAATGCGCGACTTTTCGTCGGCAGCGGCAAGGCGGAAGAAATCGCAGCCGCCGCGCGCGACGCGAAGGCCGACGTGATCATTTTCGACACCCCCATCTCGCCGGGACAGCAGCGCAACTGGGAGGAGCTTTCCGCTCTCGCCGTGATCGATCGCGAGGAGGTGATCCTCGATATCTTTTCGAAACGCGCGCAATCGAAGGAGGCGCGTCTCCAGGTGGAACTTGCGCGTATGGAATATTCCCTTCCCCGCCTCACACGTGCATGGACTCACCTCAGCCGCCAGGGCGGCAGCGGCTTCGGCGCCATGGGCGCGGGCGAAACCCAGCTCGAAACCGACCGCCGCCTCGTGCGCAATCGCATCGACACGCTCAAGACGGAGCTCGCCAAATTGCGCTCGCAGCGCGCCACGCGCCGCAAACAACGCCAGCGCCGGCCCACGCCGCACGCCGCCATCGTCGGCTACACGAACGCAGGCAAGTCCTCGCTCTTCCATAAAATGACCGGCGCCGACGTGCTCATCGAAGACAAGCTCTTCGCCACGCTCGACACCACCACGCGCAAGCTCGTGCTGCCCAATGGACAAGACCTTCTCCTCACCGACACCGTCGGTTTCGTGCGCCGCCTCCCCCACTCCCTTGTGGAATCGTTCAAGGCCACGCTTGAGGAATCCGTGCTCGCCGATTTTCTCGTCCATGTGCTCGACGCCACCCAGGAGGCCGTGCCGGAGTTCCATGAAACAACAATGAAAGTGCTCGAGGAATTGGGCGCCGATGTGAAGCAGATGATCACGGTGTTCAACAAAATCGACATCGTCGCCAATCCCGCCGTCATTCACCACTTGCGCCGCCGTTTTCCAGGCGCTCTTTTCGTTTCCGCGAAAACAGGCGAAGGACTCGACGCGCTGGAGCACGCCATGGCCGACCTTCTTCCGGGCCGCATGTCACGTGTTCATCTCCGGCTGCCACAATCGCGCTACGACCTCATCTCCGCGCTTCACCGTCATGGCGAGGTTCTGGAGCAAAAGTATGAAGGGGATGACGTGCTGCTCCATGCCCAGGTTCCCGCGCGCATGCAGTCGCTCTATGCTTCCTTTGAAGTCAAAACGCTTCACGCCACACGCCGCACGCCCCACGTAAAAAGAATTTCTAAAAAATCCGTCTCTTCCGTGAAGCGTGCAGCGTGAGACGTGAGGCGGCGCAGTTATTCAACTTTGCTGCGCAATTCACCATCTTTGAACCGCGTTAGAATCGATTTTCCTTGCGGCACGTTTTGCGCCGATCTCAGCACCTTTCCAGTCTTCTCATCCATCGTGATGGAATAACCTCTTCCGAGCGTGGCATTCGGGCTCAGCATTTCAAGACGCTGACCGCTTAATTCGAGGCGATGACGAATTTTGTTGAGCGAATACGTCTGTATGGAAACCAGACGCTGGCTGAATCCCTGCAAACGGGCGCGCTTGCGTTCGATCATTGCCACCGGCGAGCATGCCTGCATCCGCGTTGCCGCCTGCTGCCAGCGTTGACGGTGCGCTTTAAGAGCGCGCGTGAGTTCATGCTGCAATCCGCCGGCCGCGTCATCCAGGCGCTGCCGCATCTGCCGAAGATAATGGCGCGGCTCCTGCCGCCGCAAAGCCTCGCGCAATTCGACGAGATGATGCCGCCGGTGTCCAAGGGCAAGCTTCGCGCAACGATGGAGCGATCTCGCAAACTGGGTGATCTCCGCGGCATATTCATCGCGCGGACGAATGATCATTTCCGCGGCCATGCTGGGCGTCGCCGCGCGGACGTCGGCCACGAAATCGCAAATGGTGAAGTCGATCTCATGTCCCACGCCTGAAATCGTCGGAATCTTCGAGCGCCCCACAGCCCTCGCCACCACTTCCTCGTTGAACGCCCAAAGATCCTCAATGGATCCGCCGCCGCGAATGATGGCAATCACGTCGATGGTGCACGGCTGCGCCGACGCATGGACGATGTTCAACAACTCAATCGCGGAGGCGATTTCCACCGCCGCGCCATCGCCCTGCACGCGCGTCGCCGCCACAATGATGCGCATGCCGGGAAACCGGCGATGCAGCACTCGGCAAAAATCACGGATCGCGGCGCCATGCGAGGAGGTGACGACGCCCACCGTGCGCGGAAAAACAGGAAGGGGTCGTTTCCGGGCGGGATCAAAAAGACCTTCACTCTCCAGCTTGCGTTTCAGAAGCTCGAAGGCCGCCTGCAAATTCCCCTTCCCCGTGGGCTGGATCGTCTCCACCACAATCTGATAGGCGCCCCGCTTTTCATAAACTGTCACGCGTCCGTACGCCTGCACGAGCATGCCTTCGCGCAGACGGGAGCGCATCCGATCGGCGTCACTGCGGAACATCACCGCGGAAAGCTGCGAGTTTTCATCCTTCAGCGTGAAGTAGACATGGCCGCTGGAATGGTATTTGAGATTGGAAATTTCGCCTTCGACCCAAATGGCGCCGACGACGCGCTCAAGCGTGGCGCGAATGCGGCGCGTGAGCTCGGAAATGGAATAAACCTGGGTTTCGATCAAATCAGCCTGCGGCATGCGGGCCAGTTTATGAAAATCGTTTCAAAGTCGCAAACGATTCCGGATTGCCGCCGTCTTCAATCCGTCGTAGTTTCGCACGCATGAATTCCTCTTCCTGGGCGGGCATTTTGGTGGGTGGTTTGCTGCCGGCAGTGGCGTTTGGCGTGGGTGGCGTGTTTCAAAAGGCGAGCACGCAGGCGGGCATCAGCTTCGGCCCCTACCTGGTCTCTCTGGGACTGGGAGCGACGCTCGCCGGAGGAGCGTTCTGGCTTCTCGACCGCCATCCCCATTACACCCATACCTCCGTCATGTATGCCTTTTTGATTGGCGCGTGCTGGACGCTGGCGATGGGTCTGGTGGCACTGGGATTGACGCGTTATGGAGTGCCGCTTTCCAAGCTCGCGCCGCTTTACAACATGAACACGCTCATCGTCGTGCTTCTCAGCCTCTGGATTTATTCCGAGTGGAAGAACGTGAACGTCGCCTCGCTGCTCATCGGCGCCGTGTTGATCGTCGTGGGCGGCATCCTGGTGGCGAGAGCCTGATCACACGAGTTCCGCCTCGAAGATTTCCACCTTCTTGAGATTCGGCTCCTCCTCGCTGCGGGAACTTGGCTTTTTAGCAGGCTGCTCGTCGAGGGCCAGGAGGGTTAAGAAACCCGGCACGCCCAACAAGATCGCCGCCAACGACCCTCGGCGGCGACGAGCTTCGCTCCAGCCGCGCTTGCGCGCAAGCCGGCTGACTAGGATTGGAAGGACGACACTGGGCAAGAAGCAAAGGATCATCAACGCGAGAGGCTTTTCGACTGCCGAAACAACATCTCCCAAGCTCAACGACACGGCATGGGGCCACTCCGTCCCGGGGATCCAGTAGACGAAAAAAGGTCGCCACGCGTAAGGAGCGTCGCTCTTCCACGTCATGATTTTCTCAAAAGCATTCCATAAGATAACCGCGGGGGCCGGCGTCAAAATGGAACGAATCTCTGCGCCGACGCGTCCGGGAAAAGACAATTGGGGCGGATTCCAGACATCGTCGCGAATCGTCGCCACACGCATGCGAACGATTTGGCCCGTGGACGAAACCTCCACCAAGGATTCCATGCGACCGTAGAAACGCCGGGTCAAATACCATCCATCCTCCTTGGATTCGATCGACGTGCGCTCCGCCGGGTGCATTGGAACGTCGAATGAAACATTTCTGTAAGCCAGGTCGAAACAGATCCGTGTGGGAGTTTGCCAAGCCACGCCTTCGATTCCCTCGTGCTGTCGCAGCAGCATCGCCCCAAGAATCGGTTCCTCCCCCTCCTGCAAAATCCGAATTTGATGTTTCGAAAGGTCGATCCAATAGATGGCGTTGGAAAAAAGCAGCACTTTGCCCTCATGGTCGAAAAAAGCGACGTTTGTCCTCTGGGAAGGTCGAGCAGCCGGCGGGGTCTTTCACAAAACCCTTCGGTCCCATGGCTCCGACGAGACGCTTCGTATCGTGATCGAAGAACAAAACTCTGCGCTGGGCGTAATCGTAATACGCGCTGAAGTTCGCGTTCAAATCGCCCGGAGGAAGCCATTCGCAATACCTATAAATTTCCCGATAAGTACACCATTCCCTCGAGGGAGAGCTTTCCCACAAGCTTTTCAGCGTGTCATGCAATCCTTTCAACCGCTCCAACGGTTTTGTGGTCCTTATCCATGCGCCGTCGAGGTCGCGGATTTCCATCCGCCCCTTTTTCGGCAATGCTTGCGCCAGTTTTCCATTCTCCAAAACGAATTGCGGCGTGAAATCTTCATCATCCGAAGAATTCCACGTTTGAAGTTTGCGAAACACCGATTCCATCGCTTGCGTTCCACCGAACCACAGCGTGACAAACACAAGAACGATCCAGGCCGCTTTCGACACGGAATTCAACTCCCTTGAGCCGCGAGAAGCGAAAAAAACGCCTTTCAGCACCGCAAGCAACATCGCCGAAGCGAAGACGATCAACACCAGCGCCAAGGAAAAGTCGGGCGCCAGATGAACCCACGTGGCCACTAAAACAGCCAGGCCCAAGGACAGCAAGCGGGTCCCATACCAGCGTCCCGGCTTTAAAATCATAAGCATCGTCGCGAAATAAAACGGAATGCCCATGAGCAAGTCCGCTAATGGGGCGAGCGTCAGCTCCCAATAAAAGGGCATCGCCGCAAAACCCGGCCGACTTGCCCAAAGAGAAACACAGGCGAGTGGCGGAAGCGTCGCCAAGCCGTAAAGCAAAAAGCCCGCGGCGATTTTTGCGCAAAGAATGCGCCATGGAGACACAGGACGATGAATGAGAAACGCCCAATCGTCGCGCCGGAGCTCCGGCAACAATTGCAAGCAAGCCAAACCAGCTCCCGTGAAGGCAAAGCCAAAGGTTGTTACCGTCAAAAAACCGCGATCGCACAGCGATTCGCTCGTGTGTCCCATGAGCGAATAAGCGAGAGCCCCGCCTAAGACGAGCGCTGTCAGCAGAGCCCAAGTCCAGTTTTGACGAATTTCTTTCCAGATCCATACCTTCATAAAGTCCTCCTCTGAAGCAGGGTTTTGTCTTCCTCGTCCACACTGACGTAATCGATGAAAGCATCCTCGAGATTAAGCGGGACGTCCTCGATCGTGGTGGGGCGCAGCTGTTGTTCTAGCTCGCGAAGCGTCGTGTGGCCGTTCTCCACATACGTCACCCACATTTCTTCTCCCTTTTTCCGCCACCGCACCACTCCAGGAATGGATGGGATCGCGGGCGGTGACGAGGAGAAGCGCAGCACCACGCGACGAATCCGCTGCCGGAAGGTTTCCGTCGAGCAACTCGCACGCAGTCTTCCATCATGCAACACCCAAATTGTGTCCGCCACGCGCTCGACATCCGCTAGGATGTGCGATGAAAACAAGACCGTCCTTCCCTCTTTGCGCGTGACGAAGATCATCGCCTCGAGTAGATTGCGGCGCGTCACGGGATCCAACCCCAGTGCCGGATCGTCCAAAATCAAAAGCTCCGGCTCGGGCGCGAGCACCATCGCGAGACAAAGCCCCGCGCGCTGTCCGCGCGAGAGCGATCCCGCTTTCTGGCGCGGGCCGACGCGAAAGTGATCAAGAACGGCTTGAAAAAGCTCCTCGTTCCACGAACCGTAAGACGCTCGTTGAAACTTCTGGCATTCCTCGACTGTCATCCATCCATAAACAGGATGCCCCTCCGGAAGATAGCCGATTCGCGCGCGCGCTTCCGATGGCAACCGTTTACAATCAAAACCCAAAATTTTCGCGCTTCCTTCCGTGGGCTCCAATAACCCAAGAAGCATCTGGATCGTCGTGCTTTTGCCCGCGCCGTTCCTTCCGAGGAATCCATAGATCTTTCCCTTCGGCATCTTGAGGTCGAGTCCATCCACGACCCTCTTCGAGCCGAAATATTTCGTTAAACCATGCGTTTCAATGGCGAGTTCCGAGTCCGGCATATTCATTCCTTTTTTGGATGTTTCAAATCGTTCCACTTCTGTTCGATCCGCTTCAGCGTCTCCTTCTGTCCGAAATCCAGAAAGACGGCTTCGCTCAAAAACGTCTCGATGGCCTGCTCCAGCCGGCGGTGGCGTTCCTCCGCAGAAAAAATCTGCATCTTTTTAGCGACGAATAATCCCTTGCCGCGCTGCGCCTCCACCACCCCTTCGCGCACCAGCTCCGTGTACGCGCGCGCCACCGTGTTGGGATTCACCACCACCTGTTCGGCTAGCGTCCGGACACTCGGCAACTGATCCCCTTCCACCAATGTCCCCGTCGCCACCGCCTTGCGCACCTGATCCACAAGCTGCCGAAAAATCGGCGCATCGCTTCCGGTGGAGATGTGAAATTGGAGGGGCATAATCCGTCTTACTGTATTAGCTTATTAGTACAGTTTAAGCGAGCTGTCAACACCTTTTCGGAAATTCCCGAAACTTGACTTATCGAGGCCATCCATTAGCATGATCGCAACTCATCAAGAGTGGTGGAGGGACTGGCCCTGTGAAACCACGACAACCGCCTCGAGCGCCTGCGGCCCGGGGGACTAGGTGCCAAATCCTGCCTGGATATCGATTCAGGAAAAGATGAGAGGAAAGAAAAACCTCTTCTCTGGATGCCTCGATGAGAAGGGGATTTTTTGTCTCCCTTCTCCATCGTGTGTCGTGCGTGTCGCTACCGGTCTCCCCTGCCACTCCTTAACTTTATGCACTCACTTCCCAAGGGACATTTCACCGGCCTCAAGTGCCGCGAATGCGCGCGCCTTTATCCGGCCGAAGCCACGCATGTGTGCGAATTTTGCTTCGGACCGCTCGAGGTCGACTACGATTACGCGTCGATCAAACGATCCATCTCCCGCGAGAAAATCGCGTCGCGCCCCAAATCGATGTGGCGTTACAAGGAGCTCCTTCCGATCGAAGGCGATCCCACCGTGGGCGCACAAGTCGGCTTCACGCCGCTCGTGAAAGCCGACCGCCTTGCGAAGGAACTCGGCGTGCACGAGTGCTACGTGAAAAATGACACGGTCAATTATCCCACGCTCTCTTTCAAAGATCGCGTCGTCTCCGTCGCGCTTTCCCGCGCCCGCGAACTCGGATTCACCACGGTGGCCTGCGCCTCGACCGGCAATCTCGCCAACTCCGTCGCCGCGAATGCCGCGAGCGCCGGACTCAAAAGCTACGTTTTGATTCCCGCCGACCTCGAGCAGGGCAAGGTGCTCGGCAGTCTCGTCTTTGGCACGAACGTCGTGGGCATTCATGGCGCATACGATCAGGTGAATCGCCTCTGCTCCGAAATCGCCGGCAAATATGGATGGGCCTTCGTGAACGTGAACGTCCGCCCCTATTATGCGG
>Ga0207095_10129_pt1 | contig 23164 bp, 24 predicted proteins | sample Alteio_BWMinHeat_88_FD_153529 | JGI IMG/M metagenome (GOLD analysis project Ga0207095, IMG submission 153529) | Enriched cells from forest soil in Barre Woods Harvard Forest LTER site, Petersham, Massachusetts, United States -... | ecosystem: Environmental > Terrestrial > Soil > Temperate forest >... | reverse complement strand
CAGGGCCACCGCGAAGAAGCCAAGCTCTTGGGGGGGGAGCAGTGTCGCCAGAAAAAGTTGCGGCAGCCCAACTGTGGAGAGCCACGCAGGGATTTCCGAGATGGCCAGGGGAAGCCCATACCGAAGCATCGGAGAGAGGAATCGAAGTCGTGGAGAGTAAGGCCCCTGAACCGTTCTCCGAGCGACCAGCATTACGAAAATGCTCGTTAAGAACATGAAAACGAGGTAAGTTGTAGCCACGAAGTGGGGGTCTATTATAATGAAGAAGCCAAAAGATAGTGTAGCGATCCAAGCCAAGCTTGGGAGGAGTTGAAGTTTGTTCCACGAGGAGATGTTCTTCACCATGATTGAAGCAAGCGGGGGCCACTGCAGAGCGTAAATAAGAAACAATCCCCAAAGATACCACCGGGCCATGGAAACAACCGAGGTGCTTTGCGCCGACAAAAGCCAAGGCATGAGCCAGTGGCCGAGAAAAAGAATCGGAGGAGCTAAAACGAGCGCGAAAGTTGTACCCGAAACCCAGGCGCTCCCTGCTTCTTCCGGAGACTTACCCGAAAAGTAAGCCACCGCGTCCGAGAGTCCGAGCATGGCAAGCATTGCAAGAAAAGGAGACCAACTTTGGATCGCGGCAAGCTCGCCCCGCCCCGAAGGGCCGAGGAGCCGTGCGGACAAAATGCCGGTTGCCACACCAAAGACCCCTTGAAGAACGCCTGTGCCCATGGTTATGATAATCTTCTTGCCAAAGGGAGATCCTGACAAATTGCTTATTGTGAAAATGGCGTTCCTCCGGTTACCGCTTGGGCGTTTCTCTTTTCAAACACAACGATGATCGTTTGATAAGTTGGAGCATCGTAAATTTCTTGGTGAATTAGGTTCATTCCGGGAATTTGGCTAATGTAAGCAATTTTGCGGGTCCCCCCTTCACCAAACCATCGGCTCCACCAGGTTCCCTCGAATTCAGCTGGAAGTTTCACTTCGTCTACAAGCAGGAAGCCTCCCGGCCGAAGCGCGCCGCATAATTTGTTCACGATCTTTTGGATCTGATTCCACCCATGAAAATAAGAGAGAACTTCCATGGCGAAGAGGAGGTCGAACTTCGCTTCGATATGATCGTGGGCGATGTCACGCTCCTCCACAAAAACGTTCTTGCACGGTGCCAAACGCTTTTTAGCCCGCGAGCATGCTACGGGGGAGAGATCCCAGGCGGTCACGGAGTGACACCGTTTGGCCAGCTCTTTTGTGAAGCTCCCTTCGGCGCAGCCGACTTCAAGCGCGTCTCCCCAATGCTCCCCACCAATCTTCTCCTTGAGTGCTGAGAGAATGCGAGCGTGGCGTTGTTTCTCAATTGGGCTTTCGAAATCCCACTCAGCGATGAGGTGAGAGCGATCCGCATTTTTCTTTGGATTCACGATCCATCGTTCAGAAACAATCGTGGCCAACATTCGAGCTCGAACATACCCGAGCCGAAGGTCTTCGTAACCTGGAAGTTTTTTCATCCAAGCTGGAATCAAACGAGCGGACTCCTCGTGCACCAGAGGTTCACGTCTTCATCGTCTTTGCCTTCGAATCGGGCCATGAAGGGGGAAATCTGGATCGCCTCGGCCTTCTTTTCGGTTTCGTTGATCCAGTAAATGACAAATCCTTGCTCCTCTAAAAACTTTAAATAAGCTTCCGGAGAAAAGCCGGCTTGACGAAACCCTGCTGGCCAGAATCCTGTCATGATCGTGAGTCTTGGATTGGCCTTGATGATCATGGACGCCCCTTGGAGCACTTTCCATTCCGCGCCGACCACATCAATCTTCATGAAGTCGATTGTCTGAAGCAATGGCTGGAACTCATCGAGCCTGATGGCGTCAAGCTCAACCTCAGCTTTATTCCCGGGAAATGGATAAAGCCGGTGCATTGTCGGATCCTGCGAGAGATAAAATTTGATTTTTTCTCCCCGGTCCGATACCGGTTGGTTGATCAAGATAACGTTGTCGTAGCCGTTTTCTTCCACATTTTTTTTCAACAAAGCGAAGTTGTTTGGAATCGGCTCGAAAGCGAAAACTTTTCCTTGTTTGCCAGTCAGTTTGGCAAAGATTAAAGTGTAGTAGCCGATATTGGCCCCGATGTCGAGGACGATGTCTCCTGGGCGAATCGTTTGTTTGACAAGTTTCGCGGCCAGTGCTTCATGAACTTCGTCAAGAGAAAGACGCAACGCATCCGTGGGATCTAAGGTCATCCGGTGGCCATGAACATGCGCGGTGGTTGACTTGAGTGAGGAGAGGATGAATTCGTGTAGCCAGTTGAGGATGGGAACTCGCCGTAAGCGGCGGCCTGAAAAAGGTTGCGCCACTTGCCTGTAAAGTGTCAGAATGGCATGGCGGACATTCACTCGACTTCCTCCAACCATCCCTCATCGTACCCGCTCATTTCCAGCCCCACAGCACTTCTTGTTGCAATTTGCCTGGCCGACGACAGAATCCTTTCCGACGAGGGGAACATGCCGCGACAAGGGAGGTTAAGAAAATGCTTTCAAGGAATGACTTTGCATGGGAACGATCAAGGTGGAAGCCATTGAGGAGAAGTGGCAAGAAGGCTTACGAGAGCCATGGCAGCAATTGCAGGAAGCCTCTCACGAAAGCTTTGTATTTCAAACTTGGGAATGGTGCACCACTTGGTGGCGTCATTTTGGAGAAGGATTGAAGCCGCTGGTCTTAGCCGTTCGTAATGAAAACGACCTCATCGGAATTGCGCCGCTTTATGTAATCAAAAGACCGTGGGGAGCTTGCGTTCGATGGATCGGCACCGGAATATCAGATCGCCTCGGGTTTCTTGCGTTCCCTGGTGCCGAAGAAAAAGTGGCGCAAGCGGTTCTTGATTTCCTGGAGCAAGAACAGAGCGCCGATTTGCAGGAGCTTCCCGATCACTCGCCGATTGTTCAAATGGCTGAGTCACACCACTGGCTGAAATTATCACAGGGGAGATCGTCTTATATCCATCTTCCCCAATCCTGGGAAGCCTACGCGGGAACCTCGTGCGAAAAAATTCCGGTCAATGTTGAACATGCTTTGGAAAAAATTCACAATGAAGTTGGAAAGGTCACCATTTTACAAGCATCGTCCTTAGAAATGGAGAGCTCCTTGGAAGCCCTTTTTCTTCTGCACACGCATCGATGGCAAGCCCGTGGCTTACCCGGAGAATTTCATGCGTCGAATGTTCGGGCCTTTCATCGTGATTGGGTTAGTCTCGCAAGCCGGAACGATTGGATTAGGCTCTATCTCATACGCGTGAACGACTCCATTCTTGCGGTCGAATATGCGTTCCATTATCACGAACGCATGTACGGTTATCAGAGTGGGTTCGATCCGACTTATGCCCGGTACCGATTGGGCGCTTTGCTTTTTGCTTACGCCATTCGACGCGCCATTGAGGAACACTGCTCCGTTTTTGATTTCTTGAGGGGGGAAGAGCCATACAAGAGAGAGTGGCAGGCGCAAACGCTCGAGCACGCCCGTGTCTGCCATGCCCGCGGTTTGGCGGCGCGGCTCTGGCGCGCTTGGATTGCACTCCGTTCTCGCTGAAGCACGATGTCGAGGATCATTCGATTTCTTTAATGAATTCTTGTTCCGCCCCTGCAGCAGGAAACGGGTCCACAGCGTCCTTTTTTAACCATGTTTTTACCCATCTTCGAAGCGAGTGTTGCAGCGTTTCTCCCCATCGCAGCTTCATCTTAAACTTGAGTAGCGAATCGGTTCCACCGAGTGGAACTCGTCGGAGGCCGTGCAAATCATCTTTCTCACTTGATATTCCTCCCTCGGCGAAGAGCGCGCCGCGATAGCCAGACTGCTTTGCCAGTCTCATCACGGAGGGACTGGTTTCTCCATAGGGATAGGCAAGAAAAGCCACTGGAGTGTCAAGAATTCCTTCCAACAAAGTTTTTGATCCGGCAAGCTCGTCTTTGAGATGAGCCGGGTCAAGATGCCCAAAGGAGCCATGACTCCGTGAGTGGGACTGAAAAGAGAATCCCCCTTCTTTCATTTCTTTGATCTGTTCGAGCGAAAGTAATGAGAGGGAATCAAATCCCTTTTTTCTGTCCCATTCATTGGTTTGGCCGATCAGGTCCCCAACCAAAAAAACGGTTGCCCTAAGGCTAAGTTTTTTTAGAATAGGAAGCGCTTTCGTGTAAACACTCTCATAACCGTCATCAAACGTGATCACGACTGGCCGATTGGGAAGCGGAGTCCCATGCTCTCGCCAATTCATCCAGTCATCAAGCGTGATGCAATGATAATCATGATCCACCAGGTATTGCATATGCTCTGCAAAACGGGAAGACGTGACACTGATGGCTGGATAATTTCCGAAAGGTTCTCCAATGTTGTGATAAACCAAGATCGGGACGCGTCGGTAAAGCTGTTTTTTTATTCGTTTTAGATCTCCGCCGGCATCCGCGATTCCTTGAAATTGAGCTAAAGAGATTTTCACGCCGAGAATCCACCGATTCATCTTCCGCAACCAGGATAGATTTAGCGTCGGACATTTCAGTGCTATGGATGCCAAAAAATCGGCCGGCTTCCGGCAGTGCCATAATGCATTTCTGAGTCCACGCTTCAGGAGGTTCCCTCGGAACAACCGGTTCAAGGGGGAGTCATTGCGGGACCACGGGTGCTTCTCAAGAAAGACGACACTGGTGCGTCCGGCCCAATACGATTCTTGAACGAGATCATTACTCTGTTTCAAGTTATAATGATAGGCTAGCGCTTTGGGATTGTAGACAAATTCAAGCCCTCTCAAGTAGAGCCGGCAGCCCAATTCCAGCGTATCCATTTGGCGGTAAAATCTTTCGTCATAACCACCCAAAGCTCTTAAATGATCGAGTCCGACAGAGGTGTTCGGATCGGTGGTGGCGTTCTCCGGGAGCGGCATCTTGTAACCCGACTCTATCCATTCTTTTTCTTCCCGCTTTTGCGCTTCTAAGAGATCCGAAGGGCTGTCGGGATGAATCTTTGTGAGCCCAATCACAACGAGATTTTGCCGCATCGCATGACAGCGAACATGTTGGCTCAAGAGGTCCGATGTGATGATGATGTCGTCGTCAAGGAAAAGGACGATGCTTCCCTTGGCGTTTTGGATGCCGACATTATTGGCTGCTCCTGGACCTTTGTTGGTTTGCGTAAAGATCCGGAGCGAGTATGGAAAGTGTAGCTTATTTAAGTGCGATTCGACAGGCTCGGTTGAGCCGTCATCGATCACCAAGACTTCAAAACGATCAGGAGGGTAATCTTGTTTGGCGAGGGCTTCTAATACTCTAATGACGCTTGCAAGACGGTTATACGTTGGGATGAGAACCGATAGTTCAATAGGATTCATCGTGTCAAACGCTCAGTACCAAGAATTTTAAAAGAAAAGCGCTTATCCTTCTTGCCTCCGAACTTTTGAATGATTAGAGAAGGTGGGCTTAGAAACTATGCCCATGATGACGAGGACAATCAAAGGAATTAAGTGGTGCTGTCTCCTCTTCTTTTTTTTAGTTCTCTTTGATCTTCTTGTGGCTTTTTGTTTTCCTCCGAAGCATTATTGCGTGTGGCCGCCTCACTTGCGTAAAGTTTTTCGGCCTGACCCCGATGTCTTGGTAGGAATCGAGGGGCCTGCGAGATTCCAGACTAATGCGCTTGGAATTCGGGGCGATGAGTTTTCAAATGATCAGAAATATCGGATTCTTACGGTGGGGGGGAGCACCACGGAATGTTTTTACTTGGATCAAGCCAAGACGTGGCCCGCGCTTCTCGAAGCCGATCTCAATCGTCTGAATCAAAATCGTGTTTGGGTGGGCAATGTGGGACGAAGCGGCCTTTCATCACGGCATCATATCCTCGCGTTAAAATATCTCCTTCCGCAATATCCAAAAATCGATCTCGTGGTTCTTCTGGTTGGTGCCAACGATTTTCTCATGAGCGCTTGCGATCCCAACTATGATCCGTTTTTTCAGAACAAGCGCGGAGCAGTGCAAAAGCTTTGCGAAGCAGAGTTTTCAGTGAACCCGCAGTCTCGATTTTATAAGAGGACGGTTACCTGGCAAATCCTCCGGTGGGTCAATCTTTTACTCTCAAGATATCATGACTTTCAAGACAGCCGAGGGAAAAATCTCGAGAATTGGGGGGAAGAACGGGAACACGCCACTCGAGTCGTTCAACAAGCACCTGATTTATCGGCTGCTTTGAACGAATATGCACGGAACCTTAACACCTTGATTGACCTAGCTCGGCAATCTTCGGTGCGGGTTATTTTTTTGACCCAGCCTTCACTATGGAAGGCCAATCCTTCAAAAGAAGAGCGACGGCTCCTTTGGATGGGGAAGATTGCCAAGCACGGGGAATCAAGCCGAGTCTATTATTCCGAAGAGGCTTTGGATCATGGCCTCCGGCAGTTCAATCAAACGCTCCTTGAAGTTTGCAAACGAAGACAGGTTGATTGCATCGATTTGGCGGGTCTACTCCCGAAGAGTACATCCATTTTCTACGATGACATGCACTTTAACGAAAATGGAGCCACGCAGGTCGAAAAGATTATTTTACGTTACTTGCGCAACGAAAGGCAGCCAAGCGGCTAAGAACGAAAACAGTTTCCGTGAATTGAAATGAGTGAAAAGCATAAGCGACTTCAACCCTTCATGGCGAGAAATTCCTGAAAATCTTTATGACAGCGGAAGGCTTTGGGTGGAGCGCATCATAGAAATCTTCCTCTCCGCAGGAGCATTTTTGAGGGTCAAAAGAGCCTAAAACAACGATCCCATCCTCTAGGGCCAAACGCCTATAATAGTCCTCAGCTTTACTGAACTCCCCAAGAAGACCGGACTGCCTCAAATGACCATAGTAATCGGGATGAAACGGTGGGAGAAAGAAGATCACCCTGACTCCGTCGTGTTTCGCAACTTTTACGAACTTCTCAAATTTGGTTTGAGCTGTTTCACTCATTGCCGGAACGTCGGGTTGATATTGAAATGCTTCAGTCTCCGCCGCAGCTCTAACCGACGAAACCGAGGCCACTCTCATGGCCTGGCCGTAGCGGAGGCTTCCGTCTTTTAACCGCATTGCGTAATGATCCAGTGTTTGGCCAGTCGGCACGTAGCAGAACTTCTCCCCGTTTTTAAGAGTGCGAAAAATTTGGTGAATGGCCACCTGAAAATAGCTCGGGGAAATGAGGGTTGAATACCGCAATCCGATTGCTTTTGCGTAAAGCCAGGCTTGTGCTTCTTTTTTATCCGGCAAGCCTGCTCGACAGGCTAATCGCTCGTAATCATCTTTGATCGATAGCCAATAAACTGGATTCGGAGTGCGACCAACGCGGAAGAGCCATGGATCAAGCTCCAGAATGAGAAGTGCTGGTTTGAGATTTCTCCGGTGGTACATTTCGTAAATGGCGAGATAATCTTCAAGGGTTGCGTCGCTCACACTGTTGTTAAAAAAGCTTTTTCCCCCGAACAGATCAGCGCCGATTTGCATGGAACGGCTGGAGCCAAGGACCACGGTCTCATTGGGGAGCGCCAAACTGGAAATATAATACTTCTGCACTAAACGTTCGTTGTAGTTTGAGACATTCGCAACGTTGTAACCGGATCGAAGCAACTGAGCCAATCCTGCTTCGTACCTACCTTTGCTAAAAAGATGACTGGGGTCAACAAAATAATTGACACCGATGAGGACAATCACAATCGGTGCAAGTTGAAGAATCTTCCGTAGCAACATATTCACTGGCTTACCCTTTTAAGCGTTAGACGCTCATTCCTTCGTGTGGCAGCCCTTTCAAGGGTTGAAGCTTTTTCGACTGAAAAATCAATAATCAGGGTATATCTAATAAAATGAATCAATTTAAACGGTTTTTCGTACTTCTCGCGGTGTCCTATGCGATGCTGTTTCTTTACTCGGACGGCACGCTAGCCAGTGAAAGCGAAAAGCTACCCACCACACGATTGCGAGCCGATATCAACAGTCAAGAACTTTCTGACCGGATACTTAAAGCCTACGACAAGATTAAGGACCTCTCGGTTAATGTGCATTTTAACTTCAAGCTCATCAAGGCAGGTCTTGATTTCGACGCAACAGGGGAATACTTTTATAAGCAGCCAGACAGAACTACACTGGCGCTTCATGGCTTTATGGCGTCCCGCGTTGCTCAGCAGGAAGAGGCTATCCGAGCTACTAACATCCTGGCCGCACTCCGGAAAAACATCACCCAAGAATATGACGCAGGCATCGTTACTCAAATGACACTTGAAGGGCAGCCTTGTTACACGGTGGAGCTGACTCCCAAGACGAAGGAAAATGTTTCAAGAATTATTATCTGGATTAATTCAGATAAATATACAATGCCACAGGTCATCATGCAGTATAGTGATGGTTCGAGACTGCTTCAACGCAAGCAATACACGCTACTCGATAACGTATACGTCGTGCAGGAAATGGAGACAGATTATGTTTCCCCGAAAGAGGAGCTTCAACTGTATGCAACATTCGGGAAATACTTGATTAACAAGGTGATCCCTGACAGCACGTTTGAAGATCGACCTCCTTCCAATTTAATCAGCCCATTTTAAGATTAACGAAGGATTGCCAGCGAAATTTGGGCAAAAGGAGAATTGATGACAGAAACAATCACGATTGAGCGCATCTATCGGACCACCATTGATGACCTGTGGGACCTCTGGACAACTAAAGAGGGGATTGAGTCATGGTGGGGTCCAGAGGGATTCAAAGTGAAAGTGCATGAGCTTGCGTTACGCGTCGTCGGCGGGATACACTATACCATGATCGCGGTTGCGCCGGAGCAAATCAAGTTTATGAAAGAAGCCGGAATGCCTCTGGAGCATGAGGCGCGACACACTTACACCGAAATCGTTCCCAAACGACGTCTCGCCCAAAACCACGTGATCGACTTTATTCCCGGCGTAAAGCCTTATCAAGTTTCCTCTGTGGTGGAGTTTAACGTGAATGGACCCGATGTGCGAATGCTACTCACGTTGGAAGCGATGCATGACGAAGAGTGGACAGAGAGATGCCGGATGGGCTGGGAGAGCCAGCTTGGCAAGCTCCCCAACGCGATCAAAGAGGCAAATTCCAAATCACAGCGACCATCATGATCTTTTTAGCCCATTCATGAGTGAGTTCCGTGTCAGTTTTACGATTTCCATTGACGGTTATGGCGCAGGCCCTTATCAAGAATTGAAAAATCCAATCGGCGTGGGCGGAATGGCTTTGTTCGAATGGGCCTTTGGCACAAAAACTTTTAAGAAAACGCATGGAAAGCGCGGCGGTTCAAGCGGTATCGATGAAGCGTTTGCCGCAAGGGGATTTCGAAATATCGGCGCTTGGATATTAGGCCGCAATATGTTTGGACCGGTCAGAGGACCTTGGCCGGATGAAAAATGGAAAGGCTGGTGGGGAAGCAATCCCCCTTATCACACCCCAGTCTACGTATTGACTCACCATCAACGCCCACCGATTGAAATGGAAGAGGGAACCACATTTCACTTTATCACGGATGGAATTGATTCAGCTCTCAAGCAGGCAACTTCCGCCGCAAAGGGGAAGGACATTCGGCTCGGCGGTGGCGTTTCGACGATTCGGCAATACTTAAAAAGAGGGCTTGTGGATGAAATGCACCTGGCGATTGCACCGATTCTGTTAGGAACTGGCGAGCATCTTCTGTTCGATATTGACTTACTGAAACTTGGCTTTCATTGCGTTGAGCGCATTTCTTCTAATAAAGCAACTCATGTTGTATTGAGAAAAAGCTTTCATTCGGCCAAACTTCGCAAGCTCGCTTCCGCGTAGCTGAACCAATCATTCAGAATGGCAAACTTTCGTGACGTTCACCAAGAGTGCAAATCGAGCCTAACGGGTTCGAAGCCGCCGCTGAAAGGTAACCACGCGGCTAAAAAGAAGGTTCGAACGAAGGAATTTCGAAATCCCGTGAGGATAGGATATCCGAACGGGGTGTAGCTCAGCTTGGTCCAGAGCGCTTGCTTGGGGTGCAAGAGGTCGGCAGTTCGAATCTGCCCACTCCGACCACTATTCATGCGGGTTTTCGAAGGTTGATGGATGCTAATGACGTCCGATTTTCTAATATCTTCTAATAACATACCGCATAACATCGAATATCAGGAGAATAAAAGAAGGATATGATTTACTGCTGGAGCAGCGCTATTTCTTCTCGTTTCTTGGCTAACAAATTGCACAAATTGATAATCGAAAGGATGCTTTCTTTAAGCTGCACAGGATCAACAGCGTCTGGAAGATCGCCAACCCTATGCATGACTTGATTCCTCCAATTGATTCCCCTTAGCACTTGGCTTACTTTTACCGAATTAAAATCATCCTGGGATAGAGTTAGTTTCAAATGCTTATCAACTTTCCGGGATAACCCGATTCGAGAAATTAACTCATCTATCCATTCAGATGAAAGCTGGAGTTTACGGATCAAGAATTCGTCCAGTACAATTTCCAGACCGATAATTGCTTCTATCAATGCAAGTCGTAGATTATTGATTTCCAAATACTCCTGAGCATTTGTTAAGAATTCTTGTTCGGGCTTTGCTATTTTTCCGGTTCTCAGTGCATCTTCGATGATAGGCCATTTGTCAGCTCTAAGGTTACCTGGAACATTCATAAAGCCCGAGAGCGCGTGGAAATCAGTGCTGTGTATATCTTCTTCGACTAATTTGTTCCAACTTTTACCATCGCTTGAAAAATGAGCATCCCACGCCTGAAGGCACGCCTTTGGATTTTTGAAATCCGGCTTCAAGATGGGAATATGGGTTGTAGAACCAAAATTTCTAATAACATTTACGACTCTGTTTCGTATGTCAGTCAAGAGTTTTAATAACGGCGTTGCGGATGAGGGCTGGAGAAGGCTTTCTAATCTGTTTGAATTTTCGTCTGATAACTCAATTATCGTTGAACGTGTAAAGCCAATCAACAGGTCCTTTTCAAGATACAGGTCTTTAGCTTGGACTAGAACTGAAACCTGGTATGCATTATGCTCAAATTCCGCACGAAGATACTCGCCCGGATTTTTCCCTATAACATAGATATTTGCCCACACGGTAAAGTATATTTTCATTTCACGTTTTTTCAATGTTTCAGTTGATGCCCCTGCGAGGTTTCCCCTTTAATTGAGCCATTTTGAATAGCAGCTTTTTGCCAAATCCGAGGAAGTTTTCATTTGAAGACCAGGAAACATTCCCTCAAGACCGTTCTCAAGCCGCCAAAAACAGCGCTAGAAAGCACTTTTGGGGTTCAGGGGATGGCCTTACCGTTGGTTGAACGGGCAAACAGTCGCCCCTCCGTCAGGGTTCATTTATTTCAAATCCTCAAAAAGTTTGGATAAGCTAATTTTTAAAGCTTTTGCCAGTCTGGCAATGTTGTTGAGCGACAGGTTACGTTTTCCGAGCTCGATTCCACCGATGTATGTTCTGTGGAGGCCACTCTTGAACGCCAGGTCTTCTTGGCTGATCCCTTGCTGTTTTCGTAACTGTTGGATCCGCTTCCCAAATCGCTTGAGAATCATCATTGTAACAAGCGTAACAATAAAGTAGCCTATACGTCTACAGACGATGAGTAACAATATAGAAGTAATTTTTTTCTTAAATAAGCAGGAAATTATTCATACTATGAGTAACTTAACTAGACTTAGCGAGGAGCGAGAGGAGGCAATTTATGGATTTTCCGAAGGTGAACAAGAAAGCAGACGATCTCTTGAGTAAGGAAGAGAAGAATCTTGGTCGGTCAAAGGCTGTTTACATCAACTTGCTCACTATGTTGAGTCTCCTTGTCGCACTATTCCCACATTTCGCCTCCGCCAGCGTTGATACCATGGCAAATCAGGTAAAACCACTCTTCGTGGGAAAAATGACCGATGCCCAGCAAATCATTAGAATGGCCTCTCAGCAGTTTAACGGGTTTGATCCGCAACACGCAGACCATGAATCGCATGAATCACACTATTCTCACTCATCCCACGAATCGCATTATTCTCATTACTCCAGCGACTCTGGATCTGCTCGCTAGCCATCTCCATTAAGGGGACGCCATGAAAATCGCAGAAGGCGATTCTAAAATCGTCAACGCCTTTGACGATACCGGACTGATTGACTTGGATGCTTCTGTTTACGATCTGACGAGCATTTTCAAGACTTGCTATCTATTCACCGACAATTGCTATCTTTATCTCACGCGTCCCAGTAAGGAAAAGATTGTTGTGCGCATCAAGCCGAAGCCGGAGTCCAATCGGGACATTGCTTCAGTCAAAGGAGAGTTTCTGAATGAGCTTATTAATCAGCGAGTTCGGAACGTCGTAAACTCAGAAACTGGAAAAATTAGGGAACTTCTGGTGGCTCAAGCCTTCTCCGAAAGCAACTTGCTAGATTCTTCTTCAGGCAAAGACTACCTGAAAGATCCCTTACGGATTACGGAACCCGACCATACATGATCGGCAGTTGCGCGCTAGAACTTTCACTCTACACCCAGAAAGCCTTAGAGCAAGGTATCTCCGACTATTCAAAATACTTGGAAGCAAAGGTCAAACAATTCCCATCTGAAGTGATCGCCGAGCTTGAGGTACGAGATGAATGGAAGACCAAGTCGGAAGAAATAATTGATCAGTTCCTTAATTATGTTCTTGACCTCTCTATCAAAGAGCGCCTACAAACAACATGACTCTTAATCTTCTCAATCAAGGTATTGCAAATAAATCTGAAAGATACACCCTTTTGCCGTTTCGATTTATGCAGTTCGGTAACGAGATGCTACTGGTGAATGACTTCGGCGAATACACTTTTTTGCCAGGAGAAGTCTTCCGTGAGTTCGTGAATCACAAACTAGATGAGACAGCCAATCATTATAAGGAGCTCGAATCCCTCCACTTCTTAGCAAAAGCTGTAACTCCCATGTTGATCGACCTCTTAGCCATGCGGTATAAGATGCGGAAGATCTTTTTGGCTGGATTTACGAAACTGCATATCTTGGTTGTAACGCTCCGATGCGATCACTCGTGCCAATACTGTCAGGTTTCGAGGCAAAGCCCGGATAAGGTCAAGTTTGATATGTCCTCTGAGACGGCGCTTCGGTCCGTTGATCTGATATTCCGCTCTCCCGCTCCGGCTATTACGATTGAATTCCAGGGCGGTGAGCCGCTACTCAATTTTGATACCATCAAGCTGGTAGTAAACCGGGCCGAGGAATTAAATAAGCTGGCCGGTAAAAAGATTGATTTCGTTATATGCACTAATCTTGCCCCGCTAACCGAGGAGGCGCTGTCGTTCTGCAAGGAGCATGATATTAGCATATCGACTTCGCTTGACGGACCGGAATTTATTCACAACGCAAATCGCCCCAATCAAAAAAAGGATAGCTATCGTGTGACCCTAGAGAATCTAGCGCGTGCGCGGCAGACTCTTGGAATTGGCAAAGTTGCAGCTTTGATGACCACCACGCGGCTAAGCCTAGATTATCCCATCGAGATAATCGACGAGTACGTGAGACAAGGCTTCAAATCAATTTTTCTTCGTTCTTTGAGTCCCTATGGATTCGCTGTGAGAACGCATAAGAAAATTGGGCATGACATGAGCCTATTTCTCGATTTCTACAAAAAAGGGTTTGAGTACATCATCGCCCTAAATCGTCAAGGGATCGATTTTGTTGAATGTTACGCGAGGATAATTCTAACAAAAATCTTGACCCCTTTCTCACCGGGCTTTGTCGATCTTCAATCGCCCGCAGGTATTGGAATAAACGTCGCCGTTTACAACTACGACGGAAAGGTATATGCCTCTGATGAGTCAAGAATGTTGGCGGAAATGGGAGACGACACTTTCCAGATCGGAGATGTGAATGCCAATTCCTACGAAGAGATTTTCGGGGGACCAAAACTGCAGAACCTGATGGCCGCTTCTTGCAATGAAACATTACCAGGATGCAGCGATTGCGCACTCCAGCCGTACTGCGGCGCTGATCCTGTTTATCATTATGCCACCCAGAAAGACATCTTCGGCCATCGTCCGACAAGTGGCTATTGCGAAAAAAACATGACAATTATCAAGTATCTTTTCGAAAAGATACGTTCAGGGGATAAAGAACTATTGAAGATTTTTCTCGCTTGGGTAAGATATAAGAATATTTCAGAGTTAACCAGAGAGCCGGTTCTTCAACCATCATGAATAAATTTGTCGCCACTGGCTCCAGTATTGCTCTTGAGACGCCGGTTATCGGAAGAATCACTCGTTCTCCTTTGCGGGATGAGAATTCACGGACCGAGCACGTCCTCGTCGCGACGAACACGCCCATCCATCATGACGACATGCGCGGGTACGGGGCCATATTGACTGCTGACTCGACTGAAAGTTTACCTCCTGGAAAGGAGCCATTCCCTCCGATTGTTCACTCCTTGCAGAAACTTGAAAACTTCTGTGAAGGGGATGTGGTCGTGGTTCGACCAGGGAGAGGAAAAACTGGCCCTTCTACTGTCCGGGCAATTTACTGTATCAATTCCAGATTTAGCAACCTTTTACTGACCGAGCAGTGCAATAGTCGTTGCCTCATGTGTTCCCAACCTCCGAAAGTCGAAGATGACAGCTACCTTGTTGACGAAGCGCTTAAAGTAATCAAACTGATAAACAAAGACGCCGAAGTGCTGGGTATGACAGGAGGGGAACCAACGCTCCTAAAGGACAGATTTTTCAGTCTCATCCAGGCCTGTAGAGACAATCTTCCCAAAACCTATCTCCACGTGCTAACCAATGGAAGATTTTTTGTCTATAAAGATTTTGCAAGAAAACTGGCAGAGATTGGACATCCTGATTTGATGCTTGGTATTCCAATTTATTCGGATATCGCCGATGAGCATGACTACGTGGTGCAGGCAAAAGGAGCATTTGAACAGACTTTGAAGGGAATTTATAATCTCGGATCATATGGTGTAAATGTCGAGGTACGGGTTGTTATCCACGCCCTCACCTACGAAAGACTTCCGCAACTTGCAAGATTCATATTTCAAAACCTTCCGTTTGTTCGGCACATCGCCCTCATGGGGCTTGAGATTACCGGTTATACCAAGAAAAACCTGAAAGAACTCTGGATAGATCCTTACGATTACCAGGCGCAGTTGGTAGAAGCCGTGGAATTTCTCGCCGACCGGGGGATGAACGTTTCGGTTTATAATCATCAGCTTTGCGTGATCCCGAAGTCAATCTGGTCATACGCAAGGCAGTCTATATCTGACTGGAAGAACATATACCTTGATGAATGCCAACCGTGTGCCGTACTGAAAAAATGCGGGGGACTATTCAAATCAGCGGAAAATGTCCATAGCTCTCACATCCGAGCATTTAGAGAGGGCCCTGCTCTCGCAACAGCACAGGCGTCTCTGTAGGGTGAATGGTTAAGATTCGTTCCGCATGGGTGATGTCGAAAAGATCTTATAAGCCGTATTCCTTCTGAAAGTTCCGCACCTCTCTGTTACTTGCGAATGGTCAACATGATAGTATTAGATCCATAGGAAGCTCTTAAAGTGACGCTTCAATTGCAAGAACAAAAGCGAGGTGAAATATTCATGGAATATATTCGTTTATCCGGGATTGCAGCCGAACTCGGTGTAGATAAGGCAACAGTTCGTCGATTTGTCGAAAACAAAACTCAAATCAAACCCTTACGAACCCAGGGTGGCCTAATTTTATTCACATCAGAAGACGCCGAACAAATCATCGCGGCAATGACCCCCAAGGTGAATCCGATCGAAAAACAACAAGAGAAGGAGAAATAAAATGAAAGACAACACCCAAAGCAAAGCAGATACAGACAGAATAATAAATGCCCTAGCTTTATCAACCATTGAGCTGGTTATCGGCTTTCTCGCTTGTTTTGCAAAAGAGGCCGGAAAGTATCGAGAAGCTGTTTTGGAAACGATTGAGGGACTTCAACAAGAACATTCAAAAATCACCGCTCAGCAAAAGTAAAAAATCAATCCTTCGGAACTTATGAGCTTTCTTCAGCTTTGTTCCGGAGGATTTTTTGTTTTTCCCTTAATTTCCCGATATCGATGCACGAAAACGCTGGCCTATATTGGCGATTTCATGATATAATTAGAGAAGAGAATTAATCTCAGGGGGATGGGAAGAATGACAAACCACGAAAAAAACACTGAACATCTCAAAATGGTGGCCTATTGTCGGGTATCCACCGAGAACCAAAAGGAAGAGGGTACCGTAGAACTGCAGATTGACGCTATAAAGCGTTTTTGCGAAGAGAACGGACATGAATTGGTTTCAATCTTCAAAGACGAGGGGATAAGCGGTGGTTTGGAACATCGACCCGCCCTCGCGGAATTATTCGGCTTTTTGGAATCCAATGAGGGAAAAGGTGTTCAAGCAGTAATAATTTGGAAATTGGACCGAATAGCAAGAGATCTTTACATTCAAGAGCATCTGATCAAAAAGATTGAGGGATTGGGTAAGAAACTGATATCAACAAAAGAAGCAGATATTGATAGCCATGATCCGATGCGCAAAAGTTTCCGCCAGTTTTTGGGGGTGGTGGCAGAATTAGAGAAAGCATTCATAACTATGCGCCTTTCTGCTGGAAGAATGAAGAAGGCCCGCAATGGACGGTATTCGGGCGGGGGTGTAGCTTTGGGATATGCAAGCAAGAATAAAGATCTTCAATTGGTAAAAGAAGAAGCTGACATCGTTAAGATGATTTTCCATCTCCGTCGGTACAAACGTCTCCCGCTGAACAAAATCGCCAAACATTTGAACGAAAAAGGTATCCCAACAAAAAGAGGAGGCCTCTGGCACTCCGGAACCGTAGCTTATATCCTGGAGAATCGCCTCTATCGCGGTTTCTATCAGTATAAGGGAGAAAAGGTCAAGAGAATCGATTTAGCGGTCCTATAGGTCAATACTTTTCCAGTGAAAACAGAAAATCCCGCGACGTAAAAACCCGTTCCATTGGACTTGAAGGTGAAGCTTAGCCAAGAACAAACCAATTCGAACAACTCAGGAATCTTCCCTAAAGAAGGATTGGCTTCGGCCTGAGGAAGATAAAGCGTGGTAAAATTTATAAAAAGGGCGCTGTCGTCATTAAAGAGGGCAAAAAACTTGAACTTTTTAGCCACTTGGAGTATAATGAGTTCAAAGTCATGAAGAAAACTCTTATTTTATTGATGTTCTTGGCCGTTCAAATAGGCTCTTGGTGTCATTGCAGTGCACCGGTAAGCGCCGCCTGTTCATCCCGACAAATGAGCTGCCAAAGCATGAGTTGTTGCAAATCTCATCAGGGAACGTTGTCCTCATGTTGTGTCAAGGAGCTTCCTCCCTCACAAACAGCGGCTGCTTCTTTCCGCCTCAATCCAGAATGCGTCTCTTCTTCTTTGTTCATTTCCACTGATTTACTTATTTTCGTCAACAAGCCGTTTCGAACTTTTGCAAACGAATCTCCTCCACCAAGGCTTTACGCTCTAACCCAAGGCCAAGGCTTCAGAGCGCCACCCCTTTAATCCCCTCTTTTTCCTTTTTTAGCTGTATTTCAATTAAGAGGAGGATTTTTCCATGAAAAAGTCTTTAGTTTGGATGTTATCTTTGATTTGGTTTGCCCTTATCGGAAATACTTTTGCGGCTCCGATGGTAGGAAACGCTGCCGATTATCAAGTGACAGTGAGCGTTTCGCCTTTTCCACCTAGGATTGGCGACAATGTGTTTTCAATTACCGTAAAAGACAAGTATGGAAAGCCGCTCAACCATGCAGACGTTAAGCTCTCCTTTTTTATGCCATCAATGGGAATGAGCGGACCGAAAGTGAACGCGCAAGAATCCAAGGGAACTTATGCCGCTAAAGCAACCTTAGCCATGCATACGGATTGGCAGCTTCTGGTTTCAATCAAACCCAAAACAGGAAAAAAGGTCACGGCAAACTTTAACTTTAAGGTATAACCATGAGCGATTATAATCTTACAAAGCGATGGTTGTCCTTTGTCCTTTTGAGTTTACTTTTTGCTTGTCCTGGTTTTGCAAAAACCTTTTTAGGAGCGTCCGGCCTCTATCATGTTTCATTTACCGTGAAACCGTTTCCGGTGATTGTGGGGGATGAACACGCACAAGTAGATCTCAAAGACAGCAACGGGAAACCGGTCACCGGAGCGCAACTCCAAGTGCAAACCGATATGGCCGGAATGCCGATGGGAGTTCGCCCATTCCCCTTAACCGAAACGAGTCCAGGGCACTATGAGGGGGTCTTTACCCTTTCCATGCAAGGGCTCTGGAGCATATTTGTTCGAGTGAATGGATCTCTTGGAGAAGAGAAAGTTGAATTTCAGATGCAAACCGGGAAAGGAGGGCTTCCACATTGGCTTTTCTGGGGTTTAATCGTTTTGGGTGGAGTCCCCTTGATTTGGCTCATGATCCGCTACTCAGAAATTCTCTTATCTCAAAAGACATTTGTTTCACTCATCATTTTGGTCGGATTTAGCGCCATCACATTCTTTGTGGCTAAGATTTTTCTGAAAAAGCCGGACATGAACGTGATGGGAATGAAAATGAACATGAATGCTCCTAACATGGGGATGAGCATGCGACTTCTTTCCGCTGCCAAACCGGTCGCTACGGAAAAGGTGGCCTCCCGGACCATCGAATCCAAGGTGACTTACACCGGAACGGTTGCTCCTGACTTGGAAGAAGAGGTTTATCCTCGTGTGATTGGCTGGCTTTCGAAGATGTCTCTTTATCCCGGAGACCACGTGAAGAAAGGGGAAGAAATTGCAAGGCTTGATCGGGGAGAGATCACCGGAGAAGACCGTGAAGTTCATGCTCATGCTGGAATGGAAACAGGTCCGCATGATGTCGTGGTTTCTAGATTATCGTTACAAGCTTCCCACGATAAGGAGAACGAGGCTTCGGAAGAGCTTCGCAAAGCACAATCCAATCTAACCTACTGGCAAAAAGAATTTCCAAGAGAAGAGTTTCTGTTAAAAGAAGGGGCCATTTCAAAAGAAGAATACGACAAGGAAAAAGCAGAGTTCGAATCAGCTTTAGCAGAAGTAAGAGCCAAAGAAAGTGCTCGGAGAGCTGCTTTCGTAGAAACAGACATTACAAGCCACGCGCTCATGACCATTGAAGACTATCGGGTACTGCGAGCGCACATTTCAGGAATTGTCACGGATCGGATGGTTAATGAAGGTGTCTTGGTCCAACCTGGAATTCCAATTCTAAAGATTGCCGACATTCGGCATATACGCATTCAAGCCAACGTAGCGGAGCAAGACCTGGCCGATATTATGCGAGGCTCATTGGTTTATATTCGTTCCTCAAAACTGTCGGGGAAAATTTTAACCGCCCGCGTCACAAGTATTTTTCATAGCGTCAATTCCGAAACACATACCGGAAAGGTGGAAGCGTACATCTTAAACCCCGAAGAAAAACTCTTTCCCGGAGATTTCGTCGATGTTGATTTCGTCACCCAAGAACGTAAAAATGTTTTAACGATCCCTAGCTCAGCACTTATTGAAGAGCGGGATGGAACCTATGTCTGGATTGTGAAAGATGGATTAGCTGGATCGGTAAAAATCGTTCCCGGAATTACTGATGGAGAAAAGACTGAAATCCGCTCAGGGTTGCAAGTAGGCGATGAAGTGATTTATACAGGGCAAGAAGGATTGGTCCCGGATCAACCCGTGAAGGCATCAAATTTTGGTTCCGGACCTTACAAAGAAATCTTGCTTCCAAACGGCACTGAGGAGCAGCCATGAGCACTCCGGCATCCCTTCATTCCAAAAAAGTCGGGATCATCCAGTGGTCTGTGGAGCATCCTTATGCGGTGATCGCCTTTTATTTCGGGGTCATGCTTCTTTTTGTAACCGCCTTGCCCTATCTTCCGCTACGCATGATGCCTTACATCCGAAGCCCTTTAGTGGCGATCATTACGATGGCCCCTGGCAAAAGCGCTCGGGAAGTGGAAACCTATATTTCCAAACCTATTGAAGAGCGGATGTCGGTCATTCGCGGTGTCCGGTTTATTCGTTCCACCAGTCAGCCGAACTTGAGCATTGTTTCTCTTGAATTTTGGTATGGCTGGAACATGGATAAAGCTTACGTCGATACCCTTACCTTGATGCAATCGGTTCAAGGCGATCTCCCCTACGATCCCGCCAACTTAAAACCGTCCTGGGTGGTTCCAATCGATCCTTTGAATACTCCTGTGATTGTTTTTTCACTCAAAGGGAAAGGATGGGATCCGGTCAAGCTTCGGACCTATGCGGAGAACGATATCATTAACAGGTTAAAGACAGCCAAGGGGGTGGAATCGGTTGAAGTATTTGGCGGACTAAAACGGCAGGCTCAGGTCATTGTGGATCGACGGAAGCTCGCTGCGTATGGACTTTCACTTCTGGATATTAAAGCAGCACTCGATGAGCAAAATGTCGATCTTTCCGCTGGACGATTGACGTATGGACGAAACGAAGTCCAGGTCCGTGCGCCGGCAAGAGCCCTTCAAGCTGATGCGATGGCCAACTATCCCATCCATGCCAAAGATGGTCGCATCGTGTACTTGAAAGACGTAGCCACGGTGAAAGACACCTATCAGGAGAGACGGAGCATGTTTCGATCCAACGGCGATGATTCCATCGCCATCAAAGTGATCCAGGAACCTTGGGGTTCGTCTCCTTCCACGATTGCCAACGTCATGAAAGAAGTGGAGCAAATAAAACAAGAACAGCCTGGTCTTTCATTTGATGTAGCGTTTGATTCAAGTCACTTTGTAAAAATCGTCCGCAGAAATACGTTTGAAGAGCTTATCATCGGCATTCTTCTCACTGGACTTGTGGTGAGCCTTTTCTTAGGAGAGTGGCGCGGCACATTGATTGCCTTGATCACGATTCCGACTTCACTTGGAATTGCCATGCTTTTGATGCTCCCCTTTGGCTTAAGCTTAAACTCTTCGACCCTCATCGGCTTACTCTTGGCCATTGGGAGATTGGTGGATGATTCGATTATCGATCTGCATTCTATCGGTCGTCACTTAAAAATGGGAAAGCCTCCCAGAGAGGCGGCCATTGAAGGGTCTAGCGAAGTTCGTGTGGCAGTCATTGCATCCACCTTCATGATCTGTCTTGCACTTTTGCCTCTTACTTTTAGCGGTGGGCTTACTCAACAGATGTTTACCGGAATTGTATGGCCCTTTCTCTTTTGCTTGCTGGCGAGCTTACTTGTCTCACTCACTTTAACTCCGTTGTTAGCAGCGTACCTCTATCGCCCTTATGATCCGGAATATGTAGATCCGTTGCAAAGGCTGGTTGGACCGTTTCATCGATTTTTGGATCGGCTGGAAAATCGTTATAAAGGAATTCTCAATTGGAGCCTTCAGAACCGTGTCATCGTTATGGCGATCATCGGTGCCTTCACCATCGGAGGCTTAATTCTCTATCCTTATATTGGTTCCGAGATGATGCCGCTGGCTGATGTGGGACAAGCTTATTTAACGGTCGAAACCGAGCCTGGAACGAGCTTTGATGCAACGGTTCAAACGGCCCGCCAATTGGAACAAATATTGAAAAAGCATCCCGAGATCCAGAAAGTGGCTCTTGAAATTGGAAATGAGATGGGGATTGGAACCGCCACAGGAACTTATTTCACAGGTTACGGGATGGGGGATGTGAATACGATCACCGCGATGGTGACTTTTTCAGACAAGGAAGAACGCCATACAAGCATTTGGAAAGTGATCGATGATGTTTACAATGAAACGACCTCTACGATTCCGGGGATTCGCCGGATGAGTTTTAAGGAAATGGGATCAGACGTGATGGCAAGTCCCCGTGCACCCGTTGAAGTCCTCATTTATGGAAGCGAACTTCCAGCGCTTTCCTGGCTTGCCGAAGAAACAAGAAAGAAAGTAGCAGACGATCCTAATCTTTATCAGGTTGGAACTTCCTGGGCTTATGCACAGCCGGTTTACCGGCTCCAGATTGATCGGCGGAAAGCAGAAGAGCTTGGCCTCACCCCACAAGCAATTGCCATGCAAACGTATTATGCGCTGAATGGTGGCTTTACTTTTGAGTTTTTTAACCCTCCGCTGGTCCGGCATGACACCATTTTGCTGCGATATGATGAAAATCAAAGACGTAACCAACCTGACTTGTCCGATGCCATTATACAGGCCAAGGACGGTCAGCAGGTTCCCTTAAAAAGCTTAGTTCGAATTGAGAAAGGGTTCGAGCCATCTGTAATTGAGCATGACAACTTGCGCCGCGTAATCAGCGTTTTGGCCTATTACCGAAAAGGAGGCCCGGGCTCCATGAACCTCACGACGGAAGTCATGATGAAATCTCTACTGGGACTTCCTTATCCCCCAGGATACGGTGCGGAACAACGGGGAGACATGACTCAGATGATGGACTCCTTTACCCGATTGATCCGAGGATTGGCTCTTGCGGTTCTCTTTATTTACTTGAGTCTTGTAGCACAATTCCGAAGCTTAACACAGCCCTTTACCATGTTGATGGCTATTCCGCTTGAAATGTTCGGCGCTTTCCTGGCGCTAATTTTGGCGCACCAAACTTTTTCGACCGTGAGTATTCTAGGGTTCATTATCTTGAATGGGATGGATGTCACCGCTTCGATTTTGCTTATCGATCTCGTTATGAGATTGCGCCAAGAAGGGACAGAAAGAAATGAAGCGATTATGCAAGCCGGACCAATCCGGTTACGTCCAATCTTAATGACCGTTCTCATTACGCTGATCGTTCTTGCTCCAGTGGCCTTGTTTCCAAAAACCGGAATGGATGCGTATGCACCCTTGGCTACCGTAATTATTGGCGGATTGTCACTTTCCACGGTTCTCACCTTAATAGCAATTCCTGTCATTTATTCACTGGTGGATGATGCGATTGCCTGGGTTGGAAGTCGTAAAAAGAAAGAGGTGCTGGCATGAAATGGCTCTTTGTCGTCTTATTTTTATGCTTAACGCTAAACATGAGCTGGGCTCAAGAAGAACCGATCTCGTTAGGGCTGAATGACGCTTTGCGTATTGCGTTCGAGAAAAGTCCTGACTTAAAAGCCGCAGAGGCTAGATTGGAAGTGGCCCTTGGTTTAGAGAAGCAGGCTCGATCCGAGGGCGGAATCCATCTGACAGCTAACGGG